>ERZ772979.102-NODE-102-length-72225-cov-10.895857_pt1 | contig 72225 bp, 77 predicted proteins | sample MGYA00511130_ERZ772979 | MGnify/ENA primary metagenome ERZ772979 (study PRJEB29015, sample SAMEA2738103) | human oral metagenome | biome: human oral; feature: human-associated habitat; material: saliva | place: China | collected 2186 ...
TTGATGATAAAACTCTTTGAATTGGATAGAACCAGTTCTTTCAAGTTGTGAAGTAGAATCGCCGCTCAGAATTTTATCTATTTTATTTTGTTTTTAAAAGAATATTATGTACCTTTGCAGTAATATTCTAAAAAATATAGTTATTATGAATAAAGATACAAACAAAGAAAAGTTATATAATATATTTTTGAACAAACTTAAAGAAGTAAATGTTGATACAAGTATTCTTGATTCCAAGTACGGAAAATTAATTCAAGATGCACCATTTACAGGTTTAAATAAAGACGGATTAGATTATTCAGGTTCTCTTCTTAAAACAGTTCTTTATGGTATTACACCAATTGCTCTTGAAGAGAATAAAACAATGGGTGAATTTGAAGTTGATAAAAATTCATTAATTAAAGTATGTTTACTACAACATATCTCAAAGGCGGTAATGTTTATTCCTAATCCAAATGAATGGGAAGTTCAGAATAGAAATAAAAACTATATATTTTCAAGTGACACTGTTGCTTTAAAGACTGGTCTTTATTCTGTTGCCCTTGCAAGTGAATGTAATATACAACTTACACCACTTGAAATTGAAGCTATGACTATTATTGATAAAGATGAAAATGACCAACAGTCTAATTTGTTTTCTTCTGTATTATCAACAATAGTAAAGATTGCAAACATGAAGAGTTACGTATTACAAAGAGAAACTTTTAAAAAAGAAAATGAAAATGGATAAACCTATAATAACTAATAATAAAATGGATATTCTCAACTACGAAAATGATTGTAATGGTTACGCAAGACCTATTATAAAAGTTAAGAAAATTCACCCTAACGCTAAAACACCAGTATACCAACATTATGGTGATATTGCAACTGACCTATATGCTGTTTCATATACATGGAATGAAGAAAGAGATTGTTATGAATATCATACGGGTTTAGTAGTTGAATCAAAATACAATTATGGTGGATGGATATTTCCAAGAAGTAAAAATAGAGAAACAAGTTGTTATCTTGCAAATAGTGTTGGATTAGTTGATTCTGCAACTTATAGAGGAGAAATTATAGTTTGCTTTAAAGATAGAACTTCAAGCGAAACAAGAATTAAATTAGCAGGAATGGAGGCTTTTGTAAATAGTTTGGGACAGAATTTAGATTATGAAAAGGCTGTTCAATCTAAAAAACAAGCTGAAGAAGAAATGTTAACTCGAATTAAAAATTTAGAATTTGCACCTTATAAAAACTTAGATAAGGCAGTTGCACAAATGGTCTTTATGTATAATGACTATGTAATATATAATGAAATAGCAGAAGGTGAAGGGTTAAGTGAAACTGAAAGAGGAATAGGTGGATTTGGTTCTACTGATAAAAAATAATATTATTTTAGTTTATTTTTATAGCTTTAAACGATGAGCGAATGCTCATCGTTTTTTTATTTACTTATATTTTTTATTTATTATTTTTTATAAAAAAAATGGATAGTTCAATAGCAATTGTTGTACCTTCAATGAAGACAGATGAAGAGAAAGAACTTCTTATTAATAATATTGAGGAAACATGTGGATGTGAATACGTTGTTTTATTTGTTGACAATTATTATAATAATCAACTTTCATATGTTTTTAATCAACTATTATCGTCCAAAGAAGTAGATGATGAAATATTTGTTTTCTTAAAAGATGATGTTCGTTTTTTAAAAAGTGGATGGGGGAATGAGATAATAAGACTTTTTAAAGAAAATAAGAAATATGGTATTATAGGTGTGTTAGGTTCATCATTTTTCGATGAAGATGGTGCTTGGTGGACTTATGAAGAAAAATACGGACAAATATTATATTCAAGTAAAGGTGAAGATACACTGTTAATGTATTCAGACTTATTAGATACTGATTTAAAACGTGTTTGTGTAATAGATGATGTCTTTATTGCAATAAATAAAAAAAGAGTAAAAGATAAGTTTGATGAAGATATAAATGGAACAACATTATACAATGTTGGGTTGTGTTTATCTAATATTATTAACCATAATGTAAAGATAGGGGTTACTACAAACATTAGAATGAAATACACTACACCAAGAGTTATTACTGATGAATGGTATGAAAACAGAGATATAATAAATAACAAGTATAAAAATTATTTTCCGATTGTAGTATGAGTAAAAATACATTAGAGAAAGAAACTTTAAGTAGCTTGAGAGAGAAACAAGTTATAATTAAAGAAATATTAAGCAATTATGAAAGAGAATTAAACATCTATATGGGAGGATATGGTATTAAATCCGTTCATGATTTAACTGGTCCTGAAAAGGAAAAATATGAAAAAGTTATGAAGTTTAGAGCATTATATAGTCGTATTAGCGAAGAAATTGAAAATAAACTTTTAGAATTAGTTTAAGATATGTGGAATTTTTTAAAAACATTAAAAAGTAAAGTAGAACTTTTCGTTTATGGTTTAAGTGGTGCTGAAAAGGCTATTATGGGTAATTCTGATACATTGGGTGAAGGAACACAAATATCACAATCACAAGAGGACCAAAGAGTTTCAAAAGCATTACTAAAAGGAGAAGTTACGCAAGCAGTTGAAGAGTTAAGATACAGAACATATAAAGTTACAGAGGAATCAGATAAATACACATATCTTTCAAATGGAATAGGTATTGTAAAGGAAAAAAATAAAAAAAGAGAGGATGGTAAATATAATTTTACTATACAAAATAAACCATTGACAAGTGGGGTGTTAGATGAATTAAATCGTGTAGGTCAATATGATAATGAAAGATTTACTATTGAATTACAAACTGAGTATCTGACAAGATTTAAAATGGAAAAATATATTACATATGTTGATGTTGATATTAAAGAAGATAATTTTCTAACAACATTACATTTTAGTAAATTTCCAAATGTCTATGACCCTAATTCAATGCCTTTTATTAATGAACTTGATGCTGTAACTTTAATACCTTTAGAATCAGAATATGCATTGAGTAGAAATGAAATAGCAAGTTCTTTAACAAACTTATCTTTTACTTGTATAAAAGTTGAGAATGAAGATGATTTCACTAACTATAGCTTTGTTGCACCTGTTAAACTTGTGGAAGTAAAAAAAACAGATACAGAGTTCTTATTGACATTTAAATGGAATGGTTATTATAGAATGCCATTAAATTTAACACAAAAGTATTACTCTAAAGAAATGGATGAGAAATATCAGAATAAAGAAAGACGTAATACAGAAATTTCAACAGTTGTTACAAAACGTGTATATCACTGTTCTGTTTGTGGAAAAGAAGTTAATACATATGATGGTGATATAATGTCTTATGATAATGGTATTGTTATTTGTGATGAATGTAGTAAAAAAACTTTAGAATAAATTTAAAAGACTTATTTTTTAATTAAAAGAATAATATGAAAGTTATAGCTATTGAATTAAACCATGTTATAAGAAACATCAATAAACAATTGTTAAAATACTATTCACGTGATATTAATCAAGAACTTGACATTGATGATATTGATGAAAAAACGGAAAATGTAATTGATAAATACATTAAATTCCAAAGTAAACAGGAGTTTGGACGATTCATATATGAAGATTATCCATATGAGTTGTTTGGTTGTGCAAATGCAATGGAGAAAAATCTTCCTACAAAAATAACTTATTGGATGTCAGAGATGACAAACATTGAAGAAGAAGATGTTGTAGTCATTTTCTTTAGTTTAGGTGAAGACGCATTAACAATACAATCATCTTATTTCTTCTTAAGTAAGATTGGTACAAGAGTACGTAAAGTGTTATTCCCTTTAACAGAACAAGAAGTGTTCAATGAGGCTGATGTTATTGTTACATCAAATGTAGAACTTCTCTCAAATGCACCAAGTGAAAAAACTAAAGTTTTAATATGTACAAATGGTACAAAAGAAGAGGATTCTAAAGAAGGGTTTAAAGTATATAAATCACTTATAGATTTGATAGATGACAAAAACTTCCTAACAGAATTAGTAAAAAATAATGATTAAATTTAATATTAAGATATAATATGGATGATAAAAATTTGAAGGCACTCGAAAGAATAGAGAGTGAAATCAATCGTATTGATAAAAACGAAAATAAAATTTATTTCTTCGTTATTGATACAAAAGGTAACCCAAGCGGAAGTTTATCTTATATTTATAACCTTGCCCTTTTAACAAGCAAAGCAGGATATGATGTAACAATGCTTCATCAAGAAGATGAGTTTGTAGGTGTAGGTGAATGGATGGGAGAAGAATTCGCAGAATTGAAACATGCTAATATTTCAAAAGATAACACTGAAGTTTCACCAAGTGATGTTCTTTTTATTCCTGAAATATTTGCACAAGTAATGAATCAAACTAAGAAATTACCATGTAAACGTATCGGAATCCTTCAAAACTATAATTATATGGTTGAACAAATGCCATTCTCAGGACAATGGGGTACATTTGGTATTCATGAATGTATTACTAATACAGATGAAAATGCAACACTAATTAAAGAGGTATTTCCATATGTTAAAACAACAACCATTAAGCCTTTCATTGAAAATATTTTTGGAACAACTGAACAACCTAAAAAGATGATTGTTAATATTGTTTCTAGATACCAAGAAGACATTAATAAAATTGTAAAACCATTCTATTGGAAATTCCCTACATTTAAATGGGTATCATTTAGAGATTTGAGAGGATTTTCACAAGAGCGTTTTGCAGAAGCATTAAGAGAAGCTGCTGTTACAATTTGGGTTGATACTGACACAAGTTTTGGGTATTCTGCATTAGAAGCTATGAAGAGTGGAAATATTGTTATTGCTAAAGTGCCTGATAATAAACTTGAATGGATGTTTAATGAAGAGGGAAAACTTAGAGATTGTTGTGTATGGTTTAATGATTTTAATACTGTTCATAAACAAATTGCAAGCGTTGTTCGTTCTTGGACAACAGATAAAGTACCTGAAGTAATATATGAAGAGGGTAAAGAAGTTTCTTCATTATATACAAAGGAGAATACAGAAAAACAATTTTTAGAATACCTTAAAGGTGTAATTGAAAATCGTAAAAAGGAAATGAATGAACTTATTTCACAAATTAAAGTTCAAGAAAATAAAACAGAAGAGTAATTAAAATATGGATAATTTAGTTGTAATAATTCCTGTACATGAATATAACGATACTGTATCAAGTTTATTGACAAATGCAGTATCTTCAGTTCCTGAAACAATTAAGGTTTGTATTTCTTGTTATCAAGGTTTAGAAAAAGATATTAAGAAGCAATTTAAAACAAATAAAAATGTAAATATTATTCCGTGTGATAAGAGTGATTTTGCAAGTCTTGTTAATAATGGAGTAAAAGATTCTGAATATTTTTCTATTTTGGAATTTGATGATGAATATACACCAATTTGGTTTGATAATGTTAAGAAATATATTGAATCTATGCCTGATGTAAGTGTATTTATGCCACTTACAGATATAGTAGATTTTGACACTAAAAAATACATATCAAGTGGTAATGAAGCACCATGGGCATCAGCATTTTCAAATGAATTAGGTTTTGTTGACCTTGATTGTCTACAATCATTTTTCGATTTCTATGTGACAGGTTCAGTATTTAATACAGCAGATTGGAATGAAGTTGGAGGTCTTAAACCATCTATTAAACTTACATTTTGGTATGAATATATGTTAAGAGCAACCAATAAAGGTAAGAAGATTTTTGTAATTCCAAAAGTTGGATATAATCACTATATGGTAAGAGAAAATTCTATTACTGATACTTACCGAAAAACAATGTCACAAAAAGAACAAGACTTTTGGTTTGAGTTAGCTAGAAAGGAATATTTCTTTATTGAAGATAGAAATAAAGTTTATTCTGAATCTGAAGAAGAAAAAGTTGACGATTAATTATATTTTTAACATCAAGCGGTTAACCGCTTGATGTTTTATACAAGATAGGGCAACACAGAGATTTCCATTTGGAAATGTGAATAGAAAGTGTGCTTAATTTGCGCAGATTTTGCTCTTTAATTTAAAATAATATTAGCAAATTAAGCAAATACAATGGAAAAACGAGGTAGAAAACCTTCAGCAAAAAGAAAGGGGTATTTCTATGAAAAACAAGAAGAGGCAGTTGTTAGATATATTAATACAGAAGATGTAAATGAAAAATGCGAAATATTTAATGAAATATTATTACCTGCCTTTACGAAATTAATTGAATCAATTATTAGACGTTATAAATTACAACCTGGTGATGAGGGTTTTGATGAAACTTTTAATGACACTATGTCATTCTTAATGACTAAAATAGATAAGTTCAAACCTGAACAAAACAAAAAAGCATATTCCTATTATGGAACTATTTGTAAGAACTATCTAATGGGTAGAATAAATCAAAACGTCAAGAACTTAAAACGTACAGAACGTTATGACCTCATACAGACTGATTTTGTAAATAACTTAAAATACTCATATCAAGATAATATTTCAGATACAACTTTCTTAACAGAACTTATGGGGGATACAGTTAAGAATATTGAGAGTATTATCAACAATAAGGAAAAATTAAGACTAAACGAAAATGAAACAAAGGTAGGTTTAGCATTAATAAATCTTATGGGTAATTGGGAGGATTTATTTGCTCAAATGGGTAGTGATAAATTTAATAAAAGTTCAATATTACTTTTTCTAAGAGAAACAACAAATTTAAATACTAAAGAAATTAGAGATGGTATGAAACGTTATAAAAGTATATATTATAACATCAAGAAAAAAATGATTGAAACTATTTATTGATAAAAATATATATGGGAAAATTAAAAATTGAAATTAATAATGTACAAAATATAAAAGATTTATTGCAAGAGGCATATAGACTTGCTGATGAACAAATTGTACAAGCACAAAACGAAATAAATAAACTCGCAAGTGCAACTAGATTACAAGAAGAAGTCATGGATGCTAAGGGTAAATATGCCAAAGCAATGAACGATTATATGGGTATTAAAGATAAAGCAATAGCAAAGAAACTTGATATTGCAAAACTCTTAACAGATATATATCAACATAATGGTGATGTCAAAGGTGCTTTAAGTGAAAGTACTGCGTCTTTAAGTGGAGGTTTTGACATAAAAAAGATTAGACAAGTTGTTGATGAATCATACGGACAAACTGATAAACCGAAAAAAATTGAAATAAAGAAATAATGGCTGAAACACCAAACACCAAAAATAAAGGAAACCTTAGTGAAAAGAAGAAAAAGCTTATTTCTAAAGTTAAAACTTCAATTGCTACTGCTAAAGGGGTTGTCGATACTGTTAAAAAAACAGCTGACAACCTTGGGGTTTCTGTGTCATCTACAGGCAATGGTCAAGAACTAGTTGCTAAAAATAGTAATGTTATAGGATTAGTTGTCGAATTACTAACTTTGGTGGGTGTTAATAAAGAAACTCTTATTGAGTTCTTATCAAAATATCTTACTTATATCTTACCTATTTTAGAAGTTAGTGTTAAAACAATAATATTAACAAACCTAAAAGGTATGGTTTCTTGCTCTTCAGACCCACGAATACCTGAAATGTATAGAAAGTATAACCTTCGTGGAGAAAACTCAACAGAGACAAATAGAAGAGGTATAGATATTAATGTTGAGTCAATTGATTTACAAGGTACATTATCTATGTCTCCATTTGGTGAGGGAAAGAAATACTATTTTGGCGTAGATAACGAATCAGTATCCAATGCTTATCAATTAGCAAGGGCTGATGATTTTGATGCATTCTTATGGTTTGTCATACATAAAGCAAAATTTCCAAGTCCATCAATTGTAAATGATGAAAATCTATCGGAATGGTTTACAAGAAGATATAAACAAAATGTAACCCTTAATAATACAAATGACACTATTAATATAGGTTATAAGGATAAAAATGGATTTATACATAATGATGTTAGTTCCCTATTTCAAAATATAGTCATAAATTATCCTGAACCAAAGTCTATAACAGGACAGACAACATGTATTATGCCTGGAAATACTTTTGTTCAAAAGAAAGATGGAAAATACGGTAGTGTAATTGGTTTATGTATATCATCTGAAATGTCTGATGCATTACCAACTGATGTAAATAACCTTACATTAAATACAATTAGACAAGATGAATTAGTTAAAACTAAGTATATAGCAAGAAGTGAAATTGTTCCAGTCTCTGATGATTGGACAAGTGCTAATTGGTACGTTAACCCAAAGAGATATTTTTATCAAAATTTAGGCTTAGATACTTTTGCTAAAAAGTCAAATAAAATTGGTAAGGGTAGAAATTATGCACAAGAAAAACCAATATGTAACTTGCAATTCTTCGGACAAGAATTTACAACGGGAACTCGTAAGGGAATTGTTAATAATCAAATACGTTTAACAATTCTACCTAAACCTTTATTACATATTCCTGAAAAAGGTGAACCAATATGGAGATTTCAAAGAATAATGTTTAATGATAAAGGTGAACCTGATTCAAAAGGTAAATTCTCCATACATCCTGGTAAATTTGAGAAAATAAAAAAAGAAGTTACTGAGGTTTATAAAATAACATCTGCAAGTGATTACCCTAAAAAGGTTAATGGTAAAAAAACTATAAACCCAATTAAAGCTATTGAGTGGATTGAAGTAACTAATGGTAATCCTTATCCAACTACCGTTGAAATATATACAAAAGAAGGTAATGTAGATAAATTGGCTGAGACACTTAAACTTAAACCATTTCAATACAAATATCATAAATTAAGTAAAAAGGGTGTCAATTATTTATATTTTATAATAGAACCTGAACAGAAAAATACTGAAAAAAGTCAACTGACCAAACCTAATATTAGTGATGGTAAGTTAAGTGTAAAAACAATTAAACTTGATAGTGTTAATACAAATAATACTGTAGAATATTGTCTTGATAGAAATCCTAAAAAAATAGGTATAAGCATAGATAAAAAAACAGGAAGATATAAAGTTATTAATACTAAAAATCCAGAGCAGGATATCTTACCATACTTACAAGAAGTTTATAAAGGGTTAACCATTTATGAATTTAATTATGATTTAGTAATGGGTATGAAGTTGTTTGACGCTAAATGTATTATTACAAGACTTTTAGATACAACACTTAAATGTAATTTTGGTGGTAGTATACGGTATAGTAGAGAACGAACACAAAAAACAGATGCTATATTACGAATCGTAAAAAATATAATAGAATCTGATGATACCGAATTAAAAGATTGTTACTATACATTTTCTAATGAGGAATATGATGACCTATTAGAAAAGGCTGAAAACGAATATCATGACTTTGCAACAATAAATAATACTATTATAAAAAATAGTGACTTTAGTGGTGTTTTGAAAACACTTGATAATTTAACACCTAATACAACACTACATGAACAAAAGGACATTTTAAAAAGAAGTATTGTTCAGGCAAGTGGTGTTTTAACTCAAGGTGTTGACCCAGTCAATAAGAGCAAATTAGAAATTGATTTTATTAATGACTTACTAAAGAATCTTATTACAAGTATTATTAATTCAATATTAACACCTAAACTATTAATGGTTATATTAGTTAATCAAAAAATAATGGGTCATGATATTCAACTTATCAATATTGATGATGTTATAAAAGCAATGGGTTCTATTATCAGAAGTATTGTGCGAGAAATAAGAGATGCTATTGTACAAGAACTTTTGAAATTGTTATTGAAACAACTTGCACCTATAACAAAGTTAATTGGAGATATGTTACTACAAGAAACTCTTGGTTATTATAGAGACTTAATGAGACAAATCATTGATGAGTGTGATTTTAGTATGATTTTATCTTGGTTTAAAAATAAATATGATGATACTAATATAGGTGTCGTTGATTATGCTGATATTGATGTCTCACATATAATTAATGAAGCACCTTTAACTAATGATTGTTAATATTAATATAAAATATGGGTATAGAACAAATTTGTAACACAATAACAAATTTTTTTGGTAAATTAAGAAAACCAGCACCTGAAATATCAAATATATTATTGGTGTGTTCAATAGCTAAACGTAAGGGTTTATCAGCTATTTTATCAACAGCCAATGTTGTTGAGGAAATAAGTAAATTGGGTATTCCTGTTGGTGCAATGCCAGATGGAAGCCCAAACCTTACCGTTGGTATTGAATTATCACGTTGGAAAGAAATTGTTAGAACTTTTCATGAAGATGTTAAAATACAAACATCTAATATGCCAGGTGGAATAACATTTACAGGAACAGGTGCAAATGGAGGTGGACCTATGGTTGTAGAAGGTGTTAACACTAATGCAAGTCCTGGTTATGGAATATTACATTAAATGAATAAATAATTATGGATTATTCTAAGTTAGAAGAGAACGAAATTAAATTAAAAATGAAATCTTTATCTGATGAATATGATGTTATTAAAACTAAAATATGTAAAGATATAGAACGTCTACAAGAATTAGATGAGGAATATATATCTTATCAAGATGAACTTGAAAAAAGAAGAAAGGAGTTTATTTAATGAATACTTCATTATTTGTTTTAGGTAAAGTTGAGGCTGTTGAAAATAAAACAACCGAAAAAGGTGCAGATGGTCTTAGAGTTAAAGCTAGAATAACTTCAGATAATACATTAGGTAGCGTTCCATGGTCTTTTCCATTACTACCAAAAGTATTTCAATCAATACCCAAAGTAGGTGAATATGTTTTAGTATTTCTTACTGATTTGGGTAATGCAGGAAGTCAAAGATATTACATTGGACCTATTATATCTCAACCACAAAATTTTGAATTAAGTGACACTAAAGATAAAGCCCTTAACCTTTTACAAGAAAGAACAACACAACCTTTAGCTAAAATATCTAATGATAACAATACTAAAGGGGCATTTCCAAGCGAAAATGATGTTGCTGTAATAGGACGTGGACAAGAAGATATTATATTAAAGTTTAATAGCGAAAACGAAAAAAGTGAAGTTGATATTAGAGCAGGTATACGCCAAAAACCTGTTGGGGATACCGACCCATCTAAGTATGGTAATATAATATTTAATGGACAAGACCCTGCTTACATCCAATTGAAATATAAAAAAGGGTTGTTTTCAGGGATAGATAAAACAACGGGGAAAATGTTATCAGCAAATAGCATGGTTAATATTGTTGCAGATAAAATTAATCTGATAAGTAATAATGATGAAGATGCAAATAACCATATACATGATAATAATGAATTAATTGCTGATAAAAATTTACCACAATTAATAGACTCACTTCACCCTGCTGTAAAGGGAGATAAATTAGTTGAATTACTTAATATAATGAGAGAATCTATACTAAGACATGTCCATCCTTGGGCTGGTATGGAACAGTGTGGTGATTGGAATGGTGCTATCAATAGTCTAAAAGATTTTACTATAAATGATGTTTTATCTAATGATGTAAGACTCTCTTAATATATTTATTATTAAATAATAACGATTTAATTATATATTAATATGTTAGAAAGAACTTACATATCAAAATTTAATACAATAATAAAGGGTTCTGATTACAATACAGGGATTAATCCAATTGCAGAGTTGTGTTATGGTGCAACTACTACAAGAATATTGTGTTATTTTGATACTGATAAAATAAAAAATCTAATTAATGATGGCGTAATGCCTGATAAAAGTAAAATTAAACATACTCTAAGAATTACCAATGCAGGGTCTGTTGATTTTACACAATTACATAACAAGGATATTAGTTCAATTCATGATTGTAATAGACAACGTGCAACATCATTTGATTTAATATTCTTCTTAATTCCAAAAAAATGGGATAGAGGAAAAGGATTTGATTATTCAACTTCATCATTTAATATTGATTTTTATAGCGGAAAACAAGCAGATGTAAATAGATTTTTATCTACTGACGCATCAAATTGGATAAAAGCAAGAAATGGTGTTAAATGGGATGAAGAAGGTGTATATTCAAATGATACACTTTCAAAAGAATATGATAAATTTGGTACAGAAGAAGGAAGTAAAATTATAATAGGAAGACAACACTTTGATATTGGTAATGAAAATATTAATTTAGATATAACTGATGTTGTTAATAAGTTTATAAGTGGTGAATATGAAAACAATGGTATTGGAATAGCATTCTCACCACAACTTGAACGTACAGGAGAAGCTAAAGGATTTGAAAAAGCAACTTTTGAAAACTATGTCGGCTTTTTAACTGATAAAACAAATACTTTTTTCGAACCATTTGTAGAAACATTATATTGTGATTATATATCTGATGATAGAAATAATTTTGTCATAAATAAAAAAAATAAAATCTATTTATATTGTTCTATGGGAGGACAACTAACAAATTTAGATAATCCCCCTACAGTAACTATAAAGGATAATAATGATGAAATTATAACTGATAATGATGGAAGGTTAATGGAAAATGTACAAGCACTTCAACAAAGTAGAGGTGTTTATTATATTAATTTAACTCTCCCTATAGATAGATTTAAAGCTGACACCATGATGTATGATACTTGGAATAATATTGTATATAATGGTATGTCATTTAATCCTGTTGAACTTGATTTTACTCTTAAAAATACACAGTCATATTTCTCATTCGGAAATAAAATTTCTGAATCACAAAATTTCACACCTTCGATATCAGGTATAAAAGCGAGTGAGAGAATAAAAAGAGGTGATATTAGAAAAATGGTTATAGTAGCTAAGATTAATTATACTAAAGCTGATGCAGCATTAATTGATGGTATGCAATGGAGACTATACACCAAAGATGGAGAAAGAGAAATTGATGTTATACCATTTGAACCTGTAAATAAAACAAATGTTGAAAACTTTGTATTGGTCAACACAGATATGTTAATACCACAAAATTATTATGTGGATATAAAAGTAAACTATGGTATGCAAAGCATTATACACCATAATACATTACAATTTCAAATAGTAGACGATTTAAATAATAAATATTATTAAAATAAAAGTGCGATATAACTATCGCACTTTTATTGTTTAAGGTTCTGTTGTCATATAGTTAGCAATTGGAAAATCACCATCTGTACATTTAATAGTAACTTCAGTACTATTAATATTATTAATATTCCAATTATCTTCTTTTTTTATTTTTTTCCATTCCTCTTTAGTTCCATTATAAATAACCTCTCTAATTGATGGGCATTGTGCCAAAAAGTTCTTTCCTTTTATTTCTTTAATAGAATTTGGTAATGTTACTTTTACTAAACCATTATTTCTAAAAATTACATTTTCTTCTAAAATAGATAAATTTTCAGGAAAAACAATTTCTGTTAAACCATGACACATCTCAAAAGCATTTGATTCAATATCTGTAACTGATGACGGAATAGTTAATGTGGTTAAACTACTACACCTCGAAAATGCATTAGAACCAATAAATGTCAGATTATCAGATAATGTAATCTCTGTAAGTGACGAACAACCATCAAAGGCATTCGAACCTATTGATTCTATATTACTGTTAAACGTAATAGCTGTTAATTGAGCGCAATCTTGAAATGTACCATTATCAATAGTTGTAACACCACTTGGTATTGTGATAGAAGATAGTAAAGAACATTCCTTAAAAGAATTTTCACCTATATAACTTAAATTATCAGGTAATGTAATACCCGTTAAACTATAACATTTTTCAAAAATACTAATATTTAAACCAGAAACGTTTAAGGGTAATGTTATTGATGGAATCGAAGAACATTGATAGAAACATTTTTCACCTAAGTCGGTAATGTCTTCATGTAATTCGATTGATGTTAAATTAGAACACCCACTAAATGTCTCTTTTCCTATAGTTGTAACCTTACTTGGTATTGTAATAGAAGATAGTGAAGAACAGTCTTTAAAGGCACGTTCACCTAAATTAACTAATGAATTAGGTAATACCATCTCACTTAGTGTATAACAACTTTCAAAAGCATTCTCCAATATTGTACCTAATGTATTTGAGAATGTGATAGCAGATAAACTATAATTTTCTTTAAAACTACTAACCCCTATCGATGTAACATCATTAGACATTATTACTTTTTCAAAATTACTTCTAAATAGAGCATAATCAGCAATATCTGTTATACCATTTGACATTTCATATACTCTATCTTCACCACCTCCAAAGTTTCTTTCTAATATCACTTTTTCGATTTCTTTAGCATATTCTGTAAATAATTCAGAACAATTACCTCCAAAAAGATTAATTACATTTTTTATCTCATTTTTTAAGTCGTATAATGTACTTAAGTTGTTTGAAATTTTCATATTTAATTGTAAGTTTAAAAAAACACAAACGCATAAGCATTTGTGTTGTATTATGATTATTTTTTTATTATTATCTTAAATTATCATTCTAACAATGACAATTAATAAAGACAACTCAAATCCTCCGAGTATAGTCCATATAGCATCCCAATTATCAGGCTTATTACCAACAAAACATTTAACATCAACCCAATACTCTTTAAAAAACGCAATTAAACTCGTTATAACGAGAGATATTACAATAGAAGTATAAATACCCACACCAACAATCGATAATGTCACAAACGTTAATAAAAAGGCTAATTCACCTATTTCTTTATGGAGAAGTTTATCCTTTGGTGTTATCTCCATTATATTTGATAAAAATTTAACTATCGTTTCTTTCATAATTAATGTTGTTCACCTACTATCTTAGCAAGGGCTTTATCGATATTAGTAAGTTGGTCTTCTATTTTTTTAATTCTTTTTTCCAACTCACTTTCAGCCCCTAATTGGTTATCAAGATATTTAATAATTTTATCAGTAGTCGTAAATGTTACAATTTTATCATTACTATTTTTGATTGCAATTGTTTCAAAACCATCAGCATAGTTAATTGCTATTTCTCCGTGTTTTAAAGCTTCAGCTTCAGGTAGTTTTGGAAGTGTTACATTCTCTGAATTTACTTCTGTAACATTTGACCTCTTATGTAAAATGTGTTTCATATTCTAATTTATAATATAGAGTGTAAAATCATTGGGGGTACAATCAAGGTCCCCCAATGTTTTTATTTATTCAAAATATTAATATGTTCCAGCATCAATACTATTGATGACAAGTTTACCATCCTCAAAATCAAACTTTGCTATGTTATTTTCAGTAGTTTCAGTAGCTGCGTTTACAATTACTTTTGATGTATCAACAGTATCTAACTTAATACCATCACCAGCTTTAACACCACCTGTCTTACCTGATATAGCTTTATAAAGCTTAGCAATTGCAACGTTTAGTGAATCATTCTCCTTAATGGTTAAATCTTCCTCTGATGTTCCATAATAATTACGGAGTTTTAAACCATCAGTTGTAATATTAATATCAGCTGTTCTAATGTGGTCTTCAGTGCTTGAAATAGTAACTTCAGAATTATTGATAGTAATCTTATCAATCTTTGTTGTTTTTAAGTCATTTAAAGCAGCCGCAACTACTTCTTCATTACTAAGCATTTCAGTCTCAATAACCTTTATAGCTTCGCTAACAGTTTTATCTTCAGTAATACCTGTAAGACCTTTAGTGTCGGCAGTAAATCCTTTCATTTTAACATTGTTACCAGCAACGTTATCAGAAAGTGTAAAAACTTTATTACCATTAGTACCTTCACTCTCTTCAACAGAAATGTGTTGGTCAGTAGCAGCACTTACAACTGTAGTAGCAGCTTTTTTAACATCTTCAATAGCTTTAGTAACACCACTTATTTTAACACCATCTTCACCAACTGATAGGAAATTCTCACCTGTAGTATCAATTTTAACAGAAACTTCTCCAGCACTATTAACTGTTAAACCATGCTTAAATTCAGAGTCGATAAGGAATTTAGAACAATCTACATATGCAGTCTGTTCATCTCCATTTAAATCTACATAAACATATTTTAAGAATTGTCCTGCTGTATGTTCTGCATTCTCATCTACTAAACTAATACTTTTAAGTGCACTATCTTTATAGATTTTTATGTGATTTCCAACAGCAAGGTCAGTATCATCTTTACCTACAATAGTATACTCTTCTTTAACCGCACTACTACTAGCTTCTACTTTTTTAAGTGTTATGTTTGTAAATAAAGCATTGTGTTCATCTTTTTCCAAGACTTTTTCATCTGCTTTAATAGTTACGTTTGATTTAGTAGCGTTATTCTCTAATTTTGTTAATGCTTGTACAAGTGTATCACCATCAGCTAATGCACCTTCTTCAGTACCTTTTGTATAACCTTTAAGTTTAACATCCTTCAAAGGAAGTTTAGTTGCTGAAACTAAGCCACCTGTTTGGGCAACTGAAGCAATTACTTCACCTTCACCTGTTACAGTCTCTAATGTTAAATTAGTTACTTCATCTTCTAATTCTTTAATGGTTTTAGTAGAACCACCTTTAAGTTTTTCAATAACTTTAGCTACTGTATCTGTGGCTGTAAATCCATCACCTAATTTAGCTTTTAGTTCATTAAGTTCTAATTCAGCGACAGAACCAGCAGAACCGTCAGTTAATAAAGTATAAGAAGTTTTATCATCTACAACACGGAATAATGCCAATAGGGTTTTAACAGCTTCACCCTCTTTATAACTTGCTAATACTGGAACACCATCATTTATTTTCTTTTGTGTAGCCAATTCATCAAGCTTTTGTATTGCCTCTGCTTTTGATGTTGCAGGTGCTTCATTACGGAAAAGCTGAATGTGTTTGTTTGTTAATGCCATAATTTAAATTGTCGTTTTTTATGTAATTATTTTTATTTTAGATTTTTAAAAAATATAATTAATACATGTCTCGTGTACTATCACCTTCGATATCCAAAGTATCTTTAAGATTATCTACAAATCCTTTTAATTCTTTAATACTGTCAGTTAATTCTTTAACTTTTGTATCATATGTAGATTTTTGCACAACATCCCCAATAATATCCTGAACATCAACGTCAAGATTATTACCACCTGTAACAACAAATGTTATTTTCTTTGTTGCTGGGTTGTAAGACGCAGATTCTATGACATTATTTGTTGGAATGTCAATATTACCAATCTCATTCTCACCTTGTTTAATGGTATAACGTTTAGTTACACCTGTAGGTGCTACACCATCAACCAAAGTTACTGTATTACCAGTACTTGACTTAAGAGCAGCAATAGCAGCATCTTGTTCTTGGTTTTTAGCGTCAATAGATTGGTCTTTAGTATCTTGCTCTTGGTTTTTTTGTTGTAAAGCATTAATTTCCGCATCATAATTCTTAGATGTAGAAGTTGAAGATGATGAACAACAAGACCCACCAAATGTAAGCCCATTAAACTTTGGTTGCTCCATATATCCGTAAGCAACCAAAGGATTGTGTTTTATTTTTCCCATATTTTATTATTCCTTGTTTTCTAATACCTTGATTCTCTCTTCAAGTCTATGGATAATTCTAACCAATTCATTTTGGAAGTCATATCCATCGAAAGCACCATGCATCTTATTATGTAACACATCAAGTATTCCATTTCCTGTGTTATCATAATTTTCTATGCCACGTTCAACATTTTTCAATTCTGATATATAACCAATATTTTTTGTATTATTAGCTACTATTGTTGAAAGTTCATTAATTTTTCTTTCATTATCTCTCTTGATATCATTCGCAAGCTGAGTTAATTTTTCATCTAATACAGCCTTTGTATAAATATCATCTCTTGATACTTTTTTATTATCAACCTCATTAATTTCACGAATAACATCATCAACACTTAATTCCGCAGATTTTATAGTTGAACGCCACTTGTTTTTAAGAAGTGATACTAATGGAGATAATTTCTCATCAAGTTTATTTTCATCTACCTTTCCTGATATTTTATGGTCAGCTATACGAAGTCCTTCTTTAACTGTGTTTATATCATCCAAAGTAGCACCATTTAATAATGGCATATATTTACTTGTTGCTTCAGATTTCGTTAAATATGTATTTGTTACATTTTCAATTGCTGTTACACGTTCATTCGTTTCTGTAAGTTTATCCTTGTCAGCCTTAGTATTAATTGAAGTTCTTAATTCAGCAACAGCATCATTAGTCTCAGTTAAAGCTGTAAGGTCTGCTTTCTCACGTTTTACATTATTAATATTTGTATTTGTTAATCCTGTGTATGCATTAAAAGTACTACTATCTACCTTTCCATCAACAACTATTTTTAAAGCACTTATTTGCGCTTTTTGTGTGTCAATATTAATTGTATTTGTGTTGATTTTTCCTGCTAATGATGTTTCCTTATCTAACAAATTACGATTAAGACCACTTACAGCATTTGATAATTCATCTTTACTTGCCTTATTATTATCAAGTTTATTTATTGCTGTATTAGCTGTTGAAATATCATTTTTATTAGTTGTTACTAATCCAGTTAAATCATTTATAGCTGATTCTCTTGCTACTTTCTCAACATTTATAGCATCATTTGATGTTTTTATTTTGTTAAGTAGTTCCTCTTTAAGATTATCTAACTTACTGTTTAGAGTTGTACCAACACCATCTGATGTTTCTTTAATTTCATTTAATTTGTTTTTTAATTCCTCTTCAGCAGCTTTAGCACGTTCAGTTTCAACTGTAATACCTCTCTCAGCTTCTTTTGCACGATTAATTTCACTTTCTAAAGCGTCTTTATCTGCTTTATCAGTAAATAAGCCCATAATGCTTCTATCATGAATAGTAACAGCATTCTTTAACTCATCTAAACCTTCTGTTTTTTTCTTTAACTCATCAAGTGAGTCATGAATACCACCAATTAAAACCTCAATTTCTTCAACACTTTTTAATGGTGCAAATATCTCTCCTGACTCACTTCTTGTGTAGTAATTCTTCTTTAAAGAATCTATAAGATTATCAAGTTTAGCTTTGAGTTCAGAAGCATTATCTATATCGTTTAGTTTATCCTTTAAAGTTTCTAACTCTTCTAACTTTTGAGTTAAGTCAGCAATATTACCCTCATTCTTTATAGCAAGTTCACCTAACTTAGAAATGTGGTCAGTATTGTTATTCACAGCACCTACTGTTGTAGCAAAAGCTGCTTCTACTTGATTAAGCTTCTCATTTATTTTATCGATATCATCTTTGGTAGCTTTCTTTGCAATTTCAGCATCTTGTTTTTCATCAACATAATGATTGTTACAACCACAACCAAATGAAAATGGGTCAAGCTTATTACTCTCCCTATATGCCCAATAATTCAATGCCATTTTTTTATGATTTATTAAATATGTTATTACTTATAAATATTTATATTTTGAATAAACGCACTTAATTTTATAATATGGAAGAAATAAAATTTAAACAAGGTGATTATATCATCAATAGAAGTGGTGGTGATATGGGTGTTTTCGATAAATTAGATAAAAAAGGTTATATGCATTTTAAAATGTTTTATGGAGGAATGTTAAAATATTTCAAAGATGTAAAAACCTACACCTTACAGATTAACTATCAAAAATTCTTTGATATATGTTCAGAAGAAGAAAAAAATAAGTTGGATAAATTATATGCAGAGTATAAACAAAAAGGAGAGTAAACTACTCTCCTTTTTTCCATATATATCTAAATAACCCACAATCCCATATTCTATCATACCCTAATAGTGTCATCATCTCCCTCTCTGTTAAATCCGTACTAAAATTATATTTCTTTAATAATTTATCCTTTCTAAAGGCAAACTTATGAAAACGTTCATCTCTATCTACCTTTGAATTGAAATATCTATAATCAGGTGGTAATATCTTATCTAATTTAAAGTTTAATTTTGTGTATAAATTATTTTCACCATTTAGTGTCCACCTCCTATCAGCAAAACTTTTTATTTCAAGTGGGTCTTCAGTTCTAATAAAATATTTGAATAATTTTCCTGCAACACCTTGACATAGATATCCATTCTTAGAGGCAAACCTATTTAAGTTCCAATATCCATCTTTTTCCTTTAAGAACGTCATAACACCTATAAGTTCATTATTGAAAAAAGCACCATAATATAAAGATGCAGAAGCAAAACTTTGTATATGATTTTTCTCTAAAAATTTAAATGCACTATCTTTATCAATACATTTAACAATACATTTTCTACCAGGTATTTTTATTGTTTCTTTATCATTTGATAATATATGGTTTATTTTAGAAAGAACAATATCTTTATGATATACCCATTCATCTGAAAATATTTGAATTAACTTTATTCCTTTTTCATTACAAAGATTCAATTTATTAAGATGATATGTTCTATCTCTTTTAGCAAACCATTCAGTATGCCATATATTACCATTATATTCAATCGCAATATTTTTACTTGGAATAAATATATCTAATTCATATGGCGATATAATATCTCTTGAGTGTAATATTATACCATCTCCAACAATTTCCTTAATATAGTCAGTTAATTCTATTTCTTCATTTGAAATAATCTTTCCACACTTTGGACATCCCTGTTTTCCATTTATGTGTGCATCAGGTGTTTGCCAAAATATACCATGTGTTGGACAAATGATTTCCACTGGTTTTTTTGCGCCATAGTATTTTGAATTATTATAATTATATAAAGAACCATGTATTTTTATTGAATCATCAATAAATTTACTTTGTGTTTTTGTATTTATTTCCGCAAGCTTTTCAAACTTACATGATGGACATCCTTGACCCTCCAAATGATGTGATATTGTCATATCAAAATCACCGTGTTTTGGACAGGTTATTGTAACCTTTCCATTTATTTTATTGTAAGTATCAACTTTTTCATATTTATACTTACCTTTATGAATTTTATTTGCTTTTTTAATAAATTCTTTAGTTGGGGTTGTTCGTGTTATAGCACGTTTAATAGCACCGCATTGTTGACATCCACGTCCCATTAAATGTTTTCTAACAGTTTGTCTAAACTTACCGTGTATTGGACAAATAATATCAATGTAATCAGTTTGTGTTTTGAATTCTACTAACGAATAATCATATTTGTTATTATGTAATTTATTCGCTCTTTTTATAAAATCATTAAATGTTAAGGCTTCCATATATATCTAAATAATCCACAGTCCCATACACGACTTGCACCGATATAAGTCAACATGTCATACTCAGTCAAGTTTTTGGGTAAATTAAATTTTTTACTTATTTTATTTTTTCTACAATTGAACTTATGAACTCTTTTATAACCATAAATACGAGGTATAAAATATGTATAGTTTGGTGGTAATATTTTGTCTAATTTAAAACCTATTTTTATATACATGTTATTCTCACCATCTAATGTCCATCTTCTATCTGCAAAGGTCTTAACACTCTTTGGTTTATTTTTATCTATAAAATATTTAAACATCTTTCCAGATATACCACATGAAATGTAATATATATCACTAGCGAAACGAGTTAAATTCCAACATCCATCTTTTTCTTTTAAGAATGTCATAACCCCTACAAGTTTTTCACAATAGAAACAACCAATGTAAATAGACGAAGAAGTAAAACCTTGTATATGGTTTTTATCTAAAAATTCTTTTGCTTTATGTTTGTCAATCTCTATAACATGACATTTTCTAGCGTATATTTTAGGGTATGTAGATATATTAAAAATATGTTTTAATTTTTCCAATACAAGATTTTTATTATCTATAAATTCATCTTCAAAAATATGTATTAACCTTATACCTTTTTTATTACATTCTTTTAATTTATTTAGATGGTATAATTTATCTTTTTTCGTTTTTTCATTGTGCCAATAAAGACCGTTATATTCAATTGCAATTTGTTTATCTGGTATTAATATATCTAATTCTAAACCATCCAATAACATTCTGTCGTGTCTTATAACTTTATCTTCACCAAACAGCATAACACAGAAATTATATATGTCATCTTCAGCTTTTGATGTTATTTTTCCACATATAGGACATCCACTACCTCTTAGATGATTTCTTGGGTCTTGTGTAAACGAACCATGTTTTGGACATATTATATTAATTAATGTTTTTGAATTTGAATATGATGTTAAATCATATGTGTATTTGTGTGAGTGAATACCATTTGCGTTTTGAATAAAATTATTAAGACGTAAATTTAATGTATGGGAACTATTTAACTGCTCTTTCTCTTTCCTACTTTTATCTCCACATAATTTACAACCATGACCCTTTAAGTGAGAGGATGGTCTTTGTGTAAAGTCTCCATGTTCTCTACATGTTATCAATATAGGTGTGTTAGCATTTACATAGCTTGATTTAGTATAATCATATTTATCACCATGTATCTTTTTCGCAGAATCTATCCAAGTTTTAGTTGTGTAATCATTACAGAATATTGATTGACAGTTACAACCATGTCCATCAAGATGACTATTAGGTAATTGCTCAAATTCTCTACTACAAGTATTACACTTTATTAACACTTTAGTTTTAGCATTAACATAGTTAACCTTTGAATAATCATATTTATTTCCCCAAACTACTTTAGCTTCATTAATAAACTCTTCTGTAGTTTTTTTCTTTCTACCACCGATGTTATTAATAACTTCTTTGGTTTTAATATTATTCTTAATACCTTGTTTACCTGCTGATTTCATTTCAATTCCAAATTCAGTTAAAACATTTTTTATTTTAACTTTTCCAACATGAAACAATTCAGCAAGATATGTAACACCTTTATTTGATGAACTATATATATTACATATTTCTTCTTTCTGTTCTTTTGATAGTATCAATTTCACCATTCATTATTTATTAATATAATGCAAAGATATAATATTTTTATTGAAAAAGGATATTTTGAACCATTTAATTTTCAATAATAAAAAAAGAGGAGAATAAATATTCCCCTCTTAATATCTTATAAAAACCTTTCGGCTTATCTAAACTCAGAAATAGGCCAGTGTACAAGTCCATCAACACGGATATGACCATAGTAACGGTTGTTAACCATCTTCTTAGCATAACGGGTCATGATACCCTTAACAGGTGCAAAGTTGAATGGGTTGAACATTGTAGGCGTCAACTGCATTGGTACATATGGTGCATAGATATAACCTGTATCAAGCATTGATTTACCCTTATGACCGATAATGATACTCCAGTGAGGTGCATATGGGTCACGATATACTTGGTAACGACCACTTAGTGAACCGATACGTTCGATACCCATATTGTATTGGTCTGACTCAGCACTTGCATCTGAAACGTGGAAGTATTCAAGGTTATCAAACAATGCAGAGATTTCAGAAGAAACCACAATGAAGTTAGCACCACCACGAAGTGTAGACTTGTGAATTTGTGCAGAGATTTGATTAACCTTAGTCATCAACTCTTGGTTCCAGTCTTTTTGTGTATAGTTGGTTGAGAATGCAGCCATACGTCTCCATCCGTTAACATCCCAACGTGCTTGCCAAGGTGCACCCTTACGAAGGTCACGAAGAATTTCACGGTCGATTTCAGCACCAATTTGTTCTGAAAGGATTGCAGTCAACTCAGCTTCAGCATCAATATTGTGGAATGCAGAAACGTCTTGTGCAAGTTCAGGAGACCAAGTAGCACGTAGTTTACGCTCTTCAACAGTTACTGTTACAGCATCAAGTTTAAATGATACTTCACCGATTTCTGTTTCAAGTTCAAGTGAATCATATTGTGCCCAAGCAATCTTGAACAATTTAGCAAATTCTTTTTGTGTAGCTTTAGCGTCACCCTTAGTTACTGCTGCATCAAGTTCATTAGCGTCAACACCAACATAACCATCGATAGTGCCTGATTGTTGAGCAACAGGTTTAGCAAGGTCAATTTCGATGTACATCTTACCTTCAGCATCACATGGTGAATTATATTCTACAATACCCTTACCATATTTTTGTGTAACAACACGGAAAGGAACTGATTCATATTTATCAAAAGCAGCAGTTTGAACTTGGCTACCTGCTGTAACAGGATTAGAAGCAATTGCTTTATTGGTAATAACCTTCAATGAAGCAAGGAAACCTTCAGTATCCATTTCATTTCCATCAGGACCAGTCATACGACCTGCGTTGAAAGCAGAGAAACCATCTACTTCAAGAATGATGTTACGAACAGTACCATCAAAACCGCTCTTCATGTAATCCTTAACGTTAGCACCATCAAATGGACGCATACCAGCAGGTGTGCGCAATACAGGAACAGCATTACCAACCTTCAATGTTACCTTACCCTTAGAGTTGTCATACAAGAAGTCGTTGTAGAACAAATCATAAAGACTCTTTTGGAAGTAAGCAGTTACTTCAGGACCTACTTGACGAATAGAAGTTGCATTAAGACCAGCAGCTTCAGCAGCTGTTACAGCAGCGTCAAATGTAGGATATGTAGTGTTATTATTCAATACAGGAATTTCCCATTCGTTCTTCAAATCGTTGATAACTTCATCAGGAAGATGATAACGAGGTTCTACACGACCACCCTTATTACGGTTTGTACGGTCATAACCCATAAGTCCCTTATGGCTACCTGTAGTTCCGTCTACAATATCAGCAGGGTCTGGTGTACCTGCACCAGTAGGATACTCCCACTCTCTTTCAGATGTTACAGGCAAGATGAAGAACAATCTACCTGTAGGAAGGTTCATAGCTTGTACTGAAACGACATCATTAGCAAGCAATTTGCTAAATACACGTCTAATAATTGGGAATACTACAGTTTCGAATGAACCAGAGTTATCAGAAGAAGTTGCTTCATTAATAAGGTGTTTAGCCTCATTCTCATACAAAGTAGCAATATTTTCTTTAATTTGTCCGTAAAGTCCTTCTGTAAAACCTAATTGTTCCCAACGATTTTGGATATCTTCACGTATCTTTCTTTGCGCATTGAGTTCGATATTACCGACTGTTCCGCTAGTTAAAAATTCTCTCATTTCTTAAATGAATTAATAATAATTATTTAAATTAATTTTTTTTAGTTTAAATCAGGATTTATAAATAAATATCAATTAAATCCCAAAAACTCTTAGCAGAGTTTGTGCATTAAATCAAGAGACTTCAATATGTCATCAGATTTATATATTTGTGTCTCATTGATTTGCTTAGAACTTACAGTATTTAACTCAGCAGATTCAGTAATATTCATTTTATTACTCTTCTTCAAAGTACGAGAAATACTTTCATATAAGTTCTTAGATTGTTCAACAGTTTTTGCCTCTTTACCAAATCTTGCAATGATTTCCTTTTTCTCATCTTGTGATGTAGTATTTTCGGTAATCAATTTAATGATTTGTCCAAGGTTAACATTTGTAACCGCAGCTTCTTGAAGAACATTTTTGAATTGTACGAGGGTCTTTTTCAACTCTGTATTTTCCTTAAATATCTTCTGTGCTTTACGGAAAATGCTTTCATTTGTCATTTCTTTACGCTCTGTCTCTTGGCTATAACGTGGTACCACTGTACCCTTACCAGAGTTTCTAGCACGTCTTCCGCTTGAGTTAGGTACGTGAGATTTTGTTGTAGAATTTTGTTGAACGAATCCTCCAACGTTTGTTCCTTCTTCAATGTCATCAGCATAAACCTCAAAAATAATACTGTCATCAGATTTATTTTTTTCAGTATTAAATGGTTGGTTTTCTTGTTTGCTACCTGTTTTACCTGACCAACGCTTCTCTCCACCTCTTTTTCTTAAGCCTTTAGAACCCCAATCACGTGAATCTTTATCATCTGTAACAGGGAGACCTTTAGTGTCAAGAACATCATTCTTCTGATAATTATCGGTATACCCAACGTTTGAGTCATTTTCATATAGTGTTGAATTACCCACTCTTTCCTTTGACTCTTCAACTTTTGTGTCATCATTAAGGGTTGAAATTTCTGTCTCTTCCTTATCACCTTCGCCAAGGTCAACAAGATATTCAGAATTTGTTTCATTATCCTTAATGTTTAATTTGTTTTCTCCATCTTTAACAACCAATAGTTGGTCGTCATCTTTTAGGAGCTTGTAAACTTTTATAGCAGCCTCTTCATCTGCATCGGAGAAGTCGTATTCGTTATCTCCAATTTTAAATTGTTCAAATGATGACCATTCATCCTCATCTCCTTCATCACCTGACTCTTTGGTTGTAACAATAGTAGTTTCAGTTTCACTATCATCATTGTTTTCACCATCAGCTTCAGAAGAACTTTCATCGTCCTCTGTAGATAGGATATCTTCACTATCTTCAAGGTTTGTATCATCTGTCTCTGGGTTTTCTACATCTTTCACTTCATCTTCCTCATAGTCTTCATCCTCTGCAAGGATTTTAGCATATGTTTCACGAACAGTTTCAGATAGAATATCCATAACTGCATTTTTCGTATTTTCTTTAAGAGATTGTGAAAGTGCGTTATAACTCTCCAAAGAATCTTTTACAGATTTGCTTCTAATGTTATTAGCTTTATTCATTATTTCAAAACGAAATTAATATGTTATTTCTTATTTTTCTTTAATATAAACCGTTATAGGTCGTATAATAAAAGCAAAATATGCTATTAAATTTGCATTTCTTGTTTTATTATAAATATATCATTTTTCTGAAAAAGTTATGATTATCATAGCTTTCAACGTATAATGATTATTTTTCTATAAATATTTGTGTTATTTAAAATATGTAGAAATATTTATTGTTAAATATCTAATAGATTATTATGGCAAATAAAACTGAATTGGTAGAAATAAAAAGTGGGAAAACTGGAACAGGACTTCTCATTGAACAAGATGGTTATGTCTCATTAAAAAATAACCCAAACTTAGAACAATTAAAAGAAGATGTTAACAATAAAGAGTGGCATTGTCCATATCCTTTTATTGTTAGTGCTGTATTCCAAAAATTTGACATCAAAAATGCCAATGGTAGAATATACCCTAAAAATGTATTAATGAAACAAGTAGAGGTATATCAAAAGAAAATTGAAGAACGCAGAGCATATGGGGAATGTAATCACCCAAGTGAATCTACAATAGACTTAGGAAGAATATCTCATAATATTTTAGAATTACATTGGGAGGGAAATACCCTTGTCGGTGAAATGGAAATTAATATTACAGAGGGATTTAGACGAATGGGTATATGTTCGTCTTATGGTGATACAATAGCTAATATGTTATTAAATGGATACAAATTAGGTGTTTCTTCACGTGGTGTTGGTTCAGTTGAACAAAAAATGGGACAATATATTGTAGGAGATGATTTTGAACTTATTTGTTGGGATATTGTATCAGACCCATCAACACCTATGGCTTACATATCAACAAATGGAAGAGAGGGATTAGAAACGTATATAGAAAATAAAGAAAACAAAAATAAAAATATTATTTCCGAAAAAATAAGTCAAATAAATAAAATATTATCTGAGTAATATACTAAAATAAAAAAGCAAGGTATTTTAACCTTGCTTTTTTATTATTATGAATTTTCTATATTATAATCATCTTCTTCATCATCATCTTCAGAATCAAATGGTTCATAATTATTATTAATTTCATCATCCCCAATTTCTTCATTAAGATATCTAACAAGACTGTTTTTTACGATATTGCTAATATCACTTTCTGTTAATCTTATAATCTTCTTCATGTTTATTTTGTTTTTGTGACAGAAAATTCGTTTTCAAAAAGTTTATCTACAAAAACGTCTGAAGCATGTCCTACGCATTCAGTAATATCATCTGAAAGTTCCTTTAATGAATAATTACCTGTCTGTTTCATAAACACATCAAACGAAAGAAACTTCTTTTTATTTTTCTGTAAAGCTTCAGGGTTTATGTCAAAATCATAAACCATATTCCGTTCAAATTTACCTGTTGAATGAAGTTTTGAATTAAGGTCCTTCTTATATTGTGATATTAATAGTTTAAACACACTTTCGTAATCCCCATCATATAATGGTTCAATCCAAGCACGTCCATTTATGTAAATAATTTTTGGGTCTTCTCTGTTTATGCTACCATATTTTAGTTCTAAATTTCTAGATACATTCAACTTATATTCTTTTTGTAATTTCTTCATTAAATTAAAATTAATAAATAGCAATTATTATTAATGCAAATATACAAAAAAATTACATATTAATAAAATAAAAATTGATTATTCTTTATCTGTCAATACGTCTTGTATTTTTATGAATTTTAATATATTAGAAACTAATTCATCCTTATTGTATTTGGTGTTATTAACTTCATTTTTAATGTGTTCAAAAGAATCTTTATCTCCATCATCTTCAGTATCAGAAATAACTTCGTTTATTTTATCAAGACACTTCTTTTTGAATTCATTAAATTTTGCTTCTTTTTCTACTTCTGAACCATTTTCATTTATATCTACAATTTCCATTACAGCAGATACCTCTTCATCATTTAATTCTTCACGTAGTTTATTCTCAAACGTATCTAAATCATCAGTAATGTTTTTATCCGAATCGTTTTCACATATAACATGATTCTTTTTTATAAACTCTGAAATGTTATTTTCACATACCGCTAACTTATTGATATTATTGAGTGATTTCTTTGTGGTAAGAAGAGTATTACAATCCTCAAAAAACATTTTTGTTTCTTTTGATATAGATTCAGAAGGGTAAATATTACAATCTTTAATAATTTTAGACAACTTATTATTTGATTCTTTGATTGTCTTTTTATCAATAGTTTCCTCTGCAAGTGACAAAGCAGTTTTTACAAACTCATTAGATTCCACTAAACCATTATAATTTTTTAGGGCGTTGTAAAACTTAAATTGTGATGATAGATTTTTATCCTCTTTAATGGTTTTAATTACCTTTGAAATTACTTTTTTATTAGATTTAAATAATTTAGGTAGTGCATCTTCAAATATAAGATTTATAATACCAAAATTGTTACTATTAGCTTCAGCTAAAAATGCTTCTTGTTTTTCCCATTCTTTAACTGTATCTTCCAATAAACCTAAAGCGTGTTTATAGGTCGTAAAGTCCTTGTTTGCTAAAGAGTGACTAATTATGTTAGCATACTCTTGTGCTTCCACAATATAATTCTTATTTTTCATATTTTTAATTAAACGTTTAATTCTAATCTTAATATTATAAAAACAAACTTTATTATAAATTTAATGTTTATAATAAATAGTTTTTATATCATAAAACAAAAGGTTGAAACAACACTGTCCCAACCTTTCATATATATTAGTTTATTTTTCTTTTATTATAGATTCTAACGAACTTATCATGTTACTAAAATCTTCATTTATTAAAAGTGATTTATCATAGACATCAGTTCTATCTATTGATATTTCATTCTTACGTTTGTTACTTTCATCAAACCTATTGATATAACTTTCAAAAAGTTTATCGGCAATATCTTTCTTATGAAGATTTCTTGTATCATTTTTACCTTCTGTGATTAAAGGTTTATTCTTCTTAAATGACTCCATTGGCTGACCGTTATCAGGTGTTTCATTGGGTGTTTCATTATTCATATCCCCCATAGGCATAGAACCTTCCTCACCGCCAAGGTCTCCACCTTCATTGTTATCCAAACCATCAAGACCTGAACCGAAGTCACCTCCACCGCCAAGGTCTCCACCTCCAAAGTTTCCTCCTCCGCCAATGTCGTTATTTCCACCCATTTGTCCTTGGTCATCAACATAATCAGCACCTGGTTCACCATAAATTCTGTCAACTGTATCAAATAAACCAGTACGTTTAATGATTTGTGTTGTTTTTTCCAATTCAGCAGAAATACCACGTTCAAGACGTATTTCTTCAAGATTTTCTTTAATCTCTTTATCAGACCATTTCATAATATGTTTCAATGCTCTTGTTTGAGACATTACTGGAATACCATTTCCTGGGTCTGAAATCGCATCTCTAACTGTTGTAATCTTCTTACTTATATTTTCTATTTCCAAAGATTCAGCTTGAGTTGATGGATTATTCATTGTAAGTGAAAAATTGGTAAGGTCATCACTAAATCCTAATATGAATAAATGTATTGAAGCTATCTTTGTTAATTCCATTAAAAAAGCTTGCTGTATTCTATTTACTGTTCTTGTAAAACGAATATCCATTAATGCAAGGTTTTTTCCGTCACCTGTTGTTTCTTCAAAATTTAAAAATGCTTTTGGTATTCTTAAAGCTGTCAAAACTTTATTTTGTACAAACTTAATATCATCCATAGCAGTTAAGTTTTGTGCTGAAGATAATGTATCAATAGGTGTAGGTGCGTTAGGGTCTCTTACAGGTATAAAGATGTCTTGGTCAACACAGTTACTAACAAAACATCCATTGTCACTCCATGTTTTATCTTGATTAATAGAACGAATTGCGAAGTTATGTCTATCTTCTTCTCCGTTAGGACCTTGAACTGTCATACAGTAAACGTCTGCACCATCTACTACTTCAATAAATTTTATATAACGTGTTTTATAGTCATTATACAAATTAATTTTGGTATCAGTATTTTCATCACTAATATTTAACTCTTTATAAGTATTTGTATATAAATCATATACTTTATACTTATTGTTAATCTCTTCATTTACATTTCGATAAAAAGGTACAACTTTTTCGTCTATACTAACTTCATCTGCTCTCTTCTTTGAACCATCACTCATAATAAGTTCATGTTCAGGTGCTAAATCAAAATATGTGTTATCATCTAATGTTATACGATACAATTTTTCAGCTGTATAGTTCTTACCACACCAAACTACTTTACCTGGAACTAACTTATGTGTCTTATCTTGCACTGAATACACATAATTAACCTTACCATCTTCATATTCTTTAGCCAAGTTTTCAATCGTAATAGTACGTCCATCAATCAATGGAATAGGTGTGTCTTTATGGACTGGAAGGATGTTTTTTCTTAAATCCACTTGTCCTGTCATCGGGTCAATAATAGGTGCTCTCTTAAAATTGTTAGCAATATCATCTATATATGCAGGTACGTCCGCATCATCAATAGCACCAACAAATATCTTATAAACACGTCTTTCAATTGAACGTTCCAAACGGTAAATAAGCATCATATCTTCCATCAAACTAAGCATTCTCCAATGTCTTCTTGCAGAATTTAAGAAAGAAACACCATATGGGAGATACATTGAATTTGTTAAAAGTCTAAAATGTGCAATTTGCCAATCTCTAAATGGAATATGTGAATCTTTTGAATTTAACCATACAAACTTAGTTGACATATCTTCATCTGAAACGTTGTTGTCTGTAGATACAGAAGCATAAGGATTTGTAATACCATTTTCAACACGTTCTACCTCAAAAACAGGTAGACGTTTCCATCCTTTAACACCAAGTTTTCTATCAATATCCAATAGCATAAACTCATTTCCATATTTACACAGACCACGCATAACCATTTGTCCTGACATCTGAAGAATTAATCTATTTGTAAATAAATCTTCAAGAATACTTTTTACTCTATCAGAATTTGAATAGACATTCACTATATTACCATTATCAGATGGAAGACAACTTTCTTCTGAAGTAATATCTAATGCTGCACCAACTTCAGGGAATGAATCCATTAATTCAACATCCCTATACATTAATTTAACATTATTTAAACCATAGAAAGCAGATAAAGATAAATCATTATTGGCTCTAACCCATCTATCTTTTATGAGTTTGTCTTGTTGTAACTCTAATTTTGTTTGTTCGTATTTATCTTTATCAGTGGTTTGATATATAATACTATTATCACCACTCATGTCATAATTATTGACACGTTGTGCAAAGGTATCATCTGTACTCCAATTACCTGTAATTGCTTTATCTAAAGCTTGAAATACGGTTAATTTTTTAGACATATTATATTCTTTATAAAACGTTTTATTAATAAATAATAATGATATTAAGTAGTGAATAAATACTTATGGATATTTATCTCATACTACCAAATACCCACAAGAAATTTCCACCTATATTTCTTTTTCTTTGATTTTGTGGTACACCTATGTTATTAGGTAAACCCGTTCTTGGTGAAATAGAAGTTCCACTGTTATAATGAGTACTATATGTACTTATACTTCCAGACATTCTATAAGCCTTTAGAATTACTTCATCTTTTTTCTTCGCTGCTTCAATTTTACTTAAAGAAAATTGCATAATGAAGAGAGCCATAGCTAAGCATGTTATAGTATCATCATGAGAACCATTCATATGGTCCATACGTCCATTCTCTCCTTTAAAAATCCAAGTATCTAATTCATTTATTACTCTTACAGAACGAATCTTAAATTCATTATTTCTAACTAAACCAGCAAAGTTAGATAGAACTGGGTATCTATTTCCTTGAAAATGGAAACCTGGAAGTCTATCTGTATTTCTACTTTCAGCAAATCCTTGACTTTGCATCGTATATGTTTTTTGAGATGAATCATCATAATGAAGATTTTTATAACCCAAATTAAGCATAGTTAGAATTACAGCATCTCCTTGACCTCCAGTGCAATCCACAACAACATAGGCGTTATTGTATTGTTGCGCATAATAAACAGCCATAGAACCAATATCGTCTCCAAGACGCTTTCCTACATACTCCATTACTTGTTCGATAATAGGCATTCCGTTTTCATCTCTTCCATCCATATCGATAACTTCTATAGCGGTTCTATCTGAAGATACACCTCTAGATGGGTCAATCCCCATAATATATCTGTGCCCAGGTATTGGTGGCTTCCAATACCATGTATCATCCACCATTGGGTCTTTTAAGTCTTCCAATGGGTCTCTAACATTTAATTTACTTTGTTTTTCAACAAATTCAGAAGCTACAACGTTATTAGCAGAACCCAAGAAAGAAACATCAAGTTCTTGCGCTATCTTCATTGTATCATTGTTGAATGACTGACACATTGTTTCATACCATGGAGATGTAGGTGACCAACCATCTTGTTCAAGTTTTCTCCACCTTGCTTCATTGTATTCAATATCACCGTTTTCAGATAATGTTTCTTCAACAATCCATTGTTTTTCTCCTGTAACAGGGTCTTTTTTGTACCATTTCAAGAAACGGTTATATCTTAAATCTTGATACCATTTAAATTCTACAGCATTATAGTTATTTTCATGACTTAATGCTTGTCTATATGTATTATAGTATAGTTCGTCTTTACCGTTTGGTGTAGACACCATAATAATTTTAGCCTTATCACCATAAGATGATGTAGCAGCAACAGCAGATGAATAAACAGCTGTACCATTTTCTATAAAGGCTGCCTCATCAAAAATTAGAATAGAGACAGCAGAAATACCACGTGCAGCGTTTTCACCAGATGACCTTGCATATACTGCACAGCCATTAAATAATTGTAATTCTGACTTACTATTTTTTATGAATATATCTTTTTTATTCTTTTCAGACTTTGGGTCTGGTGAATAATAATCAGGTCCCCAGTACCATCGTGGTACTTGTAATAAAAACTCCCTTATTTTAGTAACTAACTGATTAGCCAAATCTAATTTGTTACCAATACATAAAATAGTTTCAGGTTTAGATTCATCGGCTAATGCAATCTGCGCACAAATCCAAGCAGATGATACAGTAGTAATACCTGCTTGTCTGTGTTTAATGGCTATTGAAGCCTTATTTTCAGCAAGACTTCTCATGAAAGCCTTCTGTCTTGGGAATAATAAGAATTGTGATTTCTTACCAACATTAGCATTAAATGTTGATAGATACTTTTCTACAAAATAAATTCTTGACTTATCTGCGTAACTAAGTGCATATTCCTCTGCGAGCGTTTGTTCGTTGTACATAATTTTAATTACTTTCAACTACTTCTGTGTCTTCTAAATTAAAAGCATCTAATTCAGCAGCTGAAAAATAACTGTCGTTTATAACAGTTTTGTCTATATCATTTTTTTCTAAGTTATTATTAAAATTGTTATAAGCTTCATTATTTTGAATGTTTGTAATTATATCTTGAATGATATTCTCACCCTTAGTTGTTTGCCCAAAAATCTCTTTAAGGTTTTCATTAAATGAATTAACATCCATCTCGCTTACCAATTTTAATAAATATGGCATTACATCAGAAAATTCATTATTTATGTTTTTTATTAATAAATCCCACATGCCAACACCCAATCTCATATCCCAAGGTTCAGCCATAATGAAATCAGATTTATTGATTATATACATAGCCTTTTCTCTATCATGTGGTAGACCATAAGAAGTAGCTAATTCTAATACGCCTCTAATAGCTTCTCTATATAAAAATGGAAATATTAATCCTTGAACGTCAATAGTACTTCTTTCATTTTTTGAATTCAATCGTACTGACACATAAGAACCTAAATTTTTAGAATCTTCGTATATTACTTCTTTATTAAGGAATAATAGATATTCTGTTAAATCAATTATTTCTTTATATAAAAAATAGAGTTCGGGATTTAAATCATTTAATTCATCAATGAAATTATTCTGATTTTCTATAAGACGAGTTGATGCACCTTGTATTAAAGAATTTATAACCCTTCGTTTTGCTATTTCCTTATTAGTTAATAAAATAGATGAAATGCTATCAAATGTATAACCACTCTTTTCATCTTCCTCAGGAAGTATTCTAATGTTATAACCTGAAACTTTATCTACCAATCTAAAACTAAAATTTATCATGTTTTTTGGTATTGCAAATAACCGATAAATAGCATTTTCAGCTAAAGCCTCTAATTGTGGTTTAATAGGTTTTTCTAAACGTTTTACTTCTGAGAGTAATTTTGATAATTTTGTATTTAGGAAGTCTTTATCCATTGACTCATAATCGTAAGCCTCAATATTTCTTTTAACTTCCAAAAAACGTTTTTTAGTGATTACATAATCAAAAGGAAATCCATTATCAGGTGGAAAAACATCATTATTACCTAAAGATGTTGTATGAGTCTTTAGTTTATTAAAAATAAATTTAGGTAATATAACCTTTTCATTATTTTTGATATTATTCAATATCCCCTCTGTTATATGTATGATTTTCATTATAAACTTCTTAATAGTGTATTTAATTCTCGTTTTGTAAGCGGTATAGCATTTTTTCTCATTTCAACTAATTTTTCATTACGTTGTTTTGAAGCTAACTGCAAACTACCTGTATTAGGTCTTGAACCTTTAGGTGTAACTACAGTATTTACTTGTGCATTTTTACCGTTATAAGCAACAATATTTGCATCTTTCATATTAGGGTTTTTTGTTGCATCGGTAATTTTCTTCACAGCATTAGCTTTATCAGAAACATCAACAACTATTTGTTGTCCTTCACCTGTGTTATCACTTTTTTGACCGTCTACTTGTCCAGGTTGAAAAGTTACATCGTTTACGTTTTGGTTTTGGCTTAATATTTTATTTGCATTATTAACAGCATCACTTGGATTTTTAACTGTTTGATTAAGAGAAGCACTAACACCACCATTATTTGTAACTTCCATTATATCTCTTTTTGTGTATAAATTACATTCACAAAGTTTTTTATTACGCTTAATGTATATTTTCATAATACTATAATTTCTTTCTTATAAATATTTTATAAAATAAAAAGGGAGGTAAAATTACCTCCCTTGTTTTAATAGTGATGTTTCTTAAAAAGGCGAAACAAATGGGTTATTATCATATTTTTTATATTCATTATCTAATTTTTTTTCTGACCTATCTTCCACAGACTTGTCTTCATCATTTTTTGTCATATTAAACACCTCATCTATAACCTTATTTACAATAGTTCTAATACTAGATTCATTTTGTAAAGAATCATCAGAAGTTTTATCATCTTCATCAGACTTATTTTCTTCATCATCATCTTCTTTAGAATCTTTTCCTATCATTTTGTCAGCCCATTTATCAACATCACTTTGACCAACATTATCATTCTTACCTATAGCAGAAGAAATCATGCCCATAACGTAGTTAACTGTTTCTTCATTTGAGTCAGGTAAAATGTAACTTAAATCACCACTAGCCTTTTGTGCTTTATTATCAACACCATTAGTTGGTGGTTCTTCATTGTTATCCTGTTCGTTATTATCATTATCCATATTCAAATCATCAAATTCCTGACCTTGTGGCATACCCTGATTTATACCACTACCCATAAAATCTTGATTTGAAAAATGGTCCATTTCAGGTAAGCTATCGCTTGTCTTATTAACGGGTAATTTAAGCTTTGTTGGTCTACCTTCTGTTATACTTTTTTTTTATTTAAAAGTCCACTTCGTTTGATTGCTTCAGTAATTGCTGCTTCTAATGTTTTAGCATCAATTTCAAATGGAGCACCATCACCTACTTCTTTTCCAAATGGTTCCTCTCCCTCAACACTATCATCATTCATATCATGATAACCATCAAGTTCTTTATGTTTGTTGGTTGGAACTGTCATAGGTGTTTTTTGATAAGCTGGATGTTTACCAAACTCATTCTCATTTTCTTTCAAGTGACCATACTTTTTCTTAAAGTTTTTAGATTCAAATACTTGAACATTGTCATAGTTACGTGACTCCATCTTCATATCATCATCTTCAACGTCATCTTCATCACCCTCTTCAGTTTCATCATCACCATACAAATCTTCATCATCTTCATAATCTTCAGTATCAATATCATCTATATCAATACCTAATTTACTTGCGATTTGTGTAAGCATGTCTTCCATATTTTCAACACGCATTGTAAGGTCATCAGCATCAAAAGGTTCTCCTTCATCCTCGTCATCCTCATCTTCAGTTGTTTCACCATCTAAATCATCAAGACCATTTCCAAACTCACCGTCATCATCATCTTCAACTGTTTCAAGTTCTACTTCATCTTCAACTGCTTCAGGTTCTAAGTTATCATCTTCCTCTCCCTCTACATCGTCATCATCTTCTGAAGTGTTAGAATTAAAAATATCATCAATATTTTCCTCAACAACAGTTTCTTCAAATGGACTAGAATCACCAACTTCAGTGTCAGTTTCATTATCTACATAGTCATCATTCATTGTCTCGTTAGCATCACCACCCTTTTCGTGCCATGCTAAAGGTTCCGCATTTTCCTTAATATCTTCATGCTCATTCGCCTTTTTAGCATTTCCTCTTTCAGGATTCTTTTTGGTGAAACTATTTGAAGGGTTAACATCTTTTAAATTTTCAAATCCTTCAATATTTTTAGATTTTGAGGGGTCTTCACACTCACAATTAGCTGAACCACAAGCACAACATGATTTTGGGGTTTGTTCTTTACGTTCAGAAATACGTGCTGCGTTTTCCATGATTTGGCGTTCACGCATAATTTCTTTACGCATTTTTTCAGTGGCTTCGATTGATAAATTTTCTTTAGTGTTTGGATTCCAAGATTCAACAACAATATTTTTACCATTAGAATACGCTTCATTAATAGAACGAATCTTTAAGTCGAAGTTCTTCTGCGCCATAGCAAAACTTGAATATTCATAATCTTTTCTATTTTTAAAACCACCAATATAATTGAAATCCTCTTTCACTAAAGACTTCTTATTTTCAGCTGTTTCAATATAGTATTTTGCCCCTTCACGAACAATACCATACACTTTACCATCAGCAGCAAGTTTATGGTGTTCAACGCTTGAATATTGAGGGGTCTTAGATTCTGTCTGTAGACCGTAACCCATCAAACTTTTCATTCGACTTATTTGGTCTTGGACATTAACTTTCTTATCCATAATTAATATATTAATATTGTTACTTATTTATTATAAATATTATTATCTATTGAAAAATAAGGTGTTACAGAGTTATTGTACAACATCATCATTGGTACCACCCATATTATCTTTTCCTCTTGTGTCAAATTGTGCACTAAAAATACGTCTTGTAAATTTATCCAACGCTCTAATGTAAACAGTAGTACCTTCTTCCATTGTTGTTGGGTCGAATTCTAAACAAAGTGCATAATTATAACCTATTAAATTTGATAACTGATTGATATTATATACTTTGTAAAGTTTTCCGTTTTCTCTACTTGTCATTAAAATTCCATTATTCATAATAAATGACTTTAAAGTATCACGTTCCATCTTCCATCTTTTCTCAAATGGATTATGTTCAGCACTACCGTCAGCAACAACTTCTTCATTTAATGATTCATTAATTGAATTCAGTTTATCATATAAATAATTTGATAAATTTCTCAATATTTCAAGATGACCAGTACGCCTTAAAACCTTATATACAATATTATCAATTGAAATGTCACCATCCTTTTCCAAACCCTCTTTACGTTTTTCTTGTAAAGAACTAAGTAACTCTGTTACTTCATCATTTATAACACCTAATATATGTAAATCTTCTGTTTTATAGGCTAAGTTATAAAGATGATTAATATTGTTAATAATATCAACTGACTTATCTTTGATAATATACTTATCTAAGTTTATACCTGTAAACTCTTTTTTTGTTGGTTCTGATATCCACGTATTATCTTCTAAATCGTAAATACCATTAGATTTTGTATTCGCATCTACATCTTCCACATACACTTCAACTTTATGTTTTAATATCAATAAGTTCTCGTGTTGTGTATTCCACATGTTTTTTGCGTTATTAAAAAATTCCTGTACAAAATCTTTATCTTTATGTATTTTCTTAAAATCAACAACAATATGTAGGTCTATATCAGAATATTTAGACCAATCATACCCACAAATAGAACCTGTAAGAATAATACCTTTTGGTTTAATGTTATCTAAATTTAAAGATTTCCAAAAATCATCTGCAATATCGAGTAAACGTAATCGTATCTTTGATTTTAGACTATTATCTTTCCAAAAAAATGGATAAAGCTTTTCTTTTACCCTGAAAGATTTGAGTCTTATATTATCTACTTTAATAGGTCTTGTTTTCTTTTTTTCATATACAACATTACCATACTCTAAACCATTTGGAACATTTAGTTCGTATTTGTCTAGAGATGCAAAATCTTTATTTTTTTGTAACATTGGAATTATTTTTTCTGAAATGAAAACAGTCTTACCCATATTATACTCTTTGTACTTCCTCTTTTGTAATGTTACCAGTAGGTGCTTCAGTTATTTTAGTACCACGTCCACATGTTTGTACTAATAAATCAGGTTGTAGGGTATCTTCTTGAATGAATAATTTTCCATCAACGTCTTTATTAGCCTTTATGTTCTTTTCAGTATCATATTCAGCACCACATTGCCAAGATAATGGTACAAAATGATTTGGTTCATTATATCCGTAGCCTTTATATTCCTTTTCTAACATAATTCTTTTTCTTTATAAATAGCTTGCTACATAAAAAAAGCACCACTTTTAGTGATGCTTATTTTTCTATATATAATATATTATTACTTCTAATAATAATTTATCCGACACTTAATTGAAATTTAATTGGAGGGTCTGGTGTATAATTACATATTTCAAAATCCTCATATTTAAACTCTGACATTGTTTGAGCCTTCTTTCTTAAATGAAGATATGGTAATGTATCACAACCCTTTCTATTCAATTGTTCTTTAACTTGTTCTATTTGGTTTTCATAAATATGACAGTCTCCACCAACGTAAATAAGTTCACCAACTTCCATATTACAAACATTAGCAAACATATGTGTTAATAATGCAGCTGAACAGATATTGTAAGGACACCCTAATGGTAAATCATTACTTCTAATATTCATCATACAACTTAATTTGTATTTTGAAACATTAGCTTCATCTAATTCTTTTTGTGATATGCTATTATTATTATTATCATTATTAGCTATAGTCTTTATGTACAAATCAATACGTTCACCTAATGTAAGTTCCTTAGTAAAGAATTGATACATAATATGACAAGGGTACAAAGCAGCATTATCAACAGTATCAGGGTCATAGCAAGTTAATATGATACGTCTTGAAGATGGGTCGGTTTTTAATAAACTAACAATATTAGATATTTGGTCTTTTTCAGTGGAACCAAACTTTCTCCAATTCTTACCATACATGGCACCAAGGTCACCATATCTATATTCTGTTTCTATTTTCTTTCCATTATCATTATGCACTACTCTGATTTTATCACCTTGCTTTACCTTTTCAATAAATTCCTCTTTTGTGATTCCTGATAAAACATTATAACCCATTTGGACCATTCGGTTATCCATATACATGTCATTTTTCAATGCAATGTCATTATAATAACGGAAAGCATCATCATTCCAAATATTAACACCATTATCAACAAGATATTTAATATTTGTTGAACCTGATAAAAACCATAAAAGTTCGTGAATAATACCTTTGGTGTGAACTTTTTTAGTTGTTAATAATGGTAACCCTTCACTTAAATCAAAACGCATCATTCTTCCAAAAACGGATTTAACAGAACCACTGCGTGTCATTCTTAAATCACCATTATCTAACACATCACGTAATAAATCTAAATACTGCTTATCTACACTATTCATAATATTTTTTTAAAAAATTATTAATCCACATTAAACTATTAACTTCATCAGAATTTAAAGATATTGGGTCAAAATTTGATGGGAAGTCATTTTCACCTACTGTTGATAGTAATTTAGTAATTATATTATTAAGAGCATCCCCATGCATTCTATAAACTTCATTACTTATTACATCCTTATCTTCCTTTTTAACCTCATTATCAATGACAGGTGTGTTATCAGTTGTAGGGTTATTCACAACAGAATTAACATATTGTAGTATGTTATTGTTATTGGCTATAAATTCACCCTTACCTAATACATGCTTATGACAAAAAGGAGAATCGTTGTTTTTAATCAATGTCAACCATTCAAACCATTTAATATCTATAATCCTTATTTCATCCATTGATAAATGCTTGGAAATAAAATTTTCTATAAATTCAGTTCTCCTTGTATCTTCAGGATAAAATAAATCATAATGTATTTCTCTATTCTCTAATTCATTTAATACAATATTATTAGATGTTATAAATATAATATCATATTCATCAATATTTGATGTAATAAAGTCAACATAATTATTAGGAAAGTTATCATCTTCAAAGTCTGAAACTTTCATATTGATAATCTTTAATCTTCCATTAAATTGATTATCTGCAAAACTTCTACCACATCCAGGAAATGAACTAACTATAATGCCCATTATAAAATCATTTTAGTTTTAATACCAACTGCATTTAAAATATCATTAACCAAGTTAAATGTATCTTCATCTAATTGTTTTGACAGTTCAAACACAACCTCGTCACTCTTATTCTTAACTTTAAAGTTATTTGTATTATCAAGAAAAGTCCCATCATTAGTACGAAACATATATTCCTCATTAATTGTTTCGATATTTGCCTTTTCTAATTTAGAAAATTCATAACCCTTCTTTATAATATGTGTATTTAGGGTCTTACCTTGTGATTCACTATCTCTAAACATGAGATAATCCCTAACGTCAACATTTCGATACTCATATTGTCCACCATTAGAAAATACAACTCTTAATGTTTTAAGTTCACCCTCTTTATCCACACATTCAGAATAAAGAATATTAGAACTCTTATACCATGTCTTATCTACATCATTAGAGTATACATTAAATAATTTACTCATATACTATTATTTTTCTGCAAAGATACATATTTTTACTTATTAAACCAATTTTTCATTAATAAATAAACACTCTAAATGTGTAATAACATTGAATATTATATGTATAGTTTTATTTTTTATTTAAAATAACAGAATTAATGAATGAGAATAATATTCAATATACTGATGAACTTTTAAATGTTATATCATACTTAACAAACGAAGTTCCTACTGTATATGATACAAATATATTAAGACCTGAACACCTTATACTTGGTTTTTTAGACAATAATAAGACTTATGCAAGATTAATTCTTGAAAATTATATGACAACAGAAAATTTCAAGGATTTACATACAATATTTGATGAGATATTATTGAAAGAAAATACTAATAATGATGGTTTTATCTCTAATAATGATAAAACAATACTATCTTTCGATTGTTGCTTAAATGATATTTTTGACATTGCAGAAGAGGAAGCTAAAAAAACAAATTCAAAACAAATTGGTTCAGAACACATCTTATTGAGTATTTTAAATCCTAAGTTAGAACTAAAAGTTGGGAAAATATTAAACTCATTAGGATTAAATTATGAATTTCTATTAGAAAAATGTATGATAAAACAACCTAATAAAATAAAAGAAAAGGGAAAGAACGAAAAACCTTTACATAATAATATGAATGAGATACCTTTAAAGGATGAAATTAAAAGAAAACAAAGTATTGGGAAAAGTGAATTTATTGAACAATATACAATCAACATCAGCAATCTTGCAAAAAAGGGTAAGATTGATGACCTTATTGGGAGGGAAAAAGAATTAAAAGAAATTATACAAGTACTTGCAAGACGTAGAAAAAATAATGTAATTTTAGTAGGAAAAGGTGGTGTTGGTAAAACATCAATAGTTAAAGGACTTGCTAAAATGATTGTTGATGAAAAAGTACCACAATTCTTAGAGGGTAAAGAAGTTATAATGTTAAACATAATGTCATTGGTTTCAGGAACAAGCCTTAGAGGTATGTTTGAGGAACGTGTTAAAGGTTTATTTGACGAACTTGAACATAATGACAAATATATACTCTTTATAGACAACATGCAAAGTGTTTTAAAAAGTAGTAGTAAAGAAAGAGATACTGATATATCTGATAAGATTGGTAATATACTTGAAGCTGGTAATATACGAGTAATAGGAGCAATAAACTTTAAAGATTATAGAAATTGCATCGAAAAAGATAATCAATTATCAAGTAAATTACAAAAAATTATTATCGAACCAAGTACTATTGATGAATCTATTAATATTCTTAATGTAAGTAAAACACATTATGAATCTTATCACAAAGTAAAATATAGTGAAGATGTTATAAAGAAAACAGTTCTTCTTGCTGAAAAATATATTAATGATAGATGTCTACCAGATTCAGCTTTTGATATAATTGACCTAGCAGGAGCATCTAAGTCAATAGAAACAAATCACTACCCCGATAATATTATAAAATCAAAGCGTAGATTAAATCAAATTAATAATGAAAAGTCTACATTAATGACAAGTGGGCAATGGGAGAAAGTTGAAGAGTTTATAAAGGAAGAAAATGCCATTAAAAAAACTATTGCTGATTATGATAGGAAATTGAAAAAAAATGGCACACAAGTACATGAAGTAACTGAAAATGATATAATGCTTGTTCTATCTGACTTAACAGGTGTGCCTATGTCAAAACTTTCTACAAATGAGAAAGCTAAAATAGCAGATATTGATAATATTTTGAAAAAGAATATTATTGGACAAGATGAAGCTATTAATACTATTTCAAAAGTCATAAAAAGAAATAGAATTGGTCTTGGGGATAAAACAAAAACAATGGCAAATATATTAATGGCAGGGTCAACAGGATGTGGAAAAACGTTAATAGCTAAAAAGATAGCTGAAGAAGTTTTCGGTGATGAAAGAGCACTAATACGTATTGATATGTCAGAGTACTCAGAAAAAAACTCAATAGCTAAACTAACAGGTGCTGCACCTGGATATATTGGTTATGATAATGGAGGACAACTAACAGAAGCCATTAAAAATAAACAACACTGTGTACTTCTTCTTGATGAAATCGAAAAAGCAGATAACGAAGTTTATAATATATTCTTACAACTCTTTGATGATGGTAGATTAACAGATTCTTCAGGACAAGTAGTTAACTTTAAGAATGTTATCGTTCTAATGACATCAAACGTTGGTGCAAAACAAGCCTCTGAACTTGGAAAAGGTATTGGATTTGTGACTGATAGTGAAGCAAACAAAAAGAACATTATTGAAAAAGAAATAAGAAAAAAGTTTACACCTGAATTTATAAATCGAATTGACCAAATTGTATATTTTAATACTTTGACAGATGAAAATTTAAAAAGTATTGTGGAATTGGAACTTAATAAATTCTCAAAACGAGTTCAAAACATTGGGTACAATATTACATTCACAGAAAATGTTGTTAATTATATACATGGGAAAGCTGTAAAACAAAAAGAAATGGGCGCAAGACCAATTATTCGTTTAATACAACACGAAGTAGAAGATGTTTTAACTGATGTACTATTAACAGATGAGTATGAAGAGGGACATACATTTAATATAGATTATACAGATAAAATCGTTGTTAAATAAAAAAAGGTAGCATAATGCTACCTTTTGTCTCTTATCAATTTATTATTTGTTTTTACTACTTTATATTATTCAGTCAATAGACAATAGATAATATTACCTATAAGACTTACTGCAATAAAGAGTATAAACCAGAAATAATAACTCTTACTTACTCTCTTGAAATAAGAACATACATTTTGAAATAATTTCTTCATAATATTTTTGTTTTTATATAAATATGTATGAGAAATAATTAATTCATATGTTTTGGTCCTTTTGTTAAAAATAAATTGAAAAGTTTGGTTTTTAAAATAAAAAGTATTACCTTTGCAAGAGTTTTAAAAAATATAGTTAGAAGTAACTATTGGTGTTTTTGAATATTTATATAATAATGAGACATCTAAAAATGAATAAAAATAAAATGATAACTGACAATAAGAAACTTATTCAGGAAAGCTATTCTGATAAAGTGCAACTTGTCAATAAATTTTTGGATAAGAACTTTATAAGGGCTACTTATACATCTGAAGATGAAAATGGTATTCTTAAAAATACATCTATTGTTATACAAGTAGATGGAAATGGACAACCATCAAAAAAATCATTAACCGATGTTGATTTGTTCTATCTTATACAAAATAAGTTTATCAATATACTACCAAAAGATGGTGGAAGAGATAAGTTCTTAAAACAGATTATTAAAGATTGGTATGCCAAGAAAATAACCAAACATGGCACACTAACAAAATACGATTTTTAATATTAATAAGAGGTTATGTTGGAATAGATAACTATCTCACATATTTACAACAACCAATATGTTTATTCATATTGTACCTCACCCTAAATTTTACATGATGAGATTTAATAAAATTTTAATCACGATGGTAATTTTTGCGTTTTCAACCATAAAAGCAAACGCACAAACAGGTTCTGATGGCTTCAATTGGACAAAAGTAATAAACGCTATTGTTCATCTTGAAAGTAGAGGTAATCCAAACGCAAAAAATGGAAACTCTCTCGGTATTTTACAAATTACCCCATCAGCAGTAAAAGAATGTAACAACATTTTGAAGAAAAAGAAAATTAACAAGCGTTACACACTTGAGGATAGAAGAAATCCTAATAAATCTAAAGAGATTTTTATACATCTTCAAGAACACTTCAACCCAGAACACGACATTGAAAAAGCCGTAAAGCATTGGAATGTTGGGTTCTACGCCAAAAATATAAAAAACAAGGCTAATGGTTACTACAAAAAATTTTGCAAACAATATAGTAAAAGTAGTAACACAACCAAAACAGAGAGTTAACTCTCTGTTTTTTTTTATGCTAAAAATTTTGTCATATCATTTTTTTTATATAACTTTGCAGTGCATATGAAGAAATATATTGGCATTAGAGAAGTCGAAGCTACACCTGCGTGGCTGGTTAATGGCGTTACTTACGAAAAAGACGGTGTTGTACCACGCTCGATGAACCGTAAAGATGGTTATAATGTAGTTTATCAAGGTACATCACATAAAGAGTGGGTACCAAAAGAAGTGTTTGAAAGTACTTATCAACTCTACGACACATTTTATGACAGATTGTCAGTTGAAAAGTCGGTTCTTAGTGAACGTCTTGAGAAGTTATCAAGCTTTATCACATCTGATAAATTTGAAGACATTGTTACAGATTGTGAACAAAGAGAGTTGTTGAGAAATCAAAAAGATGTTATGGAGAAATATCTCCAAATTCTTGAAAGAAGAATTGAAAAACTAAAGTAATTTTCTTTCATGTACTATTCATTAGATTTTGGCAATAAAACAAATAAATTGCCTTAATCTAATTATTTTTTTATTTAACAATATAACTAATATAATATGATAATAGGAATTAATGGTCGTGCAGGTGCAGGAAAGACTGAATTATCAAATGTCTTTATTGCTAATGGATTTAAACGCACATATTTTGCGAAGCCTTTAAAGAGCATATGTGCTGAATGGTTGGGACTTGAAGATGTTGCACAATTAAATAGATTAAAAGAAAATGGTGATATCATTAACGTCTTATTTAATCAAAATGATGCAGTATTCTTTTCTAAAAAAACAGGTTTAAGTGTTGATGCTATTTGGGATAGAGTGGTAGCATGTGGTGATGAAAATGGAAAATTAATACGTAATGTAAGAGAACTCTTACAATTTATTGGAACTGATATTATTAGAAGTATTAATAATGATTGGCACATTGAACAAATACGTGAAGAAATCAAAATGTCACCAGGTGATTATGTTATTGATGATGTTAGATTCCCAAACGAAAAAGCATTAATAGAGGAATTAAATGGAGATTGTTGGCGTGTAATAAGACCACGTATAGATAATGTCACAAACCACGAATCTGAAGTTGCACTTAATTGGACAGATTTTGGAAATAATATCATTATTAATGATGGGTCTTTAGATGAATTAAAGGAAAAACTAACAACATTTATATCAAATTATAATGTTAATAAAGAATTAAGGGATTTTACCATTGAAGAAATACGAACAGGTAAAACAATAGATGCCTTTGATATAAAAGATTATCTTTTGATTTCACCATATATGTTTGAATATAAGAAAATGTATTTTGGACAATGTAAAAAAGGTAAGTACGATATACATAAATTACCAAATAAAAAATGGTATGCATTTATTATTATGACTAACCCACCAATAATATTAGATAATCCACTCAATATTGAAGATTTTAAACTTTATCTATAATGTATAATTTTGAAACAATTAGAAAAGATAATAGACTACTATATGAATATATTAGAGGTAGTCATCTGTATGGACTAAATAATGAAGATTCAGACATCGATACAGGTGGTTTGTATATTTGCAATAATGAAGAGTTACTCGGTCTTGGACGCAATTATAAACCACAAGTGTCTGATGAAAGACATGATACAACATGGTTTGAAATTGGAGAGTTCTCAAGATTACTAACAAAATCAAACCCAACAATCATTGAAACATTATTTGTTCCAGAAGATAAAATGTTGGTTAAACCATCACCATTACTCAATGAGTTCTTCGAAAATAGAAATCAATTTGTAACAAAACAATGCTTTAAACCATTTGTTGCTTATGCAATAAGCCAAATTGAAAAAGCACGTGGACTAAATAAGAAAATATCACAACCAATTATTGAACGCTTAGGTCCATTAGAATTTTGTTATACTTTCAATAAACAAGGAAGTCAAAAACTAACAAAATGGTTATCAGAAAGATTTATTAAACAAGAATATTGTGGTCTTGTTTCTATTCCTAATATGGAAGGTGTTTTTGGTGTGTACTATGATTGGGGACAACATTTTGAAAAAGAAAATATTACTCTCGAAAGATTATTAGATTCATACCCACCATCATTAACAAAAGAAGAAATACTTCATGAGTTAGAAATGGCAAAAGTAGATAATAATAAACATAGACTTGAAAAAGCTGAAAAAGAATATATGAATTATCTATATTATGGTCTACTTGAAACCATTAATAATCTCTATGACAACAGCGGAATGGAGGGGAAACTTTCATATTTAAGTTATTGGTTTGATGACAATAAAATACCTAAAGGTTATAAAGGCATCGCCAAAGAAAATGCTAATGATATAACTCTTTCATCCGTTTCAAAAGGAGAAAAACCCATTTGCTATATTTCATTTAATATTAATCACTACTCAAAACATTGCTCTGAATATAAATCATATCAAGATTGGGTAAAAAATAGAAATGATGCAAGATATAAGTCTAACCTAAATAAAAGCTATGACTCTAAAAATATGATGCATTGTTTCAGACTAATGCAAATGGGACTTGAAATTGCCAAAGGTGATGGTATTAATATAGATAGAACAATAGTTGGAGATAGAGAGTTCTTAATGGATATTAGAAATCATAAATTCGAATATGATGAATTAATGGAAATTATGAATAACAAAAAAGAAGAAATGAATTTGGCAATGGAAAATTCAACTATCCCTGATAAAGTTGATTGTGAACTAATTGATAAATTACTCTTAAATATAAGAAAAAATCAATTTAATTGTAAATAAAAATGGGGAGATATTATTCTCCCCATTTCTACATTAAATACCGCAATAATATATTTTAAAACAACAATTTATCACTTATCTCTTAAAGAATTTGTTAAACCATCTTTAAGCGCAATATTGATTCTATATTTAAATCTTTGCATATCAGCAATAAATGACTCAATTATACTACACATTCCAATATAATCATCACCATTATTTCTTACTTTCTTCAAAAAAAGAATAGTATCGGAAATAATTAAATCAATAAATTCTTTTATATTACCTACATTAGAATTAGTACCATTTAAACCATTAGTAGGAAAATCACCCGAAATTGATTGCTCTATCTCAGATATATTATCCTGATAACTAATTAATAAAGATGAAAGATAATCAAATTGTTCATGAATATTATAATTATTAGCTAACCAATGATATTCCTTTGTTGAAATTTTCCAACCTTCAATCTTATTAATATAATCCAAAACAAACTTCTTCATATTTTATTCCTCTTTATCAATGTTACCCTCACTGTCATGTTTTAACGTTTCCATTGCAATATCATACATTCTTGTTTTTCGTGCTCTATATCTATCTACAATAGCCTTTGTAAGACCTGAACCTGCCATATAACCACCTGTACATAAAACAAAAAATCCAGCATCCCACAAACTCGTCTTAACATAACCATTTGTTACAACATCATAAATAAGTATGAAACATACACTAAGATTCACTACCGCACTAACAATAGATGATATCATCAATACAAAACTCTTTGTACTATTTGATGATTGAGTATCAAGCAAGGTCTTAAAATATTCTGTAGTTTTCATACTTGTTCTCCCTTTATTCATAATTATTATAATATTACTGAGTTAAGTCTTCTGAACATTTCATTAACTCTTTTCTTTTCTTCCTCAATGCGTTCATCAAGTTCAACCTCCTTAGCCTTTGCCTGTTGATAAACCTCCAACGCATTACCACCAATCATTTTAGCTACATCAGCACCCGTTAACGCAACTGATTCCTTAATCATTACTTTCTTGTTTCTTTTCATCTTGTCTAATAACTTTTATAATTTCATTAGTTAAATATGTTGCAGCCTTAGCAACAGAATCAAATACAGCTGAAGCATTATCCTTACTTCCTCCCCAACAACCAATATAGTTAATGGATGTCTCAGAATCTAAATTAAGTTCCTTTAATACAATTAATGCTGTTAACTCTGCTTGCTGTTCAACAAGACCACGACCCTCTGATGTCCCAACAAAATAATCCTTTACCTTAGAATTAGTACTCTTTAAATAACTAAAATGCAATAACTGATGGGCAGTCTCATGTATCACTGTATTTAACATACCAATATTTCTAGGGGCGTTATCTATAAGATTTATTATACCACCACTGGTAGCATTACCTTTAGCACCGTTTAAGTCAGCTTCAGGAACAAAATTAACTGTTAAACCTGATTTTTTTGCAACACCAATAGCAGCATCAATAAGAGCATTCATATATTCACCCTCTTCAGCATCATAATCTTCCCATTTTAAATCATTAATAGCTGATGGGTCACCATACAAATCTTCAGTATTCTCAATCTGCTCAGTAAAACGAACATCACACCAATAAGGAGCAAGATTAAAACCACCCTGAGCATTATTCTTATTCAATAATATTCTAAGACGCTCTTTCTCACCTGGGGTTAATTCATCTTCACTCTTCTTATTAACCATCGTAAGAAACTGATTAGTAGCAGCCTTTCTCTGACTAGCAGTCTTAAATACCTTAGAACCCTTAGGATAAAAAAGACAAATCATCTTAGCATTAGGTTTAACCCTCCTATTTAACTTCTCCCAATTCTTTACAGAACGGACATCCCTAGCCTCACTATCCTGAACATATATAAGAAAAATGTTATTTAAAGAAAAAGAATAACCACAAGCTGCTCGCATCTTTAAAATAGGTTCCATACGCTTAAGAAATTCATCTGATGACATTGCTGTCATTATTGATTCCTTAATATCACTAAGCCTCTGAGTAATCTCTGACTTTGACATGTAATGAGTGCCATTCTTTACAACATCATCACTCTCCTCACTAACACTCGATAATTCTTTTAATAACTTATCAATTACATCAAGATAATTTCTCTTCTCAGAATTACCACCATCAGACTTCTCCACAGATGTCAAAAACTCGATGGCAGGCTTAACCATTGTATCAATACGTGAATCATTAGGACCACTTAACCACCATACCCAAGCACCTTTTGTACCAATGTTTGACATATAAGTAGCACCAAAATCATTACGCAACTTATCCTTATACTGATAAGTACTCTCACTATTAGAAGAATCAATATACGCCATCAATCTCTTCTTACCAGCCTTTGTCGTATAATAACCTGTCTTATAATTAAAAACCTCATTTAAATTTTGTTTCATAATAACATAAACTATTTAAAAATAAATATATATAATAAACCAATAAATAATAAAAACATATATTATGAAAGAACTTAAACAAATTATAAAAGAAGAAATAGAAAACCTCACACAAGAAATAAATGGAGGAATGGTTTATAATAATATAATAAACCGATTAGAACAAGTGGAAACAATATTCAACGAAATAGATAATGGCATAGATTCATTCAGACAAGAAAATGGATACACAAGAAGAAAATTCTATAGATTATCCAAAGATGCAAAACGAATACGAAAATCTATTACAAACCTAAAACATATTATGAAAAAAACATATTATGACCTATAATAATAATAATAATAATAATAAAAGAGATGAGTATATATAATTTATATTCATCTCTCTTTTTTCCATCTTTGTAACCGAAAGATGTTACAGTGATACAAAAAAAGAAGATAGGTATGGAGATTAGAAAGGACAGATACCTAAATAATCAATATCTTCTACAAAAACTCTTTTAATCCTTCATACAAAGATATATTACAATTCATCCTCTCCTCCATGCTTTGGGTCACCTTTAATCACACCATTGTTATCACCATCACCACCAAGACTACCAGGCGTTAAACCACCATTGTGACCACCACCACTCGCACTCATCAAACCCATAGCAGAGTTAAATACCTTAATAATAGGTCTAATATACTTCTTCATAATTAATACAACTTATATTACATTATTAAATAAAATTATAACCATAATATATACACATTATAATTATAACACATAAAAATACACCACAAAGATAACAAAAATATACAATATAACCATATATATACACCACATATTAATATAATATAACATTTAAATTCACACACACATAAAAATAATACACTTTTTATATTAATAATATATAATACATAAATAATACAGAGATATAATATATCATTAAAAATATAAGAGGAAGGTTCTGTATAATTAATAAAATTTTTCCAGAATTTTTTTGAAAAGCAACATTTATAAAAAAGAGACCCCTTTGTGGAAAATCATAAAAATTTTTCCAGAATTTTTTTAGAGAGGGTATTGTAAAAAATAAGAGGGGGGGGTATGTGAGAATTGTGAAAATTTTTCCGAAAAATTATTTGAAGAACCGTTCGCCCTAAAAATACCCCTTAAAATATGGGTGGGGTAGGTGGGTTAAATAGGTGTACCCCCTATGGGTACCCCCGTTGTTATATTTTCACTAATATTATTTAACATTTATTATTCATTATAAAAATTGAGGGGGTATTATTTATTTTACCCCCTTTGTGTTTTTCATAGGCTCTCCCAAACCTCGTTTAGTTCTTTAATCAAACCAATTTTGATAATATTTTGTAGTTTATATGTTACTACTTTGGTTTGTTCCTCTACTTGTAGTCCTACCTCTGTTTGTTTAGTATTTTCCTTTTTTGGTGCAACGTAAAGCCAATTCTTTATAGCTGTTAATGTTTCCTCGTCCTCTACTGCTTTGCCGTCTAAAAGGAATTTATATGTAGAAAAATCTGTTTTATCTATTGAACGATAATTAATTGAGGTGTAGTATTGTGTTTCGTCTTTTTCGCTTTGTAGAATGTAAGGATACATACCCTCAACAAATCTCATTCCTTTGCGTCCTTCAGCCTTATAGTTACTTTCACTGCCATTTCTTTCGAGTTGGTTATTAACTGAATTTTCATAAGATGAGAAACGCACATTTTTAATAAATGTTACTTTTTCAACTCTACCTGCATAAGGACACTTTTTACCTCCACTTAGTTTAGGTGTGCTTTTTACTATCATTGCACTACCAAACTTAGTACTAACATTTTTAATTTGCTCGAAGATGTTTTTTAAATTTTCCATTTTGCTATATTATTTTTAGTTGAGTAAAACACTATTGTTATACTTTCCACGTTGCAAAGGTAAGAAATAAGTTTGAATTATGCAAATATTTTTCAAACTTTTTTTTAAGTTGAGGGGGTATTTTTTATTTTACCCCCTCTCAATCTGTTTAATTATACTCCGTACACTTTAGCTACATATTTTCGTAAACTCTTTGTTGCCTTTCTGAATTGTTCTTCACTCATACCTTTTTCAACTATTCTGTTAAGGATATTTTGTGCTTTTTCCTTTGTGTCCACATATCTGTATAAGATATTATTTTGTCCGTCGTGGTGTGCACCTCTAAATCTTAGATTATAGCTATCTAAATACCACTCACAATAATCACAAGAACTATATAGTATTTTTTCTATTGTGTTGAATATTTTTGCACCTATTTTAATTCCATCCCACATACCTATTTGTGCGAATGCAATAACATAACCATTAAAGCCTGTATCACAAAAACTAATATTATCTCTTTCGTCTTCAATATACATTTCATTATCCATATCGAAGTTAGAATAAATGATAAATTTTTTCATATTGCTATTTCATTTTAAATTGTTAAGTAGAACACTATTGTTATACTTTTCACGATGCAAAGGTAAGAATAAACTTTGATTTATGCAAGTAAATAACAAGAAAAGTTTTGTATTTAAAATCTATTAACAAATGTAGGTCTGTTTGTGTTATATGTATATATAATATATAGTATTATTTTTATTTGCCTTTTTATTTTTGTGTATAAGGCGTTATAATATTATTTACCTTATAGTTTATCCTTTAATATTTAAAACGTCATTAGAATTAAAATAAACACTATATTTGAGGATATTATAAATAATAAAAGGAGGTAAATGATTTACCCCCTTATTATTGCTGTTTACTGTTTATCAAAAAGATACCCAATAAAAGCTAAAAAAATTATTAATAAATAGACTGCAGCCATTCCAAACATCATTTTATATTCTGCATCTAAATTTTTTAGATAACGTAATAATGATGTTTTTTTCACTACTATTTTCTCTTTGGTTATTGGTAATAGTCCTTCTCTTTTTAGCCTTTCTTCTTTTAATCTTTGAACTCGTCTTTCTTCTTCTAAAAGTTGTTGTTTTTCACTTTCTTCTTCCTCGTATAACATTTTTAAAATGTCTTCTCCGTGTTTATATGGTTTTAAAAATCTTAGACTAACCTCATCTTCCATTTCTTCAGGGAACTCAAATTTATCACCAAACTTATATGTACTACTCATAGGGGTGTAATATTCATTACCTTTATAGAAATAGTTAATATAATATATATTTGGATTAACTTGTTCCTTTGTCATCTCTGATGCCTTAATCATTTCAAAATCATTTGTATTCATAGTTCTATATTTTTTAAAGCGTGGGTAACTTAGTTTATATATTATACTTGATAATAATAATCCTCTATATCAAAAAGGTCTTTCCATAGTGTTTCGTTATTGTAAATATCCTCTAACTCCCAACTTATTCTTTCTTCTACCTCTGTTTCATTGAGGCTTTGTAAATTACCATTGCCGTCAAATCTAAAATAGTTATCTGATGTATTAAACTCACCATAAATGATACGTTGTGCCAAATCTGTTGGTGATAAACTTCCACATTCTTCGTCAAACTCATCCATACAAAATATCATTACATCTGCACTTGATATTTGGTTATATACGTTAACTTGTTCCTTTGTTGTTAAACTTGTAAAACCTTCCTTAAACGCTTCAAATCTTTTGTCCATAATATTGTAAGTTTTTAATTATTAAGTAGAACACTATTGTCATACTTTTCACGTTGCAAAGGTAGGAATAAATTTTGAAATACACAAGCAAATAACAATAATTTTTTTGTGTTTAAATGATATTAACAAATGCAGGTCTATTATATATAATATATTATTATGCGTGCGTATGATATATTATATATAGATAGTCTTACTTCATAGTATATCATATGCCAAATATTATTTTTTTCACGTTTAAGGGGTTATAAAGTCACTTCCTTTATATTTTACCACCTTATTATAGAAAACTCTTTACAATTAAAATAAATGATATAATAGACAATAATAAAGGGGTAATTTAATTTACCCCTTATTTCTTTTAGACTAATTTGTTTAGTGTTTCATTTAGTTTTCCTAATAGTTGTTTAAGTTCTTCTAAAACAAATGTTTTATTTGTTTGTGATAGACGTTCGTTCTTTTCTCTTTGTAGCCTTTCTTCTTTTAATTTTTGAACTCGTTTCAATTCTTCTGATATATGTTGTTTTTTTCTTTCTTCTTCTTCGTAAAATCTTTTTAGAATATCCTCTCCGTGTACAGATTGGTATGCAACACCAAAACCACCTCGTTTATTCATAAATTTTTCAGGGAACTCAAAATCGTCATCAAAATAAGGTGTGTTACCAATAGGGGTGTAATATTCACCGCCTGAATGATAATAGCGTGCATAAAATATATTTGGGTTAACACGTTCCTTTGTCATTTCAGATACTTTAATCATTTCAAAACCATTTGCTTTCATAATTCTATATATTTTTAAATTGTTGTTCTGTTTTTAAAAGTGTGGGTTACTTGGTTTTATTTGTCCTTTCACCCACTTTAAATTACTAACTAAAAATTATTTATATGGAAAATTTTATTCTTCTACTTTGTCTAATACTTCTTTCCATTCTTCGTAAGTTCTACTTGTTGCTATTACGAATACTACTGAAAATAGAATAAATGTGAACATCATAATTATATTGTTTTTAAGTTGTTAATACTTTGTTTGTTTTCTAATCACGATGCAAAGGTAGACAAATACTTTGAATTATGCAAGTATTTATCTACCTTTAACACTATTTTAACATTTAAGCCTTAGAAGTCTTAGTAAGTAAATCAACTTTAGCTTTAGTATATCCGTTTGCCCAATTACCTTCACCATCGGTTACAAGATAAATGCTATCAGTCCAATCTTCAATTTGAATAAGATATACATTATCTTTTTGTTCTATAATCTTACCAAAAATATCATCAGCCTTGATATACTTTCCATTCTCGTTTTCAAAGAGATAAGCACCTTTATAGTTTGGTTCAAAGGTAACAACAATTTCATCATACCAAGTTTTTTCTTTACTATGTTTAGGTAAAGTATCTTTTATTTCTTCATACTTTTCTTCAGTTACTCTAAATCTTGAACAATGTTTATGTAAGTTAGAATAATCTTTTAAATTGGTATTATTTAAACATAACTCTCCACCAACAATTACCCCTTCAGATAAATCTTTTATTAGTGTGTTACTTAAATCAAGACCACTATATAAAACCAAATTATCATTCAACTTTGTTACCTTTGTGTGACTTATATTAAGGTCATCATAAATCACCTTAAGACCTTTAGGTAATTCTTTAATTGAGGAATTATTTACAAACAAACTACTTACAAGTTCCATTACCTTTGGTAACTTATCAAAGGTGCTATATGAAAAATCACAACTTTTTTCAACGTATAGTTCTTCAGGCATACGTATAATAGTTGTATTTACACAATCAAAATGACCATCTACATTAACTACCTTTGGGAAAAAGAAAGGTCTTTTCATACCTTCAATATACAAATTACTACCAAATTTAGTGTCTTCAGGTAGTTCTTCAATATTTGTTAGTGAAATACTTATCCACCTTTCAACTTCAAGTCCTTTAGGTAATTTGGTTACACCTGTATTACATAAATCTAAATAACCTAATACCTTCAGATTATCAGGAAGTTCTGTAATGTCTTTTCTACCTTCCAAATCTAAATTACCTTTATATACCAACTTACCATTTTCTTCGATGAGTCTTTTACCAATCAACTTTTCAAATTGCTCTTTTGTTATCATAATTCTATATATTTAAATTGTTAAGTAGAACACTATTGTTATACTTTTCACGCTACAAAGGTAGATAAAAACTTTGATTTGTGCAAGTAATTATCTACCTTTAACATTTAATTAACATATATGTATGCTATCTGTACTTAACTATTTTAAAAAAGTATTATTCAACTTTCAATCTCTTTTCAAAAATCGCTCTGATTGCTTTTACATCTCTTTCTGCTTGCTTTCTTTCCTCTAATAGATAATAATTACCTACATTATAATTTTCATTATCAAACTCATCGTATGTTTCAGTTACTTCTTCAATGTTTAAAAGAGAGTCTATAAATAAATACTTTTTACCTTTCTTTGCTCTCCTTCTAATTTTCTCCATTGTCTTTGTTTCGGCATTCCATCGCAAACCTTCTTTTTTTAGGTCGTAAAAGAAAGATTGTTTTTCACCATCTGTGGCGTGTCGAAAATTTGAAGTAACCCATTCAGAATTTGAGCAAGTTTCAATGTTAAAATAGCTATCAAATAATTTTTTATCTTCTCTGTAATGTGAAAAAATAAGGGTGCGTGTACCATCGTTTGATATTAAAATATCACCGTCTTTGAACTCTTCTTTTTGCTCTTCGATAATAATTTGTTTATCTTCGATAGTTACCTTGCAACCTGTTAGAATAGTGATTTTATCTCCTACATTTAGTTTAATTTCCATAGTTGTATTGTTATATTTAATTTGTTATTACTTTTCACGTTGCAAAGGTAAGAATAAACTTTGAAATACACAAACAACTTTCAACATTTAACAATAAATTAACGTATATACTTATTAGATTTGATACAAGTCTTTATTATATATAATAATATATATATTATAGCCTTGTGTGTAATAATTAGATATACGCAAAAAGAACGTGTAAATATATCAATTAAAGATTACTTATCCCAAACACTATAACAGCAAGTGCAAATAATATATACATACCAATTAGTGAATAGAATATTATATCATTAATTGTTGTTTTATTATAATATCCTTCTTGTAGTTCATTTAAGAAATTAATTAATTCCTGTTTATTATTTTTCCTTGTATCCATAACTTCATTATTATTAATATTATTATATATCTTTGATAAGACGACTTATTAATATCAATTCCTTATACTTTATCAATCTGTGTCTTAAAGCGTCTTAGAAAGAAAATAAAGGGTAAAAAAGATATATATTCTTAGTTACCCTTAAATTTAAAATATATAGAATTTATAAAAAAGCACTTCTTAATCTTTGGAAGAATGTAACCTTCTGTGTTATAACATTCTTACTTATATTCTCAGAAATAAGTTGAGAATTTTCCTTCTTTAATTTAGCTATTTCTTTAGAAAGTTTTTTATTACGTTCTTTCAATATATTAAATTCTTTTTCTGTAAAACAGCTATTTGTTTTTTCATTCTCTTTATTAATATATTTATTAATTCTCTTTGTTAGTTTTTTATTTACGGACAAAGCGTTAATGTACTTCTGTTTTATTTCATTGTACATATTCTCAGTTTTATTTTTTTCCTTTATTGTCCATTTTAGTACCACTTCTAAAGGTATATCATTATTAATAGGTAATATATTGTTATCATTCATATTTTAAAAGTTTTATATGTAGGGTATTATTTCAACCCTACATTGTTTGTTTTAATACTCACATCTTTTATCATTTTCCATAATAATAAAGTCTGTGTTTGGTAACTGAAACTTTCCATTTTTGTAATTATTTGCAGTCTTTTTAAATTTAAGTCCTACAATTACATTTCCATCTTTGTAGCGTGCATCATAATTATCACCATTGATAACATTAAAACCCATAAACTTTTTAGGTAATTTACCACCAAATACCACGGCTACACGTCCACCCTTTTTAAGATATTCCTTTGCTATTTTCTCATTCTCTTTTGAGCCGTCCAATGAGAATGTAATATCATAGTTTGAATATTTATCCAATATTTCAAAATGTTTCGTTACTTTCGTATAATCATAAAACATTGTATTTGGAAACATATCTAAAAGTGTTTTATTTCCTATTTTGAATAATAGTGGGTTTAAATCACTTGTGCCATTAATTCTAATTGAAAATTCATTACCGATTAATTCTGCTTTTTTCTTTTCTCTTTTTATTTCGTGCAACATTAATTGCATAAATACCTTTCTATTTGCAAAGAATAAACGTGTTTTTGTTATCCTTGATTTATCCAAATCATTTTTACCACCTAATCTATTTATTTTATTTCTACCACTACCCATTAGGCAGTTATCTTTACATTTAGAATTGTTAGGGCAAATATTTATACCGCTTAAATCAGAAGACGCCAAGTAAAGACAATAAGTTGAGAAGTTATGTATTAATGAGTGTTGCATCTTTGCACTCTTATCAATACTACCTAAATAAGAAATACCTATTTCAGATAAAGTATTAGTATACCCACTCCACTTAATGTTTCTTAGAGTTTCCATTTCTGTTTGATACTCAACAAAATCTAATCTATTCATTTAATTGTAAGTTTTAAAATATTAAGTAAAACACTATTGCTCTACTTTTCACGTTGCAAAGGTAAGAATAAATTTTGATTTATGCAAGCAAATAACAAGAAAAGTTTTGTAATTAAAATTTATTAACAAATGTGGGTCTATTATATAATATATCATACGCACGCATAATAATATTATATATATAAAGATTAAAGGGTAAAGTGTATAATACTTATACCTTCACCCTTTCTTAACTATACTAAATAAAAAATATCCTTATTATTAGTCTGTTACTTTATAATAGTATAACAAGTCTTTTCCTTTGAAGTTGTCCAATGCTATTTCTTGTGCTTTGTAATAAAGGTCTGAATATAGTTGAGAAAGTTCTGTTTTTTTCATATCGAAACACTCCCAAGATTTTATATTTAAAGCCATTACAAATTCTGTAAAATACTTTACATCATCTTTCCATTCTTTTACCACTCTTTTGAATGTATTTTCAATGCCATTTGCACCCTCCATTACTTCTGCTATTGTAAGGTCACTTGAAAAAGTTGTTATTCTTTTATAACCACTATCACCCATCACTTGTTCAAAATAGCTTTCACTTAATCTTGCTTGTACAAAAATGTTCATAATTCTATATATTTAATTTATTAAGTAAACCACTATTGATTTACTTTTCACGTTGCAAAGGTAGATAAAAACTTTGAATTACGCAAGCATTTATCTACCTTTAACATTTAATTAACATATATGTATGCTATCTGTACTTATTAAAGTATGTAAAGTTTATTATTGAAAATAATACATCACTATTTTAACACTTAACTCTTACTAAAGAAGTCATTAAATGTCTTTCCTCCGTACTCATCTTTGGTAAGATTTATAATCTCTTTAATTGTATAAACTTCCTTCTTATTTTTACCTAACCTATGTTCTATGAAGTCCATTGTACCAAAATAACAAGCACCCGTGATTACTCTATAACACATAATAGCATCTTGGAAAGATAACTTACTATCTAAAGTTAAAGCCTTATAAGCATCTTGATTTCTCTTACTAATTTTATATATTAAGTCAGCTTTAGCCTCTTTCAGAGTATCTCCGTGTGACCACCTTCCTTCACCATCTGTTACAAGGTAAGTAATATTTTCACACCCAACTACTTTAACGTGGTATTCATTACCATTTTGTTTTACTATCTTACCAAAAATATTGTCTACTTTAATATACTTTCCAATCTCATTTTCAAAGAGATAAGCACCTTTATAGTTTGGTTCAAAAGTAATACGCACTTCACCCCACAAGTTCCTTTTACTATGTTCAATTAAGTTATCCTTTATTTCCTCATATCTATTTTCAGAGATGCTAAAACTTGAACAAACTTTATGTAGGTTTGAATAGTCCTTTAAATTAGTATCACACAAATCTAAATTATACCCAACAATTAAACCTTTAGATAGTTCCTCTATCTGTGTATAACCTAAATTAAGGATGTCATATACAACTAAGTTATCATTTAGATTTGTTACCTTTGTATGCCGTATATCAAGTCTACCACAAACCTCCTTAATTCCTTCGGACAATTCTGTAATAGGTGTGCTATCCATATACAAACTATATTTAACTTCCATTACCTTTGGTAACTTGTCAAACTTACTATGTGAAAAATTACAACTATCTTTAGTATATACTTTTTCAGGCATTTGTTTAATGGTTGTCATACTACATTCAAGATAACCATTAGACTTAACTACTTTTGGAAATGAAAAAGGTTTTTTCATATTATTTACAAACAAACTACCACCAAACTTAGTATCTTTAGGTAGTACATCAATATCTGTCCCTGAAATATCAAACCAATTTTCAACTTCCAAACCTTTTGGTAACTTAATAACACCTGAATTTTTTAAATTCAACCACCCTAATACTATTAAATTATCAGGTAATTCTGTTATGTCTTTTCTGTAAGATAAATCTAAATTACCTAAATGTTTTAAGCTTTCAGGTAAATCTGTAATATCTTTTATATAAGAAAAATTTAATTTACCATAATATACCAACTTACCATCTTGTTCGATAAGTTCTATTCCTGCTAACTGCTCAAATTGTTCTTTTGTTATCATATTGCTATTTTTTTAAATTATTAAGTAGAACATTATTACTCTACTTTCAACAATGCAAAGGTAGGAATAAACTTTGAATTATGCAAGTAGATAACAAAATAAGTTTTTGTATTTAAGTTCTATTAACAAATAAATCTATTTAAATGGTATTGAAAGAACAATTAAAAAACATATAAGCATAATAGTATAAAATATATATATTAATATATCCCCAATTTCATCATATAACTTATTAAGTTTTTCTTCTTTGGATATTGGTAATAGTCCTTCTCTTTGCAGTCTTGCCTTTTTTAATTTTTGAACTCGTTTCTCCTCTTTCAAGAGGCGTAGTCTTTCACTTTCTTCATCCAAGTAAAATTCATCTAAAATGTCTTCTCCGTGTACCATTCTTCTATATCCTAATTTACAATAATCAATTTCTTCAGGAAACTCAAAGTCATCATCAAACTTATATGTACTATCCATAGGTGTGTAATATTCAATTGCATTATAGGTATAGTTAATATAATATACATTTGGATTAACTTGTTCCTTTGTCATTTCAGATGCCTTAATCATTTCAAAACCATTTGTTTTCATAAAATATATTTTTTCTATTTATTATTATTCAATATTGCAAAGATAAAAAATAAATTTGATATATAAAGAAGTAATATTATATAAAATAAAGTGTTTGTAGTTTCATCTATTAAATAGAGTTCCACACAAACACCTTACTTGTACTTATTAAAGTCGATAATACTTTACCTACAATAAAATTAATAATTAGTCCTTACAAAAGAACTCTCTAAAAATTCTATTACCATACTCACCTTCGGTAAGATTTATAATTTCCTTAATAGTATACTTATCTTTCCTATTCTTACCTAACCTATTTTCAACAAAGTCCCTTGTTCCAAATGAGCAAGCACCTGTAATGACACGATAACAAGTAATTGCATCCTCAAAAGATAACTCGCTATTCAATGTCAAGTTTTCATAATCGCTCTCATCTCTATTAGTGGTTTTATAAAGCAAATCAGCTTTAGCTGTTTCTAATGTTCTTCCGTGCGCCCAACGACCTTCTCCATCTGTAATAAGGTATGTTATCCCTTCATCTTTACCTAATTGGATATGGTATACATTTCCTTTCTGTTCTACTATCTTAGAAAATATATAGTCTGCATTAATATATTTACCATTCTCATTCTCAAACAAATAAGCACCCTTGTAATTGGGTTCAAAAGTTACAGATATTTCATTATTAAAACAAGTTTCTTTCTTACTATGTTTAGCTAATTTATCCTTTATTTCTTCATACTTTTCTTTTGTTACTATAAATTTTGGGCAAACCTTATGTAAATTAGAGTAGTCATTTAAATTAGTATTAGATAAATCTAATATACGCCCAACAATTAACCCTTTAGATAATTCTTTAATCGGTATTCTACCCAAAAATAAATCACTATATATAACTAAATTATCATTTAATTTTGATATATTTGTTCCATAAATAGTAAGATACCCATAAACTTCTTTAAGCCCTTCAGATAATTCAGTTGTAGGTGTTTCATACAAATTCAAAGTATTACTAACTTCCATTACCTTTGGTAACTTATCAAAGGTACTTACTGAAAAAACACATTCCTCTTTAACGTGCAATTCTTCAGGCATACGTTTAATTGTGGTAAATCTACATTCAAACCTACCATTAACCTTCAATACTTTAGGAAAGGAGAAAGGTTTTTTCATTTCATTTATATACAAACTAAGACCAAACTTTGTATCTTCAGGCAACTCTTCAATATTAGTTCCTGAAATATTTATCCAATATTCAACTTCAAGTCCTTTTGGTAATTTAGTTATACCTGAATTATTTAAAATTAAAAAACCTAATACCTTCAGGTTATCAGGCAACTCTTTTATATCTTTTCGCCCATATAACATTAAGTTACCATCATAAACTAACTTACCATCCTTTTCGATAAGCTTTTCATCTATCAACTCCTCAAATTGTTCTTTTGTTATCATAATTCTATATATATTTAAATTGTTAATACTTTGTTTTAACAATGCAAAGGTAAGAAATAAATTTGAAATATGCAAGCAAAATACAACTTTTAACAAATAAAAAGACCTACCAAGTATTTTATTACTCAATAGGTCTAACATATATAGAATTAAAATTTATTCTTCATCTTCCTCATCATCATAACCCCAACCCCAAAGTTCTCTTGCAAAATCTTCATCTTGACTAATATATTCCCATATTTCATCAAAATAATAAATTGACCCACAATCATAACCCAAATCTTCATTTGCATAATCAATTTCCAATTCGATGTTTGGATATTTCTTAACAATCTCTTCATAGATTGGTCGTGGTTCACTCCACGCAGTTTCAAATGCAAACTCTATCTTTGTTTCTGTCACGTCTAAAAGCTGAACATTAATAGCGTCCCATTTTGTACCCCAATTTGCCTTACACCAACCATACCAAGTGTGGTGTCCATATTTCTTTTTATTTTCAACGGCTTGTTCACCCAATTTAATAACCTCATCTAATTTCATTTCAAAGGCTTTAACACGTTGAATAACAGATTTTTTCTCTTCTTCTGTTCCATTTACATATTCAATACCAAGATTAGTCTTTGAACCTTCCTCTATATCCAAACTTTCAGGACGTTGTTTTATAAATTGAAAAGAAAAAGGTAGGGTTTCACCTTTATCGTTTTTTCTTTCAAAATAATCTTTCTTAATCTTATTGATAGTTTCTTTATCACTATTAATAGAAACTTTATTTGTTACATAATTTGGCATAATTCTATATACATTTAAATTGTTAATATTGTTTTTTAATCACAATGCAAAGATAAGAAATAAATTTGAATTACACAAGTATTTTTCTACATTTAACATTTAATTAACTAAAAACATTTATCAATTACATCCTTCAATTTTTTTGCCATTATATCATCAATCTCTATTACTTCGGGTATTATATATGTATAATTTTCATTATCTTTTTTATCGCCTCTTAAAGCAAGTATATAATTATATATTGCAAAATAAACTTTATTTATGGAATAATTTATACAATCATCCTCTGAAATAATATATTCTTTACCTTCTATGAATGTATAAAGTTCAAATTTATCATCTTCACATAATTTTACCTTTTCAATTTCCCAATAAATTTTTTCATCATCGAACCAAAAAAGAATACAAGGTTTATCCACCTTATTTTCATCATCAAAAACAACTTCTGTTTTATTTAACTCCTTTAATAAAGATATGACTTCTATTTTATTATCATTAATTACATCAGATAAATGTTTCATAATTCTATATATTTAAATTGTTATTGATTTACTTTCCACGATGCAAAGGTAAGAAATAAATTTGATTTATGCAAGTATTTATCTATCTTTTAACTATAAATTAACACATACACCTTACTTGTACTTATTCAAGTCAAAAGGTGTGATACTTTAAAGTTACCACACCTTCTATTACTTCTTATCTTATAGTGCTGTTACTAAATTATAAGTTTTTTGTAGCTTTCTTTGGATGTTACCATTTAATTGACTTTCAAACTTAATCTCATTATCTTTATTTGCCACAGCATTTTGGTAATAAGATGTTATTCCATTAATCAACCATAGTCCTGTTCCTCTTTCACCAATTTCTTGTCCAACACCACTTTCAATACAATCTTTTGCACTCACAAAGATATTTCTATTTCGAGTTGATATTCCATCAGAATAAATACTCTTTGTAGTATTATATACCTTAAGATTATCATCAGTTAATAATACTTCAGCTAATATTCTATCCAATTCATTTTCAGATAGTTTTATTTGCTTTAGATGGTCGAAACTTTCTTTAAGTGACTTGCTATACACATCATATAAATTTAATGCTTTAAAAGCAAATCTAATATTTTCTTCATTGGTTAAGTCCAAACGTGACATAATTTGTGATGTGTGTCGTAATGATAACTTACCACTATTATGTTTCATTGCATAATTAAGTGTGTTATTACAAACAACTCTTACAGGTGTTACCATACAATTTACTGCACCTGTTCCATCGTGTGATGTTGTAAATACCATATACATTTCAACTATATCATTACCTTTATTATCAAGGCGTATTTTTTCAGGAAACTTTGCTGTTACAAATACACGTTCACCATTTCCTAAAACACCTGCTGTTTCAATTACGGGTGTATCTTGACGTTCAGCCTTCATTCCACTACACATAGTATCAATGAATTGAAATGCATCCTTATTTTGTACAATTCCGTATTTATCAGAAACAACTCCAAGTGTGTTATTATTATCAGTTCTCACAGTTGCCTTCTTATTAGGTACAATGAGTTTTAATAACTCTCCTGCATTAATCATCTTATCATTAGACATTGACTCAATTAATTCAGGTGTTAAAGCTACCATTGGTGCTAAATCAACTTCATAATTAGCACGAGATAATTCTAAAGCCTCATTAACGAATAATGCTCTATCTTCTGAAAATACATTACCTAACTTATGCCAAGCTAATACTTGTCTTTCCTTATTACCTCTTTCTACATAAGAATAATCACCATTTCTAAATTCTAAATTGTGTGCCATAATTGTAAATTTTAAATTGTTACTACTTTGTTTTAACAATGCAAAGATAGACATTTATTTTTATAATACCAAATATTTTATCTATAAATTTATAGGATTAATGTTTATTAACAATTAATTTATATGTATAAAAAAAAGGAAGATATATATAATACCTTCCTTTGTCATATTTTTATTTACTAAATTCCATTACTAAACTTTCAATAGAACTCTCTATTTCTTCTGTATCTTCCAATACTTGTCTTAGTTCATATGGAGCACCATTCTTACCATGTCCTGTATTATCAAGATAGATGTAAGTTTCTTCTGATACATCAAATGCCTCGTAATAATATTGTAATGTTTTTGAAATGTCATTCTTTGTTGTTTTATTATTAAATTCACATTCAATACAATACTCCCTTCCATGTTTTGTATGCATTGTAAAAGTAACATTAAGTTTATTATCATCTTCTCTAAATGAAAATGACCATGTATCACATATTAACCCACTATTTAGTTCTTTTGATATGATATAATCTTTAATTGTTTCTATTTTCATAATTCTATATACATTTAAGTTGTTACTACTTTATTTAATATTGCAAAGGTAAGAAATAATTTTGAATTATGCAAGTTTTTTGCAATATATTTTCATATGTACCTCATCTGTACTTATTCAAGTCAAAGATTTATTGTATTTTTTGAAATAATAAAAAACCATGGACACTTTCACAAGCAACCATGGGTTCAAAAATAATCATGCAAAACTTACAATTTAAAATTTCAATAAAATAGCCAAATCATTTTTTAATCAAAAAAAATATCTTTATTTAATCTCTTCCATGACATACCAACCTCTATCAGTTTTTCTCCATGTAATATTAAATGTTTCCTCTATATCTCCAAATGTCAATGTAAATTTAGACTCTTTATCATTGATATGAACAAGTGAAATATTATTAGCTAAATCACCGAATGTTTCATTAACCCTTTCAGATAATATTTCTTTTCTTGTTAATTTTGTTGGTTTCCAATTTTTATTCAGATTATCTTTTACAATATCTCTGAATGTTAATTTTTTATTAGTCATAATTCTATATTTGTTTTATTTTGATAGTGCAAAAGTAAGAATAACTTTTTACATATACAAAAAAAATCTTACCTTTAACACTATTTTAACAATTAATCTTCACAAAAGAACACCTTAAATGTCTGATTGCCATACTCTCCTTTAGTAAGATTTATAATCTCCTTGATTGTATACTTATCCTTCTTGTTCTCACCCAATCTATGTTCAATAAAGTCCCTTGTACCAAACGCACAAGCACCTGTAATCACTCTATAACAAGTAATAGCATCTTGGAAAGATAACTCACTATCCAAAGTTAGACCTTCATAGTCGCTTTTATTTCTATCAGTAATCTTAAAAAGCAAGTCATCTTTAGCGTCTTCTAACGTTGCTCCGTGTGACCATCGTCCTTCACCATCAGTTATAAGATAGGTAATTTCTTTATTACCATCCATTTGAATATGATATACATTACCTTTCTGTGTTATAATTTTAGCAAACATACCATCTGCTTTGATATATCTACCATCTTCATTTTCAAACAAATAAGCACCCTTATAGTTTGATTTAAAAGTGATACAAATATTATTACTATATGGTATATTATAGATTATATGTTCAGCTAAAATATCTTTTATTTCATTGTACTTCTCTTCAGTTACTTCAAATTTTGAACAAACCTTATGTAAGTTTGAATAATCTCTAAAATTAGTATCACGCAAATCTAACTCACCACCAACAACCAACCCTTTAGGTAACTCTTCTATTAGTGCATTACATAAGATAAGATGTGTAGACACTACCAAATTATTAGGTAACTTCGACACCTTTGTACGACTTATACTAAGATATCCATAAACTTCCTTAAGTCCTTCGGGTAATTCTGTAATAGGTGTACCATATAAATCCAAACTACTTCTAATTTCCATTATCTTTGGTAACTTGTCAAATTTACTATATGAAAAATTACACTTCCAATTAACATACAATGTTTCAGGCATTATTTTAATGGTAGTAAATTCACAATCAAAATAACCATCTGTTTTTACTACCTTTGGGAATGAAAAGGGTTTCTTCATCTTATTTACACTCAACCCACCACCAAGCATTGTATCTTCAGGTAGTTCTTCTATATTAGTTCCTGAAATATCCAACCAACACTTAACCTCAAGTCCTTTTGGTAATTTAGTTATACCTGAACTATTTAAATCCAAACAACCTAACACTTTTAAATTATCAGGTAACTCTGTTATTTCTGTTCTTCCTTCTAAATCTAAATTACCATAACATACTAACTTACCTCCTTGTTCGATAAGTTCTATATCAACTAAATACTCAAACTCTTCTTTTGTAATCATAACTATACCATTATTAAATTTAATAAAAAAACAAAGATAGGGGTAAATTTTTACTTAACTGTTCATACCCCTATCTTTTAATCATCTTCTTTCTACAAATTACAAGATAATACTTTTAGTTATTTTTGTTAGAATTTCAAGTCCCAAATCTTCAAATTTAAAAGTGACTTCGTTTTCAGTTTCATCTATACCTTTAATATAAACTTCATTATTCTTGGTATAAATTTTTTCAAGATAGAAGTCTTCACTATAACTATAGTCATTTTTATAAGTGGTATAGACTACACAATTATCACCTTCTTCTGCAATCTTGCAACCTTCTTCACCAAATGGCTTAAGAACATCAACTAATGTTGTTTTTAATTCTAATTTTAAATTTTGAATTTCATCAAGCTTTTTAGACACTAAATTCAATTTTTCTACTAATTCATTTGTTACTTTCATAATTCTATATACATTTAAATTATTAATACTAACTTTTAACAATACAAAGGTAGACAAAAAACTTGAAATACACAAGCATTTATCTACCTTTAACACTTTATTAACACTTAGTCCTTACAAAAGAAGTCCTTAAATGTCTTATTGCCATACTCTCCATTAGTTAGCTTTATAATCTCTTTAATTGTGTAAACTTCTTTCTTATTTTTACCCAATCTATTTTCAATGAAGTCCCTTGTTCCAAATGAACAAGCACCTGTAATTACTCTGTAGCATACAATAGCGTCCTCAAAAGACAACTCACTACCCAACGTCAAGTCCTTATAGTCGCTTTTATCCCTATCAGTGATTTTATAAATCAAATCATCTTTAGCTTTATCTAAAGTATATCCGTGTGACCAATGACCTTCACCATCGGTTACAAGATAAGTAATTTCTTCATCCCCAACTAATTTAACGTGGTATACATTTCCTTTTTGCTCTACTATCTTACCAAATATTTCGTCAGCCTTGATATACTTTCCATTCTTATTTTCAAAGAGGTAAGCACCTTTATAGTTTGGTTCAAATATAACCGCTATTTCATCATACCACACATTTTCTTTACTATGTTTAGCTAAGGTATCTTTAATCTCTTCATATTTATCTTCATCAATAATAAATTCTGAACAAACTTTATGTAAGTTAGAGTAGTCATTTAATTTGGTATCACACATATATACTTTACCACTAACAATTAAATCTTTAAAGAATTCTGTGATAGATGTATGATTTAAAAATAAATCATAATCAACTTCCATTACTTTTGGTGATTTATCAAATTGACTATATGAAAAATCACAATGATATTTAGTATACAATTCTTCAGGCATACGTTTAATAGTTGTAAATGTACAAGCAAAATGCTCATTTACCTTCACTATCTTTGGGAAAGAGAAAGGTTTCTTCATATCATTAGCGCAAAAATAACTACCAAACTTAGTATCTTCAGGTAATTCTTCAATATCAGTTTCTGAAATATTTAACCAACCTCCAACTTCTAAACCTTTTGGTAACTTGGTTATACCTGAACCACATAAATTCAAGTTACCAATTATTTTTAAACTTTCAGGTAACTCGGTTATATCTGCTCTTCTACATAAACTTAAATTACCATCATATACCAACTTACCTTCTTCTTCAATAAGCTTTTTACCAATTAGCTTTTCAAATTGTTCTTTTGTAATCATACTACTATTTTATTTTTAAATTGTTACTACTTTGTTTTGATATTGCAAAGGTAGATAAAAAACTTGAAATACACAAGCATTTATCTACCTTTAACATTTTATTAACAATTAATCTTCACAAAATAACTTTCCAAATTTTTCATTTTTAGATAATTCTGCGATACTCTTGTAAGAGTAATCTTTCACTAACTTCCATTACCTTTGGTAACTTGTCAAATTTACTATATAAAAAAATACAGCTTCCTTCAACATACAATTCTTCAGGCATCTTTTTAATAGTTGTATCTTCACAATCAACTCCTCCATATACTCTTACTACATTTGGAAAAGAAAAGGGTTTCTTCATATAGTTAATATTCAACCCACCACCAAGCATTGTGTCTTCAGGTAGTTCTTCAATATTAGTTCCTGAAATAGCTAATAAACCTTCAACTTCCAAACCTTTAGGTAACTTGGTTACACCTGAATAACATAGATTTAAATAACCCAATACCTTCAAATTATCAGGTAACTCTGTAATGTCTTTTCTTAAAGATAAATCTAAATTACCATTATAGATTAACTTACCCTCTTCTTCTACAAGTTTAATTCCTGCTAACTCTTCAAATTGCTCTTTTGTTATCATAATTCTATATACATTTAAATTGTTATTACTTACTATTCACATTGCAAAGGTAAGGAATAAATTTGAAATATGCAAGCAAAATACAACTTTTAACAAAAAAATGGTCTACTATCGATATATGATAATAGACCACCAATTTAAAAACTATGAATTATGATATTTCTATTTGTGTTTACTTTATGTTTAAAGTACTGCAAAGGTATAAATATTTTTTTAATTCACCAAATTAATTTGTTGTTAATTCCTTTGGTAATTTTACAAAGTCAGGAATTTTACCACTTGAACAAAGTGCGGTAGAATGTTTTAATGTAAGATTTTTCAATAAGTATTCACCAATTACCTTATGTGTATTTTCTACAACTGCCAAACACATTAAAGATGTTGTTGAAATTGTTTCTTTATTAATAACTTTCAAAAAATTAAATACATACTTTTCAAAGAAATGTTTTACTAAATATCCTTGACGACCTGTAACTAATCTATAAAAGATAATTGCTTCTCTTATTGTTAATTCACTTTCAAATGTTAAATCTTGATATTGTTCAATTACATCATATGTATAATTATAAGCACTATTAATTTCTGCTTCTTCTTTGGTTTCACCTTTTCCGTGTATATATTTATCAGGTGCAAAATACCAAAAAGGTGTTGAACCATTTATTAGTTCTACTTTAAAGTAATCACCTTCGTGTTCAATGTATTTAAAAAGTCCCCATTCAAAAGAGATAAACTTACCTAAGCTATTTTCATATATATTATAGTTACCATTTTTAGGGGTAAATGAGATATAATTACTACTTTTATCTGTAGTAATTTCTTCAACATTTGCTTCACATTCTGTATTAGAAAAGATGTCATTTAAATTAACAGAAGTATCTATATTATCACTAATAAGTGTTCTTAAATTCCCACGTATTTTTGACAAATCATCTATGTAACTATGACGTACATCTGTTATTCCTTGAACAATTAAACCTTCGGATAACTCTTCAATTGGCGTATTACCTAATATTAAATCACAACCAACAACAAAATCTTTAGGTAATTTCTTTAGTTTACTATTGGATGCAATCAAAGAACCACTTAACTTTTTAATTGTTTTAGGTAACTCTTCAATATCAGTTCCATTAATATATAAATTTTCTTTTACTTCCAAATCTGAAGGAAGAGTCTTAATTGGTGTATTAGCAACAGATAAAGTAAATTCAACATGTAAACCATTTGGTAAAGTTTCAATATCTGACTCTGCCAAATATATACTTTCTTTTACTTTAATATCATTTGGTAATTCTTTAATTTTCAAACCATTACCTATTAAGGAGCCTTCAATTTCAAGTCCTTTAGGTAGTTGTGTAATATCAGAGTCTACTAAAATTAAATCACCTATTACACGTAAATTTTCAGGTAATTCTGTAACAATAACTCCTAACTGATATAACTTAATTGAAATATCTAATGTTGAACTATATACAAGTTTACCATCTTGTTCGGTTAACTCAATATCAAGTAGTTTTTCAAATTCTTCTTTTGTTATCATAACTTTCTATTATATATTTAATTGAAATTAATTTCAAAGCAAAGGTACATAAAAACTTTTGTATATAAAAATAAAGATAATATTTTTAAATTAGTTTTTGATAAATGTATAAATATACAGAAAAGGGATACAAAATGCATATTTATACAAAATCACTTTATCTAAAAATTGGTATATGATAAATTTATTTTATTTCAA
>ERZ772979.108-NODE-108-length-68188-cov-19.589597_pt1 | contig 68188 bp, 69 predicted proteins | sample MGYA00511130_ERZ772979 | MGnify/ENA primary metagenome ERZ772979 (study PRJEB29015, sample SAMEA2738103) | human oral metagenome | biome: human oral; feature: human-associated habitat; material: saliva | place: China | collected 2186 ...
GCGGCGTTGTGCAAACCTTGCAGCGGGATGTCTTGCGTGGCAATCAAATCTTCATCGCCTTGTTTCAGAGTGCGAAGCCCGCCCGTGGTGCGACCTTCCTTATCCAACCAAAAATCGGCTTCGTGTTCCAACGAAAACCATTTCACCTCGCGCCCTGCCCGTTTCATCGCGCGGCAGAACACGTCGTCTGAATTCAAAACCTGCACGCCATCACCACGGAAAATCTTGGCTTTGGTATGCGCGTAGTCGAGCAAGTCGTCGTAGCGGTCGAGATGGTCTTCGGAAATGTTCAGCACCGTCGCCGCAGTCGGGCGCAGGCTTTCGGTGTTTTCCAGTTGGAAGCTGGAAAGCTCCAACACCCACACGTCCGCCTTCTTGCCTTCGCGCTGCAATTCCGCCTCCAAAACCGGCGTACCGATATTGCCCGCGATAACGGTATCCAGCCCGTACTTGATGCAGAGATAGCCGACCAGGCTCGTTACCGTGGTTTTTCCGTTGCTGCCGGTAATCGCAATCACCTTGTCGCCGCGGCGGTTCACAATGTCCGCCAGCAATTCGATGTCGCCCAACACGCGCCCGCCGTTTTGTTTGAACGCCTCAATATCCGGCTGACGCTCGCTGATGCCGGGGCTGAGCGCCAGAATATCGAAACCGTTATCCAGCGCATCTTTCAGACGACCCGTATAAAACACCAGCCCGTCAAACATCTTACCGATTTGCGACACACGCTCCGGTTTCAGCTCCGCATCATAAGCAGCAACCTCCGCGCCGTTTTTGCGCAGGTAGGCAATCATGGAAATACCCGTACCGCCGAGTCCGGCGACGAGGATTTTTTTGTTTTGGAAAGTCATTTTGGTTTTGTCCTAAATTTTCAGACGGCCTTTAGGCAGAAATTTAACACCCTGCCTGATTCAATTCGCGATACTGGCGGCAACCATCTTGCAATCCGTGGCTGCAAGCCTTTTTGTACCATTCTGCGGCAATAGTTTTAACGAACACTATGCCCGTAGTCATATGTCGAACCTAAATTATATTGAGTTTTTGCAGACCCTTCAGACGGCCTCAATCCGCGAAATAACGGCCTACGCCGTAGCCGGCCAACACTGCCTGCAGTTCGGGAATTCGGATGACGGGATCGATCACCATCGGCGGCATGGGCGGCTCCACGCCTTCTTCATTTTGATTGCGGCACCAGTCCGCCATGGCAAAAATCTGTATCAAAACCGGCTCGGCAAGTTCTTTGTCGATTTCCAATTCGCTCATGGCTTGGGCGAAACAGGCAATCCATTCGTTGCGTACCTGCATATTGACGGCAAAGGGCATGTGGCGTGCGCGAAGCTGGGGGTGTCCGTATTTTTCGACAAAAAGCTGCGGCCCGCCGAGCCAGCCGCTGAAAAATTCATACAGTTTTTCCCGAATCAGCGTCATATCCTCACCGTGCATGTTGCGCAAAGCGCGGTATTGCGGCTCCAGCTCCATCAGGTCGTAGAAACGGTCGGTCAGTGTGCGGACACCGTCCGCACCGCCAAAGGCTTGGTACATGGTTTTCTCCCTTCAGGCCGTCTGAAAATGTTAGCGGATTTTTAACGAAGACAGCCCGATTAACACCAATACGATGGTGATAATCCAGAAGCGGACGACGACTTGGGTTTCTTTCCAGCCTTTTTGTTCGTAGTGGTGATGGATGGGCGCCATCAGGAAGATGCGTTTTTTGGTTTTCTTGTACCAGCCGACCTGAAGCATGACGGACACGGCTTCGACGACGAACAGACCGCCCATAATCACTAAAACAAATTCTTGACGGACGATGACGGCAACGGTACCGAGTGCCGCACCCAATGCCAGCGCGCCGACGTCGCCCATGAAGACTTGCGCGGGATAGGCGTTGAACCACAAAAATCCGAGACACGCGCCGCACATGGCGGTACAGAAAATCACGACTTCGTTCGCGCCTGCGACATAAGGCAGTTGCAGGTATTGGGCGAATTGCGAGTGTCCGCTGGCGTAGGCGAAGATGGCGAGGCCGGCGGCAACGAGGACGACGGGGAAGGCGGCCAGGCCGTCAAGGCCGTCGGTGAGGTTCACGGCGTTGGAAGTGCCGACGATGGTCAGATAACTCAGCACCATAAAGCCGACCACGCCAAGCGGCAGAGCAACCTGCTTGAAGAAGGGGACGATCAGAATATTGTTGGTCGAATTTTCGGCAAGGAAAAACAGGGCCAGTCCGGCAATCACGGCCACACTCGACTGCCACACCATTTTGAATTTGGCGGACACGCCGTTGGGGTCTTTATAGACCACTTTGCGCCAGTCGTCGTAAAAACCGAGCGCGCCGGTGGCGAGCAATACGCCCAAGAGAATCCAGATATACGGGTTCGCCCAGTTGCCCCACAACAGCGTGGACACCGTGATGGCGGTCAGAATCAGCGAACCGCCCATGGTCGGCGTGCCGTTTTTGATGAGGTGGGTTTGCGGCCCGTCGGTACGGACAGCCTGGCCGACTTTGAGTTCGGTCAGTTTGCGTATGGTCCACGGGCCGAACAATAATGAAAACGCCAACGCGGTCAGCGCGGCCATCACGGCGCGGAATGTGGTGTATTGAAACAGGTTCAGCGCGGACAAAGAGCCGCTGAAACGGGCAAACCATAAAAACATCTGTAACTTCCTAGATTTATTGTGTGTTAAACATCAAATTTCAAAATATATCCTTTTCAGACGGCCTACCATTGATGAGGCCGTCTGAAAATCAATCCGTCCCCTCACGGGTGTGGAAATAATCCTTAGGCAGCAGGAAAAACAGGCTGAAGCAAACCACGGCACAGGTGGCGACATCCAGCCAAGACAGCCCGCCCAACCACGGGAAGGCCAAATATTTTACCGTATTGACAGCGACGTACAGCATACAGCAAATCAAACACAACCAACGCGCCCAATTTTTGCCGCGCCACAACCCGACTGCCGTTACCACCATCATCAAGGACAACACAAAAGGTTGGAAGGCCATCACCAGCCACCAGCCTATGCCGCTTGCGGCCTCCACGGCCTTGCGGTCAAACACTTCGACAGCATGCCACACCGCCATTACCGCCCCCGCCGACCATAAAACCGCCACCGTCATCATCATCCAAACGATAAACTGCAACAGCAAAGGCCGTTTTGCTTCCTGCTTCATTTTCAGACGGCCTCTTACCGTTCCAGCACGCAAATCGGATAATTTCCCGGATTCCTGCCGCCACCCAAGTCCAGACAGAGGTCTTCATAAAGATACGCCTGCGTCCGCATTCCGGCATAAAACGTGCCAATCAGCGCAGCAATCAGCAATAAGGCTTTAAAAAAACGTCGGTTTTTCATTTTCAGACGGCCTCTTTATCCGTCAATGCCTCGACCACTTCTTCCATCTTCATAAAGCGCGAACCTTTCACCAATACGGTGGCGCGTTCGGGCAAATCGTGGCTCAACACTTGAATCAGCGGGTCTTTGGCGGCAAACCACAAACCGTCCGCGCCAAACGTTTCTGCCGCTTCGACGCTGTTGTCGCCGACAAAATAAGCCGCTTCGATACCTTGGTCGCGGGCGTACGCGCCGACTTCGGCGTGCATAGCGGCGGCTTCGTCTTCGCCCAGTTCGCCCATATCGCCCATCACGAAAATACGCGGCGCAGGCATACGTGCCAACACGTCAATCGCGGCTTTCATGCTGTCGGGGTTCGCATTGTACGTATCGTCAATCAGGGTCGCACCTTTGATGCCGGCTTTGACATTCAGACGACCTTTGATGTTGCTGAAACCTTTCAACCCTTCCGCCACATCGTTCAAACTCAAACCCGCAGCCAAAGATAACGCGGCGGCAGCGGCGGCGTTGTAGACATTGTGGCGGCCGGGAACGGGCAGCACCACGGCGGCGCGCTCGTCGCCGCACACCAAATCAAATTCGCAGGACAAAGGTTTCAACACGATATTTTCTGCGTGGACATCGCCGCTATCGACGCCGAAAGTCCGCTGCTGATGACCTTGAGAGGTCGTCTGAAACACGGTGGCGTGTTCGTCTTCGCACGGAATCAAAGCCAATCCGTCTTCGCCCAAGCCTTGATAAATCTCGCTTTTCGCCTTGGCAATATCGAGCGTACCGTCAAAACCGCAGCCGACATGGGCGCGCAAGGCGTTGTTGACCAAGGCGGCATCAGGTTTGGCAATTTGCGTCAAAACCGCCAGTTCGCCGAAATGGTTCATGCCCATTTCAATCACGGCATAACGGTGTTTTTCGTTTAATTTCAACAAAGTCAGCGGCAGCCCGATATGGTTGTTGAAGTTGCCCGCCGTCGCCAACACGGCATCATCGCCGAAACGGCGGCGCAATACCGCAGCCAGCATCTCCTTCACCGTCGTCTTACCGCCTGAGCCGGTAATGCCGAACACAAACGGGTTCACATTATCGCGCCACGCCTTCGCCAGCGTTTGCAACGCGGCAAGCGTGTCATCGACTTTCAACGCGCCGTCCATTGCAGCGCAATCTTCGCGCGAAACCACAACCGCCGCCGCACCCGCAGCCAATACGTCTTCAACAAAATCATGCGCGTCAAACCGCTCGCCCGCCAAAGCAAAAAACACATCGCCCGCACGGATGTCGCGGCTGTCGGTTACGATGCGCGACACGGGTTTGTTTTCAGACGGCATTGGAAGGTTGAGGGTTTGGCAGATGAAATTTAGGTCTAGTGGTTTCATGGTTTCTTTCGTTTGTTTTTTTCAGACAGTTTTTTGACACTCAACTACCGATTTTTCCATACTCCTGATAATCGGAGAAACACAATACGATGGTTTTACCGTTTTTACGGTAAGGATGGCAGAGGCTGTAATGACCGTCTTCCGCTTCATAGCGCATTTCCTGAGTTTGTCCGGCAAATACTTTTTGCAGGTATTCGCGCTCCTTCAAATTCGGAGAATAGACATAGTCCATTTTCTTGACCATCACTTTCTCACCATTTCGATCCATGACAAAATTATCATTACCTTCTACATTTTGATTGGCAGCAGGTACAGCTTCATTTTGACTGGCGGCAGGTACAGCTTCGCCACCCACGTTAAGGCGGGAATCGGCTGAAAAAGCCAGATAAACCGGTTTGTTGTCGATCTTATCCTGCACGATAATCATGGCAGATTTGAACGACAAATCATCTTTAGCCATCAAATCAAGGATTTCTGACGATTTTTTAATATACGCCAAATCGAAACGGTAATCGGCCAATGCATCTAGTTGAGCAGGATTGTCTTTGACGATGCGCTCTGACGATTGGGTTAAGATGTCGCGTTTTTGCCGAATAGTCAGGTAATTGCCGCCGAACAGCAACGCCGCCAAAATAGGAAATACCGCCAACAGCAGATATACGGTTTTCCTGCCGCCACGGACTTCTTCTTCCTGCCCGCGCTCGGCAATACGGGTCAGATTCAACATGATGTTCAGCATCAACGTACCGCCCATCACAGCCAAAATCCCCAAAATACTCATCAGGAAAATTTCTGTAATGTGTTCACGGAACACCTTGAGTCCGAAGACTTGGATCAATATCAACGCGAACACCCAGTACACCAGCAGTGTCACCGCTACCATACCGATGATGTTCGTTGCCTTGACCAATTTTTTTGCGTTCATCTCTTCACTCTTTTTTCAGACGACCTATTTGTCCTGATTAATCAATGGATACGGATTAATCGCACCACTTGGCAGATACACGCCGTAATGCAAATGGGCCGGCGTGGTTTTGGCGTTGCCGGTTTTACCGACATAGCCGATGACCTGTCCTTCTTTCACGCGTTCATACAGGCGGATGCTGGCGAATTTGTTGAGGTGGGCATAGTAATGCCATGCGCCCGGCCCTTGGATGCCGATGACTTTGCCACCCAATCGGTTGCGCCCGATTTTGGTGACGATACCGGGCGTCGTGCTGCGTATCGGCGTGTTTTTCTTGGCGAAAATATCCACGCCTTCATGCCTGCGCCCCTGACTGCGCGCTGCGCCCCAAGTGTCGTCAAAACGCTTGCCTTTAACAGGATTGGGCAGGCTTTGCGCCGCCGGCGGTTCTTTCGCCCTCAGCTCGGCAATTTCGGCGTTCGGGCGCGGCAGTTGTTTGGTGGTACAGCCCGCAAATAAAATCATGACTGCACTGATGAAAAGGGTTTTTGTCGGCATTTTCAGCATCAAATCGGTCTCCTCGTTTTTCAGACGACCTTTAAAATTCCAAATCGGGGTCGTCTGAAACAACTGTGATGGGTTTAATGGCTGACGTGCCGTAATGCGTGTGTCGTGTTACTTTTATTGTGGGGGATAAACGTTTTCAGACGACCTTTAAGGCTGCCGGGCCGTCTGAAAATTGGTTACATCGTTGTTAAATTTATAGTGGAATTGATAAGTCGAATACGAAGTACAACAAAACCTCTCTGCTTTATGATGATTTCACACTGTCTGTATACACTCAAAAATTAGTCTTCAATATCGATATATCCCAAATCGATCAGTGCCTGTTCCACATTTCCGACTGCCTCATCATCATCTTTTACCATCAGTAGGAAAGCATTTTCGGTATAACCAATGTCTATTAGTCGAAGTCCATGGGGCTTAAGCAATGCATCGTAAGCATCTGAAACAAAGATATGGGCATTGAACATCGCAAACATATTCATCTCATCACTCTCACAAAGCTCGTCCAATTCATCTTCTTCATCCGGCACGGCAATGCCTTCTTGAGTGCAAAATGCTGCTACTGTACGATCGCACACTTCGTCATCAATTTCTGTCGTATCTATTTCAATGCCTAGCTTTTGTATAGGATAAAACCGCTCTAATTCCAAATATGGATTTTTCCATTCCATATAATCCATAAATTGATGATCAGCATAATGCCATTCACCTGATTCGCTATACCAACCTAAATGCTTAAATAACCAATCACACACCAAATCCTCATTTTCAGCCGGAGGAGCTTTGGGTAAATCTTCACGGGTTAAGTAAGGGACGGCTGCAAGCAAGGCATTGAATAAAGGAGTATAACGTTGCATATTTTTACCTATTAAAAGTGAGATGGAGTAATGTGTAATTTCCTATTTGCCAATGACCTTAAGGACTCTCATCTGGAAAATATTTTTACCTGAGTTCTGCCAACGCTTTCTCTGCAACTTCAAAATCAGAAAAATGATGTTTTACGCCCTGCATATCCTGATAATTTTCGTGTCCTTTTCCGGCAATCAGGATGATGTCGCTTGAAGCAGCGCGTTCGACTGCGTAACGGATGGCGGCGGCGCGGTCGGCTTCGACGCATTCGGGCACTGAAACGGCAGGCAGGATGTCGTTGATGATGTCTTGCGGATTTTCCAAACGCGGGTTGTCGCTGGTTACGACAACTTTATCCGCGCCCTGCACGGCTGCTGCACCCATCAGCGGGCGTTTTCCGCGGTCGCGGTTACCGCCGCAGCCAAATACGCACCACAAAGCCGCGCCCTGCGGTTTGATTTCCTGCAAGGTGGAGAGTGCTTTTTCCAATGCGTCGGGTGTGTGGGCATAATCGACGACGACCAAAGGCTTGCCGCTGTTCATGATGCAGTCCATGCGGCCTGAGGCGGGACGGATTTTTGCCAGCACATCCAACACCTTATCCAGCGGATAGCCATTGGCACAAAGCAAGGCGATGCAGGCGGCGAGGTTTTGCGCGTTGAATCGTCCGAGCAGGCAGGTACGGCAGCGGCCTTCGCCCCACGGGGTTTGGAATATGGCTTCCATGCCGTCTGAAGAAGCGGTGAAATGAACAATGCGGATGTCGGCGTGTTCGCTGAAGCCGTAGCCGTAAACGGCCAAATCGGGGCAGTCTTTTTTCAGACGCCCTACGAGTTCTGCGCCATATTCGTCATCTACGTTGATGACGGCGTGTTTCAAGCCGTGCCAGTAAAACAGGCGCGACTTGATGGCGCCATAGGCTTCCATCGTGCCGTGGTAGTCGAGGTGGTCTCGGGTGAGGTTGGTGAAGATTGCGCTGCAGAATGGCACGCCGTTGACGCGCGATTGGTCAAGGCCGTGACTGGAGACTTCCATCGCGGCGGCTGTCGCGCCTTGTTGACGGAAACGGTAGAGCAGAGTTTGGACATCGACGGGGGCGGGGGTGGTGTGCGTGGTTTCTTCCAATGCGCCCCAAAAGCCGTTGCCGACCGTGCCGATAATGGCGGTTTTTTCGCCCAACAAATCGGCGGCTTGCGCCAGCCATTGTGTGATGGAGGTTTTGCCGTTGGTGCCGGTTACGCCCCAGACTTTGAGGTCGTCTGAAACGTTGCCGTAAACTTGCGCCGCCAACATGCCGGCACGGTGTTTCAAATCTTTGATGCCTTGATTGGGGACTTTCCATTCGGGATTCCACGCAAATTTGCCGTCGTCGTCCCAAAAAACAAAAGCCGCACCGTTGGCAATGGCTGCGGGGATATAACTGCGGCCGTCTGTATATTCGCCCTGACAGGCAACGAAAATATCTCCTTGTTTAATTTGACGGCTGTCTGAATGCAACAAACGCCCTGCTGCGTTTGCACACAGCAGAGGCGGAATGTTGGTTTCAGCTAAAGGGGTTAACTTGCTGAACATAAATTAAAAATTCCTGATTGGCAGTTAGAGTTACTTCGCAGCCAGGTCAACGGCTTTGACGGCGTTGGTCGGATGTACGCCCAAGATATTCAGCGTACCCGCCATGATGCCTTTAAATGCCGGGCCTGCCACCACGCCGCCGTAATAACCGTTTACCCGCGGTTCATCGATGGAGACCGCAACAATCACACGCGGATTTTCTGCCGGCGCAAAACCGATAAAGGTGCCGATGTGTTTGTCTTTGGCATAACGGCCGTTCAGGACTTTTTGCGCAGTACCGGTTTTGGCGGCAACATTAAAGCCTTCCACTGCACCATTTTGCCCGGTACCGCCTTTTTCCGTTACAGATACCATGATTTGGCGCATGGCTTTGGCTGTTTCCGGCTTCAGAATCCGTTCGCCGGCAGGTACGCTGTCTTGTTTTTCAAGAGAAACAGGCATCAGCTTGCCATCGGCGGTAAAAATCGTATACGCCCTGGCCAATTGCAGCAGACTCAGCTGCATGCCGTAACCGAACGACATGGTTGCCTGCTCGAATTTGCCCCATTTCTTCCAATCGCGCAGCGCACCCGTACTCTCGCCGGGGAAGCGGATGTCGGATTTTTTACCGAATCCGATGCTGCGGTAATAACTGTGCATCTCTTCCGGGTTGTACATCAAAGAGATTTTGCTGGTGCCTACGTTGGAAGACTTCTGCATGATACCGCGCACGTCGAGCGATGGATAAAGGTGCGTGTCGCGCACCGGATGGCCGCCTACGTTGTACGGACGGGTATCGAAATGCGAACGCGTGCTAATTTTTCCGTCGTCCAATGCTTTGGCAATCGGGAACGGTTTCAAAACCGAACCGAATTCGTACATATCGGTTACGGCACGGTTGCGCCTGTGGTCGCTGTCGGCTTCGGCCGGTTCGTTCGGGTCGTAAGACGGGCCGTTAACCAATGCCAAAATCTCGCCCGTACGCGCATCCAATACCACCGCACTGCCGGATTTTGCCTGATGGTAGGCTACTGCTTTGGTCAATTCGTCGTAAGCCAAAGTTTGGATACGTTGGTCGAGTGCCAAAACGATGTCGCTGCCGTTTTCAGACGGCCTGTTGTTTTCGGAATCGATGTTTTCGACGATTTGGCCTTTATTGTCCCGCAAAACATTGCTTTGGCCGTCTTTGCCATGCAGTTCTTTTTCACGCGACAACTCCAAGCCTTCCTGCCCCTGGCCGTCGATATTGGTAAAACCGATGATTTGCGCGAACAGGCTGCCCATCGGATAGTGCCGCTGCGGCTCTTTTTGGAAAGCCAACCCTTTAATGCCCATATCGGCAATCTGCTTGGCCAATTCGGGCTTCATCTGCCGTTTTAAAAAGACGAAATCGATTTTCTTGCCCATGTCTTCTTTCAGGACAGATACACTTTTCTTATCGAGCTTGGACTGGATGGCAGGGTTCAATACATCGGCCAACTGCTGTAACTTCTCATCGGAAGGCAAGTTTTCCAGTTCAGACGGCTTAACGTACAGTTCGTAAGTCCCCGAATCGCCTTTCGCTTTGCCTTTACGGAATTTCAAACCCTCGATTCCCAAGGCCTGGACGGCTTGGATGGTATTTTCGTTCAGACGGCGTGCAATAATCGAAACAGTACTTTTGCGGTCTAAGCGTTCGCGGATGATTTCAGACGGCAAATCGATTAAACCCGACAATTCCTCTATCTGTTCGTCGGTCAAATTAGCCTCTGAAGGAATGGCGTACAGCGATTCGGCCGGCGCACTCAGAGCCAGCGTGGCACCGTTGCGGTCGCTGATGACGCCGCGCGAGGCCGGCAGTTTGAGCGTACGGACAAAGCGTTTATTGCCCTCTTCGGTCAAAAATTCGTGATTTGAGGTTTGCAGATATAAGCCGCGCCCAATCAATGCCAAAAACCCGATACCAAGCGCCCCCAAGACGAAAACAATCCGCCCGTTGCTGGTAACCGGTTTTTTGCCTTTAGCCTGCTTGGGCAACATCTTCGGCTTATATTCGTTTTTAATCAACATGTAACTACTTCCGACTGCTTTTTATTCTATTTCGATAACTTTGGTATCCGCCGCGCTCGGCTGTACCAATTTTCCTTTTTCGGCCGCCTTCCGAATCAGCTGGTGATTGGACAACTCGGCCTGTTTTAATTGCAGGCGCGAATACTCCTGCTCCAATTCTCTCTGCTGCTTTTCTGCCGCACTTAGTTCCGCATGCCGCTGGCGTGCCAAATTTTGCTGGGTAACCACGGCAAAGCCGGAACCAACCGCCACCGTCAACAAAATAATATTAATGTAATTCATTTAAAAATCTGTTTTTCAGACGGCCTGGCCGTCCTCCGAAAATATACCGTCAGTCCGCTCTGCAATACGCAACACTGCCGAACGCGCACGCGGGTTTGCAGCCACCTCTTCCACCGAAGCCTTGATTGCCTTGCCTATGCTTTTCAACGGCGGCTGCGGCAAATCGGCCTCGCGCACGGCAGCCCATTTCGGTAACGGCGAATGTGTGGAATAGCGTTTGACAAACTGTTTGACAATCCTGTCTTCCAATGAATGGAAGGCGATCACCGCCAATCTGCCGCCACTTTTCAGACAGCCTGCCGCCTGAGGCAGAACCGCCGCTATTTCTTCAAGCTCACGGTTGATGAAAATCCGAATGGCTTGAAACGTCCGCGTCGCCGGGTCTTGACCGCGCTCGCGAGTACGGACGTTTTGCGCCGCAATCTGCGCCAGCTTGCCGGTTGTATCGATGGGGCTGTCTGCCCGCTGTGCAACAACAGCACGCGCAATCTGGCGACTAAACCGCTCTTCACCATAATTTTTGATTACCTCGTGAATTTCATCCTCATCCGCAGACATCAACCATTCGGAGGCGGACATCCCCCTTGTTGTGTCCATACGCATATCCAAAGGCGCATCAAAGCGGAAACTGAAACCGCGCGAACCGTCGTCTATTTGCGGCGAGGAAATACCCAAATCAAACAAAGCACCGTCGATTTGACCGATACCCAACCCATCTAAGGCCGTCTGAAAAGAGGAAAAACCGTCGTGTATCACGCTGACCCTGCCATCCCGAGCCGCCAATTCGTGCGCAACGGCAATCGCCTGCGGGTCTTTATCGAAAACAACCAAGCGGCCCTTTTCTCCCAATCTGGACAAAATCAGGCGCGAATGGCCGCCACGACCGAACGTGCCATCCACATATACGCCGTCTGAAACGACATTCAAACCGTCCACCGCTTCATGAAGCAGGACGGTAACATGTTGGAATTCCTGACTGCTCATAGCTGAAATCCGGCCTGGCCCAATTCGGATGCCAATTCTTCGGGATCGATATCCAATGCGGCTTCGTCTTTGAGATGGTATTTCTCCCTATCCCACAATTCGAGGCGGTTCATACGGCCGGTGAGGGAAACCTCTTTATCCAGCCGAACCTTGCGCCGCAAACCGGCCGGCAGGAGAATACGGCCTGCCGCATCCATTTCTAGAACTTCGGCATTGTTCAACAACAAATCGCGCCAAGCCGACAGCACGGGATTGCCTGCCGCATTGACCGCCATCAGCCTGGCTGCCTCCTGCTCCCACACACTTTCCGGATACAGCAGCAAACGTTCGCGGTTTTCCAGAGTTGCCACCAAGGCAGGCGTATACCGGCGCAACAACAGATCGCGGAATTTGGCCGGAACAGCCAAACGCCCCTTACTGTCGATGTTTAAATCATGAATGCCGCCGAACATAATAAATACACCTAAACTCCGTTTTCAGGGAAAATTGACACACTTTGCACCACTTTCCCCCACATAAGGCGAAACTATAAAAAAAAACCGGCACGCGGTCAAACCGGTTTGCCGGAAAAATAAAAGGAGTAACAGGCACTTAAAAACCAAAATTTAAAGTAAATATACCTATATTGTTTGCTCAGAGCATTACATTACCAATCTTCTCCCTATAAAATACACAGACTTAACATTACTGCAGCCATTTCACAGATCTTTATAAGCTGTATACTTGCTTACCAAACCGCTCCAAATATCATTTTATTTTTACATAACTTAACCATGAACGCCCTCTCTTTACCCACCCCAAACCCTCAAGCCAAACAGTCCTCCGAAAAACTAGAGCAAATAATCTATAACGAAATCAAAACCTCAGGCGGCTGGCTGCCTTTTTCACGATTCATGGAACTGGCCCTATACGCCCCTCGCTACGGCTATTACACCGGCGGCGCACACAAGATAGGCGCGGAAGGCGATTTCGTTACCGCACCCGTCATCAGCCCACTGTTCGGACAAGCCCTCGCCCGGCAAATCGACTTTCTTCTGCCGCAAACTGCGGGCATTGTTTACGAATTTGGTGCAGGAACGGGAGAATTAGCCGCCACCCTGCTAAACAGTCTGTCAAACGACAATCTGAAAACGTATTGCATCATCGAACTTTCCGCCGAGCTGGCGGAACGGCAACTCGCACACATTAAACAAACCGCCCCGGAAGCAGCACACAAAGTCCGCCACCTGTCCTCCCTTCCCGACTCTTTCGACGGCATCATCATCGGCAACGAAGTATTGGATGCCATGCCATGCGAACTGGTCCGACGCAGCGAAGGCCGATTCCTGCAAATCGGCGTCGGGATAGAAAATGGAGAGCTTTCCCTCATTCCGCACACCCTGAGCGACACGTCCCTCATAGATGCCGCACATGGCTATTTTCCCGATACCGAACCTTACACCAGCGAACTGCATCCGGCACAGTATGCCTTTATACGCACCTTGGCCGACAAACTGCAACGCGGCGCCGTCATCATGATTGATTACGGCTTCGACGCTGCCGAGTACTACCATCCGCAACGGCATATGGGCACGCTGATCGGCCACTACCGCCACCACACCGTCCACGACCCCTTCTTCAATATCGGCCTGACCGACCTGACCGCGCACGTCAACTTTACCGACATCGCCCAAGCCGGAACCGATGGCGGCCTGGATTTGATCGGCTACACCACACAGGCCGATTTCCTACTGAATTTGGGTATCACCGAACTGATTCCGCCCGACATCGCCCACGACTCGCCCGCCTATATTCAGACGGCCTCCGCCCTACACAAACTGCTGATGCCGCACGAAATGGGCGAATTATTCAAAGTCATCGCGTTCGGCAGAAACATAAGCATAGACTGGCAAGGCTTTGCGCGCGGCGACATCTGCCACAAGCTGTAAATACTTTTTTAACCGTAAAATCATATGGAAAGAAAAAAACTTCGACAGACCTGTTGCCAGTTCCTGCAAAATCCGTATAATCGCGGCTTCACTTCACGGCGAATTAGCTCAGTCGGTTAGAGCAGAGGAATCATAATCCTTGTGTCCGGGGTTCGAATCCCTGATTCGCCACCAAATTTCGGGGGTATAGCTCAGTTGGTAGAGCGCTTGCATGGCATGCAAGAGGTCAGCGGTTCGATCCCGCTTACCTCCACCATATTTTCAGACGGCCTAATCAACTAGATTAGGCCGTTTTGTTTTACCGATACTTTGCACCAATCCGCGTACAACGAATAAACGCATTTTCAAAACCAAGCTCAACCCACAACCATCAGGCCGTCTGAAAGAACTTCCATGCGCCCGAACCGCAAACTCCCCCTCCTCTTCGCCCTCCTACTTGGCTGTTCGCTGTTCGGCCTGTCGTCCTGCGCCCAGCAAGCGTTTTATTATCCCGACCACGCCGACTACGGCACACCTGCCCAAGCCGGATTGCAACATGAAGACATATTCTTTCAAAGCGAAGACGGCACCCGCCTGCACGGCTGGTTCATCCCGGCACAAAACGCAGGCGGACTGATACCGGCGCGCGCCACCATCATCCATTTCCACGGCAACGCCCAAAACCTTTCCGCCCACAAAGAAGCCGTACAATGGCTGCCTGCGCACGGTTACAACGTCTTCCTTTTCGACTATCGGGGCTACGGGCTTTCGGAAGGCCGGCCGAATCAGGCCGGACTGCTTGCCGACAGCAATGCCGCCTTGAATTATGTCCGCAACCGCCCGGATGTGAACAAAAACCGCCTGCTCATCTTCGGCCAAAGCTTGGGCGGCACCAATGCGATTGCGGCAGTCGGGGCAGGCAACCAGGCCGGCATACGCGCCGTCGCCATAGAATCGACCTTCTCATCCTACTCCGATATTGCCAACGACAAATTCAGCGGCAGCGGCCTGCTGGTTCGCAACACTTACAGCTCCCGCCGCTTCATCGGCCGAATCAGCCCGATTCCCCTGCTGCTGATTCACGGAACCGCCGACCAAGTAATTCCGGATAAACACTCCCAAACACTGTTCGACTTGGCCGGCGAACCGAAACAGCTGGTACTCATCCCCAACGGTACACACCTCGGCCTGCAAGGCAAATCGGGATACGAACAACTGCTGTTAAATTTCTTCAACCGACACAGCGAATAATTTTGAGGCCGTCTGAAAATCAGTTTCAGACGGCCTCTTTCGTCAAAATGCCCGCCTAAATGCCACCGCCCGATAAACATGGGCAGGCAGTACGGTTTCATCGCCGGCCAAATCGGCAAGCGTACGTGCAACGCGCAAGATACGGTGGAAACTGCGCGCGGAAAGCGACAGCTTTTCCAGCATACCCGCCAACACCGCCTTCGCTTCCGGGCTGATTAAATCAGGATTGTCCAAATCCGTCGGCAGCAATTTGCTGTTGGGCTTCCCCTGCCTCGCCTGCTGTCTGCCCCGTGCCTGCAATACCCTCCGCAAAACATCGGCACTGCTCTCGCCGGGCTTCATATCCGACAGTTCGGCAGCCGACAACACGGGTATTTCCACAATCAAATCAATCCTATCTAGCAAGGGTCCGGAAATTTTCCCGCGATACCGCGAAATGCTGTCGGGCGTACAACGGCAGGGCTTGGTCGGATGGCCGAGATAGCCGCACGGACAGGGGTTCATCGCCGCCACCAATTGAAATTCGGCCGGAAACACCGCCTGCCGCGCCGCACGCGAAATATGGATTTCCCCCGTTTCCAAAGGTTCGCGCAACGCCTCCAACACCTTGCGGTCAAACTCCGGCAATTCATCGAGAAACAAAATTCCCTTGTGGGCCAATGAAATCTCACCAGGCCGAAGATTATTGCTGTTGCCGCCGCCCACCAAAGCCACCGTACTCGCGCTGTGATGGGGGCTTCTAAACGGCCTCTTGGCCGACTGCCCCTCGCCCTGCTGGGACAACAGCGACTGTAAGGCCCACACCGCCACCAACTCTTCATCATCCAAGGGCGGCATAATGCCGGGCAGCCGCTGTGCCAGCATTGACTTGCCCGTCCCCGGTGGCCCAGTCATCAAAAGGCTGTGTCCGCCGGCCGCCGCGATTTCCAATGCCATCCGCGCCGTATGCTGCCCTTTGACATCGGCCAAATCAGGTTGTACGGCATTTTCAGACGGCCTCAAAGACACCTCAGACTCTGCAGGTGGCAGCATTTCGATACCGTTCAAATGCGCGGCCACCTGTCCCAACGATACGGCCCCGAACGCGCCGACACCCTTCAAAGCCGCCGCCTGCACCGCATTTTCCGCCGGCAATACGAAGGCGCGCCCCGCCCTCATTCCCTGCCAAGCCATAGCCAACGCACCGCGCACCGGCCTGAGCAGGCCGGACAACGCCAATTCGCCGGCAAATTCGTATCCGTCCAACTTGTCCGCCGCCACCTGACCTGAAGCCGCCAAAATACCGACCGCTATCGGCAAATCGAAACGGCCCGACTCTTTGGGCAAATCGGCCGGAGCCAGATTGACGGTGATTTTTTTGGCCGGAAAATCAAACCCGCTCTGAATAATCGCCGCCCGCACACGGTCGCGGCTTTCCTTTACCTCGGTATCCGGCAGGCCGACGATATTGAATGCAGGCAAACCGTTGGCTAAATGGGTTTCCACCTCCACCAAAGGCGCGTCCATGCCGTACAAAGCCCGGCTGTTTACAAGGGAAAAAGTCATAAATCCACATCCTGAAATCCGCAAACGCGGCGCACATGGCGGGATTATAAAGAAATCAATAAGAAACCGATACAAAACGCGAAACCGAACCGGCACGGCGGGCAAGCCTGCATCCCGCTACGGTAAAGTTTCCGCAACTGGGGAAAATGACGGATACAGGCCGTCTGAATATTTGCTAGAATACGTCCCGCCGTTTTCAGACGGCCCGTACATCAACAAAAAGGTAGTTTATGAAAACAGAGAAACCATACGGCAAAGGCTTTACCGGCTTCATTATCGGCCTCCTCCTGGCCACACTGATTATCGGCGGCCTGGTTTACGTGCTGGAAAATAACCGTAAACGCGACTTCAAAGACCCGATTGTCGAAAAAGAACTTCCCCCTCCCGAAGTCCTGACACCGAAACAGCCTGCACCGCCGCCTGCCGCACCGCCGCAGCAGGAGCCCGCGTCCCAAGAAAAAATCGAACCGATCGAGCCGGCTGAACCGCCCGAAACCGTCAATCCGCCCGAAGAGCCGAAACAGATTCGGGTCGACGAACCGGAAAAACCGGAAGACAAACCCGCGCCCCCGCCGCCAATGGATCGCACAACGGAGCGCAAACACAAAGCCGACAACCGCAAACAGGCGGATAAAGACAAAAACCAAAACGACAAACTTACCCCCGAGCAAATATTGAACGGCCAGGCGGGTAAAAGGCAACGCGAGGCCGAACGCCGCAAAGCGCAGGCCGCACTGAGCGGACAGGCAGGCAAACCCGCCCCATCCGAAAGCGGTAAAGGCGGCAGCCAATCCGTCATCGTCCAGGCAGGCGCATACGGCAGCCGCGACAAAGCCGAAACCCAGCGCGCCAAATTGGCTGCGGCAGGCGTTCAGGCCGAAATTGCCGAAGCTTCCGTACAAGGCAAAACCATGTACCGCGTCCAAACCGCCCCGATGGACAAAGCCCAAGCGGCCGATGCCCGCGGCAAACTGCAAAACAACGGGATAGACAGCTTCGTCCGTCCTGCCCGATAACCCCCGTTTTACCAAGGAAACACCATCGTGAAAACAAAACATACCCTGTTGGCCGGCGTACTGGCCTTAGCCTTCGCCGCCTCCGCACAGGCCGAACTGGTTGAAGGCAAGGACTACACCGTCCTCAGCAAACCCTTGCCCCAACTCCAAAGCGGCAAAATCGAAGTAACCGAATTTTTCGGCTATTTCTGTGTCCACTGCTACCACCTCGAACCCGTCATGCAGAAACACAGCAAGAAATGGGCTTCCGACACCTATCTGCGCCCGCTGCACGTTGTTTGGCAACCCGAAATGATCGGCTTGGCGCGCGTGGCGGCTGCCGTAAACAGCAGCAACATGAAATATCAGGCTAATCTGCCGATATTCCGCGCCTTCTACGAAGAAAAAATCAACTTGGCCGACAGTGCCACCTTCAAAAAATGGGCGGCTGCGCAAACTTCTTTCGACGGTGCAAAACTGATTGCCGCCTATGATTCTTTCGGCAACCAGGCACAAGCCAAACAAATGGCCGACCTGACCGTCGAAATGAATATAGAGGGAACACCCACCATCATCGTCGGCGGCAAATACATGATGCGTTTTTCCGGCGGCGACTGGAACGTCTCCATGAACAAAGTGGACGAAATGATTGCCAAAGTACGCCAAGAACGCGGCATGAAAGCACCGGCAACCAAAGCCGCCATCGGCAACACCGGTGCCGCCATCGCCAAAGCGGCCAACAAATAAACCGCTTTTCTTGCTTTTCCATACAAACAGGCCGTCTGAAAACATTTTCAGACGGCCTGTTTCATATCCAATTATTATTCGACGGCAATCATCAAAAAACAGCCGATAACCCATTCCATCACCAATCTATGCTACCCACGCCTCCAAACAAGGGGATCAACTGCAACACAGCAATTACTCCCGCTGCCTCTCCGAGCCATGACAAACCTTCAATGAAAGCTTTTTTATTATCACTTCTGTTCCACGCATGCCCCATCACTTGTTGGCCTAAAAATTGAATAAACAAGAACAATCGATAATCCTATTATGCTTGGACAGAAAAAGCCTATCGCTATAACCAAGAAAATGTTCCATAAGAATAAGAAAAATTGATAATTTGAAATAAGCTTGAATAGCCAAAATGGTACAAACGGAACGCCAAACCAAATAAACCACTCTAAAGCAGCAAAAAGCGTCAAAATAACAAAAAACAACGATGCTACTTTAAAAAGAATAGATTTCTGATCTGATAATTTATGAAACCTAATAGGATCTATTACCGTGAAACCAAGTATATATAAAATTTCATTATCATTTTTAATTTTATTAAAAAATGAATTTTCCTTATTGCTTAAATAATACAAAGCTAGAAAGATACTTAAAAATACATTGATAATAAATAAAAACAAACTGATTAAAAGAGTAAACTGTAAAGAGTCACTGGTTATTCTTGAAAATGAAGAATTGTTTACAAGAAAAACAATCAATTTATTTTTTAAAAGATAATTAAAATTGAAATTTATTACTTTAGTAAATATTAAAAAATTAAGCACAATTGCAGCAATAAAGATATAAAAATTTAAATTTAAAATCTTTTGTGTACCGTTATGAAAAACATCCTTCACTATAAACTCCTTATACTGACAACAGGTTTACTTGTTTTCACTACATCTGAAAATTGAAATAACAAGCACGACACAGCCATGCCATGCCCGCCCTACGCAAAGGCCGCCTGAAAAAAGTAGCGGCGACAAACCGCGTCCCTTATTTTCAGACGGCCTTTAAACTGCACACATCAGCGTTTCGGCATCTCCGCACGCCTTACTTCAAACCTGCCGTTTTCCACCGCGTCGATTAAATCGGCGGCACGCTTGTCTTGAGGATATTTTTTCGCATAAGCGCGCAACTCTTTCAATGATTCGGTTTTTTTCCCTTGTGCCAGCAAAGCCATGCCCAAACCTAAACGGGCGTGGTCGCTGCCGCCTTTCACCGCCTCACTCAACACGTCGACAGCGGCATCCGTTTGGCCTACCGAGGCAAGGAAACCGCCATATTCGCCCTGTATGCCCGCACGCTGTTTCTGAGGCAACGCGGCCAGCAGCATCCGATAATGTTGGTCGGCCTTGGCGGCGGCACCGGGCACATCCAGATTGTGGGCAATCCAACTTAACCGCGCGATGCTGTGCAACACGGAACGGTATCGCTCAGGCTGTTTTTCTGTCACGATTTTTTGTTCAATCAGGCCGCTGTAAAGGCGGGCCAATGTAACCACATCTTTTTCGGCACGCTTCCTATCGGCCTCATTATCGAATTTAGGCGGATACTCCCCCGCATGGTCGGCCAAATCCTCACGGATTTTATCCGCCGCATCACCGTCGAAACCCTGATCGTGCAATACGCTTTTAACCACGTCATACTTCGGATAAGGTTTGGCAAACACAGTTGCACAGGCCAGCAGCAAGGTTGCAGCCAAGGCGGTTTTTTTCATCTCGAACTCCATTTGATCAATGTGGGAAAAGCCGCATTGTAGCGGCCGGACTGCCGTTTGCAAATCCTGCGCGTGCGACGAAAAAATTATAGGCGATGAAACGGAAATATATTCAAAGGTTTGCACAAAAAGCTAAAAAACAATAACAAAATCAAAGCAAAAATCTTGTCTAGGCCGTAAAAAGCCGTGATAATGCCGCCTTTTGGTTTGTTCAAACAGAAAGCACGAAAAATGGCGTTAATCGTACAGAAATACGGCGGCACTTCGGTAGGCTCCGCCGAGCGCATCAAGAATGTGGCCAAACGTGTCGCCCAAACCCGCGCCGAAGGCCACGACGTAGTGGTCGTGGTATCGGCCATGAGTGGCGAAACCAACCGCTTGGTGGCACTGGCGCATGAGATGCAGGAATTCCCCGACCCGCGCGAAATGGATGTGGTACTGGCCACCGGCGAACAGGTAACCATCGGCCTTTTGGCTATGGCGTTGAAAGACATCGGTGTGGATGCAAAAAGCTATACCGGATGGCAAGTCGCCGTTCAAACCGACAACGCACACACCAAAGCCCGCATCGACCATATCGACGGCGATAAAATCCATGCCGACCTCAAAGCAGGCAAAGTGGTAATTGTCGCCGGTTTCCAAGGCATTACCGCCGACGGCGATATTTCCACACTGGGTCGCGGCGGTTCCGATACTTCCGCCGTCGCACTGGCCGCCGCGCTGAAAGCCGACGAATGCCAGATTTATACCGATGTCGACGGCGTGTACACCACCGACCCCCGCGTCGTCCCCGAAGCGCGCCGCATGAGCACCATTTCGTTTGAAGAAATGCTGGAGCTGGCGAGCCTCGGTTCGAAAGTCTTACAAATCCGTTCGGTGGAATTCGCCGGAAAATACCAAGTCCGCCTGCGCGTCTTGAGCAGCCTGCAAGAAGGCGGAGAAGGCACCCTGATTACCTTTGAAGAGGATGAGAATATGGAAAAAGCCGTTGTAAAAGGCATCGCATTCGATAAAAACCAAGCCCGCATCAACGTGCGCGGCGTATCCGACAAACCGGGCATCGCCTATCAGATTTTGGGCGCGGTGGCCGATGCCAACATCGAAGTGGACATGATTATCCAAAATGTCGGCGCGGAAGGCACCACCGACTTTTCGTTTACCGTGCCGCGTGGCGACTACAGACAAACGCTGGATTTGATGAACGGCCTGAAAGAAAGCTTGGGCGCGGCGGAAGTAAACGGCGACGACACCGTTTGCAAAGTATCCATCGTCGGCGTGGGTATGCGCTCGCATTCCGGCGTGGCGGCAACCATGTTCCGCTCACTGGCCGAAGAAGGCATCAACATCCAGATGATTTCCACTTCCGAAATCAAAGTTTCCGTGTTGATTGACGAAAAATACATGGAACTGGCCACCCGCGTATTGCACAAAGCCTTCGGTTTGGAACAGGCTTAAACCGCCGAATCAAACAAAAGGCCGTCTGAAAACCATTTTCAGACGGCCTTTTTCCCATACCAAGAATTTTCAACCGCTAACGCTTTAAGGCCAAGGTCAGCACCCCGCCGGCAATCAGCGCGATACCCAGCCATTCCTGAGAAGACGGCCTTTCCTTCAGAAACACCACGGCAAACAAAGCCACCAAAACGATACTGAACTTATCCACCGGTGCCACTTTCGACGCTTCGCCCATCTGTAAGGCTTTGAAGTAAGCCAGCCATGATGCGCCCGTCGCCAAGCCCGACAGAATCAGAAACGTCCAGTTTTTCGCACTAAAGTCGCCCACGCCCTGCCATTTGCCCGCATAGCTCAAAAAAGCCGCCAACGCTGCAATGATGACCAGCGTGCGGATAAAGGTGGCGAAATCGGAATCGATGCCCTGCAAACCCGCCTTGGCAAAAATTGCCGTCAGCGCGGCAAAAAAAGCCGATGCCAGTGCCCAATAAAACCAAGTATGTTCCATCAAATTGCCTCTTTCAGACGGCCTCTGCCGCACAACGGCTTACAAGCCGTTCGTTTTCAGCCATTTTTCCAAATCTTCCGCACTGATGCCGCCGTTGTCTTCAAAGTCCAATTTATTCTGCTGCCTGCCTTTGGCGTATTTGGCCAACACAGGCGTGCCTGAAAGGTTGTAACGCTGTTTGAACGCCGCCCACTCGTCCTTCTGCCCGCGCAGGCGGTGTACATTGACGAACCAAATCTTGCCGTCCAATTTGTGTTGGGCGATATAGCGTTTGAACAATGGTTCGAAAGCGGCGCAGTCGCCGCAGCTCGGCCGGCCGATGTAGACGTAGAGGGTCTCGCCTGCCGCCACACGCCGCTCGAAATCTGCCGGAGTCAGACTGCCGAGGTGGAAATAAATGTCGCTGTAAGTATCCTGATAGTTTTTGGTATTTTCCGCCGCCAGCTTGGCGGCAACCTGCGCTTCGTTGAGTTGCGCCTGCCATTTGCCGTTGCTCCCGCAGGCAGCCAAAGCAAAAACGGCAGTGGTTAAAGCGATGGTTTTCAGCGATTTTTTCATGTCGTTCTCCTTTCGTTGCTTGGAAGACCTATTTTAATCCCAGTGCCTCCTGCCGACAATCGCAGGGCTTGATTTTGACGATGAGGCCGTCTGAAAACGTTCAGACGGCCTCATGCTTGGTTTGCCTATTCGGCAGCCGGTGCGGCAGTTTCCGGCACTTTTTCCGTTTCGGCCTTCCCGTCGTGCTTAGGTGCGGGTTCGGGAACGGGTTTAACCTCGGGCGGCGGCAAGGAAAGGTCTTTCAGCAGGCGGCGGTATTCCTCGGAACGGCTGAGCAATACACGGCCTGCCTCCTTCAAATCGTTCACCTCGTTTGCGGGCAGATAAAAACTGGTCGGAATATTCAGCACACTGTTGCGCAGGCCGGATTCGGGCAGGTCGCGCAGGTTGAGGCTGACGAAATACATATTCGCATGGTTGGCGTTTCCGCTGTTTTTGGCCTCTTCGTTCCATTGATCCACCAACATGCGGAAACGGCGCAGCGTTTCTTGCGAGAAACGGTCGATGGGGATGTCGATGACGGCATTGGTAACCGCACGCAGGCCGGGCACATTGGCCGAGCGGTCGATATCGTTAACCGGATTGTTTTGCGCGTTCACATTGATGATGACGATATGCCGCGCCCGGTTTGCCCGTATCTGTTCGCCGAGCGAATCGCCGTAAAGTTCGGACATATCGAGCAGGCTGCGCAGGCCGAGGTTGTCGGTCAAACCGCCGTCGAGCAAGTGGATGTACGGCCGCTCTTTGCTGTTCTGATAAGCCGCCACACCCTGCCCCAACATTTCCAAACGGGTTTGCAGCTGCAACTTGTCGGCGGAAAAATTATCCACCACCGCGCGGCTGATTTTTTCCGGCAGGCGGTAGCCGCAATTGCCGCCGTTGTTGTTCAGCGTCAGCGGTGCGAACACCAGCGGCACGGCACTGGAAGCGGCCACGGCACGGGCGATTTTCAAATCCGAAAGGTTCAGGCACATCATATCGAAATATTCCTGTGTGAACTCGAAACGGTTGCCCAGCGACATATCCGTGGCAGTAATCACCGCAAACGGCCCTTTGCGGCGCGAAGCCAAATCGCCGAAAGTAGCGTTTTTAAACAGAGTGCTCTCAAACTGCTCCTGCAACAGGTCGCCCCGGCCGAACTCGGGCGATGTCAGGCGCGGCACATTCGCCAGAGAAAAAACCTGTTTCGATACCTGCCGCTGGAAATTCTGCTTCAAAAAACGGCGTTCGAACGACGGAATCGTTTCCTTACCGTGCAGCGAAAAATAAGCCGCCAACACCGAACCGCCCGACACGCCATATACCAAATCCACCGCTTCCAACAGGCTTTTCTCCCGTCCGCCGCTGTAAATTTTCTGCTTGCCCAACTCTTCCAGCACACCGTAGCCCAAAGCCGCCGCGCGCGTACCGCCACCGGAGAACATCAGCACCACCAGCATATTGTCGTCTTGGGGTTTGCCTGCCTCGGCATCAAAACGGTAGCCTTGAGAACGGTCCACCTTATCAATGGTCGCCACCGGCTGATACTGAAATTGGGCGCAGGCCGACAAACCGGACAACGCCGCCAGCAACACCGCCTTTTTCAGACGGCCGAAAAAACGTCCAGCCATAAAAACATCCTCCCCATCCTTTCAGACGGCCTCTTACATCCACTCAGGCCGTCTGAATGCAAAGCTTCAATAAAGTCAAAACGCAAGCGTGCATCACTGCGCCTTATCACCGATTTTACTTTCCCGACCCTGCAATAATTTCAGGATATTCTGCTTATGGCGGAACAACACCAACACCGCCACCGCCGCCGTTACCGCCACCCACGACCCGTGCGGCATAAAAAACCACGCCGCCGGCACACTGATTACAGTCGCCACCAAAGCCGCCAGCGACGAAACCTTGAAACCGAACGCCATCACCAGCCACACCAAGGCACACACCAAAGCCGTCGGCCACGACAAAGCCAGCAACACGCCCAAAGCCGTCGCCACACCCTTGCCGCCCTTAAAGCCGAAAAACAACGGCCACATATGCCCGACCAAAGCCGCCAGCGCAGTCAGTCCCACCGCCGTATCGCTCAAACCCAAAACACCCTGCAAACCCTTGGCCAGCAGCACGGCAAACAAACCTTTCAACGCGTCGCCCAACAAAGTCAGCACCGCCGCCTTTTTCCTGCCGCTCCTCAACACATTGGTCGCCCCCGGGTTTCCCGAACCGTAAGTCCGCGGATCGGCCATCCCGTAACACTTCGACACAATCACCGCAAACGACAGCGAACCAATCAAATAAGCCGCAGCCACCACCAAAAAATCAGACATCATCAATCCATCTTGTTTTAGAATGCGGCGCATTCTATCCGAAAACGGAGCCACGCGAAAATGGACAAAATCTTCCTACACGGCCTCAAAGCAGACACCCTGATCGGCGTTTACGAATGGGAACGCAAACAACCGCAAACCCTACTGATCGACCTCGACATCGGCCTTCCCCCGCGCCGCGCCGACGATGACGACATCGGCAGCACCGTCCACTACGGAGAAGTCTGCGACACCGTCCGCAACAGCCTGGAAACCCGCCGCTTCCATCTGCTCGAAACCCTGGCCGAACACATTGCCTCACTGATTCTGAACGACTTTCCCGCAGCATGGGTGAAAGTACGGCTGGTCAAACCCGGCATCCTGCCCGACGTGCGCGAAGTAGGCGTGGAAATCGAACGGGGACGGCCTGTCGAATAAAACACCCGCACAAATAGCAGAAGGCCGTCTGAAAACAAATTTTCAGACGGCCTTCCTTTATCTTCTATCTTCTATCTTCTATCTTCAAACCACTTGGAATCAGGGAATACCAACAATCCCAACTCAGTCAATCGCAATGAACACCTAGACTGAGCCTGCCATCCAAACATCGTTTAGACAAAAAAATAACCGCTCGAAAGCGGTTGATTTTTATAGTGTGGTGCCCAGGGTCGGACTCGAACCGACACACCTTGCGGCGGGAGATTTTGAGTCTCCTGTGTCTACCAATTTCACCACCTGGGCAGGTAGGAAAGCCGCCATTATAGCGTGAAAATCATACTTGTAAAGTGAATTTTTCCAATAATATTTATTCTATTGAAAATAAAAGAAATTAAGTAAAAGAATGTAGAAACTTTTCCCCACGTCAAATTTACTGCCTTTTTCCCTGCATCTTCATTCCACTGACTGTTAAAACAGGGTAATATTCGATATCTATTTCCTTCTTAACCGAACAAAGGAGTTGTCATGAAATACCGTCCTTTAGCCCTGTTAATGGCCCTTGCGCTCGCCGCCTGTTCGCAGGAAGCCGCTCAGAATAACGGCGGGCAGCAGCCCGCTTCGCCGACCACGTCTTCAACCGGCGAACCTGCCGCATCTGCCGCTTCAAGCACATCTGCAATCGCGCCCAAACACGGTGAATTTTTCGGTACCGACATGAGGAAAGACGATATCGGCGGTGATTTCACGCTGACTTCGGGCGACGGCAAGCCGTTTGCCATCAGCAGCCTGAAAGGGAAAATCGTTCTGCTGACTTTCGGTTATACCAACTGTCCTGATGTCTGCCCTGCCAGCCTGCTGACTTACAGCGAGGTGATCGATCAGCTGGGTGAGCAAGCCAAAGATGTGGCCGTCGTATTTGTCAGCGTTGACCCTGAACGCGATACGCCCGAAGTAATTGACAAATATGTAAAAACCTTCAACAAAAACTTTATCGGCCTGACTGCGACGGGTGATCAAAGCATTCCGGTCGTCAAACAGCAATACCGCGTGGTGTCGTCCAAATCGCAGGAGCAGTCGGCCGATATTTATTTGATCGACCATACTGCCGGCACTTATGTTTTGGATAAAGAAGGCAATACCGTTTTGATGGAGAATTACGGCCGCACTTCAACCGAGATTGCCGCCGACGTCAAAAAACTGCTGCAATCCTAACCAGTTGCACCGGGCCGTCTGAAACGCCTGCCGTATTGTTGCAGGCATAGCATTTTCAGACGGCCTTATCCACAGGAACACACCATGTCCGAGCAAAATCTGACCATCGCCTTGTCAAAAGGGCGCATTTTCGATGAAACCCTGCCGCTGCTCGCGGCGGCGGGCATTGAACCGGTTGAAGACCCCGAACAATCGCGCAAGCTGATTATCGGCACCAACCATGCCGACATCCGTTTGGTCATCGTCCGCGCCAGCGACGTTCCGACTTATGTCCGATACGGTGCTGCCGATTTCGGCATTGCCGGCCGCGACGTGTTGATTGAAAACGGCGGCGAGGGGCTGTACCAGCCTTTGGATTTGCAAATCGCCAAATGCCGCATGATGGTGGCCGTTCCCCAAGGCTTCGATTACGCAGCCGCATCACAGCCCGGCTGCCGCCTGCGCATCGCCACCAAATACCCCGATATTGCGGCGGAACACTTTGCCGCCAAAGGCGTTCATGTGGATATTATCAAGCTGTACGGCTCGATGGAACTCGCACCGCTGGTCGGCTTGTCGGATGCCATTGTCGATTTGGTCTCCACCGGCAACACGCTGAAAGCCAACCGTCTCGAAGCGGTGGAACATATTTGCGATATTTCCAGCCGCCTGGTGGTCAATAAGGCGGCATTAAAAGTGAAACACGCGCGGCTGCAACCGATTATCGAAGCATTTGCCGCCGCAATCGGACAATAGGCGGCACTTCCTGCGCCGCATCCTTTAGAAAGGAAGCAATATGGCACATCTGCTGATTGATACCGTAAAAACCGATGCCGGAAAAAAATACCTGCCCTTCGGCAGGCATGATGTCCGGTTGTTTGCCGACAAGAAAACCGCCCGTCCGTTCCGCAAGCTGGCCGCCTCTGCCGACGGAACCTGCCCTGAATGCGGAGGCAACGCCGCATTGCACTTGGTTATCCCGCCCAAAGACAAATTCACCCGTACCATACTGAAAACGGTCAAAGTCATTTTGTCCGGCCATCCCGAAGCCAAAATCGCCGTCATCAGCCCGCGCGGAAAACTGCAAAAAAAGCTGGAGCGTTTGCAGCAAAAATATCCGGCGGCACAGATTATCAGCAGTTCCAAACTGGGCAAAAAAGTCCGCAGCTTCCTGTATCACGACGAGAGGCCGTCTGAAAACCCGCCGCAGCCGCTTTCCGCAGAAGAAGAAAACGAATTAATCAAACGCGTGGCCGAAGAAATAGAAATCACCGTCGGCCTCACCCTGCCGCCGCACACGGAAGAAACCGCACTGCCCGGATTGTCCGACACCCTGCGGCAAATCAGGAGAAACCGGCCGAAGAAAAAAAACGCGCTCCTGCACCTACTGACACAGCAACACGGCAGTGAGGCCCAACAGTATTTGGATGCACTGCTGGAGCAAAACCTGATTAAAATCGATGCGGCGGAAAACGTCCGTTACCGCTGATTTTCAGACGGCCTCCATCATCAACAGGCCGTCTGAAAACCAAACCGCAGCCGCACAAACATCTTTCCACCACTACCCAATCCATTAAAAAAATGAAATTCTTCCAACATCCCGTTTGGGCGATGGCCTTCCGCCCGCTCTATTCGCTGACCGCCGTTTACGGCGCACTTTCCGTCCTACTCTGGAGCTTCGGCTACCAAGGCACGCCGCAGCTGCCCGGATTCCTTTGGCACGCCCATGAAATGATTTGGGGCTACGCGGGCGGCGTGGTCGTCGCCTTCCTGCTGACCGCCGTCGCCACTTGGACGGGCAAGCCGCCCGTTAGCGGGCAACGGCTGGCCCTGCTGGTCAGCCTCTGGCTGCTGGCGCGCCTGACCGCCTTCATTCCGAACGCGGCCCTGCTCTCCGGCGTGGCCGGAACGGCCTTCTACTGGCTGGCGGCCTTTTATATGGGCCAGTCTGTCTTTGCCGCCGAAAGCAAACGCAACTATATCGCCGTATACGCCCTCATCCTGATGGGCATCACACTGGCCGTCTTCCACACGCGCCTATCGGTCGGCAACACCGCATCGCTGCAAGACAACCTGTTTGCCGGACTGGTCATGGTGGCCGGCTTTATCGGCCTGATCGGTTCGCGCATCATCGGCTTCTTCACATCCCGCCGTTTAGGCACGCCGCAACCGGCCTCGCCGCAATGGGCGTTGATGGCGCCGCTGGTATTGCCGATGCTGATGGCGGCTTTGATGACGCTGCGCCTCGCCCTGCCGTTGGCGGCATTGTGCGGCATCGCCTGCGGCCTGCTCGGACTGGTTCAAACCGTGCGCTGGTGGGCGAAAGGCACGGCCAAAGAGCCGCTGTTGTGGACGCTGCACATCGGCTACGCCGCCACAGCCATGGGCTTGATTATCATGGGTTTCGGCCAATGGATACCGAAACTGATGAGCCCCGGCGTACACTTCATCGCCGTCGGCGGCATTGGCCTGCTGACCGTCAGCATGATGACCCGAACCGCCCTCGGCCACACCGGCCGCCAGCTCTATCCCGCGCCGAAACTGATGCCCACCGCCTTCTGCCTGATGGTTGGCGCACTATTTTTCCGCACGCTGGCCGCAGTCATGCTGACCGTGCACCCGACCGCCTACCTGCACAGCCTGCGCTGTTCGGGCGTATTGTTCGCCGCCTCGCTGCTGCTGTACGCATGGCGTTACATCCCGTGGCTGACACGTCCGCGCTTGGACGGCAAGCCCGGATAATGATTTAAATGCGGACAGGCCGTCTGAAAATGTTTTCAGACGGCCTTAACTTTCTTCACCCGGCCTCCCGACACAATATGGCTGACAACAAATAACCAAAACATACAAAAAACGCTTGACCTTCCCCCCGCAAAACATAAAATAACACTTCCTAACACTATTTCCTGAAAGGAAATAAGGAAATATCGTGAGGGATTTTTTATCGGCGGCCGTATGATTGCCGATCGGAACCGCCCCGGCCGGCCCGGACGGCCTGCCTGCCCGGGAAGCCGGGCGATTTATCAGGAGGAATCCCGGATAGCGGGGGAAATTCCATTCAAGCCGGAATCCTCCCCATGAGGATAAGCGACAGTCTTGATGTTGAAGATGAAACAATGACCATAAGGAATAAAATATGAACAAAATAGTTAAAGGGTTGGCGGTTGCGTCTCTGTTGATGCCGCATTCGAACGCTGGGTAGTCACTGATGAAGCTATTGCCACAATTGAAAGGCAACCCATTAATGCCATCCGTATGTATAACCTTATGCGTAATATACGGTATAACGAGGTGTGGAATGATTTTATCAAGCGTTATCCGGACAGCAAAAACGGACGTATCGCGATGTGCGAATACGCCAAATCAGAAACTTTATTGAAAGATAATGATGTAGTATGTACTGAAAAATTCGTGCCAAACGCGGCAATAATGCAAAAAAACACATTAAGTCCTGAAAATAGAAACCATGAGGCTATTCCAAAAATCATCAATCCGGATGCAGCTAAAAAACGGGGCGGGCATCGGAATAAATGACGATAAAAAGCACCGATGAATTGGTGCTTTTCTTTATTTGCCTATCGGCACGGGTCGGCTTTTTGATGAGATAACCCCCGTTATATTGATGACTGTCGGATGCCGCATCATCCGCCGTTCGGACAATATGAAAAAAACCGCATGATTTTTCGAGTTTTTCCTTGCAAGAAGTAACGGGCCTATATCGGCCTCCCGACCGATGCCTCCCTGAGGGGCAAACGCCGGGATGAATGCCTTGCCGCCGTGCAACGGAAACATCGGAAACGCCGATGCCGCCCGCAATATGATATCCGCAGGAAGGGGAACGCGGCAGGCTAATGTTCGAGGAAGGATTGCAAAGGCCGTCTGAAAACACGCAACCCGAAGCTCCGGGCGGTTTCAGACGGCCTCAAACCCTTATATTCAAGCGTGCCGGAATAGCGCAACCATCCGCCGCGCACCTTCCACGCATTCTTCCACGCCCGCCACCAGGGCGATGCGCACATAACCTTTGCCCGGATTGCCGTTCGGCGTATCCCGCGCCAAAAAGCGTCCCGGCAGTACCTGTATCGCCGCCTCGCGCCATAGTTTTTGCGCAAACGCCAAATCATCCCCGTCCGGCACTTTCAGCCAGATATAAAACGAAGCATCCGGCATTTTCACGTCGAACACCTGCCGCAACACAGGCACCACCTGCTCGAATTTGGCCTGATAAAGGCGGCGGTTTTCCGCCACATGGGCTTCATCGTCCCATGCGGCAATGCTGGCGCGCTGCACCGGAACACTCATCGCGCTGCCGTGGTAAGTGCGGTAGAGCAGGAAGGATTGCAGCAGTTCGGCATCACCCGCCACAAAGCCGGAACGCAGGCCGGGCACGTTGGAACGTTTCGACAGGCTGGTAAACATCACTATCCCTTTGCGGCCGCGCCCCAGCATTTCAGCCGCCTGCAAAGCCCCCAGCGGTTTGCGGTCGTCGAAATAAATTTCGGAATAGCATTCGTCTGAAGCAATGACAAAGCCGAATCGGTCTTGCAACGCAAACAACTCGCGCCAGTCGTCAAGATTCATCACGCTGCCGCTCGGATTATCGGGCGAGCAAACCAAAAGCAGCTTCACGCGCGGCCAAACGTCGTCGGGAACGCAACGCCAGTCGGGTAGGTGACGCGGCGGGCTGCTGTTGGCAAAGCAGACTTCGCCGCCACCCAGCAGGGCGGCACCTTCGTAAATCTGATAAAATGGATTCGGACAAACCACCACGCCGGTATCGTCCGCAACAGGGTCGAGCACCACTTGGGCGAAGGAAAACAATGCCTCGCGGCTGCCCAACACGGGCAGGATTTCCGTTTCCGCATCCAATTGCAGGCCATCATAGCGGCGTGCCAGCCAACGGGCGCATGCTTGGCGCAATTCGGGCAGGCCCGCGGTCAGCGGATATTTGGCAAACTCCGCGCCCGCCGCCTGCAGGGCATCGGTGATCACGGCGGGCGTGGGATGTTTTGGCTCGCCGATCTGCAACATAATCGGTACCAGGCCGTCGGGCGGATTGATACCTTGCAAAGCCTCGCGCAAACGGACGAAGGGATAGGGTTTGAGTTGTTTCAGCAGGGAATTCATAATCATCAAAATGGCTGGTTGTAATCCGGCAGGATTCTAACAGAAGGAAAAGGCCGTCTGAAAAACTGTTTTCAGACGGCCTTCAATCGGTTATTGCCTTAGGCTACGCTAAAGCCTGCATCGGCAATGGCTTTTTTCACGGCATCCACATCCAAACCTTCGCCGTGGGTAATCACCACCACACCGGTTTCAAAATTCGCGTTCACCATGCGGACATTCGGCACGGCTTCGGCTTGTGCAATCAGTTTGCGGGAATCTTCCTTGCTGCTCATCCCGGTAACGTCAAATTTCATTTGCGGCATATTTTTACCTCTTTAAAAGATATCCAATAAAAATGAGTAATCCATCAGCTTTCCCGACATCATTGTTATTGTCTCGGAAAATTTGAGTGCTGCGGTGTAATCTGTATTCCCTGTCACTCACAGCTTGGCAGATGCGCTTGGAAAGCATGTCTTTGATTTTGCCTTTAATTGCAGGCTTTGTCTATTTTGTTTAAACATATTTCATGCAGGCAGGCACAATATTCCACGTTCAAAAACATATAAGGCATTATTTGTCATCAATAATATTTGATTTCCCCGAATCAGCCGAAGATATAATATTTTCATAACCATACGAATCTTTACCGCACTTGCCGAAATCCGGTTGGCAAACCGGCAGGCAACCGTCCGGCGATAAGCCACCCTCTCAAGTAATTTTCTGTACAATGCGGCACCGTTTCCCAAACAATTCCATTAAACACATCATGACCGGTATCTTTTCCAAACTCGAGTCTTTCTGGTGCCGCCCGCCCGTATATTGGCTGCTAATTCCCCTGCTGGCCGCCGCCACGCCGCTCACTTTCGCCCCCTACTACCATTTCTGGCTGATGCCTTTGTTGTTTGCGGCCTTCATCCGCCTGCTGGAGCTCCGTCCCGACGTTCGAACCCGCAGTGCCTACCTGTTTGGCCTGGTTGCCTACACCGTTCAGTTTTATTGGATACACACCGCCCTGCACGACGTTTCCGGCTTGCCCAATCTCTACGCCCTCCCCCTCACCATGCTGCTGCCGGCCTATCTGGCACTGTTCCCCGCCACCGCCATTTGGCTCTGGAGCCGCATCCGTTTAAACCGTTGGCTGCATACCGGCCTCGCACTGCCGGTTTTTTGGACATTAGCGGAATTTGCCCGCGAACGTTTGCTGACCGGATTCGGCTGGGGGGCATTGGGTTATTCCCAAATTGCCGACCACGCCCCACTGGCCGGTTTCGCTCCTTTGGGCGGCATTCATTTGGTTACATTCGCCACCGCGTTACTCGGTGCATGGCTGGTTTTACTGGTGGACAACAAAGGCCGTCTGAAAAAACGCTTGGCCCTTGCCTGCGCCGTTGCGGCATTATTATTCGGCGGCCATATCGCCAAGCAAACCGATTTCACCCAACCCACAGGGCAAACCGCCACCGTCGCCCTGACTCAAGGCAATATCGAACAACACTTAAAATTCCGCAACGACCAAGTCCTGCCGACTTTGGATCGTTATTTCCGACAAATCGCCGCCACACATGCCGATATCGTCATCCTGCCCGAAACGGCATTCCCCGTGATGCTGCAAGAACTGCCTGACCACATCATTGCAGAATTTGCCGAACAGGCCCGTCAAAACGGCAGCGCCTTAGCTGTCGGCACCATGCAATACACGGCTGACGGTATGAATTATCAAAATGCCGTCGTCAATCTGACCGATTACCGCATAGGAGCGGCCAATATTCCGTTTTACGCCAAAAACCACTTGGTTCCTTTCGGCGAATACAAACCCCTGCCGTCCTTAACCGCCCCGCTCTATCAAATGATGGATATGCCCTTGTCCGATATTCTGCACGGCGGAGAGGCGCAAAAACCGTTTCCCATGAAAAACCAACAGGTAGCATTCAATATTTGTTATGAAGACGGTTTCGGCGACGATTTAATCGCCTCCGCCAAACAATCCACCCTGCTCGCCAACGCCAGCAACCTGGCTTGGTATGGCGACTCCAATGCCATGTTCCAACATCTGCAGCAATCGCAAGCGCGCGCATTGGAACTGGGCCGCTACATGGCCAGAGCCACCAATACCGGCGCGACCGCCATCATAGACAACAAAGGACGCATCATTGCCATGGCTCCCGCCAATACCGCAACCGTATTGAAAGAAGAAATTCAAGGCTATCAGGGAGAAACACCTTATATGCGTTTGGGCGGTTCTTTGCCGTTCATCGGCCTATTGTCCGTATTCGCGGCGGTTTTTCTGGCTGTCGGGCTCAAGCGAAGCAGATAAAGAAAGCCTTTAAGTGAAGCAGACAAAAAATACCGGAACCGCTTGATGGTTCCGGTATTTTTATAGTCATTACAAAAACTTTGCCCCAACAGTTTTACGGCACCCTGAGATTTTAGGCAAAAAATTTAGGCAAAAAAATGCACACATTTTTTCAAATGTGTGCCAAGTCTACAAAGGAGAAATAGAGGAGAAACTGTTAAGCCGCTATTGCAAGCCACTTAACGGGCACAATTATCTTGCGGAACCCATTTCCGGTCAAGCCCTTCCTTCTTTTTTTGCAATAACAGCACTATTCTTATCAAAAAATATACGAAAAAGGAAAAATAAACAAAATCGAATTTTATTTTTTCAATTTCAATCAAAAGGTACTCTAAACAAAAAAATGCACACATTTTTTCAAATGTGTGCCAAGTCTACAAAGGAGAAATAGAGGAGAAACTAGTTAAGCCGCAATCAGCGACTTAACAAAGCGAATTATAGGGAAAAAACCATCTGCCGTCAAATTTTCTGCCGCCTATAAAAAATAATCTGCCTCTTTTTAGCCACACCCCGCCATATTCTTTTCTGTTCGTTTTGCAACAAATAATCAAAACAGAGTATTCCAAAATAAGCACGCCCTCCAATATCAAGTATAGAAAGCGATTGCGACTTCACCCTAAAAATCGTTTCAAACGGAAATTCACCTTATTTCCTATGAAAGTTCCTGTTCAGACGGCCTCATGCCGCCTATAAACCGATTAGCCATTCTTTCTTTGGAAATCGGCCATAAATTCCACCAGCGCGGCCACGCCTTCTATCGGCATGGCGTTATAAATGCTGGCGCGCATACCGCCCAACGTTTTATAGCCTTTCAGCTGGCGCAATCCGCACAATGCCGCTTCCTGCGCGAAACGTTCGTCCAATCCCGCATCTCCCGTGCTGAAGATAACGTTCATCTGCGAACGTGCGTCCGGATGTATTGCATTTCGATAAAAACCGCCGCTGCCGTCTATCGCACGGTACAACATATCGGCCTTGCGGCGGTTGATAAACGCCATTTGCCCAACGCCGCCCTGAGTCTGCAACCAGCGCAGTACCAATCCCGCAATATAAATCGGATAGGTCGCCGGCGTGTTGTACATACCTTGCTTTTCAACATGAGCCTTGTAATTCCACACCGCCGGTACCGAATCCGGACAGCGGTCCAGCAAATCCTCTCGAATGATGACGATGGTTACGCCTGCCGGACCGAGATTTTTTTGCGCACCCGCATAAATCACGCCGAAATCGGCGACATCAATCGGTCGGGACAGAATTTCGGAAGACATATCGCATATCAAAGGAGGAAGGCCGTCTGAAAGCTTGGGTATCTGCCTGTATTGCAGGCCGTGTACGGTTTCGTTGGCGACAAAATGGACAAAAGCCGAATCCCTGCTTATATCCCACTCGCTTACGGGCGGCAGGTCGCAGTAATCATATTGCGTACCGCCGTGCGCAGCCAAATGGATTTCCGCCGCTGTGGATTTTTCCATCTGCCGGTGCGCGGTTTGCGACCAATTCCCGGTAACCACCGAATCTATCCGTTTGAAACCGTGGGAGAAGTTCATTGCCACCTGACTGAATTGCGCACTCGCCCCCCCTTGCAGGAACAATATTTTGTAATGGTCCGGCACATTTAAAAGTAGGCGCAAATCCTGTTCGGCATGATAAAGGATGCTTTGAAACTCGGCGGAACGATGGCTCATGCTCATCACCGGGATGCCGGTACCGTTGTAATCGAGCATTTCCTGTTGCGCGGTGTGTAATACGGCAGCCGGCAGCACGGCGGGACCAGCGGAAAAATTGTAGACGGTATTCATGTTCGGACTCTCTATTCTGACTTTCCCGTTTACGGGATGGCGTTTCCGCCGCCTGTTTGAACCATATTGAAACTATGCTTTCAGACGGCCTTGTAAAGCGCCTGATTTTATGCCCGGCAAACAGTTTCGGCAAGAAACCCGACCACCGCGCAAAAAATCAAGGCCGTCTGAAACCGCTGAAATTTAACCGCTTTTCTTTTCTGTCCAAACACGATATAATCCGCAAAATTTTTCAAGTCAAACTGAGAAATGGCCATCGGGCCATTTTTTTATTTTCTCCGGAAGGAAAAATGGACATTCAACAAATATTGGATAAAACCCTGCCGGGTTTGGGTTACGAACTGGTGGATTTCGAGCTGACGGCACAAGGCATCTTGCGGGTCTTTATTGACAAGGAAGGCGGAATTACCGTCGAAGACTGCGCTACAGTCAGCAACCACCTCAGCCGCCTGTTTATGGTGGAAGACATAGACTACAAAAACCTCGAAATCTCCAGCCCGGGCCTCGACCGCCCACTGAAAAAAGCGGCAGATTTCGTCCGCTTTGCCGGACAGCAGGCAAAAATCAAAACCCGCCTGCCGATAGACGGACAGAAAAACTTTATCGGCCGTATCGAAGCGTGTGAAAACGATATCGTTACACTCTCTTTCGACGGCAAGACCACCTCCATCGAAATCAACAATATCGACAAAGCCCGCTTAAAACCGGAATTTAAATTTTAATAACACGATTAATCGGAAACATTTTTAGGAGATAAAACATGAGTCGCGAAATGCTGCAACTGGCCGAAGCATTGGCCAGCGAAAAGAATGTAGACACCGACGTAGTGTTTGACGCACTGGAATTCGCCCTATCCACGGCTGCAAAGAAAAAAGCCGGCCGGGAACACATGGACGTGCGCGTCGAAATCGACCGGAATACCGGCGAACACCGCACCTTCCGCCGCTGGCTGATTGTGGCCGACGAGGATTACACCTATCCCGATGTGGAAAAAACCATTGAGGAAATCCAAGAAGAAATCCCCGGCACCACCATCCAAATCGGCGAATACTACGAAGAGCAAATCGAAAACGAAGGCTTCGGCCGCCAAGCCGCAATGACGGCCAAGCAAATTATCCTGCAACGCATCCGCGATGCCGAACGCGAAAAAGTCCTGAACGACTTCCTCGCCACCCGGGAAGACATCGTTATCGGAACAGTAAAACGGGTCGAACGCCACGGCATCATCGTGGAACTCGTTCCGGGCAAACTGGACGCGCTCATCCCGCGCGACCAATCCATTCCGCGCGAAAATTTCCGCAGCGGCGACCGCATCCGCGCCCTGTTTTTGCGTGTTGAAGAAATCGGCCAATCCGGACGCAAACAAGTCATCCTCAGCCGCACCTCGCGCGAATTCCTGGCCAAACTGTTTGAACAGGAAGTACCGGAAATTGCAGACGGCCTGCTGGAAATCCGCGAAGCCGCACGCGATCCCGGTCATCGCGCCAAAATCGCCGTCAAAGCCAACGACCAGCGCATCGATCCCCAGGGAACCTGTATCGGCGTACGCGGCAGCCGCGTCAATGCCGTTACCAACGAAATCGGCGGCGAACGCATTGACGTAGTACTGTGGTCGCCGGATACGGCACAATTCGTCATCAACGCACTGTCGCCTGCAGAAGTCAGCCGCATTGTGATTGACGAGGACCATCATGCGGTCGACGTCATCGTTGCCGAAGACCAATTGGCATTGGCCATCGGCCGGGGCGGACAAAACGTCCGCCTGGCCGCCGACCTCACCGGCTGGCAGCTCAACATCATGACCGTTACGGAAGCCGAAGAACGTCATGCCGCCGAAGACGCCGCGCTGCGCAGCCTGTTTACCGAACACCTGGATGTCGATGAAGAAACGGCCGATGTCTTGGTACAGGAAGGCTTTGCCTCATTGGAGGAAATCGCCTATGTGCCGTCTGAAGAACTGGAAGAAATCGGTTTCGATGCTGCCACCGTCGATACATTGCGCAACCGCGCCCGCGACGCCATCCTTACCCAGGCGATGGCGCAAGAAGAAAAACTGGAAGAAATCGCCGAAGACCTCCGCACACTGGACGGTATAGACGAAGACCTGCTGCGCGACCTGGCACAGGCCGGCATCACAACGCGCGACGGTCTGGCAGAACTGTCGATAGACGAATTACGCGAAATTACCGGCGTAGAACCCGGCGAAGCAGAAAAAATCATTCTTGCCGCCCGGGCACACTGGTTTGAAACAGACGAACAATAAGGAGGGGCTGTCGTATGAGTAACAGCACAGTAGAACAATTTGCAGCCGAATCGAAAATGTCGGTGGAGCGGATGCTGGAGCACCTGAAGAAGCACGGCATCAACAAAAACAGCGGCAGCGACATGCTGACCGATGCCGACAAAGCACAATTAAGCGCGCAAACCGTCGGCACCATCCGCATCAACCGCACCAAGGTCGAAAAAACCACGGTTGACGGCGTAGCGGTCGAACGCCGACGCAGCCGGAAAGTAGTCGTCCCTTCCGCCGACGAACAACTCGCTGCTGCCAAAGCCGCGCAGGAAAAAGCGGCGCAAGAAGCCGCTGCCGCAGCCGAAGCCGAGGCGGCCAAAGCGGCGGCTGAAGCCGAAGCTGCCAAAGTACGCGCCGCAGCCGAACAGCGTAAAGCTCAAGAGGCTGAAAAAGCGGCAACAGCGGACCTTCAGACGGCCTCACCCGAACCGGCCGAGCCGAAAGAAGAAAAAACCGAACAGGAAACCAAACCGGCCAAAAAAGGCCGGGAGAAAAAAGCCAAAACCCCACCGCAACCGGTAGAAGTCGTCAATGCCGCCGAAGCCGAGCGCCGTGCCGAAGAAGAACGCCGCGCCCAAGCCTTCCGCGAACACCAGGCTGCGCTGCTGAGAGAAAAACAGGAGCGCCAAGAACGCCAGGAACGGCGTGAAGCCGCCAAAAAACAGGCGGCGGAAGAAGCGCGTGCAAGCAAAGCCGGCGAACAGCGCACCGCCAAACCGAGCGAGAAAAAACCCCTGTCGACATCGGCAAACAAACCGGCTTCCGCACATGCTGCGGCATCAGAGCCCAATCCGAGCAGCGGCAGCCGTAAAAAAGACGAACGCCGCAATCATCACGATGATGAAGGTCAAAGCCGAAATGCCAAAGGCAAAGGAGGCAAAGGCGGACGCGACCGCAATGCGCGCGGCAGCGGTGATGAAGAGCGCGTGCGCGGCGGCAAAAAAGGCAAAAAACTCAAACTCGAGCCGAACCAACACGCCTTCCAAGCGCCGACCGAACCTGTCGTTCACGAAGTCTTGGTTCCCGAAACCATTACCGTTGCCGATTTGGCGCACAAAATGGCAGTCAAAGGCGTGGAAGTGGTCAAAGCCCTGATGAAAATGGGCATGATGGTAACCATCAACCAATCCATAGACCAAGATACCGCCCTGATTGTGGTGGAAGAACTCGGCCACATCGGCAAACCCGCCGCTGCCGACGACCCTGAAGCCTTCTTGGACGAAGGTGAGGAGCTCATCGAAGCGGAAGCCCTGCCCCGTCCGCCCGTCGTTACCGTGATGGGCCACGTCGACCACGGTAAAACCTCGCTGCTTGACTACATCCGCCGCGCCAAAGTGGTTCAAGGCGAAGCGGGCGGCATTACCCAGCACATCGGCGCATACCACGTTCAAACCCCGCGCGGCGTAGTTACCTTCTTGGATACCCCGGGTCACGAAGCGTTTACCGCCATGCGTGCACGCGGTGCCAAAGCCACCGACATCGTGATTCTGGTGGTTGCCGCCGACGACGGCGTGATGCCGCAAACCGTAGAGGCGATTGCCCACGCCAAAGCGGCAGGAGTGCCGATTGTGGTTGCAGTGAACAAAATCGATAAGGAAGCCGCCAATCCCGAACGCATCCGTCAAGAGCTGACCCAACACGAAGTCATTCCCGACGATTGGGGCGGCACTACACAGTTTATCGATGTATCGGCCAAAAAAGGCATCAATATCGACGCATTGCTCGAAGCCGTCTTGCTTGAAGCCGAAGTATTGGAACTGACTGCACCGGTGGAAGCACCCGCCAAAGGCATCATCGTCGAAGCCCGTCTGGACAAAGGACGCGGCGCGGTAGCCACTTTGTTGGTACAAAGCGGCACATTGAAAAAAGGCGATATGCTGCTGGCCGGAACAGCCTTCGGCAAAATCCGCGCCATGATGGACGAAAACGGTAAAGCCATTACCGAAGCCGGCCCGTCCATCCCGGTGGAAATCCTCGGTTTGTCGGATGTACCCAATGCCGGCGAAGACGCCATCGTGTTGGCCGACGAGAAAAAAGCACGCGAAATCGCCCTCTTCCGCCAAGGCAAATTCCGCGACGTGCGTCTGGCCAAACAACAGGCCGCCAAGCTGGAGAACATGTTCAGTAACATGGGCGAAGGCCAAGTGCAGAACCTATCGGTCATCATCAAGGCAGACGTACAGGGTTCCTACGAAGCACTCGCGGGCAGCCTGCAAAAATTGTCTACCGACGAAGTACGTGTGCAAGTCCTGCACAGCGGCGTGGGCGGCATTACCGAAAGCGACGTCAATTTGGCGATTGCTTCGGGTGCGTTCATCATCGGCTTCAACGTGCGCGCGGATGCATCCGCCCGCAAACTGGCCGAAAATGAAGACGTGGAAATCCGCTACTACAACATCATCTACGATGCCATCGACGATGTGAAAGCGGCCATGAGCGGCATGCTGTCTCCGGAAGAAAAAGAGCAAGTTACCGGTACGGTGGAAATCCGCCAAGTCATCAGCGTATCGAAAGTCGGCAACATCGGCGGCTGTATGGTTACCGACGGCGTGGTCAAACGCGATTCCCATATCCGCCTCATCCGCAACAACGTAGTTGTCCACAGCGGCGAACTGTCCTCGCTCAAACGCTATAAAGACGATGTCAAAGAAGTCCGCATGGGCTTCGAATGCGGCCTGATGATCAAAGGCTACAACGACATCATGGAAGGCGACGTACTGGAATGTTTCGACATCGTCGAAGTTGCCCGTTCGCTGTAAACACACACATACCAAAGGCCGTCTGAAAACTTTTCAGACGGCCTTTTTATATCCGACAAACATTTTTCAATGATGTAAAAGCGAAACGAATAGCGATTATTCCCCTTCTTCCCCATCCCTCGTTACAGGCTTGAACAATCTTGCCGCCAGCAAACCGAGTTCGTACAAAATAACCAACGGGACAGCCATCAAAACTTGGGACAGCACATCCGGCGGAGTGATAACCGCCGCCACGACAAACGCGCCCACAATCACATAAGGCCGCGCGCTTTTCAGTTGCGCCAACGACACCACGCCCATCCTGTGCAGCAGCACCACGACAATCGGCACTTCAAACGTCGCGCCGAAGGCCACAAACATACCCAGCACAAACGACAAATATTTGTCGATATCGGTCGCCATGCTGACCCCCTGCGGGGTAACACTTGTTAAAAACTGGAACACAATCGGGAAAACGGCAAAATAGGCGAAGGCCATGCCGCAGGCAAACAGAATCAGGCTGGACAACACCAGCGGCACAATCAGGCGTTTTTCGTTTTGATACAGCGCGGGAGCGACGAAAGCCCAAATCTGATACAGCGTATGCGGCAGCGTGGCCAAAAACGCCGTCATCAGGGCGACTTTAATCGGCACGAAAAACGGTGCAATCACATCGGTGGCAATCATCTGCGTCCCCTGAGGCAGAGACGCCATCAACGGCTGGGCGACAAACGTATAAAGCGGCTGGGCAAACGGGATGACGGCAAAAAAAGCGGCCAGCATCACCAGCATAATCCACACCAAACGCCGGCGCAGTTCGACCAAATGTTCAATCAGGGTTTGGGTTTGCTCTGTCATCTCAATCTCGCCGACATTACGGTGAATCCGCTTTAAAGCAAGACGGCGTTACACCGCCCTGTCCGGATTGGAGCTTAATCACTATAAAATCGAAAATATGGGGAATATGAAAAACATCGGAAAGCGAAGCCGACCGACTCCGCCTATCTTTTCAGACGGCCTTGGCGGCGGACGCGGAGTTGCGGCCTCGGATGAAAACGCGGGCGCAAATCGCGGCGGCGGCCCATTGCCTGACGGCGCAGGGTAACCATATGGAAAGGGACGGCATCATCGTACCGCGTCCCGCCGGCGTGCAGGCCGTCGTCCGTCACTATGCCGAAATCGGCCGGCGTGCGCTGCGGCGGCAGCCGCTCCCACGCGGGGAGTTCGGGGTCTATGCCCTCCGCCTGATTTTGCAATGCATGGCGTGCATCACGCCAACCTTCCTGCGCTTCACGGACGGCCGCCTGAAAATCTTCTTTGACTTCCGACAGCCCTTCGGCATCCATTTGGCGGCTGAGTTCGTTTTTCACACCGCTGACGAAACGCTGCAAACGCCCCAGCCACAATCCGGCCGCACGCGCCACCTTCGGCAGCCGCTCCGGCCCCAGCACCACGAGTGCGACGATGCCGGTCAGCAGCATTTCGCTGAAACCGAGGTCGAACATGGCTTAGGCTTGCTTATCGTCTTTGTCGGCCTCGGCCTGCTTCTCGGCCGGGCGGGCATCCGCCTCTTCAGACCCCTCGTTCAGGCCTTTTTTGAAGTCGTGCACCGCGCCGCCCAAATCTTTGCCGATGTTGCGTAATTTTTTGGTACCGAACACCAACACTACAATCAGCAGCACAATCAGCCAATGAGAAATTCCGCTCAAACCCATTTTAAAATCCTTACGTTAAATCTATTCAATGCGGAAACCCGCTTTCAGACGGCCTGATATTCAAACCGGCGTACCCATGATATGCACATGGAGGTGAAACACTTCCTGACCGCCGCCGCTGCCGGTATTGATTTGGGTTTTAAACCCGTTGCGCAGGCCGTGTTCGGCGGCCAACTGCGGCACTTTTAGCATCATTTTGCCCAGCAGGGCCTCGTGCTGCGGCCCGGCATGTGCCAGCGAATCGAAATGTTCTTTCGGAATCAGCAGCAGATGGACGGGCGCGGCGGGGCGTATGTCTTTGAAGCAGAGCATCTCGTCGTCTTCGTACACCACCGAAGCGGGGATTTGTTTGTCTGCGATTTTGCAGAAGATGCAGTCGGTCATCATGAATTCTCCGGTAAGCCGCCTTGCGGTATTTCCGCTTGGGGCAAAGAGGTCGGATTGTAATACAAAAACACCGTCCGCGCCTTTCAGACCGCCTGATATCAGCCCTGAGGGCGCGCGGCCTTTTCCGCCAGCCCCGACAAACCTTGCCGCCGCGCCAGCTCGCGAACCACGTCTTCCGCCCGCAAACCGTGATGCGCCAGCAGCACCATGCAGTGAAACCACAAATCGGCGGTTTCGTAAACAAGGTGTTCGCCACCGCCGTCTTTGGAGGCCATCAGCACCTCGCCGGCCTCCTCGATTACTTTTTTCAAGATTTTGTCGCCGCCTTTGGCAAGCAGTCCGGCCACATATGATTCGTCCGGATTGCCGCCCTTGCGCGAATCGATCACATTTTGAATTTCAGACAATATCCTGTCGTCCATCATCCTTCTCCCAATGAATTGCCGCAGACGGAGGCCATCTGAAAACCGCCTTCCCGTTTCAGACGGCCTGCAACTTTAAGGTTTTGCGCCGTAGATGGCCTTTTCGTCCTTCAGCACCGCATCAACCGCCTGCCAGCCACCGTCTGCCTGCCAAACGCGGTAGAAGCAGCTTTCCCGCCCGGTGTGGCAGGCAATGCCGCCCTGCTGCTCAATCTGCATTACCAACGCATCGCCGTCGCAATCGAGCCGCAGTTCGTACACTTTTTGCACATGCCCCGACTCCTCGCCCTTCATCCACTGCTTCTGCCGCGAACGGCTGTAATAATGGGCAAAACCGGTTTCCACCGTTTTTTGCAGCGCCTCGGCATTCATCCATGCCACCATCAGCACGCGGCCGCTGTTCCTGTCTTGCGCGATGGCGCACAACAAGCCTTTGTCGTCGAATTTCACCGCGCCCAGCAATTCTTCATACATGCCGTTTCGTCCTTTACCCTTCCGTTGTTCAGACGGCCTGCTACTTCTTCGCCGCCGTGTCGATAATGCAGGAACCGGCGATTTGCTTGTTGGGCAGGCCGACTATCTGTTTTTCGTCCGCAGGCGCACCGCCATAGCATGAAATCGCGCTGAGCGAATTTTTCGGCGAACCGTCGATGATTTTGTCGCTGTAAATCATATAGGCGAAGGCTTTGCGCTTGGCATCGTAATACCGCATGATTTGCAGGCTCTTAAAGGCAAAGCTCGCACTGCGCTTGAACACCTGCTGCGGCTTGGCCACCGCCTGTTCGTTGAACTCGATCGCATTGCCGGTCTGCACGCATGACACTGATGCGTCGCTGGCATCCTCTTCCAAATTCACCGCCTCTTTCAAGCCGCCCTTTTTCGCATACGACAAATAACAGGTGATGCCCTTCACATCGGCATCGTCGAAACCTTCTATTTCGATACGGTCGTTTTTGCCCAGCACGCGGAATACGGTGCTGGCATTGCCGATTTTGTCGGTTTCGGAATCACAGGCGGCCAAGGCCGAAACGGCCAGGCCCAAACAAACGGCTTTGATGATGCGCATGGATTTTCCTTAATTGATGTGTGTAGGTACGCTATTTTGCCACACGGCGGCGCGGTTTTAAAACCAACGTTGCAAAAACCGCGCCTTCCGGCATGAAAACACAAACGGCGGCGGAGCAAACCGCCTCCAACCGCCGTATAATGCCCATCCCCACCGCAGCCCTTGCAAAAGGCCGTCTGAAAAATGAAACGCAAAATATCTACCCTGCTCTACCTGATTACATTCTTGCTGACCTTATTCGCAGTTTATTGCAGCCATCAGGCCGCCCAACCCGCACACCTGCCGCCGGAAGCTTCAGACGGCCTGTCCGCCGCATGGTGGCTGGAACGCAGGATGTACGCCGTATTGTCCGCCTGGGCGGCAGGCACGGCCGCCACGGTGCTGCTGCGGCAAAACCCGTTCGAACGGGTGGCTTTGGCGGTATTGTTTTTCTGCCTTTACGGCTTGGTTGCGGCATTCGTCTAACCAAACGCATCGCAGGCAAACCCGGCCCGCCCTGCGGCATCTCCCGCGCCATATCGCGGATTATCGTAAGTGAAAACGGAAACGCCCCTCCCCGCCGTAGTGAATTAAATTTAAACCGGTACGGCGTTGCCTCGCCTTACCATACTATCCGTAACGTCTGCGGCTTCGTCTCCTTGTCCTGATTCAAATTTAATCCACTATACCAGGACACCCTCCAAGCAATCCACCATCAAACAAAAAGGCCGTCTGAAAACCTTGGCAACAGGTTTTTCAGACGGCCTCATTGCCTCGCCAGGCTTACACGCCGCGCAACAATTCGTTCACGCTGGTTTTGGCGCGGGTTTGCGCGTCCACTTTTTTCACGATAACCGCGCAATACAGGCTGTGTCTGCCGTCTTTCGCAGGCAGGCTGCCGGACACGACCACCGAACCGGCCGGTACGCGGCCGTAGTGGATTTCGCCGGTTTCGCGGTCGTAGATTTTGGTGGACTGGCTGATGTACACGCCCATGGAAATCACGCTGCCTTCTTCGACAATCACGCCTTCGACGATTTCGGAACGCGCGCCGATGAAGCAGTTGTCTTCGATGATGGTCGGACTGGCCTGCAAGGGTTCGAGTACGCCGCCGATGCCGACGCCGCCGCTCAGGTGGACGTTTTTACCGATTTGGGCGCAAGAGCCGACGGTCGCCCAGGTATCGACCATCGCGCCTTCGTCCACATACGCGCCGATATTGACGTAAGACGGCATCAAAACGGTGTTTTTGCCGATGAAGCTGCCGCGGCGCGCCACGGCACCAGGTACGGCGCGGAAGCCTGCGGCGCGGAATTCTTCTTCGCTCCAGTCTGAAAATTTGGTCGGCACTTTGTCGAAGTATTTGTTTACGCCGTCGTTTTGCACTTCGTTGTCTTGGATGCGGAAGGAAAGCAGCACGGCTTTTTTCGCCCATTCGTTGACTTTCCATTGCCCCACGCCCAGGCGTTCGGCGACGCGCAGGCTGCCGGAATCGAGTTGGCGCAGGGTTTCCAACACGGCTTCTTTGACTTCGGGGGTAACGGTGGCCGGTGTGATGTCGGCGCGGTTTTCAAAGGCGGTTTCGATGATGTTTTGCAATGACATGTTTTTTCCTTTCGGGTGTGAGATGGGATTTCAGTGCGAAAGGCCGTCTGAAAGCGCGGTTTTGATGCTTTCAGACGGCCTTTTTCATGGTGCGCTGCTTACAGGCCGGACAGGGCGGCAGTGTCGTGCGCGATCATCAGTTCTTCGTTGGTCGGCACCACAACGACGGCAGGCGTTTGGCCTTTCGGGCTGATGATGCCTTCTTTGCCGAAGCGTACGTCCACATTGGCCTGCTCGTCGAGTTTCAAGCCCAGGAAGGCCAAATGGGCGACGGTTTGGGCGCGGACGGCATCGGAGTTTTCACCGATGCCGCCGGTGAACACCAGCGCATCGATACCGCCGGCGGCCACAGCCATGGCGGCAATGTATTTGGCCAAGCGGTAGGTGGTAACAGCCATGGCCAATTTCGCGCCTTCATGGCCTTCGGCTGCGGCTTCTTCCACGATGCGGCAGTCGTTGGACAGCTCGGAGATGCCCAGCAGGCCGGATTTTTTGTTCAAGAGGTCGCTGACTTCTTCCACGCTCATGCCCGCATTGGCGGCCAAGAACGGGTAAATGCCGGCATCGACGTCACCGCTGCGCGTACCCATCACCAAGCCTTCCAGCGGGGTGAAGCCCATGCTGGTATCTTGGGATTCGCCGTTTTTCACAGCGGTGATGGATGCGCCGTTGCCCAGATGGGCGATGACCAGGCGGCAGTCTTTTACGTCTTTGCCGATGATGCGGGCGGCTTCGGGGGCCACGAAGCGGAAGCTGGTGCCGTGGAAACCGTAGCGGCGGAAGGCGTATTTTTTATACAGGGCGCGCGGTACGGCGTAGGTGTAGGCGTGTTCCGGCATGGTTTGGTGGAAGGCGGTGTCGAACACGGCGACGTTGGGCAGGCCGGCAAAAATGGCTTGTGCAGCGCGGATGCCGGTCAGGTTGGCCGGATTGTGCAGCGGGGCGAGCGGGATGCAGGCTTCCAGTTGGGCGATGACTTCGTCGTTAATCAGGACGGACGCGCTGTATTTTTCGCCGCCATGCACGACGCGGTGGCCGACGGCTTTCACATCGGCATCCAGGCCGTATTTTTTCAGTTCGTCCAAAAGTGCGCCGACTGCACCGGTGTGGTCGTGGCGGTCGGCCAGTTCCACGCGGTGTTTCTGACCGTCTTTTTTGAAGGTGATGTAGGCATCCGGAGTGGTCAGTTTTTCACCCAGGCAGCTCAGCAGCACTTCGCCGTTGTCGTTGTCGAGCACTGCGCCTTTCAAAGACGAGCTGCCGCAGTTCAATACTAAAATCAGGTTTTTGGACATTGTATTTTTCCTTCTTGTCGGTAAATGGGGAAACTTATGTTTCAGACGGCGTGCATTATACAGACAGTCTGACGGGATATGTGGAAACTTCGGCGCGGATTTGGCCGGCTGCGGTTGTGCGGCGATGTTTTGAGGCCGTCTGAAAACATATCGGTCGGGAATATGTTTTCAGATGGCCTTTCTGTGCGCGGCGGCATCTGCCCGGCAAACGCTATTTGTCTTCCGGTTTGGCCTGTTCTTGTTCCAGCGTTTCCGCATCCGCAGCTTCTGCCATTTCAGTTTCGGCTTCGGCCTTATCTTCGGCCGCCGCTTCGCTTGCGGCGTTTTCAGACGGCCTGACCGCTTCTTCCGCCGCTTCGGTTTGCAAACCGGTTTGGCTTGCCGGTTCGACGGTTTCGGCTTGGATTTGCTCCGCCGCGCTTGCTTGTCCGTCCGACTCTGCGGCGGGCAGCACCGAACCGGCCAGATAGCCCAGCGTAACGGCTTTGTCGCTGCGCTTGGCCAATTGTTCTTGCAGCGCTTCTTTGCCCATCAGGGTTTGCGCGCCGTTACTCAGGTGGCGGATAACGTTTTGGTAGCTTCGGTTCAACGCGTCCACCGCTTCTGCGGTGTCGGCAAAATGTTGGTCCACGCGGCGGCGGTAGTCGTCCAGTTCCTGCTTCAAGGCTTCTCGCTCGCTTGCCTGCCGCGACTGTTTGCCGCGCAGGAACAGCCACGCCAGCAGGAAGCCGGCGGCCAAACCGGCCGTTGCGGCCAAAACCAACATGGAAACGGTAGGTGCATTCATTTCGTTTGTCCTTTCGGGTTGTTTGGAAAGTTTTACCGACAACAGGCCGTCTGAAAATACACTAAACAGTTCGTCTTGCTTTCAGACGGCCTCCGGTTGTCATTCTCCCTTACGGATGGGCGGCAATAAAGGCGGCCACTTGTTCCTGACCGGTCAGCGCGCCGCACACTGCTTCTTTGCGGATGCGTTTGGCCAGTCCGGCCAAAACTTTGCCCGGCCCGCATTCGGCGGATTCGGTGATGCCTTCATCAACCAGGCTGTTTACGGTTTCCGTCCACCGTACGGGGCTGTAGAGCTGGCGGACCAGTGCGTCTTTGATTTGCGCGGGGTTGTCGTAGGAGGCGACGTCGGCGTTGTGGATGACGCGGATTTTCGGTGTGGCGATGTTGATGTTTTGCAGCGCCTCGGCCAATTTGTCGGCAGCGGGCTTCATCAGGCTGCAATGCGAAGGAACGGATACGGGCAACGGCAGGGCGCGTTTCGCACCTGCTTCTTTGGCAGCGGTCATGGCACGCTCGACGGCGGCGGTATGGCCGGCAATCACGACCTGCCCCGGCGAATTGAAGTTTACCGCTTCCACCACTTCGCCCTGCGCGGCGGCGGCACACAGTTCTTTAACCTGCCCGTCCTCCAAACCCAAAATCGCCGCCATCGCGCCGACGCCTTGCGGCACGGCATTCTGCATCAATTCCGCACGCAGGCGGACGAGTTTGACCGCATCGGCAAAGGCCAGTGCTTCGGCAGCCACCAGCGCGCTGTATTCGCCCAAGCTGTGTCCGGCCACGACTTGCGGCAGTTTGCCGCCGCCTTCGAGGTAGGCGCGGTATGTGGCGACGCCGGCAGCCAACATCAGAGGCTGGGTATTGACGGTTTGGCCGATTAAATCGCTGTCTTCGCCGTTCATCATCGCCCACAGGTCTTGGCCGAGGGCGGCGGATGCTTCGTCAAAAGTATTTTTAACCACGCTTACGCCGTCGAAGCCGTCCATCATGTGCAGGCTCTGCGAGCCTTGGCCGGGGAAGAAAAATGCAAAAGACATGGGATTCCTTTCTCATGCTCAGGCCGGGATAACAATGGATACACCGTTATGGCCGCCTGTGTGTCTGTCGGTTGAAAAAATTGCCGCCGCAAAATGCACAAACCGCCATCTGCGGCAAAAGCGGGATGGCGGAAAGTGTAACAGAAAGAGATACGCCGTTCTATGCTGCCGCATTCGGCGGCAGGCCGTCTGAAAACAAAGAGGTACATTTTCAGACGGCCTGAAAGCTTTATAAGGCTTTATTCGGCAATCTGGATGTCGATGTCGGTCAGCAGCCATTGGCCGTTGCTGTGGCGTTTCAGACAGCCTTTCAGTACGTCGCCTTCCTGCGGCACATAAAATTGGTTGAGGTGCTGGCCCAAGGCGAACACCGGAACAGCCGGCTCGCTGGACAACATGCCGAAACCGCCGTTTTTCTTAATGTCCCAAGCACTGACTTTGATGCGTACGATGTCGCCTTCTTTTACTGTCGCACCGCTTTCGGCAAACGGCTCGGCCGCCTGCATCCCCACCGGTGCGGGAGACAGCGCGCAAGGACGGTTTTGGTCGTCCATGCCGGCGATATAGGTGATTTCGTCGCCGACTTTCGGTTCGCGGTAACCGGCCGGCAGGTCTGCCGCCAGAAGCAACAGGCGGGCGGTCGTGTCGTCTTTATCGCGGACAACGCCTAACTGTTTGTCTTTAAACCAAGAAATGATAATGCCGTAATGTTGGATTGCTTGCATGATGATAACCCGTAATGAATAGTGAATTATTATTTCTGCACCGCTTGTCTAAAAAAACAACCGTTCAGTAGATGTGTGCATTATACTCATCCACCGAACGGTTGCAATAAATCTTTTTACGAATTTGTGTTAAATTTCCCCAATCAGTATCTTAACAATACTGCCCCCCAAGTAAAACCGCCGCCTATGCCTTCCAGCAGCAATATCTGGCCGCGCTTGATGCGGCCGCTTTTGATGCCTTCGTCCAATGCCAATGGAACGGATGCGGCCGAAGTATTGCCGTGGTTTTGCACGGTCAGGATGACTTTGTCCAGGCTCAGACCCAGATGTTTGGCGGTGCTGTCGATGATGCGCTTGTTTGCCTGATGAGGCACAAGCCAGTCGATTTGTTCTGCATGATAGCCCGCTTCTTCCAATACTTCTTCTGCCACTTTGGCGAGGGTTTTAACGGCAAATTTGAATACGCCCGGCCCGTCCATTTCCACATAAGGGTTGCCGCAAATCTGTCCGCCGGCCATCTGCGCAGGCACTTTCAGCAAGTCCAAATAGCCGCCGTCAGCTTGCAGTTTGCCGTGAATGATGCCTTCTTCGTCAGACGCGCCCAAAACAACCGCGCCCGCACCGTCTCCAAACAACACGCAGGTTGTGCGGTCTTTCCAGTCTAAAATATGGCTGAATGTTTCCGCGCCGATAACCAGCACTTTCTTGGCCATACCGCTTTTGATGTAGGCATTGGCGGTTACGATGGCATACATAAAGCCGGCGCAAACCGCCTGAACGTCGAATGCCGCACAACCGGCAATGCCGAGTTTGTTCTGCACGATGGTGGCCGTAGACGGAAACTGCATATCGGGGGTTGCCGTAGCCAAAACAATCAGGTCGATTTCTTCCGCCGCCACGCCCGCATCGGCCAACGCACGCTGTGCGGCAATCACGGCCAAATCGCTGGTTCTTTCATTTTCGGCGGCCAGGTGGCGGAATTTGATGCCGGTACGGCTGACAATCCATTCGTCCGATGTATCGACAAACTCGGCGAGATCATCATTGCTGACACGCTTTTCAGGCAGATAGCTGCCGGAACCGAGGATTTTTGCATATTGCATGGCGCGTCCCTTTCTAAATGTATTTGTAATGGCTGGATAAAAGATTAGGCATTGTAGGGAATGTCTGCCGTTTTCTCAATCGGGCAACAGGCCGTCTGAAAGGATTTCCGGTTTCAGACGGCCTGTATCACGGCATATTTCGAAACTATGCCGAAGGGTTTAATCAATGTTGATGGCTGCCTGTTCCACTTCCAGTTTTTTGTCTGCCAAATGAGCCAGTTGGTCAGCCACGCCTTGCTGGATGCGGGTCAGACTGTCGGCCTTGGCTTCATGAAAGGCTTCTTCCAATGCATAACTGAAGCCGACCGCATCGGTACCACCGTGGCTTTTAATCACCACACCGCGCAGGCCGAGAAATATGGCGCCGTTGAATTTGCGCGGATCCAGTTTGTTTTTGAAACCTTTCAAGGCCGGCATGGCGGCCAGCGCACCCAATTTGGTCAGCAGATTGGTTTGAAATTCCTGCTTGATTGCCGAACCCATAAAACGCACCGCGCCTTCTATGGTTTTCAATACGATGTTGCCGACAAAGCCGTCGGCCACCACGACATCCACATCGCCGCTAAAAATGCTGCCGCCCTCGACATTGCCGACAAAGTTCAGCTTGCTGCCGCTGAGGAGTTTGAAAACTTGCTTGACAGTATCCGTGCCTTTGATGTCTTCGGTACCGACATTCAGCAAACCGACACGCGGCGCGCCCGCATCCGGATACAGTGCGTGCACCAATTCGCTGCCGATAACGGCAAACTGTACCAATTGCTCGGGTGTGCAGTCCACGTTTGCACCCAAATCAAGCACCAGCGTCATGTGGCCGTTTTGAGAGGGGATAAATTTGGCAATTGCCGGCCTCTCGATGCCTTGTATGGTTTTCAACACAAAACGTGCGGTTGCCATCAACGCACCCGTATTGCCCGCAGACACCGCTGCCTGCGCCAAACCTTCCTTCACTTGATTCACGGCGATCCGCATGGAGGAATCTTTTTTGTTTTTCAGGGCAGACTGGGGCTGCTCATCCATCTCGACCACTTGTGCGGCATGGACGATTTGAATGCGGTCCATCGGTGCATTGGCAGCTTCCAATGCCTGCCGAACCTGCACCTCGTCGCCCACCATCAGTAAGCGGACATCGGCCTGCTGGCGTAAAAACAACAATGCTCCGGGGATGGTAACCGCCAAACCGGCATCGCCGCCCATTGCATCTACAGCCAAGGTAATCATAATTGCTCCATTCGCTAAAATATCGGTTGGCCATCCGGCAGATTATGATTCTGAAATCGATAAAGCATCAATCGAATCAATCCGCAAAAGCCGCTCCGTATTTTCAGACGGCCTTATCGTTCCGCACTGCTTTCCGCAGCCAGCATATTATGCGCAGTAATATCGTCGGCGTCCCACGGATAGTTAATCCACCAATCTTTGACGGTAATACCGCTGTAATAATGAATGCCTTGAGGCAGGATGCCTTTTTTCTCTTTGATTTTTTCGTGCAGCACGGCTACGCCGATTTCGGCAAATTTTTCCTTTTGCAACTCATTCAGCACGAATTCCAAGGTTACGCGGGAATCATCTACCTCGTCCACCACCAATATATTTTTTCCAACCAGGCTTTCCGGAATAGGATCCAGCCACTGGATTTTCTTGATTTCGTCATTGGTCTGGTAACCGAAATCATTGGCATAGTAGGCCGTAGTAACCGCATAAATCGGAATATTCAAAAAGCAGCGCAGAATACGCGCGGGAATAAATCCCCCGCCGCCAATGGCAATCATTGCATCATATTTCACACCGCCCGATTGAATTTTACCTGCCAATTCTTTTAATACCCGATGTATATCATCATAGGTATACCAAATTTTTTTAACCATAATCGTACATCCGCTGTTTTAACAGAAACAAAAACGGAAACCCGCAGACGGATTTCCGTTTTACATCCGCCTCGGGCTTATTCGCCTTTGGCTTTCATCACTTTGCGGCCACGGTACATACCGTTGGGCGAAATGTGATGCGGACGATGAACTTCACCGGTTGCGCTGTCCACAGACAGGGCTGGTGCAGTCAAAGCATCGTGCGAACGGTGCATACCGCGTTTAGAAGGGGATTTTTTGTTTTGTTGAACGGCCATTTCAAACTCCTAAAAATATTTACAAAAAGTTATTTGCTGCTTTTCAGCCCTGCCAATACCGCAAACGGATTGGGTTTATCCCGATTGACTGCCGCCATATTTTCCCCGGCACAGTGCTCATGCCGCGGCGAGTATGGCATCGCCATCAAAATTTGATCTTCCACCAACGTCCGAACTGACAATTCGCTATCCATCGGCATACCTTCCAATCCCTCATCGGAAAGCATGGCTTCATCCAACTTGGATTCATCGGCAAACAGAACAATACGCGCATCCTCATCCAAATCAAAACTCATGGGCTGCATGCACCGTTGACAAAGTAAATGCAGACATCCCTGCACTTTCAAATCCAAAAAAGGACGCTGGAAGCGATCAATCCCCCCCTGCAAAACCACATGCAGCGGGATGTCTTTATCCGCAAAATATTCGTGCGACCATACCCGTTCGTCCAGCTCATGCAAAAACACTTTGCCTTGCAGGCTCTGCTTTTCGCCGGCAAACTCATCGGGGGCAATCAAATCAGACTCTAACATAAACTGCGCATGATATAATTCCAACAATAGAACGTCAATGTTTTTACATAAAATGAAAACCACACTCCCCCTTATCTTGGGATCAGGTTCGATATTCCGGCAACAGCAACTGACACGGCTCGGTTTGCATTTTCAGACGGCCTCACCTGATTTCGACGAAACGCCCCATTCCGGTGAAACAGGCGAGGACACGGCTTTACGCCTTGCCATCGGTAAAGCACAGTCACTGAAAACACGTTTTCCTGCCGCATTGATTATAGGTGCCGACCAAGTCGCATGGTGCGAAGGCCGGCAACTCGGCAAACCGATGAGCGTAGCAAATGCACAACAAATGCTACAGGAATTAAGTGGCAAACAGATCACATTTTACAGTGCCGTCTGCCTGCTCAACACATTTTCAGACGGCCTGCATCATCATGTAGACAAAACCGTCGTTACCATGAGGGAATTGACTTCGGAACAGATTGCAGCATATTTACGACGCGAACCCGACGCCATATATTGTGCCGGAGCAGCCAAAAGTGAGAGCTTGGGAGCCACCTTACTGGAAAAAGTTGAAACCTGCGACCCAAATGCACTGATCGGCCTACCTATTTTCCGTTTAATCGACTTTTTACAGGCCGAGGGTGTAGATATTCTTTAACCTTATTACTGCCTATCAAGCTAAACCTTAATTTTTCATCATCTCAAAATATGCCTGCAATCCTTTACCTTATCCCCACACCTCTCGGTACACCCGACACGCCTTGCCTATTACCCCACGAGCAACAGCAAATCGTGGGACTGACCGATTTTGTGGTTGAAGCCGAGAAAACTGCCCGAGCGCACCTCAAGCATCTAGGGATCACCACCCCCATCCGCGAACTCAACCTACATACACTCAATGAGCACACCGACCGTACAAAATTACCCGATCTGCTCCAACCTTTGCAAGAAGGCCGAAGCATGGGGCTACTCAGCGAAGCAGGTTGCCCTGCCGTAGCAGACCCGGGGGCCGACTTGGTTGCACTTGCCCACCAATCCGGTTTTGAAGTACGCCCGTTAATCGGTCCATCCAGTATTATGTTGGCCCTAATGGCATCTGGCGCAAACGGCCAAAATTTCACATTCAAAGGGTATCTCCCATCTGACAAAACCGAACGCATCCAATCTCTTAAACTACTCGAACAACAATCGAAACAGCAAAATTCAACCATCTTATTCATAGAAACACCATACAGAAACAATGCATTACTATCTGACGCAATCAACATCCTGCATTCACGAACCCGCTTATGCATCGCCTGTGATTTAACACTACCCACCCAACAAATTATCAGCCAAACTATTGATATCTGGCACACTTTATCTCCGTTACCCGATTTAAAAAAACGTCCGACAATTTTTGTTTTACATGCTTAAACGCGCTTGTCAGTCTAAAAATATCAGACTATAATCCGCGTTTTAATCATTTCGGAATGTAGCGCAGCCCGGTAGCGCACTTCGTTCGGGACGAAGGGGTCGGAGGTTCGAATCCTCTCATTCCGACCAAACTCAATAGAAAAAAGCAGCTTTAAAAGCTGCTTTTTTCTATTGGGGATGATGGACGCATCACTGTCATAAAATCGGCTAATTTCAATACAAAATAGCCGACAGCATAAACTAAAAACGAAGAAGCACTGCGTCTTAACAACAATTACATCTATTCATGATTCTTTCAGACGGCCAAAAATAAAATCAATCTTGGCCGTCTGAAAATCTTTTTAAACAGTTTTCTGCATGCTATTTATAAACTTATCAAATAGATAAGCGACATCATGCGGTCCGGGACTTGCTTCAGGGTGTCCTTGAAAACTAAATACCGGCTGCCCCTTCAACTCAATCCCCTGCAAAGAACCATCAAATAAGGAACGGTGGGTAATTGTTACTGTATCAGGAAGAGTCTCTGCATCCACCTCAAAACCATGATTTTGACTGGTAATCATTACTTTTCCAGCCAATAAATCCTGTACAGGATGATTGGCTCCATGATGCCCGAACGGCATCTTGCGGGTTTTCCCTCCCAAAGCCAAACCAAGTAACTGATGCCCCAGGCAGATACCAAATAACGGTTTTTTACTATTCAAAAGCTTCTGGACAGCTGTAATCGCATAATCGCAGCTTTGCGGATCCCCGGGACCATTTGATAAGAAAATACCATCTGGATTCATCGCCAAGACTTCTTCTGCCGGAGTCTGTGCCGGCACGACTGTCAATCGACATCCCCTAGCTGCAAGCATACGCAAAATATTGGTTTTTACACCATAATCATAAGCCACGACATGATAGGGCTGATACTCAGGAGTTACAAAACCCTGACCAAGCACCCACTCACCTTCCGTCCACTCATAAGGTTGCGTACAGCTTACTTCTTTAGCCAAATCTTTACCTACCATGCTACCGAAAGCATTGATTAACTCTCTTGCTTTCTCTTCCGTAGCATCTTCACCTGTCAGAATCGCACCAGCTTGCGCACCTTTGATTCTTAATATTTGAGTTAAACGGCGGGTATCAATATCCGCAATCGCAACCGTCTTATTCCGAGTTAAATACTCTTGCAAACTCTCTTTTGAACGAAAACTGCTTTCCAAAAGAGGCAAATCACGAATAATCAATCCCGCCGCATACACTTGTTTACCCTCGACATCTTCAGGATTAACTCCTGTATTCCCAATGTGGGGATAAGTTAAAGTTACAATCTGTCGGCAATATGACGGATCCGTCAATATCTCCTGATATCCAGTCATTGATGTATTAAATACAACCTCCCCAGACGTAACACCCTTATAACCGATTGATTTCCCTTGGAATAAGCTGCCATCTGCAAGCACAAGAAGAGCTGGAATTTCCATAAAACATCCTATCTGTCATTTTATCCGCAAAAAAACACGCATATGCCACTGTTGTAGCATATTGCGTGCTCGTCCAATAAAGCCATACAAAATTTGAGATACGTGGGCGATTCTAAATCACTAAACCGTCTAATTCAAGTTTACTACCCAGCACTATAACAAGAAAATAAACCTTCTTTCGAAAAGAATATTTTTCAGACCCTTAATACCTCATTTAAAGTAACGTACAACTCGCCACTTTTCAAAATCTTTTAGATGATATCAGCAATATGTTTTGCAGCACGTTTAGCATCTAACAGAATCAAGCCTAACTTACCACTTTCATTAGCAATCAGAGCCAAAACCGCATCCGCACCAGCTTGGTTCAATAAAATATAACCACTTTTGCCTTTGACCATCACTTGATCCAAATCACCACAATTAAGCTCATGTGCAGCATGGCTGCCTAATGCCAATAAAGTTGCAGACATTGCCCCTACACGGTCAGCATCCAATCCTTGAGGAATTAAAGTTGCAATTGGTAATCCATCACTGGATATTACAGCTGAAGCAATAATATCTGCCGATGTCGCATTTAAATCGCTCAACACAGAAATTAAAAGTTGTTCACGCATATCTTAAACCCAATAAAATCAATATATTATTAAATATTCGCTATTTAAACTTGTTACAATCAGTCATCTCTTCACGCTGTATTACCCAGCTTGATATTTTTGATAAATCCCAAGTCCCATAAAATTAGGCATACCGATTACAAAGCACTTTAATCAATGAAACAAAAGCCTCTTTATTTAAATCAGGCACACCGGCTACCACTAATACTAACTTTACTTTTCCCGCATATAATGGGAAAAAAGTAAGTTCTGTTTGACCTGAAGGATCACAAATCCCCCATGCATTGTGATGAATATTTAAGTTATTCTTCACTAATAACTGATGTTTTTCGCCTAACGCTGCAACCTCACTAGACATTAAACCCACTTCTTCAGCTGTTTCATGGTGAAAGCCCGCATTTGCAAAATACAGTCCATTACCATCAGCCAATAGTGCCCTTCCTGTGCTGGACAATTGTGCTAATAATTCAGGTAACTGCTCGTCTGTCATACTGGACTCTTTAACAGATGGAGATTCATCACCATATAAAAATTCCAGTCTTTGTAACCGATACAACAAATTTAATGCTGAATCCGCATCATTTGTTTGAGCCCAGGCAAGCAAATTTTCAGTACTGGCTGTTTCATTATATGAAGCTCGTAATAATCCATGTAACAACGTTCTACTGGCACTTGGAATATTGCTAGATACAGCATAGTAAGCACCAGCAGGAGTCACATGTGGGTATAAATTTGATTGTAAAGAAAGTGTTGAATCCATCTTATGCCTCTAACCCAGGATCAATTGAGAATAACATCGCACTAACCAATTGTTTCACATCTTCTTCTTGGCGCGCATCCACTTCAAAAACAGGAACATTAAAATTATGTTGTGCCAAATATTTTTGATAAACATCGATACCTGGCAATGACCGGACGTCCATCTTGGTCACACCTACTACCAATGGTGCTGTTTTTAATAAATCTTTGAATGCGTCTAGAAAAAACGTTAAATCTTTTAAAGGATTAGCCCGAGTATTATCCAATAACAGAATTAACCCCATGCTTCCTTTGCTTAAAATTTCCCACATAAAATTAAATCGTTCTTGCCCGGGAGTGCCATATAAATGAACTTTAGTATCCCCATCTAACCGGATAACGCCATAATCCATTGCAACTGTCGTATGTCCCTTACGGACCAAAGTCATATCGGATGCCCGTGCATCTGTTTTTACAGGAGGATCATCAGACAAAGCAGCAATTGCTGTAGTTTTACCAACGCCAACAGGCCCAGTAAATATGATTTTATTTTCCTTCATTATATTTAATCCTTATTTGCCACCTGATAATTTTCGCATCAATCTCTGGAGCAATCCACGAGGCTGATTTTGAGACGGTGTTACAGCAGTTAGCGCATCTTTAGACATTTTATTATCAGGAACATGGGTATTAACATTTACAGTATCAGTCGTTAATTCTCTATTTCCTTGAACAGAAAATTCATTATCTGTTGCTAAATATCCTGTAACATATGTAGCTGCCAAATAATTCAAAATATCTACCATATCTAGCGGCATTACTTTATATAAAATATTTAAGTTAACTGATGTTTTAGTCAAAAATGCAGACAGTCGCATAGACTCAGGAACTGGAGCTAACCGAGTTAAATTAGGCCAACGTTTTAAAGTAAATACTGTTTGCGGAGTCATCGGAAATACCAATCTGCCTTGGGCAGTCCATATTGCCATCTGCCACAGACAAGACATAATGGTAACTTTAGCCTTCTCTTTCCACTGAGGATTATCAGGAACTGTTTTACAAATAACCGCAAGATGATCATCACGGCACATTTTTTCCAGCTCTTCTGCACTAACGGTTAAGAGTACACGCTGGATACTAGGGAATACAATGAGGACTGGTTTACCATCAACCAATACTGCCGTATCTTGCTGTCGCTCACTAGACGCTCTTAATGCACCTAATAAACCACGCTGAGGATTAAAACGGCGAATTGTTGTCTTTTTATCATTATACCCAGAGGGGCCTGACACTTTTTCTGGCTGCTGCGAATCAATCATTTCCTGCTGTTTGGGCTCAACAACATTACCACCCTGGGCTAAACTTCTCAGAATCGGAAATAATGTGTCAAATTTCACAGGTTTAGATAGATAAGGAGCAGTTACAATCGGCTCATTAACTGAAAACACAACCACAGGTATATCTGGATGATTTTTCTTTGCCTCATGCCAAGCCAACATCCCCTTGCTACCATCAACGTCAACTAATACCATGTCCGGTTTAACAGTAGAGCTTGCATCCACAATTTCATAATTAGTTGTGTTATGCATTTTAAATGCCATTCTAAAAACAGCATATTGCTGCTCACCCATTTCCTGCAGACTAACCCGTACTGTCTTTACTTTCGGTATTAAATTATCCATTATTCTGCACTCTTTTATTTGTTTGAATTACGATGAATGCGCTGCTGTAACTGACTAATTGCCAAAACAACTTCCTCTGGCAGATTAGCTTCCCTTTCTCGCAGCAATCTTAGGAACTGCTCTAATCTTACCCAATCCTCTGATCGTTCATATAAATCAAACAACATTATGTACAACTGGGATTCTTGAGGGTATTGTAGAACAGCCTGCTCCAATGTAGATATTGCTTGTTCAAGCTGGCCATACATTAACAAAGACTCAACTTCTTTCAATGCCAGCTCAGCAGGAGAAGTGCTTTCATTTAGAATAGAATCATTCCTCTGAACCAATTCTCGATACTTAATTTTCGCCTGACGTGATGCAGCTTGCAAATATCCTTGCTTCAATCCAATTTCACGAATTTGTTGCTCAGTGGGTGCTTTCTCTAAATTATCGAACACCTCATGCTGACCCAAACTGTAACCCCAACCTAACATACGTTCTTTTACCTGACGTCCGTTAGAACCCAAGGAGTAATACAGTTTCCACAAATGAGCCGCAAATTCATTAACATCAGAATTTTGATAGTCTAATTTTAAGGCATCAATAATTAACCCTGCAGGTTTCTCTGCTTTTTGAATTGCTTTATTGTATTGCTGCAAGGCGGTTTCGTAATCAACCTGATTTTTTATTAATTTTGCTGATTTTTCAGGCTTCACAAAACCAATAACGGCGCTCATCTCCTCCTCGGTCATATCGCCAACTTCAGCCTTACCAATAATCAACGGACTCCGCTTAGTTAAGCGTTTAACTTCACGACCATCATTATTAACTGTAACTTCTACAGTCGAGGACACATTGTATGAACTGCCATCGGAATCAGAAACATCAAGGCCTGTCTGCTCACCTATCTGGCGAGCCACCTCCTGCATACCCCAATTCAACTTCGATTCTGCCAACACACGCAAGCCCAAGTGGTTGGAATCAAGACCCAAACCAGCTTTAATATATTCAGCCAAAGCCGTTTGCGGTAGAACTGAAGCATGCCGCTCCAAGGTTGAAGACAACAAGTCAACATCCCCGATATTTAAACAAAGGCCAGCCAACTCGCTAACCAATTTTTCAGGTGCATCGGATTTTAGATTGTTCAAATAACTTGCCAAAGAAGCTGCTGCCTTATCCTCATAACCGAACTGCTTATAGACTTGGTATTCGGTAAGAGGATCCACTTCCTGAGCAGATACTGAAGCAGTAGAAAAATCAGTGTTATTGGTATCCCACTCCCAACTCTGATCTGCATCGGAAACTGAGGTATTCACCTGACTGACCCAAACATCTGAATCAGCCTGTTCCTCAGTATCATCGTTATTATTCGCCCGCCTAGTTGATGACTGGTTATTTTTGACTGATGCTTTCTCTTTACTACGCTGTTTCAGCATAATAAAGATTAGCACAACAACTGCGAGCACTCCCAATATAAGCGCGTAATCCAAGAATATCTCCCAACATATGGCATATTCGAAAACAACCCTTGCAACCTTAAAAATACAAACTACATATTTTTGTTACGGATTGTTAATCCCTTAGCCTGTCATAATAGCATGACTTACAAAAAACCGAACCTTTATTTCAACGTTTTACTTAATTAAACACGCCGCTTATCTATCAAAGCAACCGATTGATTCAATATGCGCAGTCTGCGAAAACAAATTCATCACTCCTAATAACTTGAATCTATAACCTTTCCCAACCAATAGCGCAGCATCCCTTACAAAAGTAGCCGGATTGCATGAAACATACACTATCCGATGCAGCCGCCGTGCCTGCGTAAGCATTTCAATCACGGCATGAGCACCGGCACGCGGCGGATCCAATAACACTTTATCCACATTACACCAATTATCCAATGCACTGGAATTCACTTTGAATAAATCCGCCACGCTGAAATCGACATATCCTTGACAATGATTAGCCACGGCATTCTGTTTGGCCCGATTTACTAAATCGGGCAACCCTTCAACTCCCAATACTTGGGCACCGCTACGGGCAATCGGCAGAGTGAAGTTACCCAAACCACAAAACAAATCGGCAATCCTCTCTCCCGGCGACGGCTGAAGCAAATCCATCGCCCTTTTCACCATTAAATTATTCAATTTCGCATTGACCTGAGTGAACCCGCCTACTTCAAACGACATTTTCAAATTAAAATCGGGAAGCTTGTAAATCAGCCCGCCCCCTTCCGGCCGCAATGCCTGGCGCATCCCGTTTTTACTTCTCCAACTCCACAGCCATGCATCCCCGAATGCCTCAACCAATGCCTGCAAACATTTCATTTCTTTTTCAGACGGCCCGCGGAGCACAATCAGGCACAGGGCCGTTTTCCCTTCCGCCACCGCGAACTCTATACCTTCCAAATTCCCTGAAAATGGCTGCAAGCCCATATGTAGCTTGGGCAAAGCTGCCGAAAGATGTTGAGGTAAAACGGCACACTGTTTCAAAGCAACAATACGATTACTCTTTTTCGAACGGAATCCTATTTTCAGACGGCCTTGTTCGTCTACTTGAGCGCCCAACCTGCCGCGTTCACGATAATGCCACGGCAGACCGTAAATCGGTGCCAAAATCTGATCGGGCGATATCTTGCTGAGCCGCGCACATTGCTCTTCCACCACCCTCTGCTTAAACGACACCTGCGCCGAAAATTCAATATGCTGCATGGAACAGCCGCCACACTCCCCATAATCCGGGCATGGTGCATCCTGCCTATATCCCGACGGACGCAAAATTTCCACAGCATCTGCCACATCGAAACGCTTGTCTGTCTGAACAACACGGCAAGCAATCCGCTCCCCCGGAAGCGCGTTGTGAACGAACACAGCCTTCCCCGACCGCCTGACAATGCCGCGCCCTTCATGATCCAAACCAACCACATCGGCCTCAAACACCTCATCCTTTTCACCTTGTGAATCAGCCTGCTTTTTCATCATTATTGCCATAATGCCACGCTCACACACCAAAACCGAACAAAAAAACGACATTTTCCCACAAATTGCCGACAGTTGCGGTATGATGCCGCACCTCACAAACACTGTCGGCAAACAACATCATGAAAAAATTAGGATTCAGTCTATTTCTACTGGCGGCTGTCCCGGCTTTGGCCAACACGTCCGTTCCCGATGTCACGCCTGTTTCACAAGGCCACCACGTCGTTATCAATATCCCTCAGCAACGCCTTTTCCTCTACACAGACGGCAAATTGGCGAAAATTTATCCTGTCGCAGTGGGTAAAGCGATGACGCAAACCAACCTCGGTTCGCACAAAATCGGCGCCAAAGCCTTCAACCCCACCTGGCACATCCCGAAATCGATTCAAAAAGAACTGAACAACGGCGTAACCTCCATCCCGCCCGGACCGAAAAATCCGCTCGGCCCTGTATTTGTCCGCCTGGGCGATCCCAAACTCGGCCTCGGCATCCACGGTACAAACGCCCCGGCAAGCGTCCCCGGCGTACGCAGCCACGGCTGCGTGCGGATGAAATCCCCCGACGCCCTCCAATTTGCCAAAACCATTACCACGGGCTCGCCGGCCGATGTCATTTATCAAATGGCCGCCCTCAATGTAGACGGTGCCGGCAACCTCTGGCTGGCCGCCTACCGCGATCCTTATAACAAGAAAAACCTGAATACGGCCGCCTTGCGCAAAAGCATCAACGCATGGGCGCAGGCCAACGGCAAAACCGTATCGGACAAACGCATAAATGCCATATTGAAAGCGCGGACCGGCACGCTGAACTGTCTGACCTGCGGCGCAGGAAAAGGCAAAATCAGCGGCAATCTGACCTCGCTGGCATGGACTTCCGGCTCAGGCAGTCTAAGCAAACCGAAAGCGGCTGCACCGAAACCGCAAACTCCTCCGCCTGCCGAACAAATCCTGCCTGAAGGCAGCGAAATCGAAATCGATGCCGACATCCCGCAGAACGGCACTCCCGCATCTTCCGTCGGCAACATGCCGCAATATGACGGCAACACAGCCAACGATAACGGAAGCAACGACAACCTGTTCTAAGCATCCGAAGGCCGTCTGAAAGATTCCGCACCATTTAAAAGCGGAATCTTTCAGACGGCCTCTCTACAAAATACAACCGGACGATAAAATCCGAAGCCAAACGGCAGAACGCCATCTATAAACAACCGCCCTCAACCTTTCACAACCTTCCAAATAAAACACATGCCCCGCCTCAACATTTCCCCGCCCGAATCCATCCTCTATCAAACCGGCCTCAGCGTGCAAATCGGCGATTTGAACTACGGCAACCATCTCTCCAACGATGCCGTCTTACGCATGGTTCACGAAGCGCGCATCCGCTGGCTGGCGGAACATGGATACAGCGAATTCGACATCGGCGGCTGCGGCCTGATCATGACCGGTGCCGCCATCCAATATCGGACACAGGCCATGCACGGCGACCAACTGCAAATCGGCCTCGGCACGGCCGAAATCAGTGCGGGCGGTTTCCGCTGCGATGCCTCCCTGCTCCGCCTGCGCGACCAAACACTGATCGCCACCGTCCAATGCCATCTGGCCGCTTTCGACTACACCGCGCAACGCGTCCGCAGACTGCCGGAAAAATTTGCCGCCATACTGCACGGCAAAGAATAAAAAAGGCCGTCTGAAAAATAGAAATACCTTTCAGACGGCCTCAATCCGTCCCCGGCCTTGCCCTGCCCTTTCCGACCGGCAAAGCCAAACTGACGGCATCTTGAAAATCGCTTGCGGCCGTGCCGGAAAAGCATGCAACATGCGTTTCACATCACAAATGCCGCCGCACCTCAAAATCCGCACAATGAAATAAAATGGACGGCCTCACTGCCCTGCCGCACGACACACCGCATCACATAAGGAATACATCATGAACAACACCCCCGCCCCGTTTGATCGGCAGGAAATCATCCGCCGCGAACGCCATCTGGCCAAATACGCCAACACCATGGACAGCCTGTTCTGCATCCCGTTTACGAAACAAGGTATCGGCATAGACGCGCTTTTGTCGCTCATCCCATTTGTCGGCGACATCGCCGGCCTGCTGCTGACGCTCAAAGCCTTCCGTATGGGCAGGGAACTGGGCGTACCGGAAGAAAAAATGCGGCCGGCGGTTTATCTTGCTTTGGCCGATATGCTGCTGGGCATGATTCCGGTTGTCGGCACGCTGATCGACATCTTTTTACAACCGACCTTCCGCACAATGAAAATCGTCAACGAGCATGTCCGCAGCGAATACGGCATCGACACCAGCCTGCATCTGGAACGCCCGTTCATGCACGCGGGGCTGGAAAAGAAACAGGCACAGTCTGCCTTTTGGCGCAAACCTGCCGCCGCTTGGCTTTATCTGCACCTGCCCGATTTCTTCGGCCTCGTCATGCTGGTTTTGATGACTTGGGGAACCATAGCGTTGGCCAAATGGACTTGGAGCGGCCTTTCCTGGCTGTTCGCCACTGTTTCCGCTTGGTTTTAAAGTCCGTGCCGTTGCACTGGCACAAAACAAGAGGCCGTCTGAAAAACAGTTTTCAGACGGCCTCTTTAGATTTTCACCGACCCTTAGCCTAAGCCTCGCTGCCGCCCACGGTCAGGCCGGCATCAATCCTCAAAGTAGGCTGGCCGACGCCGACCGGCACGCTCTGCCCGTCTTTGCCGCACACGCCCACGCCTTTGTCCAGCGCGCTGTCGTTGCCTATCATGGAAACGTGTTTCAACACTTCCGGGCCGTTGCCGACTATGGTCGCGCCTTTGACGGGGTATTGCAGCCTGCCGTTTTCCACCCACCACGCTTCGGACGCGCTGAACACGAATTTGCCGCTGGTAATATCCACCTGCCCGCCGCCGAAATTGACGGCGTAAATGCCTTTGTCGAGCGAGGCGATGATTTCTTCGGGGTCGTGGCCGCCGTTTTCCATAAAGGTGTTGGTCATGCGCGGCATGGGGGCGGAGGCGTAGCTTTCGCGGCGGCCGTTGCCGGTGGATTGCACGCCCATCAGTCGGGCGTTGGTTTCGTCCTGCATATAGCCGGCCAAAATACCATCCTCAATCAATACGGTGCGGCCGGTTTCATTGCCTTCGTCGTCGATATTGAGCGAACCGCGACGATCGGCGATGTCGCCCTGGTCAACGACGGTAACGCCTTTGGCAGCCACCCGCTGTCCGATTTTTCCGGAAAACGCGCTGGTTTGCTTGCGGTTGAAATCGCCTTCCAGACCATGCCCGACGGCTTCGTGCAGCAATACGCCCGGCCAACCGCTGCCCAAAACGACTTTCATCAACCCTGCCGGCGCGGGGCGCGCTTCGAGATTGACCAATGCCTGCTGCACGGCGGCATTTACATATTCCGTTACTAACTTGTCGCTGAAATAAGACAGGTCGAAACGTCCGCCGCCGCCCGCGCTGCCCATCTCGCGCCGTTCCCCCTGTTTGGCGATGACGGTAATGCTCAAGCGCACCAAAGGGCGGATATCGGCGGCGTGGCGGCCGTCCAAACGGGCGATGTAAATCAGGTCATATTCGCAGGTCAGCCCCGCCATCACCTGCACAATGCGCGGATCGGCCGCCTTGGCCAACTCTTCCACGCGGTGAAGCAGGGCGACTTTGGCGGCGGAATCCAGGCTGTGTATCGGATTGGCGGTTTGATGCACCGCTTTGCCGTATTTTTCAGACGGCGTTCTGATGTGCGCCTCACGTCCGGCCGCGCCGATGACGCGCACGGTTTCGGCGGAACGGCGGATGCTGTCGGCGTTCAGGCTGTCGGCATAGGCAAAGGCGGTTTTCTCGCCCGACACCGCGCGCACGCCCACGCCCTGGTCGATTTGGAAACTGCCCGATTTGACCATGCCTTCTTCCAAATGCCAGCTTTCGAAAGCGGTGCGTTGGCAGTAGATGTCGGCATAATCGACGTGGTGCGTGCCGATGGCGGACAGGCTGCGGGAAAGGTCTTCGGGCGACAGGCCGTTGGCGGCGAGCAGGTCGCGGCGGACGGTTTGTGAAATATCGTTGTGCATTTTTTGATAACGGTTTGCGGTACGAAAGGGGCGGATTATACGCGAAACGGCTTTTTTCCGATACGCGGATACTGCCCCCATTGTATTTCATTAAATTTTATTCTCTTTAAAATCATATTATTATATATATATCAAAAATATTCTTAAAATAAGCCTTGATAATTATTATCATTACTCTATAATACCCATACCGACTAAGTGGTCGGGTCATTAAACACCTGCATTTCAGTTATCCCAATCAATCCGTTTCATGGAGACTTCATATACGATATAGGCCTTTTCATCGATACTCAAAAACCGAACCAACGCACGAACCCGCAGCCCGAAACTGCGGGTTCGTGCATTGAGGCCGTCTGAAAAAACATTTTCAGACGGCCTTTCAGCTAAAATACGCGTCATTAAAGGACAAAGCCATGATGACGCCCGAAACCCAGAAACAGCTCAAAATCACCGACGTTTCCGCCAAGAAGCTCGACAAACTCAACCTCAACACCGCGTGGGATTTGGTTTTGCATCTGCCGCTGCGTTATGAGGACGAGACGCACATCATGCCGATTAAGGATGCACCGATCGGTGTGCCGTGTCAGGTCGAGGGTGAAGTTATCCATCAGGAAGTAACGTTCAAACCGCGCAAGCAGCTGATTGTCCAAATCGCCGACGATTCCGGCAGCGTCCTTTTTCTGCGCTTCATCCACTTTTACGCCAGCAACCAGAAACAGATGGCGGTCGGCAAACGCATCCGCGCCGTGGGCGAAATCAAACACGGGTTTTACGGCGACGAGATGATTCATCCCAAAATCCGCGATGCCGAGGGCAGCGGTTTGGCGGAAAGCCTCACGCCGATTTATCCAACCGTAAACGGCTTGAACCAGCCCACTTTGCGCCGCATCATTCAGACGGCGTTGGACGTTACGCCGCTGCACGACACCTTGCCCGATGCCTTATTGGGTCGTCTGAAACTGCCGCACCTCGCCGAAAGCCTGCGCCTTTTGCATTCGCCGCCGCCGAGTTTCACCATTCATCAACTTTCAGACGGCACGCTGCCTGCATGGCAACGGCTCAAATTTGACGAACTTTTGGCGCAACAGCTTTCCATGCGCTTGGCGCGGCAGAAGCGCGTCAGCGGCACGGCAGCGGCATTGGGCGGCGACGGCACATTGACCCAAGCCCTGCGCCACGCCTTACCGTTTGCCCTGACCGGTGCGCAAGAAAGGGTCGTGTCCGAAATCCGCCGCGACATGGCGCAAACCCACCCCATGCACCGCCTGCTGCAAGGCGATGTCGGCAGCGGCAAAACCATTGTGGCTGCCTTGTCCGCGCTGACCGCCATTGAATCCGGTGCGCAGGTAGCTGTAATGGCGCCGACCGAAATCCTTGCCGAACAGCATTTCATCAAGTTCAAACAATGGCTTGAGCCGTTGGGCCTTGAAGTCGTCTGGCTCTCCGGCAGCCAGCGCAAAAAAGCCAAAGAGGAAGCCAAAGCCAAACTCGCCGACGGCACCGTCAAAATCGCCGTCGGCACGCACGCCCTGTTTTCAGACGACGTCGAGTTCCAAAATTTGGGCTTGGTGATTGTGGACGAACAACATCGCTTCGGCGTCGCCCAACGCCTCGCCCTCAAAAACAAAGGGCGCGACGTCCACCAGCTGATGATGTC
>ERZ772979.112-NODE-112-length-65595-cov-12.769377_pt1 | contig 65595 bp, 47 predicted proteins | sample MGYA00511130_ERZ772979 | MGnify/ENA primary metagenome ERZ772979 (study PRJEB29015, sample SAMEA2738103) | human oral metagenome | biome: human oral; feature: human-associated habitat; material: saliva | place: China | collected 2186 ...
ATGCGATGAGTTAGGCTTTCTCTCTTGCGAGTGTGCTACCTTCTGATGTCATATCAATCTTATCTCTCCCATAGGGCGGTAGTAGCACAGCTATTACCGCCCTTACTTTTATAGAAAGCCGAATATAAAGGAATCCCACCACAACATAATCCCATCAAGATGAGTCACAATATTGAGTCTAATAGCACGAATGCAGCTACTTCCCCTTCTATGCAGGAGGAAGGGGTCCGGATAAATTCTGTTTCAGAGTTTATAGAGAAAATTGTCCAGCTTGACAAAAAGGAAGGTGCCGAGATCTTCTACCGAGGTCATGCTGATAGGGATTGGGAGCTTCTTCCATCCATCTTTAGGACACCTAACGGGATAGAGAATGAGCATCTATTGTTTCGTGATATGGTGGCACGCTTACCTCAGAGCTTCTCCGATTGTAAATCTGCTTTAGACTACCTAGTCCAGATGCAGCACTATGGACTCCCCACTCGCCTCCTAGATGTGACAACAAATTCACTTGTCGCTTTATATTTTGCCTGTGAAGAGGTTTGTAATATAGGATCTGAAGCGATGAAAGCTGGGTCTGGCGAAGCTTTTAGGGCAATTCTATCGAGTCCGAAGCCGTGGGACACCAAGTACCTAAATAATAACTTCAATATGGTAGATGCTCTAAGTGCGCTTGTGGCAACGCTTGTAGCTACAGTTAATAAGGGTCAAGAGGCAGATCAAGCGATGGCGAATCTAGTGATTGATGATATAGGTAAGGCTATAGTCTCTAAAGACCCCACGGCAGGGAAAGCTGTGACACATGCGATAAAGGAAGGAAAGAAAGCTGGAAAGAAGATTGGATCAAAGGATAGAGTCGTTTACTTGTTTTCTATTCCCGAGGATAGTCTAAAGCACTATGATAGTGACACTGTTTCGGTATTGGCTAATCTAGCTAAGTGCAACGATAAAGAAATAGATATTTGTACTAAGCAGACCAAGGATGAGGGGAAGGGTAAGGAGCTAAGAGTGTTCAATAAGCAAGCTGGTATTCGGAAGCTACTCCACCAAATTAAGGAGGAGAAGCCTTACTTTAGACCGTTGATTGATTCTCATGATTTGAGTAGTATCTTCCTCATAAAGGCAAAGTATGGCAATCCTCGTATAGTCAATCAAGCAGGAGCATTCTTCCTATTTGGTCTAGGGATTACCCTTGCTCCATTCACTCCTGGAGGCCAATCTTTGACTAAAGGAGGGCGTATAGGGATCCCATCGACTTGGATTAAGCATAAGTTCATTGTTCCGAAGGATAAGAAAAAGAAGATACTTGAGGAGTTAGCGAACTTAGGAATAACGGAGTCCTATATCTATCCGGAAATAGATAAGTACGCTAAGGAGCTGAAGAAGCGGTATAATCTATAATAGATAGGCATTCTCCCCTCCTTCCCTTTCAGGGGTAAAGGCCGTACTACGGTGGGGGATGAAGCTGAATAGACAATAGTATAAAGATAGAGACATAAGGGATAGATAACCCAAAGAATATGAACGAGGAGGGAAGATCCCCCTAGAGGCAAACACTGCCTCCAGGGGGATCTTCTCTCCTCGCTTGTGTTTGTGTATTAAGGGAGCGTTGGGCTTTAGATTCTTCTCAGTTGCTAGATCTGCTCCCAAGAGGGTGGGAAGTAGCTGTCCTCGGGATAGGAGATAAGGAGAGGCTTCTTGGGGACAACGACCTTGACTTCATCACCATATTTAGAGCACAGAGCACCCCACCAGGAGAATGTGCTATTGGCTAGGACATAGCGCCTAAAGCTCGTTAGTAGGAACAAATCTTGTAGGGGTGTCAATCCCTTGACGAGAATGAGCTGGTAGTTATCGGCCAATAAACCAAGCTCCTCCTGTATCGCATCGAAGTCATCAGAGAAGACAAATACCCTCCCAACGGGCTGTTGCTGAGCTTGGAGGGCTAGCCCCTTAGTATAGTGTTCTACCCCAAAGAGCTGCACACCCGTATGTTGTAACGCTACGAAATCCCCTCGCCTCAAATGGATAGCAACATCCTCTAGCTGAATCATTGAGGCATACTCCCTCACAAGGTCAGCTGATGCAGCATGGAAATTAAGGAATTTACCGACACGCCTTCGGAAGTCTGTGCTTACATAATGGTATGACTGAAAGTAGCCACTTATCCTACAAACTAGGGGCAGCGTCCAGCGAGGATTCTCCTGCAGAGGAGGGAGGATATTTTGGAGGTAAACTCCATGCTTGTTTGGCTCCTCTTGATAGTGCTTGATATGTCGCTCCCATTTCTTGAGCAGACGAAACTCTCGGCTATCAGTATCTACGAACTGAAAGCCAAGGTATGCAATCAGTTCGCTGAAGAGATCACGCCGAGTCCGATCAAGGGATGAAGTGTCAGCCTTCGTTCTCTGAAGCTCATTGAGCAGATAAGGCCGTGTACCCAGCATACGCTGGAGATAGTCTGCATAGGCTAGGATATATAGCTGGTTACCAAGCCCACCATAGATGGAGAGGTAGATGCGCTTCATTGGGAGAGCGGAGAGATGTCATAATAGATCACTGCTGTACAAATATATGGCTTATCGAGGAATACAGCTAAATAGATCTGGTTCGCCCATCCCAATTTATCGCCCTCGATACCTCCTCCCTAGAAGAGGGGGAAAAGAAGGCATCAAAACAGATTAACTATCAGCAATATACGCAAAGAGACAAAGAGAAGGGAAACGAGTTATAGTAAGTCGTTGTAACGAGTTATGGTAACTCGTCTGAAAGAGTTATGGTAACTTGCGAAAGAGACTTATGGTAAGTCGTTATAACGAGTTATAGTAAGTCATAGCAAGGGACTTTCTCTCTCGGCATTCAACTATATTGGGGGCTAGTCGGTTTCCATTGTGTATTAGCATAATCAAGAAGATATGTCAGACGAAAACGAATACCTCCGCATAGAGGAAGATATAGTCGCTGCACTGCGCACCGTGTATGACCCCGAGATCCCCGTCAATGTCTACGACCTCGGACTCATCTACTGCGTGGAGCTCACCGATGACAAGTTCGTGACCATCACGATGACCCTTACTGCCCCCAACTGCCCTGCGGCAGACTTCATCCTCGAGGATGTTCGCCTGAAGGTCGAAGATGTCGAGGGCGTAACGGGCGTAGAGATCCAGCTCACCTTTGAGCCTGAGTGGAACAAGGATATGATGAGTGAAGAGGCCATGCTGGAGCTTGGCTTCTTGTAGGGCTTACAAGTAAAAGGTAACACAAACTCTCTGTGAGCAGAGGATAGCTGTGCGATACCCTCGCCCATACAGCAGCAAAGATAATGGACGTTTCACCTTACCATCACCTGCTCAAAGCATGGGACAGGCATCACCTCTTCTCATAGCTCATAGGACTTCGAGAGCTTCACATCTGCATGTAGACTATCTTTGTATCTATATACAAAGCGTTTTAGATATACATGCGGACAAGCGCATGTGTATATCATCCCCAATCAATAATGGAGCAACGGACTAAGGTCTTCTTCACAAGTGATGCCCACCTTGGGTCAGCCTACCACAAGGATCCACGAGCTGTCGAGCAGCGTCTCGTACGCTGGCTACAGACAATCCAGAGTGAGGCTCGTGCGGTGTACTTCCTCGGAGACATGTTTGACTACTGGTTTGAGTATCGGGCAGTCGTCCCAAGGGGCTACGTGCGCTTCCTAGGGCAGGTAGCGATGATGCACGACCAAGGTGTAGAGATTCATTTCTTTGCAGGGAACCATGATGTGTGGTTTAGGGACTACCTGGAGGAAGAGGTGGGAGCCATTATTCATCACCATGCCGAGGTCGTGGAGCTGATGGGCAAGACCTTCCGACTAGCCCATGGGGATGAAGAGTACTGTGTGCAGAAGTTCTCCAACAAATTCCTCTACAAGCTCTTTCGTAACCGTATTGCCCAAGTGCTCTATGCCGCAGTACATCCTCGCTGGACGGTGGGCTTCGCACTTAGTTGCTCGCTTCGTAGCCGCAAACGAGGGATGGCACGAAGGACACTTGGGAATATCCCTCACGCCTACCACAACGATTATTTTAATGTAGAGCAGGAGCTACTCGTGCGCTTTGCCAAGAAGCATAGCGCAGAGCATCCCGAGATCGACTATTACCTATTCGGGCATCGGCATCTTTTGATTGACCTTGCACTGAAGGGAGGCAAAAGGGTCATCGTACTCGGCGATTGGTTGCAATACAACTCCTTCGCTGTATGGGATGGCAAATGCCTTTACATCGATCAGTTCGAGGCCGAATAACAGCAACCCATAAAAGCAAAGTGGCACAAGGAGCATCTACCCCTTGTGCCGCTTAGCATTTATGTCAGTATGGGTCACTACAATTCTCCCACTTGATACGTATTTATCATTTTCCTGATACGGGAATTAGGGTTGTATGGAGGGACTATTATTTCTGTCCCCAGCTACTTCTATCTAGACTTCTGTAATGGATGGCTTCGGCTATATGCTCCTTGCGGATTGCTTCTTCCCCAGCAAGGTCAGCGATCGTTCGGGCAACTTTCAGAATGCGGTCATAGGCACGTGCGGAGAGATCTAAACGCTCCATCGCAGCCTTGAGCCGTGCTAGACCCTCGGCATCAGGTCGAGCAAAACGCTGCATCAAGGCTGGGGTCATCTGTGCATTGCAGTGTACATCGGGGAAGGATGCGAAGCGGGCATTCTGCACCTCACGAGCCACCATGACACGCCGACGAATAGCCTCGCTCCCCTCGGAGGGTCTCATTTCAGAGAGCTTGTCGAAGGGTACAGGGGTGATCTCTACCTGAATATCGATGCGATCAAGCAACGGCCCCGAGACCTTCCCCAGATAACGTTGCACCTGCTGAGGCGTACATTCACAGGGACGGGTCGGATGATTATAGTAACCGCAGGGGCAAGGGTTCATAGCTGCTACAAGCATGAAGCCGGCAGGATAATCCACCGTGAAGCGAGCCCTCGCCACCGTAACCATCCGCTCCTCGAGGGGCTGACGCATGACTTCAAGTACATTACGACTGAACTCTGGGAGTTCATCAAGGAACAGCACCCCATTGTGCGCCAGACTAATCTCTCCCGGCTGAGGATTGCTACCACCACCAACAAGAGCCACTGGCGAAATAGAATGATGAGGCGCTCGAAAAGGGCGTGTCGCAAGTAGCGTAACATCCCGAGAGAGCTTACCAGCCACCGAGTAAATCTTTGTAGTCTCCAACGATTCACGGAGTGTAAAGGGAGGAAGGATTGAAGGGAGGCGCTTGGCCATCATAGACTTCCCACTACCCGGAGCACCGATCATTAGGAGGTTATGCCCACCTGCTGCAGCAACCTCCAGCGCACGCTTCACAGACTCCTGCCCCTTCACCTCTGAGAAATCAAAGACTGATGCCCCCTGTGCTTGATAAAACTCCTCGCGAGTATCCACCTCCACGAGGGGTAGAGATGCTTGGCCTGAGAGCATATCAATGACCCCTCGCAGGCTGTGGGCAGCATGGACACGGAGCGCATTCACTACGGCAGCCTCACGTGCATTCTCCTCGGGCAAGATAAAGCCCTCAAAGCCTTCCTCTCGAGCTTGTATAGCAATGGGTAAAGCCCCACGAATGGAGCGCACCGTACCATCCAAGGAGAGTTCGCCCATGATCATATACCGCTCCAGCAGGTCATTAGGAATTTGTCCATCGGCCGCTAGTATACCGATCGCTAGAGGTAAATCGTAAGCCGCCCCCTCCTTCCTCAGATCAGCGGGACTCATATTGATGACAATGCGCTTACCTGGGAACTTATATCCACTGCTCTCAATGGCCGATATAATTCGATCTTGACTCTCCTTAATCGCTGTATCAGGAAGCCCAACAAGCTGGAAGTATGATCCCGGAGTACAATTCACCTCTATTGTGACTGTACGCGCCTGAATACTCTGCAAAGCTGCAGCATAGGTCTTTATAAGCATGGTTGTGTGTCTATGGTAATAAAAAGGGAAGGATGCTACTTGATCCTCCCCAGTGTATCGATACGAAAGTGGACTGACTTAGCCTGACCCTCTACTCCAAAAATCCGACGAGCTTCGCTCACCACACCCAAGCTGTCGGAGAAGACAATCCCATCTAGGCTATCCCTCTTTACCCTTAGACGTGCTGTACTATCTGAGGCTGTTGGCATGAAGAAAACAGAGATAAGGCTATCGGGCTTTGCCTTCGCACGTAGCTCTCGTATCTCGTGCGAAGGCATTGTGTTTAGCCCCTCAGGAGAGGCAAAGACCACGAGTAAGGGGTGCTTGCGATATAAGTCAGTAAGGTTTCGCTCCTTCCCCGAGGCATCTTTTCCGACAAGGTAGGGAGCTTCAGCGGGTAGCTTCATCTTTTGCTCTGGGAAGTTCGTTTGCTCCTTCCATTCCTCCCCTATGAGTTCGAAGAGGCGAACACGCTGACCCGCATCATGCGAAACAAGCACCGAGTGAAAACGAGCTGTATCAAGGTACAGCTCCAGCTTCGTATCAAAGTGCGTAAGCGTGTCGGTCATCTGCCCCTCAGGACCTATACAAGTGATGAAAGCAACCGTATCATGACTCGTCTTTGCATCCAACTGGATCACAAGATGAGAGCCTCGCTGATCTGAGCGGCAAGAGCTACCGAACAAGGTAAAAGAGAAAAGAGAAAAAAGCCCAATAAGAGCTGTGAGTTTATGCATAATCGTTTTATAAGAGTTCGTCCTCACGAGTCATAAAAGTAGAGACAGGAAGCCCAGTATCTCCTACCAAATTGGCATCCGTAAACGGCTTCCATCCATAGCGAATAGTAAGTCGCTGTGACCTTATTGACTTTGGAATTGAAATACGTACCACATCACCGAATGCCTCTGCCGTGACTGAGTGAATCAACCCATCAGCATCAACCAGCTCAAAGCCTCGAATGGGCTGATGATCCGAGGTGGTAAGTGTACGCACATCCTTAAAGGAAAGACCCAGCACCTCTCCCTCATCTGTCTTAACACGGCCTACCCAGCTGAGCGATGGACTCCTTGCCGTAAGGGTATCGAAGCCATAGTCGTTATGTAGGGCGAGCAATGCCAAGCGATGCCCAATAGGCTTCTTGTTCTTCGGGTGAACATCATTGGGGTGGCCAAGGTCAGAGGATACCACCATTTCCACTCCATTCTTAGGCTGTTGCATCCTCCTCTGGCTATCACGGAAGTGTGGCCATGTTGGGCGATTAATCGAGGAGAGCTGTACGTAGTAAAAGGAGAGGTTTGACCCAAAGTAATTTTTCCAGCTTGAGGTAAGTAGCGGGAAGAGCTGTTCGTGTGCCTCGACATTATGGGCATTGGACTCGCCTTGATACCATAGTACACCACGTAGACCATAGTGTGCTAAGGGGCGGATACCTGTATCAAAAAGATAGGTGGGTGCATACGGGTGCCGAGCTAGAGGCGTATCCTGTAGCTTCAGGTTTTGCGTTGCTCGCTCTCTGACCCAAGGCATGATATAGTCGTTCGTACGCCAATGCCGTAGGATAGCAGGGAGATTTCGTTCAAGAGTCTCTCGATCAATCCATGCCTCTGTGGGAGCACCTCCTACAGCATTGACGATGATCCCCACTGGAACCTTCAGGCTATCTCGTAGCTCCTTAGCAAAGTGATAGGCAATGGCAGAGGTAGAGGCTACACTATGAGGTGTAGCAGCCTGCCATTGTGCGGGTAAGTAATAATCCAATCTATTCAGAGAGTCAAGGAACGACACAGGCCAGGTAACGGCATCGGTCACGTGTGCAGGCTTCATGTCGTAGATTCTCAGCTCTGGGTCGTTAGCCTGCTGTGCCAAGTCTTGATCCTTCGTCTCCCGCAGTTGCATAGCCATATTGGACTGACCTGAGCAAAGCCATACCTCCCCGATGTAGACAGAGTCAAGTTGGATTGTCCGAGACTTTGTCTGAAAGGTCAGCGTATAAGGCCCTCCTGCGTCAGGGGAAGGCAGGGAAACACCCCACGAACCATTGTCTTTCGCTGTAGTAAGAGATGTCAGTTCTCGCTCAGGGCTTACCTTCTGGCCTCTCAGGGTAACCTTGACACGCTCCCCAGCGTTCGCCGTACCACTCAGCTGCAATGGAACTCCTCGCTGTAGTACCATGCCACTCGAATATACACTAGGCAAACGTAGACCTCCATAGTCCCCAGTAATGGCTCCATAAACTACCTCAGCTAGGATCTTTGCTCCTTCGGCTGTGGGATGCACAGCATCGGGCAAGTAATGGGGATAGGGATAGAGCGGTGCGTGCAGATCAATCAACTGCACTCCTGCCCCACGAGCGACACATTCAATCGCCCTTTGTATCTGTCTCTGCCAATCCCGAGTACCCGACTCAAAGCGTGGATGCTCTACTCCAATGGGTGTCGTACGAGCAATGAGGATACGCATACGTGGATTCGTACGGCGTAGTGAGTCAATCAGCTGGCGGTAATTCGGGATGAACTCATCTCTATAATTCGGCCAATTACGAGGATCGGTATCGTTCACCCCTAGGTGAATGACAGCAATATCCGCCTTGTATGCCAAGGCCTGCCGATACTCCTCCTGCTTGATGTACGGGCGATGTCCTCTGAAAAGGAGCGTTGCACCAGACTTCCCAAAGTTCGCAACTTCGTACTTCGTACCCAGTAGGGTCTGCAGAACCGCTGGGTAGGCCACTCGCTCACGATCCTTCAGTAGATAGCCGTAGGTAATACTATTACCGATGCAAGCTACACGTATGGGAGCCTTCCCTTTGGCGTGGGAAACTGAGGGAAAAAAGCTAAAGAGGATAAGGGAGAGAAGGACAGTAAAGAGTCTTTTCATGTGTGAGGAATAGAGAGTTAATACTGGACAAAGCAAGAGGTAAGCGATAAGAGTAGCAGGACGGGCTAAACGTGATAAATCATAATAGATGATGCTCGGAGAGCTGGATAATACGTTCAATCACTGCGTCCTCCTGATTGTGTAGCGGATCATAAGGAGACTTGAGGTTTGCCCCTGTGATCCGAGCAAAGATCTGCCAAGTCCACGCCTTAAAACTCCCGAGGAACGCCTGAACCAATTCGTAGCCCGTCATCCCACACTGTCGGTGGATGAGTTTGATGAGAACCTTCCCTTGCCGAAGCGTCAGATCCTTCATCTTCGGTGTCATATCTCGTTTTAGCTCTTTCTCCACCTGTTTCAAGTGCCGCTCTCGCTCCTTCTCCGGCAGAGTCTCCATATACTCGTAGGTCTCGATGATGGTGGCTGCCACATACTTCGCATAGGGATAGGTCTTCTTCACATCCCGAATTAGTCGCCAGAGCTGTTGTCGCTCCTCAAGGGTAAGCGGTTGCAAGTTTCGCCTAGCATATACATTAATATCTGGGAGCTCTACCTCGACCAGCGTATCAGCCACGACCTGTGGCTCTGCCACCTGAGGCTCTTGAGCAAATAGAGATATCCCCCCACAAGTAAGGAAGAGAAGGACACTAATGAGCCGAAAGACATGTGTGGTACGGAGTCTTGGGGCTGAAAGAGAATCAGAGAAAACATGGTCTACATCAGATATACGTCCATCCTCTGATATAGCGAAATGACCATACAGCGAGGACTCATGGCCCGTCACTGAGACACGATACCCAGCTGGCAGACCATCGCCCTCACCAAGCTCCAGCATATAGCTATCATTTGAGCCTCGGCCTATTCCGAATATATGTCGTATGGTATCCATCTACATGTTTTGAACGCTTATCTCCCCTATTTATTGGGTACAACCCCACCCCTCATACTCCTCTCAAAAGTACGAAAAAGCTCGACGCCATATACATACTCCACAGGTAACACTCTAAGACGCCAAGCACTTTCCTCATCAAGGAAGACAGACACCCCTAGCCCCAATAAAAGAGTTAGGCTAACTCCCTTACTTGGAGCTAGCCTTAACTTATCTAGTGAATCGCCTGGGGTTCGAACCCAGGACCCCATCCTTAAAAGGGATGTGCTCTGCCAGCTGAGCTAGCGATTCGACCTAAAAGCACTTAACCTCACATAAATCCACTCCTACAATGTCTCTCCCCTTGATGAAAAGCAATCACAACATGAGGCAAAGTGCGGTGCAAAATTAGTGATTTCTCTCGACAAAAGCAACGACGTCCTTATGCCTATCTCTTATCCCCTCTCCCATAGCCTCACATCTCCTCTCTTCCACCTCTTCACCCTGTGCTTTCTCAATCTATCAACCAGTGGTAACGGTGTAATGAATCTCACCATATCACGAACTTTATCCCCCTCAAACAAGGAATACAAAATACAGAAACAACCAGCTTTAATACAACACCTTAGCATTGACAAATCGACCGCCCTTACATCCCTCTTCTACGAGTTACTATAAGTCGTCATCACGAGTTACCATAACTCGTCTCAGCGAGTTACCATAACTTTTTAGGACGACTTACCACAACTCTCTGCAACGAGTTATGGTAAGTCGTCGGAGGGCGATTAGTTACCATAACTCACGCCTCTTTCATCCATGTAAAATCACAGCTTTCCCACTTGGCAGGAGCGCAGTGCAGTTGCAGGAATGAAGAACTTATATTACCTTTGCACCGCAAGACTTGAGAGGCAAACACTCTTCCTTAGCTCAGTTGGTTAGAGCATCTGACTGTTAATCAGAGGGTCCTTGGTTCAAGCCCAAGAGGAAGAGCTTCCCTAGATGGGAAGGGATGTTGCACGAAGGGGTCTTCACCTTCTTCCTTAGCTCAGTTGGTTAGAGCATCTGACTGTTAATCAGAGGGTCCTTGGTTCAAGCCCAAGAGGAAGAGCTTACTCAGTAAGGTTTTTGAGTTTTAGTACACTTGGATGCCCCATAGTAGCATATCGCTATGGGGCATTCATCGTTTTAGTCCCCATCTAATCATGCTACTTATCAGCCTGCTCCAGACCTATCTGCATCCGTGATGATGCGGGGAATGGTTAAAGGGACAGGCAAAGCACACAAGCACACCACGAGAGGTAGGGGACAGATTATCGCATATAGCGTATCTTCGTAGTGTGAAACAAGTTGATTCCCCGCTGAAGGTTGGGACATTCCTTCCTCCCCTACTCTACGGATCAGATGATATGCTTGCTCGCCTCGAGCAGGTATTGCCCCCCAAGGCACATACGACAATAGCTGGCCTGCAAGGCTCCTCGGTGGCGTTTATACTCCCCCGCATCCGGAGGGCAGCACCACTCATTGTACTCCTTCGAGACGAAGAGCGAGCAGGCTATCTCTACTCTGACCTAGAGGGACTGTTGGGTACTGATGCTGTACTCTTCTTCCCTTCGGCTTACCGCCGAGCAATCCGCTATGGGCATCGAGACGAAGCAAGTACGCTCCTTCGCTCCATGGTGTTGAGCCAACTCTACAGCGAAGAGAAGCGTAGCACCTCTCGTCTACCCATCATCATCACCTACCCCGAGGCTCTCCTAGAGAGCGTACCGAGAGACGAAGAGCAGGCAGCCGACACCTTCATCATACAAAAAGGCGATCTACTGAGCCGAGATGAGCTGAGAGACAAGCTCCTCTCTTGGGGCTTCGAGCGTGTGGACTACGTCTATGAGCCGGGGCAGTTTGCTCTACGTGGTAGCATCTTCGACATCTACTCCTTCACATCGGAGCTACCTTATCGCTTGGACTTCTTCGATGACGAAGTAGAGAGCTTACGCCGCTTCGAGGTGGATAGTCAGCTCTCCATTGAGGCACTCAACGAACTCATACTTAGCCCTAATCTAGCCACAACCGAAGGAGTACGGGTCTCACTTCTCTCACTCCTTCCTCAGGGAACACAGCTCGTCATTGAGGGACGAAATAGCCTAAAGGCACGGCTAGAAGCTACGTGGAATGAAGCCCCAATCCTACAAGATGGAGAGGGCTTCGCTGACCTAGAGGCTCTGCGCAAAGCCCTTGTCTCTCCCAGTGATCTACTACACGAACTTGGTTCTCTTGCTCAATATGAGCTGGTAGCAGATGCTACCCAAGGGGGTATAACTTTCCACACCGAACGACAGCCCTTATTTCATAAGGATTACGATGCCCTCGCTGAGCAAATCCGCACTTGGCAGCGTGAAGGCTTCGCCCTCCATCTATCAGCAAGCTCCGACACAGCCTATGAGCGGGTAACAGATATACTGCATGATCGCTTGCCAGTCGAGTTGATGCCACAGCGTACGCGACTCACTCTGCATGAGGGCTTTGTAGACCTTGACCACCGCTGGGTACTCCTTACCGAGCACGAACTCTTCGATCGTTATCACAAGTACAGCCTACGCAGTGACAAGGCTAGCGCAGGGAAGGTAACACTCTCGCTGAAGGAGCTACAGAGCTTTAACCGTGGCGACCTAGTCGTACATGCCGACCATGGTATCGGGCGTTTCGATGGACTGGTAACGATGGAGCAGCAGGGACGTCCCCAAGAGTTCGTTAAGCTCATATATCGCAATAACGACTCGATCTATGTCAATCTCCATAGCCTGCATAAGCTATCTCACTACCGAACGGGTGGGGAGCAAACGGAGGTCACGCTTAGTGCTGTCGGCTCAGGTGCATGGCAGCGCATCAAAGACAAGACAAAGAAGCGCATCAAGGACATCGCTCGTGACCTCATACGCCTCTATGCCAAGCGTCGGGAGAGCGAGGGCTTTGCCTTCAGTCCCGACAGCTACCTACAGCATGAGCTAGAGGCTTCGTTTGCCTTCGAGGATACTCCTGATCAGGCTGCAGCAACAGTAGCCGTAAAGATGGATATGGAGCGTCCCTACCCGATGGATCGACTCCTCTGCGGGGATGTAGGGTTTGGTAAGACAGAGATTGCCATCAGAGCTGCCTTCAAGGCTGTGACGGATAGCAAGCAGGTAGCGGTACTTGTCCCTACAACGGTTTTGGCCTACCAGCATTATCGCACGTTCACGAAACGCCTTAGAGACTTCCCCGTACGTGTAGATTATATCTCTCGAGCACGCACAGCAAAGGAGCTACGTTCCTTGCTACAAGACCTCAAGGAGGGGAAGATAGACATCATCATCGGGACTCACCGGCTGACGAGCAAGGATGTCGTATTTCATGACCTTGGACTACTCATTATAGATGAGGAGCAGAAGTTTGGGGTAGCAACGAAGGAGAAACTTCGTCAGCTCCAGGTCAACGTCGATACACTAGCCATGAGTGCCACGCCCATACCTCGCACCCTGCAATTCTCACTCATGGGTGCCCGAGACCTATCTAACCTAAACACCCCACCCGCTAACCGTCGTCCCGTAGAGACTATACTCACAGAGGCGATTCCCTCTGTACTAAGGGAAGCGATAGGCTTTGAGCTCAGCCGAAACGGACAGGTATATTGTGTGAATAGCCGCATCAACAACATCGAGAACCTTGCTGCTCTCATCCAGCGTGAAGTCCCTGATGCACGTATCGCCGTAGCACATGGTAGACTTGCACCAAAGGAGATGGAGCAAATCCTCATCGACTTTGGTAACCACGAGTACGATGTGCTTGTAGCGACTAAGATCATCGAGAATGGGATTGACGTACCGAACGCTAATACCATCATGATCCACGATGCCCATCACTACGGGCTGAGTGAGCTACACCAGTTGCGTGGACGTGTAGGGCGAAGTGACCGCAAGGCCTTCTGTTATCTCCTCTCCCCTCCTTTAGACAGCCTGAGCGAAGAGTCACGTAGGCGTCTGACAGCCATCGAGAGCTTCAGTGATCTAGGCAGTGGTATCCGCATCGCCCTGCAAGACCTTGATCAGCGAGGGGCAGGTAATGTGCTGGGCGTCGAACAGAGTGGGTTCATCGCCGACATGGGCTATGAAACCTACCAGAAGGTATTTACCGAGGCTGTCGAGGAGCTGAAGACAGGGGAGTTTGCCCATATCTATACGAGGGATGGCGAAGGAGAGGGAGCAGGCAGCTCGGGGCATTTCGTTGTAGAGACACAGGTAGAGAGTGACCTAGAGCTTTCCTTCCCCAGCACCTACGTACCGCTGGATAGTGAGCGTATCCTCCTCTACCGAGAGCTAGATAGCCTGACAGATGACAAGGCTCTAGAGGCCTTCCGCACACGCATGGAGGACCGCTTCGGTAAGCTCCCCGCCTCTGCCCATGCACTCACCCTCATTCCTCATCTCAGACGTCTGGGGCAGTTGCTCGGTATCGAGAAGGTCGTCTTGAAAGCTGGCTCTATGAGCCTGCACCTCATCGCTGACACAAGTAGTCCCTACTACGCATCAGACGCTTTTGGCCGACTGCTCGACTACGTAGCTCGCAATAACCGTAGCTGTGAGTTCGTTCAACGTACAGGACGCCATATCATCCGTATTAACAACATTCCCACCGTCCCGATGGCCATCTCCACTCTGGAGCATATACTCTACGCTCGAGGGAAGGACGAAGGGACTAATCTAACAAACAAATGATTTCCAAGAACCTATGCCTCAAAGGGCTTGTTCTCTCACTGTGTCTACCTCTGCTCTCTGGGCATGTAGCGGCACAGCAGAAACAATCCATTCATTCGAGCCAAACCTCACAGAAGGCTCTTAATCGTAATAAGACAATGGCAACAGTAACATTCAAGAAGGATCTTACCATCAAGCTCAATGGTGTCCTCCCAGCCGTAGGCTCACAAGCTCCTAACTTCAAGGGCACGAAGACCGACCTCAGCGATGTACATCTCGAGGACTACCGAGGCAAGCGTGTCGTGCTGAACATCTTCCCTAGTGTAGACACGGGCGTATGTGCCGCAAGTGTCCGTCGCTTCAATGCAGAGGCTTCCAAGCTAGAGAATACCGTGGTGCTCTGCATCTCCAAGGACCTCCCCTTCGCCCAGGCACGCTTCTGCGGTGCAGAAGGTCTTGACAAGGTCATCCCTCTCTCTACCTTCCGCTGCAATTGCTTCACCGATGGCTATGGTCTACTACAGACTGATGGCCCTCTCTACGGACTACTAGCCCGTGCTGTCGTAGTCATTGACGAGGCTGGGAAGATCCTCTACACAGAGCTCGTCCCCGAGATCACAAACGAACCCAACTACGAAGCTGCACTCGCTGCACTGAAGTAGTACCAAGGGGGGCATCACCCCTCAACAGGGGAATCATCCCTCACCCCTTAGCCCCATCCGACAGTACTGTCCGATGGGGCTTCTCTTTTCCCTATATCCCTTCTCTAAATTACCCTTATAGCACTTTGAGAGAGACCCATGCAAGGGTCTCGGCTGGAACCCATGCATGGGTATCACCCCAAACCCATACATGCATTCCTTACGCACCCTACTGTGGGTATGAAGTACCCCCTGTATAGATCACATGAGGATGCCTAGAGAGATGGACACGTAGCAATTACAAGGAAAAACGTGGAATAGTCTCGGGAATTGGCTACCTTTGACATGGTGATTTTTCCCAAGCTACTACAAACATTTTGCTTCGTAATATGAAAAGCGTACGTACTACAATCTATGCAGCAGGGATTGCTCTTGCCCTCCTTGCCTCCTCTCCGCATGCCTCAGCCCAGCAGGACTACAAGCCTACGAAGGAGAACCTCCAGGCACGTGAGGCCTTCCGTGACAAGGGCTTTGGGATCTTCCTCCACTGGGGGCTCTACAGCACCTTCGCTCAGGGCGAGTGGTATATGACCAATGCCAATATCGACCATGCCGAATATGCCAAGGCTGCCGCAGGCTTCTATCCCTCTCGCTTCGATGCCGCAGCTTGGGTAAGCGCCATCAAGGCCTCGGGAGCAGGCTACCTGACCTTTACCTCACGCCACCACGATAGCTTCTCTATGTGGGACACCAAGCAGAGTGACTACAACATCGTCAAGGCTACCCCCTTCCGTCGAGACATCCTCGCAGAGCTGAGGGATGAGTGTCGCAAGCAGGGCTTGGGCTTCCATATCTATTACTCCATCCTAGACTGGCACCGTGAGGACTACTACCCCATCGGACGTACAGGACGAGGTACGGGTCGCAAGAGCCACGGTAGCTGGGATACCTACGATGCCTTCATGAACGCGCAGCTCGCCGAGCTCGTACGAGACTACGGAGCAGAGGCTATCTGGCTAGACGGAGAGTGGGATCAGGACGAGAACCCAGGCTTCGACTGGCGATATGACAAGATGTACGCCAATATTCATAAGATCAACCCCGCCTGCCTCATCGGGAATAACCACCACAGCACACCCCATCAGGGCGAGGACTTCCAGATGTTTGAGCGAGACGTCCCCGGAGCTAACACCTCTGGGCTATCTGGCCAAGACATCAGTAAGCTCCCCCTAGAGACTTGTCAGACGATGAATGGTATGTGGGGCTACAAGATCATCGACCAGAACTACAAGTCCGACACTACCCTCATCCGTCTACTCGTACAGACAGCAGGACGCAATGCTAACCTCCTCCTAAATATCGGCCCAGAACCCTCAGGTGCCCTCCCCGCTCTTGCACTGGATCGCCTAGCCAAGATCGGCTCCTGGATGAAGGTCTATGGCAAGACCGTCAAGGATGGTGTACGTGAGGGACTCCTTTCCCCACAGGAATGGGGTGTGACCACCCAGCGAGGCAAGACGCTCTACCTACACATCCTCGACTGGAAGAGCCGTATGCTCTCCCTACCTCTGACGGATCGAGTACAGCGTGTCGTCTCCTTTGACACTCAGCGTCCCATCCCCTACACACAGACCAAGGCGGGGCTGACCCTGACCTTCGACAAGGCTCCACACGAGCTTAATGCCATTGACTATATCGTCGAGGTTACACTCAAGTAAGGGTGCACATGGACTATCGTATAGAGAACTGTGCTTCCTCTGCCACTAGTGCCCTCAGGGCACAGCAGGGAGGAGCCTACCGAGTAGAGCTCTGTGCAGCCCTACCTGAGGGAGGCACTACCCCGAGCTATGGAGAGATCTGTACCGCCCGTCGTCTCCTAGACATCAAGCTCAACGTCATCATTCGCCCCCGAGGTGGGGACTTCCTCTACACCCCGATCGAGCAGGAGATCATGCTCCACGACATCGAGCAGGCTAGACGCATCGGCGTGGATGGAGTAGTCATCGGCTGCCTTACCCCTGAGGGGGAGGTCGATAGACCGCTCATGGCTCGGCTCATCGAGGCCGCTGGTGGGATGAGCGTGACCTTCCATAGAGCGATCGATATGTGCCGGGATAGGGAGGCTGCGCTGGAGACCATCATAGACCTCGGCTGCTCGCACGTACTGACCTCAGGCGGACACAATACCGCCCTAGAGGGAGCCGATGAGCTCGCTCGTATGGTCCGGCAGGCTGCAGGCCGTATCGTCATCATGCCAGGTAGTGGTGTGAACCCGACGAACATAGCTCAGCTAGCTGAGCGTACGGGAGCTAGCGAGTTCCACTTCTCGGCTCGTCGCCCTACCCCTAGTGGTATGCTCTACCGACACGCAGGGGTCTCCATGGGCGGGACAGTCACCATAGACGAGTATAGCCTCCTAGAGACCGACCCCGAGCTGATACGCTCTGCACTCTCTGCACTCAAGCAACTACACTCATAGCAACATAAAGTACCTTCATACAGACAATATGCGCACACGGATGATATTTACCCTCGCCCTTGCCCTCCTACCGACCCTAGGGCTGGCGAAGGAGGTAAAGAAGCCCAGTCGGCAGACCATACAACAGGTCCAGAGTGACCTAGCGAAGCGAAGGGCAGCCTTCAAGGAAGGCAAGCTCTTCGACAAGAGCAAGATGACCCCAGAGGAGCGTGATGCCCTCACCTTCCTCTATGCCTACATGCCGAGCAACGACCTCATCAACCGCTCGGGTCAGTTCTTCCTCGATCACGTACGTAGCTCCCTCAGGGCTCGGCAGGAGCTTCCCTGGGGTAAGAGTGTGCCTCAGCGTGAGTGGCTGCACTTCGTACTCCCACCACGAGTCAATAACGAAGCCCTCGACTCTGCTCGCCTCGTCCTCTACGACGAGCTGAAGGATCGGGTGAAGGGGCTATCCATGAAGGAGGCTGTACTGGAGGTCAACCACTGGTGTCACGAGCACGTAGTCTATACCCCAAGTGACTCCCGTACCTCCTCACCTCTAGCGACCATCCGTACTGCTTACGGGCGTTGTGGTGAGGAGTCCACGCTCCTCGTCGCAGCCCTACGTACCGTGGGTATCCCTGCCCGTCAGGTCTATACCCCACGCTGGGCGCATACAGATGACAACCATGCCTGGGTAGAGGCTTGGGTAGATGGACAGTGGTACTTCCTCGGGGCATGTGAGCCCGAGCCTGTGCTGAACCTCGCTTGGTTCAACGCACCCGTCTCTCGTGCTATGCTCGTACATACTAAGGCCTTCGGACGCTATGATGGCCCCGAGGCTGTCATCAGTCGTACCCCCACCTATACGGAGATCAATGTCATAGATAACTATGCCCACACGGGCAAGATCATCGTAGAGGTCGTAGACGCTAAGGGACAAGCACTGTCCCATACCTCGGTAGACTTCAAGGTGTACAACTACGGAGAATTCCACACCGTAGCTCGCCAAGAGACAGATGCCAAGGGACGTACAACCTTCACCGCCGGTAGAGGGGATATGATCCTATATGCTAGTCGAGCAGTGGGCAATAGCTTCCGCTACGGACTGCAGCAGGTGACCTTTGGCAAGGATAGCCTCGTGCGCCTCACCCTTAACCATAGCCCCGAGGAGAAGCTCGACCTAGACTTCACCATCACCCCTCCTAGAGAAGATGCTCGCTACCCCGAGGTGACCAAGGAGCAGCGTGCCGAGAACGATCGCCGTATGGCAGAGGAGGACTCCATACGAGTGCGCTATGTATCGACCTTCCTCACGAAGCAGCTTGATGGCCTCGATGCACGAGGCAACTGGCAGACGATCCGCACCTTCGTAGACACGGCTAAGGATAAGGAGCAGGCTCTGGCGCTCCTACGTGTCATCTCCGCCAAGGACCTAAGGGACGTAGAGCTAGAGGTACTGAGAGATCACCTCACGAATACCAAGCCCCTCGAAGCCTTCGCCTCCGATGCTTCGCTCGTGATGAACTACATCTACAACCCAAGAGTATCTACCGAGCCCCTGACCAGCTACAAGAGTCTGTTCCTCTCTACCGTACCTCAGGAGCTACAGAAGGCCTTCCGCAGTAGCCCCGAGGCGTTACGTCAGTGGTGCATCCGCTCCATCACTATAGATGAGGCGAACAACCCGCTCTCCTATCCCATCGAGCCACTAGGTGTATGGCGCACGAGACGAGCTGACCGCCACTCACTGGGCATCTTCTTCGTATCACTCGCCCGTACAATGGGCTGGCCTGCCCGCATCGATGGTGTCACGGGTAAGGTACAGTACTACGAGGGCAAGGCTTGGCACGATGTGACCTTCGAGGCTAGCGCACACAAGGCTACTGCCCAGCAGGGGACACTACGCCTAAGCTACAAGGACAATGGTATCATCGACAATCCGAAGTACTACTACCAGTTCACCCTATCTAAGTTCGGTAAGGACGGCTCACTCGACCTACTGAGCTATGACGAAGGAGACAATGGTCTGGAACAAGGTACTTCGTGGGCAAAGACCTTCAAGGATGGCGCCCCCATGGATGCTGGACACTACCTCCTCGTCTCTGGCTCCAGACTTGCTAGTGGTAGCGTACTCGTCAATGTCAAGACCCTATCGATCTCTGCAGGCAAGACCACTGACGAAGCCCTCGTAATGCGTAGGGATACCACCGCTGTAGCTGTCCTCGGGAGCTTTAATTCGGAGAACCTCTACGGCTACCTCGGAGAGGCTCAGTCCTTGACTAAGACATTCGACATCACGGCAGCACAGCCCCAGGAGCGCTCGCTCCTCTCTACTACAGGCCGAGGCTACTACATCCTAGGTATCCTCGGAGCTGGCGAAGAGCCTACGAACCATGCCCTCAAGGACATCATCGCCGAGCGTGAAGTCTTCGAGCACTGGGGTCGTAGCCTTGTGCTCCTCTTCAAGGACGAGACGAGTCGCTCACGCTACCGCAGTGAGGACTTCCAGGGCCTACCGAAGGGTACTGTCTTCGGTATCGATGCCACGGGCAAGATACTAGATGAGCTACGTACCTCGATGAAGCTACGCAGTGGCGACCTGCCCATCTTTATCATCGCAGATACCTTCAATCGTGTCGTCTTCGTCTCACAAGGCTACACAATCGGTCTCGGTCGTCAGCTACGCAGCGTGATCACCGCCCTCGAGCAGGAGCAGTGCACCGAGCCTACACGTACCTGCACCCAGCCTTAGAGCACCAGCACACGAGCGAAACTAGATTAACTGAAACACCTCCCCTAGAGTAGTCGTCTACTCTAGGGGAGGTGTCTTTATTCATCCTAGCACAGGGGTCGTGCTAAGGCATGATACATATCAGAGCTTACGGATGAGGGAGAGTCCATCACGCATGGGTAGGATCAAGTTCTCTACACGAGGGTCTTGTTGCACCCAGTCATTGAAGGCTAGGATGGCTTGTGTCTGGGTATCTGTCGGCAGAGGCTCTGCTACGACCTTCCCATCCCAGAGTGTATTGTCTGCAAGGATGATTGCACCTGACGGTAGATGGGGGAGTATCAGCTCGTAGTAATCGATGTACTGACGCTTATTCGCATCGATATACACGAGGTCGAAGGAGTACTTCTCCAGGAGCTTCGGGAGGAGCTCTAGAGCATCACCAAGGTGCAGATGTATGCGGTCTCGGTATGGAGCCTGTGCCACGAACTCTCGGATGAAGTCCTCCATCTCGTCATCGGACTCTAGGGTGTGTACCTCACCATCCTCTGGGAGTGACTCCGCTAAGCAATGTGCTGCATAGCCCGTGTAGGTACCTATCTCCAGCACCTGACGTGCATGGGTCATTCGGCAAATCATCTGTAGCAGGTTACCCTGCAGATGCCCCGAGAGCATACGAGCTCGCAATAGGCGCACATGTGCCTCACGGCTCAGGTGCGCTCGCAGCTCACTCTCTGGAGTGGTATGCTCGAGGATGTAAGCCTCTAGTCTGTCGGTATGGTCTGTGGTCATTCCTCTGTAGGCTCGGGCATCCCGAGGAGCTGACGTACACGAGTTGCGACCTCCTCCATCTGCCACATTGGGGTGGAGGTTGCTCCACATATGCCTATCGATTTAGGTAGGGGTGTGAGCATCTCGGGAAGCACGTCATCGGGAGAGGAGACAAAGTGGCTTCGCTCATTTCCCTTTTGGCAATAGCCGAAGAGTACCTTACCATTTGAGCTCTTTGATCCTGCGACAAAGAGCGTCAACTCATGCTGGGAGGAGAACTCCTGTATGTGAGGCATGCGGTTAGACACCTGCCTACAGATCGAGTCCTGATAGTCAAAGCTCGCCCCCCCAATCATGCGGCTACTCAAGGTTTGGATGAGCTCATGGAATCCCGTCAGAGACTGTGTCGTCTGAGAGAAAAGGGCTATGGGTCGGGTGAAGTCTATTTGCTCTATGTCCTCGGGGCTTTGTACTACAATGGCCTTACCATCAGTTTGCCCAACCAGTCCATTTACCTCGGCATGTCCCTTCTTACCATAGATCACGATCTGTCCGCCCAGAGGCTCTAGCTCGGCAAACTTCCGTCGCACCTTTTTCTGTAGAGCCAATACCACAGGGCATGTCGCATCGACAAGCTCTATATTTCGCTCCCGTGCCAGTTGGTAGATTACGGGAGCCTCGCCATGGGCTCGGAAGAGGACACGCTTACCCTCGAGCTTCTTAAACGCCTCGTAGTCGATGGTCTGCATCCCCTTGGCTTCGAGTCGCTCTACCTCCTGGTTGTTGTGGACGATGTCCCCCAGGCAGTACAGCTCCTCGCTACTCTTCTCTAGCTCTCGCTCGGCATGCTTAACGGCGTTGATTACCCCGAAGCAGAAGCCTGACTGTTGGTCTATCTCGATCGTTGGAAACATTGTATAAAGGTCGAGGAATATAATGGTGGGAAGCCTTGGCTATATGCCCCGCACCGTACGCAGGTGAGCAAGGACAGCCTCGAAGGCAAAGCGGAGCATCAGGTCTTGCTCTCGTATGGATAGGAAGGAGTTATCTAGCACCACAGCGTCGGGAGCCTGCTTGAGCGGTGCCACGGCACGGTGTGTATCGATGTAATCACGCTCCTCTAGGTTCCTGAGTACCCCCTCTAGAGTGGTCACCTCATCACCCTTTGTACGGAGCTCCTTGAGTCGCCGCTCTGCCCTTATCTTCGGATCTGCGGTAAGGAATACCTTCATCTCTGCCTCGGGGAAGACTGCTGTACCAATATCCCTTCCGTCCATAACGATTCCTTTCTCCCTCCCCATAGCCTGTTGCTCTTTCGTTAGGAACTCCCTCACGAATGGCAAGGCTGCAATAGGGCTCACCTGCGAAGCGACCGCCATAGAGCGAATTTCCTCTGCCACGCAAGCACCGTTGAGGTACAGAACTGGCTCCTCCCCTTCACCACTACGCTGAAAGGTCAGGGCGAGTCCCGAGAGACGAGCCCGAAGCCCCTCCTCATCAATCGTACCATCGCTATGGATTAGCCCTTCTCTGAGGGCGAAGAGGGTCACCCCACGATACATGGCCCCCGTGTCGACATAGATGTAGCCGATGTTCCGAGCCAGAGTACGAGCCATAGAGCTCTTACCGCAGGAGCTATAGCCGTCAATAGCGACGACGATTTTATCTGTCATTGTTCTATAAATGTCCGTTTGAAGGCAAAGTGGAGGACAAAGGTAATACCTACCAATTATCCCAACAAGCCGTACTTGGTGAAGGTTGCGTTCGGGCTAGGACAAGGGCTGGAATACCTAGGGAAGTAGATTGTCAGGCACTACTAGGGGATAAAAAAGAAACCCACGAGTGGGTCTCTAGGGAAGTGCATGCAAGGGGTCGGATCGAGATGCATGCTAGGGGTCATAAAACAACCCATGCAAGGGTCACCTTCGTACCCTAGCATGGGTTTCAACAAGATCCTTTTTACTCCTCTGTCTCGTCGGATACTAGAGCAGCAGGGAGCGTCTTATTTGTTTTGATGCCCAGTTCCTTGAGCTGTTCCACTCGGCGCACTAGATTACCCCTCCCTTCAGAGAGTTGTCCCCGTGCTTGGTCAAAGGCTGTGCTTGCCGACTGGAGTTTCTTACCGACCTCTAGGAACGTCTCTGCAAAAGTGGCGAACTTATCATATAGCTTTGTCGACTCCTCTACAATACGCTGTATATTCCGCTCCTGTCGCTCTCTCTGCCACATATCCTGCGCCATCCTGAGGGCAGCAATGAGATTTGTACCATTGATGAGAACTATATTTTTGGCATAAGCCTCTTCCCACAGGTTCGGCTCATGGCTCAAGGCAAGGCTGTAAGCAGGCTCATTAGGGATAAAGAGCATGACGAAATTAGCAGCCCCCGATACATGCTCCTCGTACTTCTTCCTCGAGAGCTCGTCGATATGCTTGCGGATGCTCTGCAGATGCTCCCTAAGAGCCATAGCACGCACTTCGTCAGTATCTGCAGACAGGTAGCGACTGTAGGCCGTGAGGGAGACCTTGCTATCAATCACCATGGCTCCGCTATTGGGATAACGTACGATAACATCAGGACGTAGCCCACCACGATTATCCTCGGTCGTAATCAGCTTGCCCGCCTCATCACGAAGGGTCTCTTGGACGAAGTATTCTTCGCCCTTCCTCAGACCGCTACGCTCAAGGATGCGCTCGAGGATCATCTCTCCCCAATCACCCTGTACCTTGCTATCGCCTCGGAGGGCTTTAGTGAGGTTCGTCGTCTCCTCACTAATCGCTTGGCTACGCTCCACGAGGCTCTTGATTTCATTCTTTAGGGAGAAACGCTCGCGAGACTCCTCTTGGTAAGTCTCAGAGACCTGCTTCCCGAAGCGCAGCAAATCATCACGCAGTGGCTTCAGAGTCTCCTCTGCACGCTCATTGAGATCCTTCGTGCGCTCACGGATAATCTCAGTGGCCACCGACTGGAAGCTCTCCCGTAGCTCTTGGGACAGCTCTACCTTCTGCTCCCGTAGCTCTTTAAGCTGGGTCTCCAGCGAGCTAAGCTGAGCCTGCATCCCAGCCCCATGTAGCAGAGCTTCCTCACGCCCACGCTGTGCTTCGAAGAGCTGTGACATGGCCTCACTCAGGCGATCTTCGGACTGCTTGCTCCTCGTCTCTGCTTCGGTCAAGAGGCGAAGGGTCGCTTGGTAACGCTGGTAAAGGAGAAAAAGAACGATGAGGGAAAGGACAAGTGCAGCTATAAGAACGTACGTCATGGATGGAATGAAAGAATTAGATAATGAGAGGCAACAGGATTATAGTCCCTCAATCATGCGGATTGCCTCGAGTGAGAGGGGCTGTGTATGATCAATCTCAATAAGACGCTGATTACTGCTTCCACGAAAGGAGAGTCGAGGATCCAGCAGGGACTCCACAAAGGGTCCATCGACCAGCACATCTATATACTCCAGCGCAGGGCGATGTAGAGGCGAGCGCAAGAGATACTCTATGGTGAAGCCCGTATAGCACCAGATATTCATCCCCGTCTCCTCCTTGAGTCGGCAGAGGAGCCTCACAAGAGCCTCTGGGTCAAAGAACGGGTCACCACCAGAGACAGTAATCCCATCAAGGAGCGGATTACTACGTATCTCCTCGATGATGTCCTCCAATACTCGTTCGGTAAGGAGGATACCACCATCAGGCGACCAGCTCTCAGGGTTATGACAGCCTGGGCATGCATGACGACAACCAGCCAGATAGATAGAGTATCTCAGGCCTGGGCCATCACTGATATTCTCCTTATATACGTTGAGTAGACGCATGAGCCATGGAAGAGAGAAGCCCAAGCCCACAGTGAGAAGCCTCTCCTCTCACTGTAGGCTTGGGCTGAACCGCTTCGTAGGGAAGGACTAGTGATGCTTCACCCGGTCACGTTCCTCTGCTTGCTTGGCTGAGTTCCAGCTCTCCAGACTACCTGTGAGGTAGCCCGTGATACGCCTGAGTCGAGCGATATGATCGCTCTTACAGACGGGGCATCGGTCATAGATAATCCCTCGGTAGCCACAGCTCTGGCAGGTATCCACGGGGTGATTGATCGAACCATAACCAATCCCCTCATCCTTCATCGTTTTCACGAGCTTGAGGATAACCGACACATTCTTCTTGGCCTCTCCATCTAGCTCTATATAGCTGATGTGTCCACCAAGTGTAATGGCATGGAAGGGAGCTTCACGGCGGATCTTCTCAAACATACCGATCTCCTCCTTCACATCCACATGGAAGGAGTTCACATAGTAGTCGAGGTCATTCACCCCTGGGATCACGCCATATCTCTTTCTATCCATACGGGTGAAACGCCCTGAGAGCCCTTCGGCTGGTGTGGCCAAGACAGAATAGTTCAGATGGTGCTTAGCCTTGTACTCCTGTGCCACTTCGTTCATCACTTGGATGGCATCATAGAGCGTATGCCAAGCCTCATCACTCCTGCCATGACCCTGACCATACATAGCCACCATAGCATTATGACCACCGATGAAACCGATGGCAAGTGTCCCGCTACTGAAGACATCCCCAACTTGATCCGTAGGAGCTAGCTTGCTTCCGCCCTTCCATACATCATTACCCATCATGAAGGGGAACTGTCGGGCTAATGCCGAACGCTGGTACAGGTAACGCTCATAGAGCTGCTCGGCAATAAACGTAGCCTCACGACGCACCGAATCGAGGAAGTGCTTACGAGCTAGTTGACGTACCTCAGCCTTCTCCCCTGCCGGACACTCACTCTCCGCTAGATGCATCGCCTCTATGGCTAGACGTGGGAGGTTCATGGTCGTGAAGGAGAGATTTCCACGACCTATCGAGGTCTTCAGTCCATTGATATTTTCAAAGACACGAGTACGGCAACCCATTGTAGCAATCTCATAGTGGTATCGCTTGGGATCATCTTCCCTCCAAAGCTCATGCTTATTGAATGGCGTATCTAGGAAGACAAAGTTCGGGAAGAGTGCATGCGAAGTGGTGCGACACGACTCCAGCAAGAGGTCAAAGTTCGGTGCTACAAAAGTGTACTTTCCTTCGAGTGCTCCCTTGAAGTCCTTACTCGCCACAGCATAGTCCTCTTCTGTATAATTCACACCCTCCTTGACCTTGAAGATCTGTATAGGGAAGATGGGCACCTCCCCCTGACCAAGTCCCTCAACCGTGGCAGAGAGAAGCTCACGTATGACCATACGCCCCTCAGCAGAGGTATCCGTGCCGTAGTTAATAGAACTAAAGACAACCTGATTACCCCCTCTGGAGTGCATCGTATTCAGATTATGAATGAAGCCCTCCATCGCTTGGTGTGTATCCCGAGCGGTGCGATCGTAGGCACTACTTAATGCTAGGTGCACAGCCTGCTCGGTAAAGCTCCTTCCCGAGGCTACGAGCTTTGTGTACAACTCCTTTACTTCCTCATCGCCCTTACCTAGGCGAGGTGCTAGACCACGTAGCTCCTCCGTGAAAGACTTACGTTCCTCATCCGTTAGTACGCGCCCTTCGCTCAGCTCTAGGGTATAGAGAAGACGGTCCGACAGGTGACGGATAAAGGACTTACGCACACCAGGAGCCATGAAGAAGTCAAAGGCTGGGATAGCTTGCCCTCCGTGCTGCTCATTCTGATTGGTCTGGAAGACAATAGTGGCTAGCGTAGCATAGCTTTGGATGTTCTGTGGGGTACGGATGCTTCCATTCTTCGTGTGGAAGCCACGTTCAAAGAGGTCAGCAAGGTCATACTGTACACATGTTGCCGTCTTCGTAGGATAGTAGTCAAGGTCGTGAATATGGATGTCACCTGAGGCATGGGCACGAGCATACTGTGGTGCCATGAGGTACTTCATAGCGTAGTCCTTCGTAACCTCAGAGGCAAAAGTCATCATCTGCCCTGAGGGTGTGTAGGCACTCATGTTCGCATTACCAAGGTTCACATCGTTCTTCTCAATGCTTACGATACCATCCATCGTCTTCTTTAACGAAGTACGTTTCTCACGCTCGACAGTACGCCATTCACGATAGATGATGTACTTCTTAGCTACCTGAGGGTCAAGATTCATGAGCTCACGCTCGACAAGGTCTTGGATAGCTTCGACAGCAATACATGCTCCCTCTTGAGCTAACTCTTGGTGGATAGATGCCTCAATCTTAATGGCGTTTTGAGCCTCATCATTTAATCCAACAGCCCGATAAGCTTTGAGAATTGCCTGGCGTATCTTCTCACCATCATAGGGTTGCTGGCTACCATCACGCTTGGTGATGAACAGGGGTACTGCTACCATATCTACTGGATTTTACACATAGTTATACACACGGTTTCACCCCGTCATGAGACACTTATCTCTTTCCAGAGGAGGGTGTTCCCCCCAGAGGGAGACGTAGGTTTTGCACAAATATATATATCTTTATCCGTAGCTGAGTAAAAAAGTTATCCACATCACGATAGACCTTGCCTATCCACTTTATTTCACAGAAATAATTCCCGTCCTTCTTGAGCGCAAATTTCCCTCTTTCATCTGCTCCGCTCCCCAAAAACCTCTGCATGCTCCCCCCTTATGCCCAAGGAATAAGATGGGGAAACTCAATAAAACCTCCTATATACTAAGAGCATACACACAACACACGCATTCACCTCTATTCCCATAGGAGGTCTATTGTATATATCTAGAAGACTTCTCCACACTCATCGCTCTAGGTTTGGTCAAAAACAAAAAAGGGAGGCAATTGCCTCCCTTTAGTTGTCTCATAAGGACTCGAACCTTAACAAACAGGACCAGAATCTGTTGTGCTACCATTACACCATGAGACAGTGCTTGGTGAACCTTGGCGGACTCGAACCGCCGACCCCTACCCTGTCAAGGTAGTGCTCTAAACCAACTGAGCTAAAGATTCAGCACTGCAAAGGTAGACAAAAGTTTCAAATGTGCAAATACCATCGAGTCTTGTGACGCAGTCGAATAGGGGCAATCTCCTCTATCCCTTACTTCAAAAAAAAGACGAGGATACCGAAGTATCCCCGCCTTGGATGTTTTCACAACGGAATAATCCTTATTGTGATTAGCTTCAAATCAGTACTGCAAAGGTAAGAAACTTATTTGCAAGAAACAAATCCGCATCACGGGACAAAGAAAATAAGTGCAGAGATCGGGGTGAGATAGCTTTTATTCAACTAGCACCAGAAGCTCAATATCATCTAGAGATAAAAGCAAGTACCCCTCGGAGAGTAAGTCTCCGAGGGGTACTCTTCGTTTATGATTGAGGATTGAATGCTTAGGAGAGCTTTTCCTTGAGGGCAGCCAGAGCATCAAGGTCACCGAGGGTAGCCTTCTCCGTGGCAGCATTCGCAGCTGCTACGGCAGCAGCTGCATCCTGCTGACGAGCCTGACGATCGGCACGCTCTGCACGTTCGCTTGCACGAGCTTCTGCTCTTGCTTCGTCCTCGAACGTACGGCTATGAGAGACAATGATACGACGAGTATCCTTGTTGAACTCAATAACCTTAAAGGGGAGCGTCTCGCCCTTCGCAGCCTGCGTGCCATCAGCCTTCACAAGGTGCTTTGGTGTAGCGAAAGCCTCAATGCCTTCAGGAAGAGAAACGATAGCTCCCTTATCGATGAATTCGCTGATTGTGCCTTCGTGAATCGTACCTACACGGAAGTCTGTTTCCAGAGCATCCCAAGGATTTTCTTCGATCTGCTTGTGACCGAGGCTAAGGCGACGATTCTCCTTGTCAATCTCTAGCACTATGATATCCAGAGGAGCTCCTACTTCGGTGAACTCATTTGGATGCTTAATCTTCTTCGTCCAAGAGAGGTCAGAGATATGCACGAGGCCATCAATACCCTCTTCGATCTCTACGAAGACACCGAAGTTCGTAAAGTTACGCACCTTAGCTGTATGACGAGAGCCGATGGGGAAACGCTTATCGATGTTTTCCCATGGATCTTCCTTGAGCTGCTTGAGACCGAGGCTCATCTTGCGCTCTTCGCGGTCGAGCGAGAGGATGACAGCTTCTACCTCATCTCCTACCTTCAGGATATCTTGTGCAGAGCGAATGTGCTGTGTCCAGCTCATTTCGGAGATATGTACAAGACCCTCTACGCCCGGAGCAACTTCGATGAATGCGCCATAGTCAGCAAGGACAACGACCTTACCCTTCACCTTGTCACCAACCTTGAGGTTAGCGTCTAGGCTATCCCATGGATGTGGCTGGAGCTGCTTGAGGCCAAGGGCGATACGCTTCTTAGCTTCGTCGAACTCAAGGATAACGACGTTGAGCGTCTGATCAAGAGCGACAACTTCACTAGGATGTGAGACACGTCCCCATGAGAGGTCGGTGATGTGTACAAGACCATCAATACCACCGAGGTCGATGAAGGCACCATAAGAAGTAATGTTCTTAACCACACCTTCGAGTACCTGACCCTTCTCGAGCTTACCGATGATTTCAGCCTTCTGGGCTTCAAGTTCGGCTTCGATGAGCACCTTATGTGATACGACGACGTTCTTGAAGTCCTGATTGATCTTGACGATCTTGAACTCCATAGTCTTATCCACATACGCATCGTAGTCGCGGATAGGACGTACGTCAATCTGAGATCCAGGGAGGAAGGCTTCGATACCGAAGATATCCACGATCATACCGCCCTTTGTACGGCACTTCACGTAACCACGTACCACTTCGTCCTTCTCGAGGGCTTCGTTGATACGATCCCAAGAGCGTGCCACACGTGCCTGACGATGTGAAAGGACGAGCTGTCCACGCTTATCTTCTTGTGACTCGATGAATACCTCTACCTTGTCCCCAACCTTAAGGTCGGGATTGTAGCGAAACTCAGCAGCATTGATGCGACCAGAGCTCTTGAAGCCGATGTCTACGAGTACATCTCGCTTGTTGATCTCTGTCACAGTCCCCACGACGACTTCCTGATCCTTGACGTTAGTCATGGTCTTGTCGTAGGCAGCTTCTTGTTCCTTGTGGGAAGCGGTGCTAGCGGCTTCTCCCTGCTCAAACTCATCCCAGTTGAAGTCTGCGATGGGCTTGATCTCTTTTAAATTTTCCATTTGTTAAACTTACTATGAATTACACACGAGCGTCTCTCGTAGGAGAGGTACGCATGACTTGCTGACCTAAATAAGCGGACATCAAGCGATGCTCTCCTACAAAAGTCGGGTACAAAGATAAGAAAAAGACCTATATCCTACCCACTCTCAGCGACTTTACCACTCCATCCCGATGCAAACGCTCATGATGCGCATCATCGTCTCCCGACAAAGCCCAAGCACAGCCTTAGGATAGAGGACTTAGATCGCTGTGACAGGGATAAAAAGACGCCCTAAGCATCCCTAACGAGATGCCTCCCTGATTCGTTTCACCTTAGAGAGAAACTCTGGCTACCTTACCTAAGGGTGTTGGGATGGGCGAACAGGTTTAGGAGGGGGACCTCCACCTGGGTTATTATACTCGCCTTGGTATGGCGGGTTCCAGTTCGCAGGCCTAGGTGGAACTGGGCTTGTCCGATGGAGGATCCACGCCTCCTTCGCTCTGGGCATAAATTCAGGCAACCAGCCTGATCCATCCAGAATAATTACAGCAGCATGAGCTAGTGCGAGTGACTTCATATCATTACTAAGTGTACCCTGAAGGAAGTAGCCAGTATAGCCGTACGTAAATTGAAACTGATAGACCTCTTCGACAATCGCACCCATAGGGTTTGGAGCCAGCCTCTCCACTTGAAAGTAGTGTCCACCACCTTCACCCTCCATTACCTTAGAGATGAAAGGTACAGCTTTTCCCGATCGGTCGAAGACCCGAACCTGCATCAGTAGTCTATCTCGAAAAACTAGGGGATTTTCCTGCTCCTGATACTTCGTCTGTAGGGAGATCGTTGCCTTGATCTTATACTCCTTGAACGTCCCCTCCCAGGTACCTGTATACTTACCAAGGCGACCATTCCCATCCTTTAGGTAAATACCCTGCGAAGCATCGGGTCGTTCAAGTAGCTCCAAAAGGGTCATATTCTCCAGGGGAAAGACCTGCTGTGCAAAGACTCTTTCTTGCACTGCTAGTCCCAATACCAGCAGTAGGGATAATATGTATCTATTCATTGCGCTAAGCTTATCTGATGAATTACATGGGTTAGCAACCCAGCAGTTGGCTCAAGTAAATTGAACCAGAGGCTAAGGGATATAGGAATGCACGGCTTGTTGGAAAGAAGAACCTCCTCACATTATCTGCCAGAGGGACCAATCGGTGCAGAAATCGAGTCTAAGCATGGAGGGTTCCAATTCGCAGGTCTCGGTGGAACTCGACTTGTCCGATGGAGAACCCAACGCTCCTTCGCTCTGGGCATAAACTCAGGAGCCCAACCGGAACCATCCAAAACAATTGCACTATCATAGGCAAGCGAGAGAGTCCCCAAATCATTGCTAAGTACACCTTGAATGAAGTAGCCGGTATAGCCATACGAAAAATGAAACACATAAGACTCTTCGACAATCGCACCCATAGGGTTTGGAGCCAGCCTCTTCACTTGCAAATCATCTCCACCTCCTTCACCCTCGATTACCTTAGAGATGAAAGGTACAGCTTTTCCCGATCGGTCGAAGATCCGAACCTGCATCAGTAGCCTATCTCGAAAAACTGGGGGATTTTCCTGCACTTGATATTTCTTCTGTTGGGAGATTTTCGCCTTAATCTTATACTCCTTAAAGGTCCCCTCCCAAGTACCAGTGTACTTATCAAGGCGACGGCCGATATCCTCCATGTAAATACCCTGCGAAGCATCAGGTCGGTCAAGTACATGATAAAGGGTCATATTCTCGAGAGAAATGACCTTCTGTGCATAGACTCTTTCTTGCACTGCTAGTCCCAACACTAGCAGTAGGCATAATATGTATCTATTCATTTCTTTGAGATCATCTAGATGCACACATTAAACCAGAGAAACACTACAGTTACCCCAAGTAAATTAAACCATAATACCAAGAGGGCTAAAGGAATGCTCTTCATCACTTCACGACTATTCTCTACACAGCAAACCACCTATCCATACATGGAAATACAACAAGGAATCATTACTACCTCCCTAAAACAAAGGTAGAAATATTCCTTACGGAAACAAATACACTTTAATCTATCTGCTTAGCGACTTGCCGAAGCACACCCACCTTATCCTCCCCGAGAGATATACGACTCATTAGCACTAGGGACAACACTGTTAAATTTTGATAGGAGCAAGAGCGGATACTCTGCCTTCACAAATGTGCGTATCTAGGGCATTCGAGGAGGGGGAACGATGAGTTACCATAACTCGCTGAGGCGAGTTACCGCAACTCGGCAAATTGAGTTATAGTAACTCGTCGAGAAAAGTTATGGTAACTCATAAGAGCGAGTTACCACAACTCGCAGGAGGGAGACTTATAGTAAGTCTTCGCCCTTTGATTACATACCACTACACACCCTCTGCTCAAAAGTGTTTCTCCCTTAAAAATAGAAGAAGGGGAGAGTACGAGGAAGAAGGTAATAAGGAACTAGAGGAAGCAGAAACAGCAAGAGACCATGCACCCCATCGGCAGAAGCAAGGGTGCATGGTCTCTCGTTGAAAAGCAGGGGTAAAATGCGTGGCTAGAGCCCTGTATAATTATGTGGAGTAATGCGACGCATTTCGTCCTTCACCTCTTGGCTAACGGAGAGCGTTTCGATGAAGTCATGAATCGACTGCTCGGTAATATGCTCATTCGTGCGAGTCAGGGCCTTGAGTGCCTCGTAGGGCTTAGGATACCCTTCCCGACGAAGAATGGTCTGAAGTGCCTCAGCGACCACAGCCCAGTTACTATCTAGATCTGCGTGCAGAGCCTCTTCGTTAAGGAGGATTTTACCCAGCCCCTTGCGCAGGCTCTTGAGTGCAATCATACTATGCGCTAGAGGAACACCAACGTTACGTAGCACCGTGGAGTCCGTGAGGTCTCGCTGCAAACGGGAAATCGGGAGCTTACGAGCGAAGAAGCCAAAGATTGCATTGGCCAAACCGAGGTTTCCCTCCGCATTCTCAAAGTCAATTGGGTTTACCTTATGAGGCATTGCAGAGGAACCCACCTCACCTGGTCGTATCTGCTGCTTGAAGTACTCCATGGAGATATACATCCAGAAGTCTCGTGCTAGGTCGATCAAGATAACGTTGATGCGGGTCAAGACATCGAAGAGTGCTGCGAGCTGATCATAATTGGAAATCTGGGTAGTGAATGCCTCACGCTTTAGCCCCAGACTATGGACAAACTCCGTGGCGAAGTGCTTCCAGTCATGATCAGGATACGCCACTGTATGGGCATTAAAATTACCCGTCGCACCACCGAACTTCGCCGTATGTGGTATCGCCTCAAGCACCTTAATCTGTTCTTCCAAACGATAGACATAGACCTCCAGTTCTTTCCCCAAACGTGTGGGTGAGGCAGGCTGTCCATGTGTGCGGGCAAGCATAGGCACATGCACCCACTGGTCAGCGTAGAACTTCAATTGGTCTACTAGGCCACCGAGCTCGGGTAGATACACATGCTCCACCGCCTCTCGTATCATCAGGGGGAACGAGGTATTGTTAATGTCCTGAGAGGTCAGCCCAAAGTGAATGAACTCCTTCTCATCCGAAAGCCCCAGTTCGTCAAACCGCTCTTTGAGGAAGTATTCCACCGCCTTCACATCATGGTTTGTCGTACGCTCAATCTCCTTAATGCGTAGAGCGTCTTGGCTAGAGAAGCTGAGGTAGAGGTCGTGCAGTCGCTCACGGCGCTCTTCACCCAGTACGTGACGAAGTGATGGGAGTTCCTCCGAGAGTGCAATGAAGTAGAGCACCTCTATCCGCACACGATAGCGGATAAGAGCCTCTTCAGAGAAATAGGAGGCCAACGCCTCGACTTGGGCACGATAACGGCCATCAACAGGAGAAATAGCTTGAAGCGAATCGAACTGCATGACTAGAGAAAGATTAAGTAAGAGCGAGGGAAACAAAGAAGCGAAGCCTAGCTAACCTCCCCGTGAGGGAGCTGAGCTAGACTTCGCTAATGGGTCTAAAGAGGCATCGGCATCTGTCGAGGCTACCTAAGGCGATTGGAGGTGCGGATGAGCATCTCATCGTAGATCATCCTGCGAGCAGCTAGATAGAGCAAGGGAAGGCAGATGACCGGCAGTGCCAGTGGGAAGCGTATCCCAAAACTTGCGTCGTTGGCAGAGCAGAATCTCCAGCTAATGAAGGCAATATACATCAGCTCTCCCACTATGAGGAAGAGCAGCAGAACCGTGAAGCGCATCTGGAGCATCCGCCTCTTATATAAGAAGACCAGCCTTAGAGCAAGTACGGCAGAGACAATACTCAGCGCACCTATACCCCAGACATTATGTTGCCCCACACCATCGGTGCCATTATATATATGCCAATTATCCAGGAAGCAGAAAGTCCCACCTGGCAGTGTAAAGACGGCGATATCCTGAAAAGCGAAGACGGCCATCAGAAGGGCTACTAAGACGAGCCAGACGGTCTGTATTCGTTGCCACATAGTAGCTTAAAACGAAAGGAAATGGATTATTTCTTGGTGCTACCTGCGATGTTGTAGTACAAGTCACCATCCTCATATTCTTTCGCTGCGATGAGGGTTGGCTTAGGCATGCGCTCATACTGACGGGATAGCTCGATCTGCTCTTGGTTCTCAAAGATCTCCTGAGCATCGTCACTAAATACAGCGAACTCCTGCAAGCGAGTCTCCAGCTCTTGCTTGGTCTCAGCAGCAATCTGATTAGCACGTTTAGCGATAATCATCACCGTTTCGTAGATGTTCTCCGTATCTTGGCTGAGACGAACCATGTCTCGGCTAATCGTATTGGTTGGTACGTTCTTTTTGTACTTGGGCATATCTATTACTGTCTATATATTCAGGAGGGGGGAGGAGAGATGGTTAGTCGTTCACCTTACGACTATTCATACGCTGATAGATGCGCTGTGCCTGCTTTAAATACTTCCCCTCGGGAAAGTCATTCACATAGGCATAATAGGCATCAATGGCATCACGGAGTCGCTCTTGGAGTCTCTCTGGCACACTCAGATCTGCTTGATCTTGCTTGGCCTTGAGGATGAGGAAGTAAATATCTTCCTTATGCTTTGTGTAGGGGTAATCCTTGAGTGCGTTTTGAGCAGTGATGACACACGACTCATAGTTATTCCCAAGGTAAAGCCCAAGGTCATAATAGAGCTTGGCTGCGAGGTACTCCTTGTAGGCAAGCTTATCCTGAAGGTCAAAGAGCATCAGCTGTACATCATTGACATGTACCCCCTTGGGATAGAGGTCGAGGTAAGTCTGAAGCTCCTTTATTGCCCCCAGCGTCGCCGACTGATCGAGCCGAGCATCGGGAGAAGCCTTATAGAGGCAATAGCCTGCCTTATAATGTGCTTCCTCAGCCATGGGAGCCTTGGGATAGCTGGTATAATAGTTCTGGAAGTAGCGTGAGGCATCTGACTCTTGTCCCTCATTGAAATAGGAGTCAGCTAGCAGATAGGTACTCTGAGGCCCCTCTGTCGTCCCAACTAAAGAGGGGACGACATCCTCCAGCAAGCTTATCACACGACCATATTTCTTCTCGTTATAGCTCTTCTTGGCAAACGAATACCGCTCAGCCACATCTGTGGACTTCTGCACACGATAGTACTCTCCGCACGAAGTGAGGAGCACGATCCCAAGGCAAGCCAAACAAAGTCTCTTAATCATACTATATTGTCTCATCACAGCTCAGAGCAGAGCACTGAGCCCCGCAAAGATACTACTTTCCTATATAACGGTGACACAAACGACTCCGTACAAATGAACCTACCCTACGCTATCAAAGCCCTATACGAGCGACAACCTGAGCCTCATACATCTGCAGATCAGAGGGAAGTCCCACAATCCGACCATCTGCGACCTCATTAACGTACTTGCCCGATATCGCAACCTTTGTCTTTGCCCTCATTCGCAACCACTCATATTCTATGTCCACATGACCTAGATCAATGGCCTGATGATTACATCGGGCAAGATCATAAGCTAATACTGTGGCTGTTTGCCCAAGAGCTATCAAGACAAGCTTACCAGACGCAGATCGCTGGGTCTCTGTGAGGATCTCATCATACCAATCCCAGGCATTCACTACAGGACACAATATACGCTGCACACTCCTCGCTTCAGAGAAGAGGTCATTTCCTACACCAAGACGAGACTTTTCCCCCTCAACAAATAGGATGTCTCGCCCCTGCCAGATTCTCTTGAGCTGTCTAACATAAGCTGGATAATCCTTGATGTCTTTCCTTCCCATGTAGAATCGAGTGAAATTCGTATCGTACAGCTCTCTAGCCTTCACAACGGGCTCTATGAGTGAGAAGCGACAGAGAGCTTCCCGCTCAAAGAACACCCGTTCATACCCTCTGTGAACTGAGGCATCCTTAAAGGCATAGGGGACGCATACAATATGATTCTGAAGGGGTTCTGCATAAAATATCTCATAGAGTCGCTTACCCAAACCTTGATTATATTTCTGAAAGGTATCTACATTTAGGTTTACCTCACCACGCTCCAGCTCATCTAGATAAGCCTGCATAATTTGTAACTCTCCATCTCCCCATCGACTCACAGAGCACCCTGTCTGATTAATATGGTCTATCGTTTCGAGGGAGTCATGGATTCTAAAAGCAGCCCGCAAGGAGAGTGTATGCTCGTATTGTCTATGATATCTACGACCTCTTGTCTGCATCCACAACCAAAACTTCAACTTATCCTGGGCTCTCTTGAACATAAAAATAGGCTTTAACTTCTACTTTAAATACAAAGATAGCACTCACAGAAGAAATGGCTCACACGCAATCCTTCAGGCTCAGATGCTTCCTGCGATCATGGTACGAGGTCGGTGTGCTACAAGGGTGTAGCGAGGCGGTGAGTGAAGCCATCACAGCCAGAGAAACAAGGGGTCAGTAGCTAAGGCAAACCCGACGAGACAAAGAGCATAGGTGGCACGGCGGCTAAAGACTCTCCCCCCATGAGGGAGTGAGCTTTAGACCGATCCATGCACCTCTGACATGCTGTACGCTTTTCCTCCCTCTGGCTACACAAGTCATACCGAGGAGGCTCAAGGACGAAGCGCGAAGGGGCGGCTTTGGATAGGTTGGAGGAACATGAAGAATACCCCTTCTTAGCGCCTCCTAGTCCTAGCCTTGGTGTAGGAACTCATGTCCTACTTGTCCCAAGCAAGCACGCCTGAAGGCATAACAATGCCCTAGGCGTAGCCGAGAAATCTCTGTTACCGTAAGTAATATAGGATTCTCCTCGAGGAAGCTACTAAGCCCTCCGGGAAACCCGAAGGGAGATGCACAGCATGATGTCATCATCTTGGAAGCCAATGCACGCCCGAGGTTCTGTGGCGGAAAGACGTCCTTCTGTATCACATCTTGCATCAGAAGGTGCACTCATCGAGGAGACAATCTGTAGTGTTACCCTACTTGTCTCATGAATAGTCTTCCCAATCTTATTCCCGAGATTGTTACACTTGGATCTTATAAGCAGGTCTCCTGACTTATCATCCTGACATCTTCTTCCTTGCTGACCTTCCCAAGATCTGGTCTCAGTGGCAGAGCCGTAGCCCCTAGCGGAGAAAGAAGCCCACAGATCGTATTACGATTGTAGGGGATGACTTACAGTAGCGGGCACTGCGTCGGACTCACACCGACTTCCCTTGCTGGCTCTCCTTCCTTAGCGAAGTACTCCTTACTCCCCTCTTACGAAAGAGCCATACTTGTAAGACACCACAAAGGTACGACAAAAAATACAAATAAAAGAAGGAGCTGGGAGGTATAAGAATGAAAGGGCTCAGCCCCTCCGCTCCTACCAGCCTTTAGTTATCATACCACTGCCAAAGCAGATATGGTGGTTTTCATCGTAGAGGACAGCGTACTGCCCTGGGGCAATGCCCTGAATATCCTCCTCGCTATCTATGCGGTAGCCCTCTTTCGGGTCGTAATAAAGCGTCCCTCGAGCAAACTCTGGTGTATGTCGGATCTTAAAAGTAATCGGTAGGGGCTGACGCTCCACCTCCCCAACAAGACGATCCACGCCTTCTCGCACGAGGGCATCGTAGCTCCATGGGTCGAGGCTAACGAAGTCACACCGATCCATCGCTATGTGCCTCCCGTACTGATCTCTGGGGTCATAGCCCTGCGAGACAAGGATAATATTTCGGCGAATATTCTTCTTCACCACGAACCACGGCCCACCACTAAGCCCAAGCCCCTTCCTCTGGCCAATGGTATGGAACCAGTACCCTTTGTGCCGACCCAGTACCTTGCCTGTCTCACGCTCGATGATGAGGCCTTCCTTCTGCCCCAACGCTCGCTCAATGAACTCATTATAATTCACCTTCCCTAGGAAGCATATCCCTTGGCTATCCCTGCGTTTAGCACTAATGAGGTGTGCCTCCTCCGCCACTGCCCTGACCTCGCTCTTGAGTAAATGCCCCGTAGGGAAAAGGAGCTTCCTCACCTGAGCAAAATTAATTTGCGCCAGGAAGTCTGTTTGGTCTTTTATGGGGTCTGGTGCGGTGGAGAGGAAAAGATGATCCCCCACAAACGTTGTCGTGGCATAGTGTCCCGTAGCAATAAAATCAAAGTCCTTCCCCCACTTCTCTTCAAAGCAGCCGAACTTAATGAGCTTATTGCACATCATATCTGGATTCGGGGTCAGCCCTGCTCGGACTGTATCGATCGTGTACTGTACGACACTCGCCCAATACTCCTCATGTAGCGAGACCACCTGTAGCGGACAATCGTACTGCCGGCTTAGATGACGCACTACCTCTAGATCATCCTCCCACGAGCAATCCGTGAAGCCCTTCTCCTCCATCCCAATCTGGATATAGAAGAGCGTCGGCTTGTAGCCTGCCGAACAAATTAGATGAACGACCACAGAGCTATCTACCCCACCCGACACCAGCACAGCGATACGGGGTGAGGAGATGCCACTACGGGCGATGCGCTCCCTCAGTGGAGCAGTAAGCGAAGCAATATCCATACACTCATACAACAATCCCTCCACGGGGAAGGATTTTCACCACAAAGATAGTGAAGCAGCGGGGAGTAGACAGCACAAAACGTAGGGTACGAAGTGGCATACCGAACCATACACTAGTCATTTCCCCAGCCAGCAGACTGAGCCAGACTAACTCCCTAGAGTGACCCTCTATTCACACGCCCCACTCCTCTATCCCTCTGCCTCCAAATAGGTACACCCGTAACCTATGGGGAGGTACCGAGGATACCTCACGAGAGGTTACGGGGATACCTCCTCAGGGTTTACCTCGGCACCTATATGGGGACGGCAAAACTTGCGTTATCAGGGCGCTGGAGATGAACTGTGTAAGGGAATAGAGTAGCCTCGAGCCACGTCCCGTAGGGAAAGCGATTAACGGAGAAGTAGCAATCCACACCCCATCCTTCGGTCACTGCCCTCTCTCCACACCTAAAATTACGTACCTTTGCAGGCGAAGGTAGCTTGACAGAATGAAACTTACCTGCATAGTCCATTACCGCACCCTCTGGGGCGAGACGCTCTACATCTCTGGGGACAGCCCTACCTTAGGCTCTTGGGATGAAGCGAAGGCACGCCCTCTCACCTACACCCCTGATGATCAATGGCTCATTGAGCTGGAGCTCCCCGAGCCTTCCCCCAATGCTCTTTCCTACCGGTACCTTGTCCGAGATGAGGAGGGTAGGATAAGTCGCCGTGAAGGCCTACTACATCATCACATCACCCTACGAAGGGACGTAGATCGCACCTATGCCTTCGCTAGCTGGCTGGATACACCTCCAGATGCCCCGAGCTTCAGCGTTGCCTTGCTCAACGTACTCAAGGGGCATTCCCCCGAGGCTCCAATCCTCCTTTCCCCCGACACGCCTCAAATCACCTTCCAAGTCTTCACCGCAGCCGTCCCGAGGGGTGCGCAGCTCCTCCTCTCGGGGAGCAGTGATACGCTAGGGGCATGGAGCAGGGAGCGTATGCAGAGGATGCACCACCTCGGTGGAGGACGCTGGGCGGTCACCCTACCTTATCATATAGAGCAAGGGGAGGAAAGATCTTGGGAATATAAGTTCGTGATCCAAGGGGCAAGCGGGGAGACACTCCAATGGGAAGAGGGGGAGAATAGAGTCGTTACCTTCACCGAGGAAGCACAGGGACAAGACATCACAATTACCGATGGTCTGGCACACTTTCCCTCAAAGCCTCTTCGCCTCTCGGGCTGTGTCGCCCCGCTATTTGCTCTCAGAGGGGAGCAGGACTTCGGCATTGGGGACTTTGGGACGCTTCGAGGGATGATTGACCTCGTGAGTGAGGCAGGGATGAATGCCCTACAACTACTCCCCATCAATGATACCACCTTCACCCGTGGGGAGCGAGACTCCTATCCCTACAATGCGATTTCCGTAGATGCTCTTCATCCGATTTATATCAACCTCACTCAGCTCCCCCCGCTACATGATGCGGAGCTAAGGGTAAAGCTAGAAAGAGCAGGCGAAGCACTCCGAAGGAAGGAGACCATAGACTATCCACAAGTAATCCGCCTGAAAGAGCAATACCTCCATGCACTCTTCGATCAGGAGGAGCCAGGGCAACAGCCCAATGACAGCTTCGCCACCTTCCTCAGAGAAGAGAAGCGCTGGCTGGAGCCTTATGCCTACTACTGCCTCCTCAGAGACAAGTATGAGGGGCTCCCCCCTACGGCATGGGGTGATGATCGGCACTACGACATGCAGCGACTACGCTCTACCTATTACAGCATCGCAGACGCCAAGATACTACTCTACCATAAGTGGGTGCAGTACCTCCTCCATACCCAGCTCACCGAGGTGCGGGACTACGCACGCAGTCGGGGGATCTTCCTCAAGGGAGACTTGCCCATTGGCGTCGCTCCTCATGGCGTAGAGGTATGGATAGCTCCCGAGCTTTTTCACCTAGAGCAGAGTGCAGGTGCACCACCTGATGACTTCGCCGTAGACGGACAAAACTGGGGCTTCCCTACCTACAACTGGGAGGCGATGGCTGGGGATCGTTTCCTCTGGTGGCGGAGGCGTCTGGAGCGACTCTCCCATTACTTCGATGCGCTACGTATAGATCATGTGCTGGGCTTTTTCCGTATATGGGAGGTACCCCGTAGTGAGGTATCGGGTCTGCTGGGACACTTTCATCCTGCCTTACCCTACACCCTAGAGCAGTGGCAAGATTTCCTCGGAGAAACACCACTTATCCCCCTACTTACCCACCCCCTTATCCACCAAGAAGACCTACAGAGCCTCTTGGGGAAGGAGGCCCTAGATGACCTCATAAGCCGAGGGCTTGTTTGCCCAACAGCCGAGGACAAGCTCTACACGCTACGTCATACAAGTCAGCAAGCCTACGAGGATGAGACCATCATCGAAGCCGTAGGGGGAGTGGCCACAGCACGTCTACTCAGTCAGCTCTGCACTGAGACGGCACTCATCCGTGATCCCTACAGCGAGCGATACCATCCACGTATCGCCTGGGAGCGAAGCCTCCTTTTCCAGCATTGGGAGCCTTCCCTCCAAGAGGCTTGGCTCAAGGTAAGCCACGACTTCTACTACGCCCGTCATAATACCCTCTTCAGAGACACAGGGTACTCACACCTTTCGTCCCTCGTCAACCAAACGGGGATGCTCCTCTGTGCCGAAGACTTAGGCATGATTCCCTCGACCGTACCCGAGGTGCTCCACCAGCTCCAGATCCTCTCCCTCGAGCTCGAGCGTATGCCGAAGGACTTCACTCCACACGGATGGGTAAATCCTCAGCTCTTCCCCTACCACAGCATCGCTACAACCTCCACCCACGATATGCCGTCGCTTAGAGGCTGGTGGCACAGCCTACCCGAGGACAAGAGGCGAGCCTACCTCATCGAGGAGCTTGGGCGAAGTAGGGAAGAGGTACCTGCGCTCTTAGCACAAGAGACGCTGGTCTACCGCCTCATCCTTCAGCACTATCTTACGTCTCCTGCCCTGGGGGTGCTTCTCCCTCTCTCCGACTGGATGTCCATCGAGGGCAACCTCGCCAAGCAAAGCCCCGAAGAGGAGCAAATCAATCACCCCGAGCAGGCAGACCATTACTGGGCTTACCGCTTCCCCTTCAGTGCAGAGACCCTGCTAAGGGATTACCCTCACTGGGTACAACTCATCCAACAATACATGTATCACTCAAATAGATCACACCGCCTATGATGGAGCGACTTTACGTCTTAGAGGAGGCCGACATACAGGAGTTCGTCGGAGTCAATCACGCCAATCTCGTGACGCTGGCTAACCTCTTCCCTAAGACGAAGCTACGCATACACCAAAACGTAATCAAAGTGCTTGGGGAGCCTCAGGCTGCCGAGGATTTACTCCAGATCCTTGCCCAGCTCGAGGCCGTATGCACTCGGTATAACCAGCTTACAGAGAGCCAGATCATCGAGGTCGTTCAAGCCTACCGCTCCCCCAAAGCCTCCCCTAAGACCCCAGCTGAGACCAGCGATGTACTGATCTATGGGGTACACGGCAAGGCCATCCAACCTCGAGGGGAAAACCAACGGCGCATGGTGAGGGAATTTACCTCAAAGGATCTCTGCTTCGCCACTGGACCTGCTGGCAGTGGTAAAACCTTCGTTGCTATTTGTCTTGCCGTAAAGGCACTGAAGGCAAAGCAGGTGAGGCGCATCATACTCTCCCGTCCAGCTGTCGAGGCAGGTGAGAAGCTGGGATTCCTACCAGGTGAGATGAAGGATAAGCTCGACCCCTATCTACAACCCCTATACGATGCTCTCGGGGAACTGATACCTGCTCCGAAGCTCAAGGACTTCATCGATACAGGTGTCATACAGATTGCTCCACTGGCCTTCATGCGTGGACGTACGCTGAATGATGCTGTCATCATCCTCGACGAAGCACAGAACACCACCCCTCAGCAAATGAAGATGTTTCTCACCCGCCTTGGGGCAAACTCCAAGATGATTATCACGGGAGACTTCACTCAGATAGACCTGCCCCGTGGCATACGCTCTGGGCTAAGCGATGCACTGGATAAGCTACATAGTCTCTCGAGCATTAGCTTCATCCATTTCGATCGTTGTGACATCGTCCGACACCCCTTAGTCTCAGAGATTGTCGAGGTGTATGATCGTAAAGAGGCTGATGAAGGCAAGGATAGTTAGGTCTCATTTCAAGAGGCATTCAATCTCTGTTTTAAGCAATATCTAATTCTAGTTTCAAAAGCTATTTAATCTCAACTCTAGGGGGACACCAATCCCTGAGGCAACGGATGGCTCTCCTTAGCTTCACAAGAAGATTAACTCCAATTTCACTCAAATACATAAGCTTGATTATGGCACAGACTCTGACACAAACTGACCTACACCTACCCGGACAAGACCATGTATATCATGGCAAGGTACGCGATGTATATTTCCTCAAGGATGGACGTATCGTGATGGTCGCTACCGACCGTATCTCCGCCTTTGATGTAGTACTCCCTGAGGGTATTCCCTACAAGGGGCAGGTACTTAACCAAATCGCCACCTACTTCCTAGAGGCGACGAAAGATATTGTCCCGAACTGGTTAATCTCCTCCCCCGATCCTATGGTATCCCTCGGGAGACGTTGCAAGCCTTTCCGTGTAGAGATGGTGATACGAGGTTACCTAACGGGCTCGGCATGGCGTGCCTATCGTGCTGGGGAGCGTACTCTCTGCGGAGTAGAGCTACCTGAGGGGATGAAGGAGAACGAAGCCTTCGCAAGCCCCATCATTACCCCTACAACGAAGGAGGATGAAGGTCATGATGAGAACATCTCTAAAGATGAGATCATCCGTACGGGTCTCGTCAGTAAAGAAGACTATGAGCAACTAGAGGCTTATACCTATGCCCTCTTCAGACGTGGGCAGGAGATGGCACGTGAGCGAGGCCTCATTCTTGTAGACACGAAGTACGAGTTCGGCAAGGGTGAGGACGGCACAATCTATCTCATCGATGAGATACATACCCCAGACTCCTCTCGCTACTTCTATGCCGAGGGCTACGAAGAGCGCTTCCAGAAGGGAGAGGAACAAAAGCAACTCTCGAAGGAGTTTGTCCGTCAGTGGCTCATCAAGCATGGCTTCCAGGGCCGTGCAGGCGAAGTCATCCCTACGATGACCCCAGAGTACTGCAGAGAGGTCTCGGATCGCTACATCGAGCTTTACGAGCTGGTCACGGGGCGTCCCTTCGTCAAGGAGCCCACTGACGACCTCACCTCTCGCATTGAGCGTAACCTGCTCGCTGCACTGAGCTAAGCACTGACGTTTCGCACAAGTCATTAGCCCTATGGGTCTTGCTTCCCCCAGAGTGTGGGGAGGAGCAAACCCCATAGGGCTAATATACTTTCAGAGCAGATGTAAGGGGAGCCCCCTCCGTTACCTCCCCCGACTAACGCCTAGAGAGGTCATCATGAGTGGTCTGTAAAAGGGCTCGACCTCTCCGCACTCGCTCCTCAGAGGGGGCAGGGTGCTCCTCGAGGATGTTCGCCCCTACGTTCTCCATCACCGTAACGCCTGTCGAATCAATGAAGCCAAAGCCATCATTAAAGGTGTAGTAGGCGAAGGGATAGGTATAGTTCCCCGCTAAGATATTCCGACTAAAGGGGAAAGCTCGGTAGGACAAGCCCAGCTGAGCCAGGAGGGTTGCAGCCAAATCACTCTGGGTCATCAAGCGATCAATCACCTGATGCTCCTTCACAGCCCCACCGAACCACAGCATTGGGATGTGGTGGATGTACGAGGTATGCCGCCCCTTACCTTCTCCCGTAAAGTAGCCATGATCTGCCACACAAATCACGAGTAGGTTTTCCCATACCTTCGTCTTACGTAGCCTATCAGCCAGCTGACCGATACAGTCGTCTACGTAGGCGAAGGCATTGGGGACCTCTTCCTTAAACTTCTGGTAAGGTACGATGAATGGCTCATGGCTACTGAGGGTGAGGAAAGCTGTGTGCCAAGGCTCTCCCTCCCCTCGCTTCATGATCTCATTATAGAGGTAATCAAACGTAGCGTGATCCTGTACCCCCCAGCTCTGTCGCGGTAGATCTCGAGCGAGGGTAGCGTCGTCGGTCACACGCTGGTAGCCCGTCGAGAGGAGGTACCCCTTCATGTTCGTGAAGTTCGCATCTCCCCCGTAGAGGAAATCAGTCTTATACCCTACCCCTTGCAGAACTTGTGCTATCCCCGAGAGCGAACGGCTCTTGGCAGGCATCTTCATGACCGAGTGCTGGGGGAAGCTAGGATAGCCACTAAGTGTAGAGAGGACACCACGGTCGGTGCGGTAGCTGTTGGCGTAGCACTCAGAGAAGACTATCCCCTCACGTGCCAGACAGTCTAGGTTAGGTGTAATACCGGGCATGCCCCCGAAGCTCGCTATATATTTTGCGCCAAAGCTCTCGAGGATGATGAGGAGTACATTGGGGCGTTTGCTCCTGAGGAGCTCCTCCGCAGCTGGGGCCTCCTGAGGATACAATCCTTCGACCAGCTTCGCCCGTTCCTCCTCGCTAAAGAAGTTATATTCTGCATCAAAGTCCTCTGCCTTATCCATCGAAGAGACGAGGCTGAAGAGCGGATTAACTGCAGCGTGATTTAAGAACTGGCTTTGGCTAAAATACACCTGCCCTACATTCGTCGTAGACCGCCCAACACCCCCACGGATTACAAGGAACGTAAGGGGAAACATCACCAGAGTCAGTCCCACCCCAACCAGAGGTCTTTGCCCTCGCTCCCAACTCTTCCCTACCGCTCTTTGCAGGAGGAAGAAGAGTCCACCTGCCCAGAGTACAGCCATGAGGATACCAATACAAAGGAAGAGGAGTGACACACTAGCAAAGGCATTCTGTGGTGAGTCTAGGTACTGGAAAATCGTAGCATCAAGCTTAAAGCCCCAAAAGGGATAAAGCCCCGTATCCCCTATAAATACCAGTGACAAGACAACGGCAATCAGGGCATGGTAGACTAGGAAGACCCTACGAGCAGGGAATGAACGGAAGGCATAGCTCACCAACACCAGCACGAGAGGTAGGGCGATGAGGTAACCCACAACCGCAAAATCCAAGCTCAACCCATGCCATAGCACCGCCAAGTAGTCCGAGCAGGACATGCTACCTATCAGCTGATAGTTATAACGGATGAAGATGGTCTTCTGTAATAAGAAGCTCCCCATAATAAGGGCAACGAACCGCCCCAAATACGCCAACCGATCTTTCATTTTTCCCTGTATTTCTCCCACAAAAATACGGCAAATGCTCTGCTCCCACCCCTTCTGTGAACATCCCCTCTCCCCTCGTACCCCTAAGGCAAGATCCTCGACCTCGTGACGAAGGCTACAACACTCCTTCCCAATACGACCCCTCAGAACCCCTCAAGATGAGGGGCAGGTCTGTATGGTCCATCCCCTATCAGTATGTATCTCTATGGTGCTGTAGCACCCTGGGACTTTTTGCGGTGGAAGGTGAGGGGTATCTTCCCCCCTTGCTTGAGCGTCAGGATATCGTTCTTCACGCTAGCGTCATAACTATAGGTTATCTCCAAAGGAGTCCCAATCTGTCTGTGGACGTCTTCCTCAACTAACTCTTTTAGCTGCTCCGTTACTGTATCGTAGGCTCTTTGGAGGGCTGCTTCACCTTCCCCCTCAACATCCCGGGCAACTACATCTTTATAATTCTTGCCGTTGATAAGACATTCAAGGATCTCGACTTGGACAGAATCCTTATCAAACCTGAAGGAAAGCCCATTACCATAGACGTTATAGATAATCGGAACTACGATAGCTACACGTAAGTACACCTCCTCTTCCTCCTCCCGCATAGTGAGCGTTTTCCCAACCTTGATCAATCCTCGATTCCCGTTATCAAACTTCCAGTCAAAGGCATAAACCTTAGCTTGCCCTCCTCCCATCCATTCTAGGTCCTTCAAGATCTTAGGGTCGCCCACCCACTCCCCAAGGATATCCTTGCTAAGTGTGGATTCGCTACAAGAGCCGAGTCCCACGAGGGCTAGGAGCAAGCATAGGATGCTTACAAGACTTCGTCGTTTCATTGTTCTCTAGCTGTTTCGTGTTCGTATTGGTTTACATGCACAAAGGTAGCGAACTTGGGCTTATAGACTGTATACAACAGAGGGCGTATAGGTACTGGGGGAACCTCCCCAATCACCTATCATAGGTGGCAACCTTCACCTATCATAGGTGGCAACCTTCACCTATCATAGGTGACACCAACCACCTATGATAGGTGATTAAAAAGGTAACAATACAACCTGCACAAGGGAAAAAGATCCCATTGGACACCCTCAAAAGGTGCGCCCACAAAGGGGGTAGACCACTAATACACAGAGAGAAAAGGGGACGTCAAAGAGGGGGTATCAGACAATCTGCCGAGAATTTTCCGCTGAGGTAGTAGATACTTTATATTAAATATGTACTTTTGCTATAAGGTTAGATTAGTTAGGAATATGGAAGCAAAACGCATCGAGCGTGTACGCCTAATGGAATCAGCTCTAAACCGCTGGATCGAACTCGGCAACGAGGGCGAAAAGCTACTCTTTGCCATGCAAGAAGCCACTCCTCAGCTCGAGGATCTCATCACCTATTATAGCTCTACCGACTGGTTCATTGACAAGGAAAGCAGTGACCGCAATGAGTTCCCAGAGGACCTACTCTGCGGGGTACTCAGCGAGGACGCTGTCTTCGATGTACTGACCCAGCTACACGGACTGCTACAGATGACCCGCGAGATAGAGGCTCACATGCGAGACGTACCACGAACGAACATCCTGCCCCCTATCCCCGACTGACCAACCTGCGCAAGCAAACCCTACATACAATTCAAACTATTCACAACGAACTATGGAGTACATCCTAAACCCTATCGCACGGGCCATAGGGAAGCAGCCCGAAGCCTTCACCAAGGCCGACATCATCAAGTATATCGTGGATCAAGATATCCATGCCGTGAACTTCCGCTACACCGGTGGTGATGGTCACCTCAAGGAACTCAACTTCATTATCCAAGACCTTGAATACCTTGACGAGGTACTCTCCTCAGGAGAACGCGTAGATGGCTCGAGCCTCTTCCCTGGAGTCATGGAGGCAGGCTCCTCCGACTTGTACGTCGTACCTCAGTTCTCATCGGCCTTCATGGACCCCTTCACAGCTGAGCCTACGATTAGCTTCTTCTGTGCGTACATGGACAAGGATGGTCAGCCCCTTTCCTCCGCCCCAGACCAGATACTTCACCGTGCAGCCAAGGCCTTCCGTGAAGTAACAGGTGGACTGGAGTTCCACGCTATGGGCGAACTCGAATACTACGTCATCAGCCCCAAGGAAGAGAACTATGCTGCGGTCGATCAGCGTGGCTACCATGAGATGTCTCCCTTCAGCAAGCAGATCGAGTTCCGCACACAAGCTATCCGACTGATCGCCGAGTGCGGCGGACATATTAAGTACGCTCATGGTGAGGTGGGTAACTTTAGTACTGATGAGTACAACTACGAGCAGAACGAGATCGAATTCCTGCCCGTCCCCGTAGAGCGTGCAGCACAAGACCTACAGCTCGGCAAGTGGATCCTCTTCGAGCTCGGCTGGCGTATGGGACTCAACGTTACCTTTGCTCCTAAGATCATCGTGGGTAAGGCAGGTAGCGGCATGCACGTGCATACCAAGATCGTAGATAAGGAAGGAAATAACTGCTACGTACACGCAGACGGCTCCCTAACCGACATCGCACACAAGGCTGTGGCGGGCATGATGAGTCTTGCCTCTTCCCTCACTGCCTTCGGGAACACCAACCCCACATCCTACCTCCGACTAGTACCACACCAGGAGGCACCTACCACCGTATGCTGGGGTGACCGTAACCGCTCAGCCCTCGTACGTGTACCCCTAGGATGGAGTGCAAAGGTCGATATGTGCAGCATCGTCAATCCCCTAGAAAAGCCAGAGAACAAGCGATACACGGGCAAGCAGACCATCGAGTTCCGTGCTCCAGACGGATCAGCGAATATCTACCTGCTTCTAGCTGGTATCACCACCGCCGCTCGCCATGGCTTCGAGCTCCCAGATGCGCTAGAGCTTGCTAAGAAGACCTATGTATCCATGAACATACATAAGAGTGAATTCGCCGACAAGCTTGCGCACCTTGACAGCCTACCTGCCTCTTGTATCGCCTCAGCTGATCGCCTAGAGAAGGATCGTGCTATCTACGAGGCTCTCGGTGTCTTTGACCCGCTGACCATCGATGGCATGATCCGTCATCTACGTAGCTATCAGGACGGAGACCTCCGAGACAAGGCACAGGCAGACCCTGTCTTCCTCAAGGAGCTTGTTGATCGCTTCTTCTACTGCTAAGCCCGCGAGGCTAGCCAAAGGAAATCCCCCTCAGGACGACTTGGTCCTGAGGGGGATTTTCCGTTGTTGCTTCTCTGAAGCTCGGGGGCTAAGCCTCCTTATGCTTCTCTAGCTTGCGTTTGAGGACATCGATACAAAGGTCGATCGCTTCCTCGAAGGAGTTGCCTATCTTCTCTACGTAGAAGTCGGGGCCACTTACCTTGAGTTTGATCGATGCTTCCTTGTTGTTAGATACTTCGGGTTTCGTCACCTTGAGGATAACCTCTGCTCCCTGGATGTCGTCAGCGAACCGATTGAGCTTCTCCAGCTTCTTATGGATAAACTCCTTGAGCTGTACTGTGGCTTCGAAATGCAGGGCCTGAATTCTGATGTCCATAGTTCCTTGTTATTTATGCTTCTCCTTTGCTGGGGGAAGCGGTGAGACACATAGAATGTAGTCGGAGGAAGGTTGCCCCGAGGGGCTAACTTCCCTCACCTCAAAGTTAGAGAAAAAGATTCTTCAAAGCAAGCTCCCTCTTTACTGCTTCTCTTCCCTCCAGCCTTCCAAGCTACGTCTATCCAGCTACCGAGGCATGTCTCGCTGAGCTATCGAGCCTACCCCTCAAATCACCTATGATAGGTGAAGGTCGTCACCTATCATAGATGGACACCTCCACCTATCATAGGTGATTGGGGAGGTTACAGGGGAAGCTAAACGCAGGGAGCTGGTGCCAGCGAACAAGGGGAGAAAAAGAGACGAAGCACAAGGAGCAAGCACAACCAAGTACTGGAAGAAATAGCAATCAAACGCAGGACGCCAAAGGAAGCAAACGCCGGGAGAGAAATCAATCCCCCTCATGCTCCGAGCGAGCATGAGGGGGATTGTCCATTGTGTATAAAGAGGGGTATAAGGAGCCTCCCTCTCTGCTAGTCTAAGGGGACGAGGTGTAGGAGGCGAAGCCCACCCGAAGGGACATCTAAGAGAAGTGGAGCCCAGGGAGTGAGGCTGACAACCAACTCTTGCCCCGTGAGTTTATCCACAGCTTTATACACATCCTCCCCTACACTTAGGCCAGAGGTGGAGAAGAAGCTTTCGGGGAAAGGCAATGCAACCTCCCTCACATCATCGGCAAGGTTAGCCACGAGGAGGAACAGCTCCTTCCCCCAATAGCGCACATAGCTCAGCACTTGATCAGCTCGACCCTCCGCCTCGGGGCTTAATCCAAAGTATCCCCCATGCTGGATTACTGGTAGATGGCACAGCTCCCCGATGGTTCGGTAGAGACTCAGCAGGGTTTGCTCGTGAGGCGTGAGGCACTTAGTGCTGTAGCCTCCCTCCTCCAGCCGTTGTAACTTCTCCAGCGACCAATAGTCAAAGATCGAGGTACGACCATCACATCCACTGAAGCCTTCCTCTGCCATCCCCTCTTCACCCAGCTCCTGAGCAAAGTAGAGGAGGAAGGGATTCGTCCCACTCAGAGCCTCCACAGCCGAGAGCACAGCACCCTTCATTGCATCGCCGAGAGCAAAGGGAGAAGCCAATCGCTGTTCATCGTGATTCTCCATGAAGTAACACATCTTCCCTTGGCTCGCTCCTACGGCATCCCTTACCCAAGTGAACTCAGGGGTGGCGGAGACCTTCCCCTGTCCAATCTGGATCAGTCTATCGTACACCCCCACCTTATCATAGAGATAATCAAACCCCGCCTCTAGGTAGGCCTCATAGCGGTAAGGCTGGTATACTTCGGCTAGGAATAGCAAATCGTACCCCTCCTCTCTGAGTGAGGTGATACACCACCGCCAAAAGCTCTCAGGCACAAGCTCCGCCATATCACAGCGGAAGCCATCCACACCACGTGCCACCCAATAGCGGAGGATGTCACGCATCTTCAGCCATGTATCTGGGATAGGCTCTGTGTAGGCAGTCCCACCGTGGAGGTAGTCAATCCCATAGTTCAGCTTCACCGTCTCATACCAGTCGTTTACGCTGGGTGTGCTGGTGAAGCAATCGTTGCCCGTAGCCCGAGCTGGTGCCTCCACATAGAGCGAAGTATCAGGGCTATGATGAGGGAGGATGAGCGAAGAGTCGGGGAGGTAATAGAAGTTATTTGCAGGAGAAAAGCTCTGGTGCTTGTCATCCCCTTCCCCCAGATCCTCGGTACCCTCAGGCTTGGCATCTGAACGGTAGCATCGAGCGACGTGGTTCGGCACAAAGTCCATAAGCACCTTGAGACCTGCCTCATGCGTCCGCCGAAGGAGCGCATCAAACTCCTCCTGCCTCCTCACTGGATCCTCCGCCAGGTCGGGGTCAATATCGTAGTAGTCCTTCACAGCATAGGGTGATCCAGCCTCCCCCTTCACCGTATCGGGATGGTCGGGCTGGATGCCGATGGAGCTATAGCTCGTCTTCGTGGCATGCTCCAGCACACCTATGTACCAGACATGGGTAGTGCCTAAGCTACGGATGTAGGCGAGGGCCTCCTTAGTGAACGACGAGAACTTCCCCGAGCCATTCTCGGCAAGCGTCCCCGAGGGACGAGGATGCTTGACCTCATTTCCCCATAGACGTGTGAGGACAGAGTAGATAACGATCTTATCCGATTTCATTCGCTTCTCCTTGTGTCGTGCTACTAGGGGCAAGAGGGGCTAATTCCTTGCTCGCCAGCTCATATCCTATCGTAACCAGAGCGGAGGCAGCACTGACCTCAAACATACTATACTTCGTCACCTCCATCGTCTCTAAGAGGTAATCGCACGCCTCTCTATCGGGGACAGTATTCTGACGGAAAACCAGCTCCCATGCTCGATTGGCAATAGCAGTCATAGAGTGCTGCACCTTCTCCTCGGAGACTGGCCCAAGGTTCATCCCGATGAGGGTCGCGCAGTCCTCCCGTATGATGGTCGCAGGGAAGTTGCGGAAAAGCCCCCCGTCTACATACGTCTCACCATCGATCACAACAGGGGTGAAGAGGATGGGGATACTACATGAGGCCAGAACGATATCTGCCAGCCTCCCTTCGGTAAAGACATGCTGCTCGCCTCGGTCAAGGTCTGTAGCTACGATACGTAGAGGTAGAGGAAGGTCTTCGAGCTTCTTGTAACGGAGGTTTCGTTTAAGGTGCCGATGGAAGTTCGTAGCACTGAAGAGTCCTCCACCTCGCATCGTGAGGGTGGTCATCTTCAGGAAGCCGTTGGAGGAGAGAAGCTCAAGCACCTCATCGATGCTATAACCACAGGCATAGAATGCCCCCACGAGGGCACCTGCACTTGTCCCAGCAAGTATCTCTGGGTGGAGGTTATTCTCCTCAAGCCACTTGAGGACACCGAGGTGGGCAAATCCCTTAATACTGCCACCACTTAGAGCGAGCCCAATCTTATATTTTGACATAGTATGAGTAGTAAGAGAAGAATGTAGAGGGGAAAGAGCCGAGAGGTAAAAGGGTGGAGTACCAGAGTAGCTAGCCCCCTAAGGGTTACTGGAGTATCTAGCTAGGCACCCACGCACTGACTCTCCCGAAGAGAACTAATGGACGCGCGCAACCTACCGCAAATGCCAGAGCAGGGCCACTACCGATAGCCCCAGAGAGGTACACCCGTAAACCCTCGGGAGGTATCCCCGTAACCTCCGAGGAGGTACCGAGGATACCTCATGGTAGGTTACGGGGATGCCTCTGAAGGGTTCCCCCGATACCTATAGAGCACTATCCCCAACGAGACATCCTCACCTACAAAGATAGATAAGGAAAAGAAAAACAGCAGACCCCACCGAAGAGCCCCCAGAGCTGGGGGACTTCGGCAGGGTCATCCTGTCTATAGCCCGAGGGACTAGCTTAGTTTACTTCTTGATGAAGCGTTGTGTAGAGCCTCCCGCACGCACAAGGTACACACCTGGGGCATAGTCGCTGACGGAGATGCGACTACCACGGGTATAGTTCGCCGTACGGTAGACAAGAGCCCCCGAGAGGGCATAGATCTCAACCTTGCCCTCTGCCGTGAGCGTAATGTACTCAGTGGCTGGGTTGGGGAGGACTCGTAGGTCGGTGATGCTCAGCGTAGGATCTACGGGGCGGGGTTCACCGAGAGCTAGGGGGACTCTCAGGTAGACCGAAGCACCACGAGATGTCGCCTTCACTAGGAGGTTTGTTTCGCCCTTCACCTTACCGATGACCTGTAGCTTCCCATCCACCACACTTGCTGTGGCTAGTGTAGCCTCTGGGGCTTCCACGAGGGTGTAGGTAGTGGTAGCACCAGCCTTCTTTGGTAGGGACGTAGAGGCAAAGAGCTTCGCTAGGTCAAAGGAATCTGTGGCACCTGGACGAACAGTGATACCGCTACTCGTCTCCTCAATTACCTTGCCCCCCACGTTGTCGAGAGCGAAGTAGAATGGGATCGTTGAACCAAACTGATTCGCACGTGTCCCTGCCGCATTGAAGCGAATAGAAGACACTTCACCCAGAGCAGAGAGATCAAGCCACTGCCAAGAGTCAATCACATAATGGTCGGCAGGATTATCACTGCGGAAGTCCACGAGGTAGAAGTCAATCTTCTTCGTCTCATCATCGTTAGACACAGCGGTAATCTTATAGTAATCTCCTTTCTTGAATGGGGTATTCGCATCTGGTCCCAGCCCCGTACCATGCTCGGTGACATGCTTGACCCATGCAGTATTTGTCACATACATCCCTGAGAGGACAGCCTTCGGAGCATGGGTCACAGAGATCTTTGTGCTTCCCCCGAGGAGGTAGGCAATCCCATAGTTCTTTGACCCCGCTACACCATGTCCCACAGCACTGTTATACTGGTCGGGATCCCAAGTGGCAAAGTTCGTGGACGTCCTATTGGAATAGGCATAACCTCCCCACGAAGACCACTTCTTGATGTAAGTATTGGCAAACCCATAGGATCCACTGTAGAAGGTGGTCTCGTATGCCTCATCTCCCTTGGTATTATCCCCCGTCCAATGGCTCTCGGGGGCAAGGGATAGGTCATCAAAGGTTGCCATCGCAGACTCACCCGACACCTTCAGGGTCTTATGGGCAGAGATCACTTGATCCCAAGCATCCCTGACCTCCACACCATAGAGCTGAGTGTGGGTAGCCTTCACTCGGAGAGTTGTCTCCCGAGAGAGCTCCTTACCGAGGGCATCCCTCCAGAGGTAGCTGTAGGGGAGGACTCCACCCTTAGGGGTAACGCTCAGCGTCTTTACCTCACCACTCACCGCAGACTCTTCACTATCACCGAGGGCAAGTGGAGCAGGTTCGCCACTGAAGTCATCGATATATGCCTCACCAAGGGTCGTAAGGGAAAGGGAATGAAGTTTGCCTAGGTCACGGAGATTGATGTACGACCATTCTTGACCTGTGGCTTCGAGGGTCTTGCTCTTCCCCTCTACTCCATCCTTATCCTTAGTCTTCAGGATAACGCTTTTATCTCTCTTGAGCCAGAAGCCATCAAGGAGGAGGTTACCCCTACTATTGGTAATCGTGACCTCTGCAGGAGAATTAACCTTAGCAATGTGCTTGCTCCCTGCCTTTGCCCCTGCTGGGACTTCCTCCACAGTGAAGCCATCGAAGTGAGCAGTACCATCATCAAAGTCTGCCGTACCCTTCGCTACAGCCTCAAACGTAGAGACAGCCGTAGGTGCATGCGTAGTAGTGAAGGCTATCGGAGTAAACGCGTCGGTATAGAGACCATTCAGCCCCAAGAGGAGACCATAGAGCTTATATTCGGTCTCTGACGTGAGTCCTGTGAGGGTCTTACCTTGCTCGGTATTCTTGCTGAAGATGAGCTTATCGGTAGAGGCCTTCAGTTCGTCTAGTGTGGGTGCAGCAGCAGTGCTGGGTAGGACCTTATAGAGGAGCTTCCCAAAATCCGTCGCCTTTACAAGGAGCTTAGCTGTCGTAACACCTATCTCACTTACCTTAGGATAACCCGAGGCAAGGGCAGGTGTCTCATGCTCTGTCACCTCATAAGCCCCTGCCGTCACCAGGCTAGACGGACGCTCAGCTCCCGTGATATCATGGGTAACCTCTGCCTGACGAGGTGCAAAGCGTAGCGAGCCAACCACACGAGGCAGGAGCGAAGATTCTTCATCAAAGAACTGCACATCCTCTACAATGGAAGTGGCATCTCCTGTCAGCTCCTTCCACTTATCCCTTGTCACATTTTCACCCACCTTAGCGTAGTGTGTACCCGAGGAGAAGGTAGCATTGTGCGAGAAGGTAATGCCCGTCTTAAACGCCTCCTTCTGCATGTAGTAAACATAGCCACCTGCATGGTTCTGGAAGAGGTTATTGCGGATATTTACGCTCTTTGCCACACTACTACCTCGCCCAATGATCGCTAGAGGGGCAGAGTTTTGCTTCGCTGTAGGATTGACGATCGAGACTGAGTTGTGTAAGATATCAAGATCCTCTAGGTTGGGGTCAGAGAAGACTATACCATACGCGACATCTGCCCCATTATCTGCCGTGATACGTAGCTCATTGTTGTATATAAGATTCCTACCAGAGGGTGTATCGGAAGTGCTACGTGTGTGACGCAGGTGAAGGGCATTAATATCTCTCCGCTTCCCTTGCAAGCCATGCACCTCCACCTTATTATTGCGTATGACGGTATTGCCCATGAGGGTAATATCAAGAGCCTTGTAAGGGTTTGCCACTTCCCCATGACCATAGATCGTGTTTCCCTCATAGAGGGCATCATGCTCAAGTGTAGCGTAAATCCCTACGGAGCCTTGACCAATGAAGACGTTATCCTTTAGATGGGCTCCCTTCTGCTTAGGTAGGGCAATATGACCAGTACCATCTATGTATGCACCCTGGTACCCACCCTCGAGAGTCGAGGAGATGAGTGTTAGGTAGTCATTGTTTTGATAGGGCTCGTTCTTCGCACTTGTCTTAAGCACTGCGATATTACCCGTCAGATAGTCTAGAGCCAGAGGTGCCCAGAGGTAGCAATCGCGGATGGTCACATGTTCGCTCTTATTGCGTACAAGGACAACTGCTGGAGCCTTCTTGTCATATCCCTTGATGGTCAATGCCTCAAGCGTCAGATAGTCTGTACCATCTATGGTGAAATGCCCAGGCTTGTCCTCCCCGACAGTCTTATAGGGCTTTATATCGAAGACTACATCGGAGCGTTTCCCACTCTGTGAGCGGATCGTCAGGGTATTCGTAGAGGAGAGCCCCTCGATAGCTGGTATAGATACCATGTCGGTGTAGACACCGCTCTCCAGCAGAAGAGTAACAGGGCCATCCACACCAGCAGCACTCAGGGCATCGGTAGCATCCTTGAGGCTCTTGTACTTAGCCGTAGAGGAAGCTCCCACGAGGTACTCACCATGCATCCCTGCCTTCACCTCTCGCTTGGCTTCCTTGCTATCGGTAGGTGCGACGGCGGGCTTATCCTTGGAGCGTACCTGCTTGAGGCTCATAGAGACCTCTGTGCCTGCAGCTACAGAGGTAGCAATGTCCCCTGTGAGCCAATAGTGATAAGACCCTGGCTTGATGAACGTCTCCGACCCAGTAAACGTAGTTGTGGAGGCATCCTCCGTGCTAGCGAAGAGCTTCGTGGTGGTTAGGGTTGCATCTGCTCCAGAGCTATAGATACAACGCTTGACAAGAGCCTTCTTACTTGCCTCTGTTAGTCCTGCCAGCTCAAAGCCCGTGACCTCCAGAGCCCCCTTATCACCCTCTACCTTCAAAGTAATATGAAGGAAAGGCTCGTTCTTTGCTCCAGCAAGTAGCTTCGCCCCACTAGCGACCTCCGTCGTAACGGATGCAATGGAGAGAGGCTGAGGCACGATGGACTCTACCTCGACCTCCCAGTCTGACTCACCGTAGCCCTTGGTGTATTGCACCGTGACAGAGCCATCATCTGCGAGCGAGACAATCGATGGATACTGCTGATCACTACCGCTCACATCGAGGAGCTGATCCTTGGCATCCGTAGACTGACCACTATAGAACCTCAGGTGCTGTGTGCGTGTAAGGCCTGCCGATACGACTCGACAACGAATGACCTCACCCGCCTTGGGGACAAAGCGTACCGACCCACTAGCTGTACCATTAGGAGCCTTACGATCTACCCCTCCTGCATCGTAAAAGGTAATGGGAGACGTGACTTGCACGGTCTCGTCCCTCCCCCCTTGGAAGATATGCTGGGAGCGGCTCTTACGTACGCCGTCGGGGTCTGGGGTAGTAATGACATGTATTGCACCAGAGACTATGAGTTCGGTGAACGAAGCATCGTAAGTAATACCCGCTGGTGCATCACTCTTGGGGTCGTAGGCAATATAGTAATAGCTCGTCCCCTCGGCTAGCTGTCGAGACTCATTAGGCGTAAGGGTAATTATGCTACCAAGGGGTGCGGATGCCTCGGCAACAAGATCGTTGGCACTAAACTCTCTCTTATCTGCCGTGGCGTATAAGGCTACTCGGGCTAGATGCCCTTCACTGCCCTTGAGGTTGATGCTTAGCTTGTCTAGAGTCAAGGGGGTAAGGAAACCCTCCGTCTGAAGCTCCAAGCCTAGGATCGCTTGCTTAACAGAGCCTGTAGGGATAGCCTCTGTAGAGGCTTGGAAGCCGATGGCTTTAGCTAGTGTCATGGACTTAGGGGTCACAGAGCGCACCGATGCACTCCACCCCTTCTCCGTATAGCTACTACTCGTTTCGTTGGGGTTGAAGACAATCGTCAAGGCACCGTCAGCAGAGGTCGAGCGCAAGAGCTTAGGACCAACGTCATGGTTACCCAAGTTAGCACTCCAGAGAGGAGTCCCAGATGCCGTTGCTCCGTTATATACGATGAACTTTGCCTTAGGCTGGTAGCTAGCCTTGCCGTAGTAGACCTTGAAGTACTCAAAGTCTAGCTCTACGACCTCCCCAGACTTGCTGGGCAGAAGGGTTGTCATCTGATCCACCCTACCCCCAGCATACTTATTGAATGTCATCGTGGGCAGGAACTTCCATTCCCCGTAAATCCTGTACGTATTATGCCCCTCCGAGCTGTGGATGGTATTTTGGATGGGTCGACTCCCTGGGACTGCCGTTTCGCTCGGCCTCTCCTCTTTGCCTGAGAGCAGGACAGAGACTAGGGAAGCATCTACTTGTCCCCCCGTCTGAGCTGTCTCTGCGATGTCGTAGTAGAGTACGAAGGCGTTGTCGCCATCCATGAGGGTGTAGGGAGAGGAAAGGGTAACAGTGAATGTCTTGCCGATGCTTGTTACCTCTGCGAGCTTACGTGCTGGAGCCATCACACCCCGATCCTTTGTCCAGAGCTCGGCTGCACTGAGTACCCCGTCGGTGCTACCCTCTGTGCTGAATGTGAAGGAAGTGGCTGTTAGGGGCTGGAGGACATCCTTTGCTTGGATATTCACCTCTAGGATTTCTTGCTTCTTCGCCCCAGCCATTACAGGCTTATTAGCCTCAAGCTGTGTCTGCTTGATCCCATTGAGTGTCATGGCCTGAGGGACAAACTCTGTGACGACAGCCTCGAAGCCACTCTTAGTCACGCCCGTGGTACTCTTGAGAGTCACGGTCAGCGCCCCATCCTCAGATGCCGAGAGCAGTACTACTGGGGTCTTGTCTGAGAGGAGTGTACGCAGATGCTTCTCTGCCTTTGCTTCCTTTCCGTTATAGATGTGTAGCTGGTCATTCCTCAGAGGATTGGTATTGAAGAGGTCAAGCTTGTTGAAGGTAATGCGTACACGCCGACCAGCAGTTTTGGGGGTGAAGGTAATAGAGCCCTCGAAGTTCTCCGTTATCTTCCCCTCCTTGCCTCCATCATCATAGAAGTTCAGAGGGGTATCACCGACCTCCACCGTGCGGTGTGTACGACCGATCTTGACAACATCCTTGGGTTCTTCGGGAGCCTTAGGGTCGTCAGCAGTACGAGGGCTACTCTTCACCTTCGCTACCCAGCCCTTACCTATGCCATTAGCGTTTACGAAGACTACGGTCAGCTTCCCATCAGGGCTTTGGGAGCGAATGACCTTAGGCTCCATCCCATTCCCCGTGTAGGAGTAGCGAGCAGGCACACTAGGCTTTTGATATTCATCATCTTCGTCCTCGTCTGCTGCAGGTATCTTAACTAGGGGGACCTTACCGTCATAGAAGTATAAGGTAGCTGCACTGAGCTGTACTTCCTCAAAGGTAATCTCAATCATCTCCCCAGGCTTGGGAACGAAGGTAATAGCGTTTACACGCTGTGTCGCTTGGTTACCACTAGGGCCTCCGCTGTCGTAGAAGAACTTCTCCACCGCAATAGTCTCGACCTTCTCCGCTCCGTCCTCCCGAGGCATCAGGATCTGAGCATTGAGCCCGAGGGAGACAAAGCAGAGTAGCCATAAACTGAGTAGAATTCGTCTCATAGGTTGGTTATATTTAGGATATTGTACTTATATCATAGCAAGAGCCACGCTCCATCCACGGCAGAAGCGAGGCAAAGACCACCACAGGCTAAGGAGCCACAGGACGGGTGCATATTGGGGAAGTCAATAATACTTGGTAAAGGGAGTGCATAGCTAAGTCGTTGGTTGACTATCCGTGAGACAAAAATAAGGATAATGTATGAGATGGGATATACCCTATGTATGCCTCTCTCTCGCCCCCTCCTATGCCCGTCCTCCAGCGTCCTATTTCCTATGAAGCAAGTACTTCATTCACACATGGTAGACACCCCCAAGGGAGGGCAACCAAACCCATGCAAGGGTTTCCCTCTAAACCCTTGCATGCATTTGCCCCGAGACCCTTGCAAGGATTTCCTCACAACCCCACCCATGGGTTTGCTCATAGCTCCTTCACAACCTACCCAAGGTCTGCCCCGATACAACCAACAGAATATATTTGTATATTTGCCCCCAAGAAAGCAATATCCGCACCCCAAGGTGCTTGTCGTACTAACTCAAACTAGTGTAGCAGTATGGAAATCAAGAAATCAGCAAAGGCCGACCTCGAACGAGGTAAGGGTCTCTCGCTCCTGCTCGGGTTATTGGTTGCTCTCTCTGTAGTATTCGTCGGCTTGGAGTGGCGCAGTGCTGTCACGCAAGCTCAAGCACAGGAGAAGGCATTCAACACCCAGGATGTCGAGGATGTAATGAATATCGAAGACCAACAGAAGCCTGATGAGCCTGAGCCCGAACCCCAGCAAGCTCAGCAGACTGAAGTACAGCTCCCTGACGAACTGAAGGTCGTAAGTAACGATAGAGAGGTCATCAAGCCCTCCTTCGTCTCCGTAGATCAGGATAAGCCTCTTCCTCCCCCTAACATCCCCCTCGGGACGAAGAACGTACAGGTCGACGAAGAAGTAGACCAAGCGATCTTCGAGGTAGTAGAGGAGCAACCCGAGTTCCCAGGTGGTATGGAGGCTCTGCTCAAGTACCTCGCTAAGAACATCAATTACCCCGAGAGCGCTGTCGACAATGGGATTCAGGGTAAGGTCATGGTACGCTTCGTCGTAGAGCGTGATGGATCTGTCTCCGCTGTCGAAACATACAAGAGCGTAGACCCTGCTCTCGACAAGGAAGCTGTCCGTGTCGTCAAGACCCTCCCCAAGTGGAAGCCCGGTCGTCAGCAAGGTAAGGCTGTACGTACACGATACATCGTGCCCGTAGTCTTCCGCCTACAATAAGCTCCCCAAGGGACACTGCAACAGTCGTTCCCACGACGTTGCATCTGATTTATAGCTACCCCGAGCATACCGCTTGGGGTAGCTTCTTTTATGCCCTATCTCATCAGGGCTTTATCCATCAGGGCTGGAGTGCGCCTATGTCCGAAGTTTTTGTATATTTGAGGTCAAAATAAAATACTTTACTAAGTACATCCTACACAACACGGCCTCGCATGGCACAGAACAAAGCTAATCTCGATCCACAGGCTTTTACTGCCCAAGTGGATGGCAAGGAGGTTCGCCTCTACACGCTCCGTAACACTCAGGGAGCAGAAGCACACTTCATCAACCAAGGCGCTAAGCTCGTTTCCCTTGTCGTCCCCAGTCGCTCAGGCTGGACGGATGTCGTCATCGGACACGACAGCCTACAAGAGTACCTCGATAGCGAAGAGGCTTACTTCGGAGCCATCTGTGGTAGGTATGCCAACCGTGTGGCACGCGGTAAGTTCTCCCTCGATGGCATAGAGTACTCCCTCCCTATTAATAATGGTCCGAATGCACTGCATGGAGGGCTAAAAGGCTTCAATGCCGTAATCTGGGATGCCGAGCAGCTTGCAGAGAATAAGCTAGCCCTATGCTACGTCTCCAAGGACGGCGAGGAGGGGTATCCCGGGGAGCTTCACGTACGTGTCGTCTATACCCTCACCGAGGATAACGAGCTGACCATCGAATACACAGCGACTACTACCCGTCCTACAATCGTGAACCTCACCAACCATAGCTACTTCAATCTCTCTGGTGATGGTGATGCCTCAGTGCATGATCACATCCTGCAGATCAATGCCAGCACCTACCTCCCCACAGATGATACGGCTATCCCCTACGGGGCACCAGAGGCTGTAGCCGGTACGCCTATGGACTTCACCCAGCCCACCGAGGTAGGTGCTCGCATTGATACACCTACCGATCAGCTCGTCTGGGCACGTGGCTACGACCACACCTATATCTTGGATAAGCCCCTCGGCAAGCTCGGGTTTGCTGCCCGATGCACCTCGCCCAAGACAGGGATCACTATGGAGGTCTACACCGACCAACCCGGAGTACAGCTCTACACAGGCAACTGGATGAGTGGCAACATGCGTGGTAAGCATGGACATCGCTATCCAGCACGTGCTGCCCTCTGCCTAGAGACACAGCACTACCCCGACAGCCCTAACCGCCCCGAGTACCCCACGACACGTCTTAACCCTGGGGAGACCTTCCACTCGGTGACAGCCTTCCACTTCACCGTAGGGTAGCTCACCCAAGGCTTCCCGTCCGACAGCAAATACAACAACTCACATAATCCAACAACGAAACAGATGACACAACAGAAACAGGCGCAGAGTTACCTTGTGCCATTCATCATCATGGTCGTGCTGATGTCTCTCGTGGGACTCATCACAAACCTGAATGGGCAGTTCCAAGCTCCAATGAAGGCAGCCTTCCTACTGATGGCAGGCGCACAGACCAACACACTCACCACCCTACTTACCTTCGCCTTCTTCTTTGGCTACCTTGCCATGGGCGTACCAAGTGCTAAGTACATCGAGAGAAACGGCTATAAGAAGACCCTCATCTTCGGTCTCTTTGGTTTGATTGCTGCCTTTGGACTCTATGAGCTCTCTGCCTATATCTTTGAAACGATAGACCTAGCGACCTTCGAGCCAGCAATTGACGCAGCACGTGCAGCAGGCGAAGGCTACAAGTATGAGGGAGCCGTTGTCATTCCTATCGCCTACTATATCTTCCTTGTCGCTGCCTTCGTAGCAGGGTCGGCACTGACCTTCCTACAGGCGGTCCTCAATCCCTACATCGTAGCTTGTAGCGTCAAGGGTACAACGGGTGTCACACGTCAGTCTATCGCTGGGACGGGTAACTCCTCCATGGCCACCATCGCTCCCCTTCTTGTAGCTCACGTGATCTTCGCTGGCAAGACTGGGCTGGATATCCAGATCAGCTCGCTCTACATCCCCTTCCTCGTACTGATTGTACTCGTTGGTGGTCTGATCGTCGCTCTGACACAGATCAACCTACCTACCATAGCTAGCGCAGAGAAGAAGGAAGGTGAAGTACTCGAGAAGAGTGTATGGAGCTTCAGCCACCTAGCCCTAGGTGTCGTCGCTATCTTCATGTATGTAGGTGTCGAGGTCTGCGTAGGGAACAACATCAACCTCTATGCAGAGAACAAGGGGCTATCCGACCCTGCACTCCTGGCTACCCTCTACTGGGGGCTCATGCTCGTAGGCCGTCTCTGTGGTAGCTTCCTCAGTAGTATCAGTGCGAGCAAGCAACTTGCCTTCACCTCTGCCGTAGCTGGTATCCTCGTCATCGTTGCGATGGTGCTAGATAATCCTTACTTCCTCATCGGTGCGGGTCTCTTCCACTCCATCATGTGGGGAGCTATCTTCGCACTAGCCATTGATAAGCTCGGCAAGTACACCGCCGCAGGCTCAGGTGCTCTGATGATGGGTATCGTGGGTGGAGCTATCCTCCCCCTACTCCAGGGCGTCCTAGCGGATAGCTTCCATGGCTGGCAGTGGACATGGGGCATCGTCGCCATCGGCGAAGCCTATCTGCTCTACTATGCCCTCGCAGGACACAAGGTGCGTCAGCTCCCTTAGTCATCACTCCTCATCCCCTCGCTTGGTCTACCCTCGCAAGGGGATGTGTTTTTATACACATCATATATAAGTACTACAGATGAACACAGCTAGCATTCGCAGCAAATTCCAAGAGCTCTACGGAGCAGAAGGTATCCTCTTCACCTCCCCAGGCCGTATCAACCTCATCGGCGAACACACAGACTATAATGGAGCCTTCGTGTTCCCAGGTGCAGTCGATAAGGCTATGGTCGCTGAGATTCGCCTCAATGGCACCGATCGAGTACGTGCCTATGCGCTAGACCTAGGTGAACATGCAGAGTTCGGACTCAACGAAGAGGACGCACCTCAGCAAGCCTGGGCACGCTATATCTTCGGTGTCTGCCGTGAGATCCAGAAGCGAGGCAAAAAGATTACGGGCTTCGACACCGTATTCGCTGGGGACGTTCCCCTAGGGGCTGGTATGTCCTCCTCCGCAGCACTGGAGAGCACCTTTGCCTTTGCCCTCAATGACCTCCTCTCTCTAGGCATCGACAAGTTTGAGCTAGCTAAGATTGGTCAAGCCACCGAACACAACTACATCGGGGTGAAGTGTGGGATCATGGACCAGTTCGCCTCCGTCTTCGGTAAGGCGGGTCACCTCATCCGTCTTGACTGCAAGAGCCTCGAATACGAATACTTCCCCTTTGATCCCAAGTCCAAGGGCTATCGTCTCCTCCTCGTAGATAGTGTCGTCAAGCACGAGCTAGCCTCCTCTGCCTACAACAAGCGTCGTGAGAGCTGTGAGCGTGCAGTGGCTGCTATTGCCAAGCATCATCCCGAGGTGAAGTTCCTACGTGATGCCTCCATGGCGATGCTCAATGAAGTACGTAGCGAAATCACCGAAGAGGACTACAAGCGTGCCGAGTACGTCATCGGCGAAGTAGATCGTGTGCTAGCAGTCTGCGAAGCCCTCGGTCGTGGAGACTACGACACCGTGGGCAAGAAGATGTATGAGACACACCACGGCATGAGCAAGCTCTACGAGGTAAGCTGTGAGGAACTTGACTTCCTCAACGACCTAGCTAAGGAACTAGGCGTAACAGGCTCTCGAGTGATGGGTGGTGGCTTCGGTGGCTGTACGATTAACCTCCTCAAGGAAGAGCTACACGACAGCTTCGTGGACGAAGTACGTCGTCGCTACCAGGCCAAGTATGGTCATGCCCCGAAGTTCTACGACGTCGTCATCTCCGATGGCTCACGCCGCCTCTAGTCGCTCCTATTAGCGACTTCCTCCCCCAACAGACAGCCTCCGCCACGAAGGGTTTCATCCCTCGTGGCGGAGGTCTTTTATAGCGAGGGGATCTGCCTAAGTATCCTTCACACATACCACCGAGGAGGTAAAAAAATTACCACCTCGGTGGTAATTTTTTTAGTACCGAGGTGGTAAATAATTTACTACCGAGGTGGTGATTTTTTACCACCGAGGTGGGTATTCAACTTTCCCTCTTGGTAGTGAATTCTTTACTTACGAGTGAGCATCCTAGAGCCTAGTGGATCCAACCGACCGAGTCCCTTCAGTAGCTCTAGCTGAATCTTGGGTTAGATCACCTAGAGCGACTAAGATAACCTATGGCTACCGGGTGCGAGAGGAAAAAGCTATTAGGTATGAGGGAAAAAGCTACTGAGTGTGCGAGGAGAAAAGGCAAAGCCCTCAGTAGTCACTTGACTACTGAGGGCTTTGCTGGAGATAAGGGGGGGAAGGGCTAGATCCCGACACCATCCCCTGGCTTAGAGGGATTGGGCATAGTAGAGCGTTTGCCCCTTACGCTTGCCGATGGACATCTTCTTCTTGCCAA
>ERZ772979.115-NODE-115-length-64039-cov-19.340710_pt1 | contig 64039 bp, 65 predicted proteins | sample MGYA00511130_ERZ772979 | MGnify/ENA primary metagenome ERZ772979 (study PRJEB29015, sample SAMEA2738103) | human oral metagenome | biome: human oral; feature: human-associated habitat; material: saliva | place: China | collected 2186 ...
TTCCCCACTGCTGCCTCCCGTAGGAGTCTGGGCCGTGTCTCAGTCCCAGTGTGGCGGATCATCCTCTCAGACCCGCTACTGATCGTCGCCTTGGTAGGCCTTTACCCCACCAACTAGCTAATCAGATATTGGCCGCTCGAATAACGCAAGGCCCGAAGGTCCCCTGCTTTCCTCCTCAGAGCGTATGCGGTATTAGCCAATCTTTCGATTGGTTATCCCCCATTACCCGGTACGTTCCAATATATTACTCACCCGTTCGCCACTCGCCGGCAGTAGTGCAAGCACTACCCCGCTGCCGTCCGACTTGCATGTGTAAAGCATGCCGCCAGCGTTCAATCTGAGCCAGGATCAAACTCTTATGTTCAATCTCTAACTTAATAACTTCTGGTCTGCTTCAAAGAAACCAACAGGACAATGTTCAAAACATCATCTTGTCTGTCTTCTAAACAGTGTGAGGCCTAAGCACTCACACTTATCGGTAATCTGTTTGTTAAAGAGCAAAGACGATTATCATAGCACACCGTTTCTTTTTGTCAAACTATTTCTAACAAGAAACTGAACTCAACCGTCAAAATAAGCTGCCGAAGCAGCGAAGAACCGAACTATACGCACATCCAAAAATACTGTCAAACAAATATTGTAGAAAATAGAAGATTTCTTATTATATTTTTGTTTTTTTAAAAAATTAAATTTAAACCCACATAGGGATTGACCTAAGGATACTTATTTCCCACTTACTTGTATGCTTTTATTTTGACTTCGGCGTACAATTCTTACTCGATTAAATTTATACCGTTATTATTGAAAGGTTGTTGTCAATTATGAACCTCCTCCCCCGTATTCTCCCTTTAGCCCGTATGCGGCGTATGCGGAAAGATGATTTTTCCCGTCGCTTGATGCGCGAAAATACACTGTCTGCCGATGATTTGATTTATCCTGTTTTTGTACTGGAAGGATGCAATCAGGAAGAAAATATTGCATCGATGCCCGGAGTGAAACGGCAAAGTCTGGATAAATTACTCTATACAGCCGAGGACGCTCTCAATTACGGTATTCCTATGTTGGCACTTTTCCCGGTGATAACGGAAAATAAGACCGAATTTGCAGAAGAAGCTTATAACCCCGAAGGTTTGGTACCGACTGTGGTACGCGAATTGCGTATACGTTTCCCCGAATTGGGTATTATGACTGATGTTGCATTGGATCCTTACACCATACATGGCCAAGACGGACTGACTGACGGCAACGGCTATGTTATAAATGACGAGACTATTGAGGTCTTGATTCGGCAAGCATTGTGTCATGCCGATGCCGGGGCTCAGGTAGTAGCCCCTTCCGATATGATGGACGGACGTATCGGTGCAATCCGTGAAGCCTTGGAAGACGCGGGGCATATACATACCCGAATCATGGCATATTCCGCAAAATATGCATCGGCTTTTTACGGTCCATTTCGTGATGCGGTCGGCAGTTCGGGCAATCTAGGCAAAGCGGACAAAAAAACCTATCAAATGGACCCCGCCAATACGGACGAGGCTTTGCAGGAAGTTGCTTTGGACATTCAGGAGGGAGCGGATATGGTTATGGTAAAACCCGGCCTGCCCTATCTGGATGTCGTACGCAGAGTAAAAGATACTTTCGGCGTGCCGACTTATGCTTATCAAGTTTCGGGAGAATATGCCATGTTGCAGGCAGCGATACAAAATAGCTGGCTGGACGGCAATCAGGTAATTTTGGAGAGCCTGCTGGCATTCAAACGAGCCGGAGCGGACGGTATTTTGACCTATTATGCATTGGAAGCCGCCAAACTTTTGAAAAAATAATACCGACCACTTTGAAGAATGAGCTGAGGCCGTCTGAAACTTTTCAGACGGCCTCAGTATGTTCAACTGATAAATTACTCTTTTAACTGCTTACGGTCATATACTGCTTGAGCCAGTGTTCCCGCATCAATATATTCCAGTTCCGCCCCCAGCGGCATACCGCGTGCCAAACGGCTGACTTTATAAGGCAGGTTTTTCAACAATTCGGCCAAAATGTAGGCAGTGGCATCGCCTTCAGCGGTGAAATTTGTGGCGATAATGATTTCCTCAATTTCGCTGTTTTGCAGCCTTACAACCAATTGCTCCAATGCAATATGGCCCAAGTCCATATCTTGCAGCGGGCTGATATGCCCCATCAGGACAAAATATAAGCCGTCATGACAATGCGCCGCTTCCATTCCGGCAACATCGGCGGGCATATGAACTATCATCAACCGCTTGCCGTCCCGCTCCGGATTGGAGCAGATTTCGCATAATTCATTCTCGCACAAAGTATTGCAAAGCGTGCAATGCCGCACTTGTTTCAGCGCATGCTGCAAAGCCTCGACCAGTTCTTCCGCGCCTTCACGGTTGTATTGGAGAAGTTGGTAGGCCATACGCTGGGCCGATTTCGGGCCGACATTGGGCAGGATTTTCAGCGCATGTATCAATCTGGAAAATGCATCTTGCGGTCTGGACATAGTATCGTTAGAGGAAGAATTGAGCGGTAAAGGCCGTCTGAAACGCCATAAAGATTTTCAGACGGCCTCAATGGCAGCAAAGGATGGTTTATCCGGCCGCCATATGCTTTCACTTATGCGCCGTATACCGGATTTTTAGCGCACAGAGCCTGAGCGGCAGCGGCCACACGGCTCAGATTGGCTTCGTCATTCGGGTTGTCCAAAACATCGGCAACCAAATTGGCCAATTCGCGTGCATCGGCTTCGCTGAAACCGCGTGTGGTGATGGCTGCCGCGCCGACGCGGATACCGCTGGTAACGAACGGTTTTTCCGGATCGTTCGGGATGGCGTTTTTGTTAATGGTGATGTGCGCTTTGCCCAAGGCTTCTTCTGCCGCCTTGCCGGTAATGTTTTTGGCGCGCAAATCCACCAGGAAGACGTGGCTTTCGGTGCGGCCGGAGATGATGCGCAGGCCGCGTTTGACCAACTCTTCCGCCATCGCCGCCGCGTTGATTTTGACCTGTTTGGCGTATTCTTTAAACTCCGGCTGCAATGCTTCTTTGAATGCAACGGCTTTGGCCGCAATCACGTGCATCAGCGGGCCGCCTTGCAGGCTGGGGAAAATGGCGGAATTGAGGGCTTTCTCGTGCGTGTTGTCGCGGCACATAATCACACCGCCGCGCGGGCCGCGCAGGGTTTTGTGGGTGGTAGTGGTGACAAAATCGGCAAACGGCACGGGGTTGGGATATTCGCCGCCCGCAATCAAGCCGGCATAGTGCGCCATATCGACAAACAGGTACGCGCCGACTTTATCGGCGATTTCGCGGAATTTCGCCCAGTCGATTTGCAGTGCGTAAGCTGATGCCCCCGCCACAATCATTTTGGGCTTGTGTTCCAATGCCAAGCGTTCTACTTCGGCATAATCCAGCACTTCGTTTTCGTCTAAGCCGTAGGTAACGGCGTTATACAGTTTGCCTGAAATATTCACGCTTGCACCGTGGGTCAGGTGGCCGCCGTGCGCGAGGCTCATGCCCAAAATGGTGTCGCCCGGTTTCAGCACACTGGCGTAAACCGCTTGGTTGGCTTGGCTGCCTGAATGTGGCTGCACGTTCACATATTCCGCGCCGAAGAGTTTTTTGCAGCGGTCAATCGCCAACTGTTCGGCGACATCCACATGTTCGCAACCGCCGTAGTAACGTTTGTTCGGATAACCTTCGGCGTATTTGTTGGTCAATTGGCTGCCCTGTGCTTCCATTACGGCATAGCTGACGTAGTTTTCAGAGGCAATCAATTCGATATGGTCTTGCTGACGTTCGACTTCTGCGGCAATCGCGGCAGCAAGCTCGGGGTCGTATTTTGCAATGGTTACGCTTTTTGAGAACATGGGATTTCCTTTGGACTAAAGATATGCGGAAGTGTGTGTCTGCCAGCTGCCGTTTTCAGACGGCCTCTTTTCAGGCAGGACGGACGGTCATTGTAACAGAGCCGACGTTAATATGTATCGGGATTTCACCGCCGCCTATAATGAAGGCCGTCTGAAAACCCTTGTTCCGACGATGGAAACGAAAGATGGTTTTCAGACGGCCTCTTAATAGACAGGCAAACCTTTTATTTTTTCTTCGCGTGTTTCAACGAATCGATGGCCACGGCCAAAACGATAATCGAACCTTTGATGATGTATTGCCAATAAGGGTTTACGCCGATATAGCTCAAGCCGTAGTTAATCAGGGTAAAGATAACCACGCCGACAACCACGCCGAATACCGTACCGACACCGCCGCTGAACGACACGCCGCCGATCACACAGGCTGCAATCGCGTCCATTTCATACATAAAGCCCAGATTGTTGGTGGCCGAACCGATGCGTCCCGCCTCCAGCAGGCCGCCGAAAGCATAAAACACGCCGGACAGGGTGTAGATGCCAATCAGGTTTAAAGTAACGTTTACGCCGGAAACACGGGCGGCTTCGGGATTGCCGCCAATGGCAAACAGGTTTTTACCGAAACGGGTTTTGTTCCAAATCACCCACATCAATGCAATCGCAACAATGGCATAAATAGTGATGTAGGACAGGCGGAATCCGCCGATATCGAAGAAACCTTGAGTGAAGGCGGAATATGCGCCGTCGAAACCGGCAATGGGTGCGGAACCGACGTAGTCGTAATATAGAGAATTCACACCATAGATAATCAGCATTGTGCCTAGCGTGGCGATGAAGGGAGTAACGTTCATAACGGTAACGATAACACCGTTCACCAGCCCGATAAGCGCACCGATGGCGCACACCAGCAAAATAACCATCGGAATCGGCACAACACCCAAATCGGGGAAGACTTTATTCACATTGTCCACTGCCTGCAGCAATGTGGCAGAAATCACTGCTGCCAATCCGACTTGGCGACCCACCGACAAGTCTGTGCCTTGGGTAACGATCAGGCCGGCCACGCCCAGCGCAATAATGATGCGGACCGAAGATTGGGTTAAAACGTTACTGAAATTGGTCAGGCTTAAAAAGCTGGCATCTTTGGAGATAATCACCACCAGCAACAACAGCAGCACGAAATACAGCGCGTAATCCTTCATAAAGTCCAAGGCTTTGTTCTGTTTGACGGCACTCATAAAATTCCTTTAAATAATCAATTTGTTTGCATTCAGCGTAATGGCTTTGAAGTTTTCAGACGGCCTTATAAATATTTAGCCGACAATTGCAGGATTTCTTCCTGATTGGTTTTCGCCGTTTCGACAATACCGGCCACCTTGCCCGCACTCATCACTAGAATGCGGTCGGTAACCCCCAAAAGCTCGGGCATTTCGGAAGAAATAATGATGACCGCCTTACCTTGTGCGGCCAGCTCGCCGATTAACTGGTAAATCTCAAATTTCGCACCGATGTCGATACCGCGTGTCGGTTCGTCCAACATCAGGATTTCGGGTTTGGTTAAAAGCCAGCGGCCTAAAATCACCTTCTGCTGGTTACCGCCCGACAACGAGCCGATACGGGTTTTCTGGCTGGGCGTTTTCACACGCATGGAATCGATAACCCACTGGGTGTCGCTCTTCATGCTTTTATTGCTCAGCAAGCCGCCTTTTTGATAGCTCTTCATATTGGAAATCAGCGAGTTGAAGCTAATATCCAGTCCGCCAAAAATACCGGTGCTGCGGCGTTCTTCCGTTACCAAGGCGAAACCGTTTTTAATCGCTTCCACCGGCGATTTGTTCTGCACCTCTTTTCCGTGCAGCAACACTTCGCCTGCCCCACGCTCGCGGATGCCGAACAGGGTTTCGACGATATCGGTACGTTTCGCACCAACCAGCCCGCCGATCCCCAATACTTCGCCTTTGCGCAATTCAAAGCTGACATCGCGGATGGACGGCTGGTTTTTCGCCGTCAGGTTTTTCACCTGCAACACGACTTCCCCGGGCGTATTGTTTTTTTCCGGGAAACGCTGGGTGAGGCTGCGGCCGACCATTTTTGCCACCAACTCGTCCATGGTGGTCTCTTTCACCGCTACGGTATCTATCCATTTTCCGTCGCGCAATATCGTGATTTCGTCACAAATTTTGAAGATTTCCTCCATTTTGTGCGAAATATAAATAATGCCGCAACCGCGCTGCTTCAGTTTGTCGATAATGGTAAACAGGTGGCCGACTTCCTTTTCCGACAGGGAGGATGTCGGTTCATCCATAATGACGATTTTAGCGTTGTAGGAAAAAGCCTTTGCGATTTCAATCATCTGCATTTCCGACACGGTCAATTTTGCGACTTTTTCGCGCGGATCGATGTTGATGCCCAATTCGTCAAAAATCGCTTTGGTATCGGCATACATTTTTTTCTGATCGACGAACAAGCCTTTGGTCGGATACCGTCCCAACCACAGATTGTCCATTACCGAACGCTGCTTCACCAGGTTCAATTCCTGATGTACCATCGAAATACCGTTTTCCAAAGCTTCTTTCGCACTGGAAAAATCCACTTCGCGGCCGAGAAAACGGATACTGCCCGAATCTTTGGCATAGATGCCGAACAGGCATTTGAGCAGGGTGGATTTGCCTGCCCCGTTTTCCCCCATCAGCGCGTGCACCGAATGCGCCTTTACCTGCAAATTCACGCCGTCCAAGGCTTTCACGCCGGGAAAGGCTTTATGCACGTCGGTCATGGTCAGCAGCACGGAATGGTCTTGCTCCGCCGTCGAATCCTTAGCCGTCATGGTTTGTTCCTCATGATTGTCAACAAAATGGCTTCCTGAAAACAGTGTGCCACAGATTTTCAGACGGCCTTACCGTGATACGGCACCCGCCGTTTTCCGGTTGGGGCGCAATATGGAAGACCCTGTCTGAAAATAAAAAATATAAATAGCGAAGCCGGCCGGATTATATTCAATCCGGCCGGGCATCCAATCAGGCCGTCTGAAATTATTGTTTCAGAAACTGATCCAGATTGGTTTTGTCCACGCCCACATAAGGTACGCGGATATTTCTGTTTGCATCCAGTTTGTAGGCGGAAGAAGCGGCCGGATCTTTACCTGCGGCCAAGTCTACTGCCAGAGCGTATACCGCTTTAGCCTGTGTTTCGCCGTCGTTCAATACCGAACCGGCCAGCGTATCGGCCTTAATCATTTGCAGGGCTTCAGGCAGTGCGTCTACACCGAAGGTCGGCAGGACTTTACCTTGTGCCTTCATGGCTTCTACAGCACCCATTGCCATACCGTCGTTGTTGGAAATAACCACTTCGATGTCTTTACCCGAAGTACCGGACAACCATGCCTGCATGATGTCTTTGGCTTTGGCTGCGTCCCACATGCCGGTGTCCAACTGCAGTTGTTTGGTTTTGATGCCGTCGGCGTTCAATTTTTCAACCACATATTTGGTACGCGCTTCGGCATCAGGGTGACCCGGCTCGCCTTTCAGCAGAACGAAATCAACCACGCCGTCTTTGTTCAAGTCCCATTCCGGATGCTCTTTCCACATTTTGCCAATCAAAGATGCCTGGATTTCGCCTGACTCCTGAGGATTGGTGCCGACAAAATAAGCCTTATCATAGCTTTTCAGTGCGGCTTCGCCTGGGTCTTTATTGAAGAAAATGACCGGAACGCCGGCAGCTTTTGCCTTCTCGATAATCGTGCTGCCTGCGGCAGGATCGACTAGGTTGATGGCCAAAACTTTTGCACCTTTGGCGAGCATTACATCCACTTGGTCGTTTTGCGTGGATTGGTTGTTCTGCGAATCGTTCATCAACAATTCGGCATTTTTCGCCGCAGCCGCTTCGCCTTCCAATGATTTACGCATCAGTGACATGAAGTTGTCGTCATATTTATAGATGGTTACACCGATTTTAGGCGCATCGCCGGTAGGCTTTCCGCCTTCAGCTTGGGATGCGTTTTGGCTGCCGCCGTTACAGGCGGTCAAACCCAATACTGCAGCCAATGCTGCGGCGGTCAATGTTTTTTGGAAATTCATAAAAACTGTCTCCGTGTTTTTTGTTGCTGCGGTGCGGTAGGCCGTCTGAAAAATCCGCCCTCCGCGTCTATGGTGCCTCTTGGCAAAACAGGCGGCAGTTTGAATTAAAATGCCTGATTTGTAAATTACCCATACGGATTTTCTGATAATTTCTGACACCTTCTAACAACAATTTATCGTCTTTTTACTAAAATTCCCGCATAAAATAAAAAATGTACTTTTTTCGCCAATAAGGCCGTCTGAAAAATCTTTTCAGACGGCCTATCATTGGTGAGCATCAATCTAATCAATCAGCGCATCATGACGATGATTGCGGTAGTGTTTGTATTTCACTGCATAAGCGGCAACAGTCGGCACCAAAGCCAAAACAATCTTGAAAGTCCAAGATGCAAACCACGGCTTGTTAATCACAATTGTGTCGGCAACAGCCCCCGGCCCGACAAACTTACTCACGGCATACCAATCCAACAGCGGCCACCAACATGCAGTCAGCAACCCGAGGAACAAAGGCCAAATCAGGCGAACGTGATCCCGCTGCCATAACAAGAACAAAACTGCCGCCCAGATCAGTGTAAGCGTACAAATCAACAAGGCGGTATGCACCGGCGCACCGAAATAAGAAGCCGCAAAATAAGTCAGCACCACCCATAAAGCGGCCAACACCGCCATAATCAATTCTTCCGGACGTTTGAACATAATAAAAATCCTTGCAGACCAATCGCTACGAATATACCGCAAATCGATCGTTTTGGATATGGTGTAAAATGCCGCTTTTGTCATTTCGTGAGATGAAAGCATGAAACTGAAATCCTTTTTACGCAAGGCCGAATCGGTTCTGAACCGCCTGGATGCCTGGCTGCCGCCCGAAACCCGCAAACCGGACTGGAATGCCGCCGCCTTCCGCTGGCAAAAGGCCGGCAACAAAGGGATTTTGGAAAGCCTGCCCGCTCCGCATACCTTCCCATTATCCCGCCTGGCAGCCGTAGACAGCCAAACCGCCAAGCTGGTCCGTAACACCGAACAGTTCCTGGCCGGCCGCCCTGCCAACAATGTCCTGCTGACCGGATCGCGCGGCACGGGCAAATCGTCGTTAGTCAAAGCATTGCTGCATGAATACGGCGCGATCGGCCTGCGGCTGATCGAAGTAGACAAAAGCGACCTGGCCACCCTGCCCGCCCTGTTGCAACTATTGGCGTCCCGCCCGGAAAAATTTATTGTTTTTTGCGACGATTTATCGTTCGAAGACGGCGAAGACGGCTACAAGGCGTTAAAGACCGCTTTGGACGGCGGTTTGTCCCAGCGCTGTGCCAATGTTTTGGTGTATGCCACGTCAAACCGCCGCCACCTGATGCCTGAATATATGGATGAAAATACGGGACACACCGGCGTTCGCGGCGAAGTGCATGCCAAAGAGGCGGTGGAAGAAAAAATTTCCCTATCCGACCGATTCGGGCTGTGGCTGAGTTTTTATCCGTTTGACCAAAACGATTACCTGCAGGCAGTGGCGAATTGGTTGGAATATTATGGTGTGGATTTTGATGATACTGCACAACGGGCGGCATTGAATTGGTCTCAAATGCGAGGCGGGCGTTCCGGCCGCGTTGCCTGGCAGTTTGCCTGCGACTGGGCAGGACGGCTGCCCAAAGACCGCAGTTTGAATCTGGGTTAATAAGGTTACCGGCGTTTACGGAAAAGGCAAAAGCAGAGTTCGAGAAATGAAACGGCAAAGGGTTGTTGCGATATATAGACAATACAAAAGCCGTGCGATGCTTACTTCCTTCGGACTCCAATTGCCCCTCTCGGAACGCACGAACGGCTTAGCGGGAAATTATCCTTACTGTCTGCACGTGCCAATAACCGCCCAAAAACACACACGGCTTTTATGCCCGTATCGGGTGCGCTACTGCGCTATTAAATGTGCTATTAGAAATACCGACACCTCGAGTTTTCATCTACGAAAGCAGCTGCTCATCTTGATTTATCGAGGCACATCCATCAGGGTTTGTCGATTAGGGAAAGTCCGGCCGAAATTAGATAATTTCAGGCTTTAACTCATGCAAAACCACCTAAAACTGCCCAAAGGGCGGATATGTTGCAGTTTTATAGAACAGGCAAACGGAAAAGCCGCAAATATACAAAGCATAATGCCGATTTATACTAAAATCCGCCATAAAAAGGCCGTCTGAAAATACCCGCTGTCGCAGCAGATATTTTCAGACGGCCTAAAGTTCTTTTTTATGTGTTAGAAGGCAACATAATTGACGGGATTGACCGGCTTGCCATCTTGACGTACTTCGAAATGCAGCTTGACGCGGTCGGTATCGGTATTACCCATCCGCGCAATGGTTTGCCCGCGTTTTACCACTTCCCCTTCTTTCACCAACAAAGCCTGGTTATGGCCGTAGGCGGTCAGGTAGGTAGAATTATGCTGGACGATAACCAAGTTGCCGTAGCCGCGCAATCCGTTGCCGGCATACACCACTTTACCGTCTGCGGCAGACACAACGGCCTGTCCGCTCGTTCCGGCAATATCGACACCTTTATTGCTGTTACTGTAATGGGCGATAATGTTACCGACTGTAGGCCGCTGCCAAGTAATACCGGCTGCAGTGCGCACGCCTCCGGACGAGACGGCGGAAGAAACGAGCGGTGTCGGCGCGGACTGCTGTACGACACTCACCGGCGGCGTATTGACAGGTGCGCTGACCGGCGGATGGCTTGGCGCAGGCTCAGGCTTATGCACGACGGTTGAAGATGCTGGGGCAACATAACCGGCCGGCTTCACGCGCAGGGTCTGGCCAACGCTGATATTGTTATCGGTCAAACCGTTCCAGGCACGCAAATTATCCTGAGTGATGTGGTAGCGTTTGGAAATATTATAGACGGTATCGCCGCGCACGACTTTGTGCGTCGCGGCATTAATGTCTACCGGCGCATATGAGGGCACATAGGTGCTTCCGGAAACCGAAGGTGAGGAAATTGTCGGCGGCGGTGTATAAACAGGTGCATTTCCGCCCATGTTTCCAACCGATGCGCTGGGTTCATAAGGTGCGGCACCGTAAGGATTGCCGCCTGTGATGCTGCTTTCGGTATTCTGCATGCCGACGCCGGTATTGGTGCCTTCCACTACAGGTGCGGCCGGCTGCTGAAGCCACGAACAAGCTCCCAACATCAAAACGGCTGCTAAGGAACCGGTTCTCAACGCAGTTTTTTTCAACATAATTTTTCTTACCTTTTGAGTTTCTTAAGTTAAGCGGACGCTATCATAATAAAACTAAGCCGCCTTCTCAAGTCCAAACCCTGCTCTATGGCCGAATATCGGGCAGTCAGACTGTAAAATCCCGTTATCCTTCACTCTGCTGCCAATAGCGCGCCGTTTCATGGAGCAGATTATAGGCTGTCAAATCAATCTGCAACGGCGTAACGGTAATAAAACCAGCGGCACATTCGGCAAAATCGGTTCCATCTTCCCGGTCTGCAGCTTCTCCTGCGGCACCAATCCAATAAACCTTTTCCCCCCTCGGGTTGTGCATCGGCACAATGCTCTGTTCGTGATGACGCCTCCCCAACCGCGTGATTCTGCATCCGCGCAAATCTTCGGCGGCAACGGCAGGGATATTGACGTTCCACAAAACCGGCTGTTGCGGCGGATTTGCCGTCAATTTTTCCAATAACTGCCATGCCGCCTTCTCGGCAGTCGGCCAATAGCGGTCGGTATGGTCGTTTAAGGAAAAGGCCACGGCGGGAAAGCCGAGCAAATAGGCTTCAGTTGCTGCCGCCACCGTGCCCGAATACAGGGTATCGTCCCCCATATTCGCACCGTGGTTGATGCCGGACAACACCAAGTCAGGCTTGAATTCGGGCAGTGCATGTAACGCCAAATGGATGCAGTCGGTCGGCGTGCCGCTGACATAGTAAAAGCCGTTTTCCGCCTGTCTGAGCTGCAACGGCCTGTCGAGAGTCAGCGAATTGCTGACCCCGCTGCGGTTACGCTCCGGTGCCACAACGCGTACATTGGCAAACTCGGCCGCCACTCTGGCCAAAACGGCAATCCCTTGGGCAAGATAGCCGTCGTCGTTGCAAATCAGGATGTTCATTATTGTTCTCCGTTTTTAAATCTGTTGTTTGATGCTGATATGAAGGCCGTCTGAAACCCGAATAATGTTTTCAGACGGCCTGTTATCATGGAATAAAAGCCGATTTAATACCCCGAACAGCCATGTTCGCACAATACCAATTCCGCAGCCGTCAAACCACTCTGCACTGCGGCCTCCAAGGTGGCGGGATAACGCGGATGCAGGTAATCGCCTGCGGGATAAATGCCGTTTTGCTGCAGCCACCGGCAATCGGGCAGCGGTCTGTTTGCATAAGAGGCAGCAGTTGCCCGTTTTTCCGTAATGACTTTTGCCGCAATCGGGGTGCCGATTTCGGGACAAATGCGGTGCAAATCCGCATCGGCACGCCGTATCCATTCTTCCGCCGACAAGCGTCCGACATGCTCGGATACGCTAATGACTGCCGCCACTTCGCGGTCGGAAGCACCTAGGCAGCCGCGTTGGAAAAACCACTGTACCGTGCCTTCGGCCAAACCGGTCATTACCGACGGCAAGCGGACTGTTTCGGCATAACGCAGGTAAATCGTTGTAATGGCGTGGTACCGGATACCTTCAAAGGCCGTCTGAATATCCTCCGGTGTTTCAGACGGCATTAAAGCGGAAATATGATAAGGAGCGACCGCCGCCACTACTGCATCAAATGGTTCGCCGTTTACAGCCACACGTCCGCCCGGCAACAGGGCCAAACGGCCGACGCGCCGTTCGAAATACAGACGAGCCCCGTGTTGGCGTAAAAAACGGATTGCCGGTTCGACCAATAAAGTATTCAAATCGGTTTTCGGCAACAGATAGTCCGCCGCACGCTTGTCCGCCCATACGCCGTCTTGCAAGACCGCCCGTAAAACACGCAGGCTGGCATCCTCAATCGGCGTATTCAATGCCCCCAACACCAGCGGCCGCCAAAATCCTGCCAATAATTTTTGCGGGCATTGTTGGGAACGCAGCCATTTGCCTACAGGAACATCTTCACCATGCCATATGCGCAGATTCCGCATCTGTTTCAACAATGCGGCCTTATCCGACCAACGGACGTTTTTTGCCCCTAACACACCCCATAAAAGATGAAGAGGCGCAGGCAGAGAGGCCGTCTGAAACTGCAATCCGTCGGCCAAATGCCATTGCAGCGGCAATCTGACACAATCATGCCGGTAATCAGCCCCGATTTTATCCATCAGATGACGGACGCCGCGATAGGCGTACATCATAATATGTTGGCCGTTATCCAAAAAGCTGAAGCCCGCATTATCCGCCGCCAACGCCCGCGCCCTGCCCCCAGCCGTTTTACCGGCCTCGAACACTGTTACATCTGCTTTTCCGGCCAGATTAACCGCAGCAGACAAACCGCTCCAACCCGTACCGATAACCGCTATTTTCCGCTTCACGCTCATGGTCTGAATCCAAATAACCAAGTTTTCAATGCAATCCGTTTTTTTCTCGGACCCGGGATTGCAATTTTGTAACGCAACACATTTTCCAAACCGTCCCTACGGATTTCCTGCAATAAAGCATAATATATCGCCGCCATAATCAAGCCCGCTTTCTGCCTGCGGCAATCCTCATCAGGTAAAAGATCACGCGCTTCGCGATAAAGATTTTGCGCCCGCGTGTATTGAAAATTCATAAATTCGATAAATTCAGATGAGGATTCGGCGCGCAATACCGCCTGTTCTGCAATACCAAAACGTTCCAGCTCATCCTGCGGGAGGTAAATTCTGCCCATTCGCGCATCCTCGCCAACATCCCGGATAATATTGGTCAGCTGCAAAGCCAATCCTTGTTTTTCGGCATACAGTAAAGTTTGCTCATTATCAAATCCCAAAATCCGTGCAATCAATCTGCCTACCACTCCGGCTACCCGATAACAATAAACCGACAGCTCGGCAAAATCGGCATACCTTACTTGCCGAAGATCCATTTGCATGCCCTCGATAATTTCCTCCAACTCGGCTTGAGGCAGAGAAAATTCGATAACAATATATTTTAACGCCTGATTAACCGGATGCTCCGGCAGGCCGTCTGAAAATACCTTAGCCAAATCCCCCCGCCACCATTGCAAGCCCATTGCCGCTACTTGCTTATCGGCACAATCGTCCACCACATCATCTAGTTCGCGGCAAAATGCATATAAGGCAATCAGCGCATTTTGCCTATTTTGCGGTAAAAAACGAAAACCGGAAACAAAGCTGGAACCGCTTTCGGAAACTTTGTTACGGCAATAATCAAGGGGCTGCATATCTGTTTTTGAAAAGTACCAACTAAAAGGTCGATTGTAGTGTGATTTATAAAATGAAACAAACCCGCAATATTACTTGCGGGTTTGTTTTCAATACCTTTATTTACACGGAGCAGAAGTTTGAAATGCCTTTGCTGCTGCAATATTCTCGTCACGAGTGCCATCCATACAAGAATAACTTGCGCCCTGGCTACTTACCCATGCAGTATAGCTGTACCCTGATTTTTTGGGCTCAGCATAAATCCTAATACCAACTGGATAACCCTTGCCTTGTTTTCCCTGCATAATAAATTTAGTAGTAAAAGTATATTTTGCCTTGAGATCGCCATCAATCATGCCTGCAATTTCAGTATTCAAGGCCGCCTCGGTTTTATTTTTTAGATAAGAAGGCTTTTTAACCAATTCCGTTTTAATAATATCAGCAATATTAACCATTTTTGATCTTGCATTCACAAGATCACCCTTCTCAATATATCTTGAATATGAAGGTAAAGCAATTGACACCAGTATCGCAACAATTGCAACAGTAACCATCATTTCAATTAAAGTAAAACCGAACTGGCCGTTTGAAGCTTTCATACGTTTCCCTTAAATATCTGCTGCAACATACGACTGCAAGGTAACAACTGTATTGGCATTTTCCCCCCATGCTCTGGCCGTCACCCGATAAACAATCTGCTCACTATCATCTGAAATCCATTCAATTACATACTGTGGATCTTTATACACCACCGTATCTTGTTTAGGAGCCGTATATTTTTTACCCTTCTGCTCAAGCAAACTATTGCTACCCCCCTCCCAAACAGCCTGACCCGACTGTGATGGTAGGCATAGCCCTTCATTAGAACACCCAGAGATAAATTGTGCTTTTTTATCCAGACCAACCAAATCTTGATCAACAATAGCCTGCTCCCCTTGGCGTAAAGTTGCCTCCGCAACCTGCATTGTCATCTTACGATCCGCATCATTACTACTCAGCCGACTTTCAGTATTAAATACCTGTGTTGCTGCCAAAACCATAATCGCAAGCACCAACATCATAATCATCACAATCGGCAGAGAAAACCCTTTTATATTATGTTGGCATTTCATTAATTTGCATCCTCTTGGAAATTGCGCTCTGCACATGAGTTACCTCCCCGTATAGTTGCATTGATGTAATAAGTTTGAACATCGGATTCGGAGTTATTCGCCGCTTTACCGCTCTTAACCTCTCCACCACCGGAACCTTTTAATTTCATCCTCAGCAAAGCAGGAGATAATGCTGTTTTATTACTTTCAATATTATTAACGAATTTGATTTTCGTATCATTCTGCATAGATTTACAGCCCGGAGATTGAACATATCCAAATTCCAACTCCCAAGATGTAACCCCTGCCAATAGCAATTGAGGCGCACTAATCTCCCCATTTGGATTTAACTGAAATAAATACAGCCCCTCTTCCCCACCTGTAGGTGTGCCAATCGCATATATATTAACCACCTGCCTAAATACGGATATTTCTGATTGGAGCTTAGGATTAACTTGAGTGTCATGATCTGAACTCAGATTAGGGGACAAATTTTTAACTGTCAGCACACTACCACTCAACTCCTTAGCACTACTTGGAAATCTTTCTAATGATGAACAAGTGCTAATAATGATGGGGGCGTTAGCCTGTTTAGTCAACTCGGCCAACTCGCCACCTTTCTCAATCTGAACGGAAAAACTATTTGCACCACTGGACGAATACCCGCTACTTGAGCCGATTCCATAAGTAAAAAGCAGAACTTTGGGACTAGACGTACTAACAGTAAATCCGGGTAGCGATAAAGCTGTTCCATCCAAATATTTTACGCCTTGATTTTGATTGTTATACTCCAAAGCCCCCAATACATTGGCGGCACCATGATCTTTCAATTTTGTCTGATCATTCGTAGCCGTTTTCGCCAAATTGAAGCAACCAAACGAGCCAGCCATTCTGGCATCACGCACAATCATGTTAGTTGCATTGCGCAAATCATTTTGCACCTGTAAGCGTCCCTTCGCTACCTGACTGAGTTTTTGCGTTGTTACAAAGCCTGATCCTGCTGCAATCAATACAATAATACTCAACGCACTGGCAACAAGCAGTTCAATTAAAGTAAATCCCGTAATTTTTTTAGGTAAGACGGTATATCTATTGTTTTGCCGTTTCATAAAATTTACTCTCCGTCTCGAATATAAGTTTGATAGCTGACCGTTTGTGCCTTATCTGTATTTTTATCTGACAAAGGCTGAACCAACCAAGCAATTTTTATTGCCACCTTGCCTGCACTATTATCACAACCCCAATCTGAAACTTCACCAGTATCCGGATCTATTGTAATAGCTGTTTTCAAATCTTTAGTCTTACAAACCCTCGTTCTAACATTCATATCACCCAGCTTGCTTGCATCTAATTCGTCATTAAATTCTTTCAACTGTTTCAAAGCAAGGTTGTCCGCATTATAACTACCATTGTCATCCGTAACCGGGGTTGGATTTACAATACCAAGATAATGATCATATTTCTTTCTCGTCCACTTAGCATCAGTCAATTCCAGTTTTGGATTAGCAGTCATCCCTTCAATCAAATTTTGGGCAGCCTGTGCTGCAATAGTTTGTGTTTCAGCATCCCTGACACTACCTACTGACCGCAGTTGTGTTGCCAGCAATGCCAAAATACCCAAAGCCAAGACCACAACAGAAATCAAAACCTCAATTAAAGCAAAACCCTGCTGTTGGAATCCAATTCCCATATTTTTATTTATTTTCATATTAACATCCGCCATACTCATTACATGTTGCGCCAGTTAAATCAACATCATACTTACAAGCCGGACGGCTATCACCATTGGCACAAAAACTAACTTGCCCGCCTGACACCAGCAAAGTTACCGCTCTACGCTCACCCGTGTCTTTATCTTTAGCATCATTATCGGTAAATGTAAATTTAGTAAAACCGCTAACAGGGTAGCCAACGCCCATATTTCCTGAGCTGTCAACACCATATCTTTTTATTGAACCATCTGGAAAAAATGCCAATATTTTTGCATTTTTCTCTGCACCTATATCTTTTCCATCAAATCCAACATTCCTGATTTGATAACGAACTTTTACCTGATCTTTTGCTTTATTCATTACTATTGTACGCAAAGATTCATCTTTGTTTCTTTCATATTTTTGGTCATACACCGGAGAATCAGCCCATACAGCATATCCCGAACCTGCATAAGTACTCTTACAATACTGATCCGGCTTACCATCTGTCTTAATTTGCACCGGGCACAAATAAACCGGCTTATTCAGCCTTGCCGCCTCTGCCCTGGCAAACCTGATTTGACTGGCCACTTTTTCAGCTACTGATGCAACCCGCCTCTTGGCAACCCACTCTGAAAAATTCGGGATAGCAATAGCCGTCATTATCGCCAAAATAGCTATTGTTACCATCAATTCAATAAGGGTAAAACCCTTTTGCCTAGATCCCATAAATTATTCCCAACTTTCAATTGTTTTCGCAGTATTTTTATTCCATTATTCTAAACGATAATGGAGCTTATATTCCAGTATTCTAGAAAATTTTAATCGAACCCTAGTAAATAAACTTACTCGTCCATCATGGCCGCATCCGGCACATATGCCGCATTATCGAATTTGGTAAACTGCCCCATCCAAGTCAGATAGACCTTCCCAACCGGGCCGTTACGATGTTTGCCGATAATACATTCGGCCAAACCCTTCATTGGTGACTCAGGATTGTAGTATTCGTCTCGATACATGAACATAATCAAATCCGCATCTTGCTCAATCGCCCCCGACTCACGCAAATCCGACATCATCGGCCTCTTATCAGTTCTCTGCTCGACCGAACGGCTCAATTGCGACAATGCGATAATCGGTACTTGCAACTCTTTGGCCAAGGATTTTAATGAGCGGGAAATTTCTCCCAATGCGGCGGCACGGTTGTCCGTTCTTCCCGAACTTTCCATCAACTGCAAGTAGTCGATAACAATCAAGCCCAATTTGCCGCCAAACTGCCTTGCCAACCTACGGGCGCGGGCGCGTAATTCCAAAGCGGTCAGCCCTGCGGTTTCATCAATAAACATCGGCGCATCGGCCAGTTTGTTGACTGCCTCGTTCAAACGTCCCCAATGTTCATCCTGCAACGCACCCGTTTTCAAGATATGCTGATCCAAACGGCCGACCGAACCCAGCATACGCATCACCAACTGCGCGCCGCCCATCTCCATCGAAAACACGGCTACCGGCAATTTACTTTCCACTGCAACATGCTCGGCAATATTGATGGAAAACGCTGTTTTACCCATCGATGGCCGGCCGGCCACGATAATCAAATCTCCCGGCTGCAAACCGGATGTTTTCTTATCCAAGTCGATAAATCCGGTAGGAACCCCGGTTACTTCGTCCGGATTGTCGCGCGCATAAAGCATGTCAATGCGTTCGACAACTTCTTTCAGCAAATCCGGCAATTCCAAAAAACCCTGTTTCGACTTAGCTGTGCTTTCTGCAATTTGGAAAACTTTGTTTTCCGCTTCGTCCAGCAGCTGAGCTGCGTCTTTTCCTTGCGGATTATAGGCATTTCTAGCAATTTCCGTGCCGACTTCAGCCAATTGCCGCATCACGGACTTCTCCCGCACGATTTCGGCATAACGTCGGATATTTGCGGCAGACGGCGTATTTTGTGCCAATGTAATCAGATAATTGAAGCCGCCTACCGCTTCCAACTCGTCATTTCTCTCCAGCCACTCCTGAACGGTAATGATGTCCGCAGGGCGACTTTCGTTAATTAGTGCCGCAATTGTGCGGAAAATTACCCGATGTTCATGCCGGTAAAAGTCCTCTCCGGCAACCACGTCGGCAATGCGGTCCCACGCGCTGTTTTCCAGCAGCAACCCGCCCAAAACCGACTGTTCCGCTTCGACAGAATGCGGCGGCAACGACAGGGCAGCCACTTCGTTTAAGCCTTCATCCGCATAATTGGCATATTGTTGTTCCATTTTTTTCACCAAAATAAACCGGGGTGGGCATTATAACGGAAATGGTCCGAGCAAACCCGTTCTGGTTCGCTCGGACCATTTCCGTTATTTATCAGTCGCCGAATTCAATCAGCTCAAACTCGTCTTTACCGGCAAAACATTCCGGACACTCCCAATCGTCGGGCAAATCGGTGAATTTCGTTCCCGGCGCGATGCCGCGCTTGGGGTCGCCCAATTCTTCATCATAAATCCATTCACATAATACGCATACATATTGCGCCATTTCCCATATCCTTAATGTGGCGGCCGGCAAACAAAGCATCCGTCCGTTTATAGTGAAACTGCCAATCAGCCGACGCGGCCTTCGCTTTGATTACCGCATCAGCAGATGAATCGCTCCTTACATGACGAATGCACCGATTTTGAACGTGAAAACCAGAAGAAATCCTACACTTCCCGTCCGGCAGATTAGGCCGTCTGAACAAACGCCCCATCTATCTCACCTCATCGGCCATGCGCCTGAACCAGCCCGTCCGCATACCGTTGCTGTCAAAAAAGGCCGTCTGAAACGGCCTTTTCACCTGTTCGTCGGTATTGTACCGACAGTTTGACGACGGATACAGGGTTAAATGGAAAACTCTCCCTCGCCGATAAATTCCAATTCGCTGATTTCTTTGCGCAGATGTTTGATTGCGGGCGTAACGATGGCGACAAACATGGCCTCACGCACCCTCCGTTGCACCGGGCTGCTCATCAAATAACCTGCGGCACCGGCGTGCAGTGCGGCCGACTGGGCGGCATCCAAACACAGCCAGGCGGCAGCTTCGCGCAAACGCAGGGTTTCCAACAATTCGGGTTCGTTGCGGTAGGCGGCATCTGCCAGCTCGATGGTGCGCGACAAGGCCGTCTGAAAACGGTTGTTCAGCTCGTCGTAACCGTTATCAAGGAAGTCGTTGGTTTCGCTGCCTGCATTCGAAGCGGCAATTTCGGCCAGACAGCCGTCGATAATTCCGGCACCGATGCCGATTTGCAGCAGGATAAAACCGGCCTTGATGGATTTGATATACGTTTCAAACTGTTCCGGCTGCGCGAGAACATCTTCATTCGGCACAAAAACGTTTTCAAATTTAATGGCAAACGTGCGCGTGCCTTCCAAGCCGCAGAATTCCGGGCACGGAATCAGCGACACGCCTTCGCGGCCGCCACCGGTGATGAACATCACATATTCTTCGCCCAACTGCGCCGTATTCGCCCAAATATGGCTGTCGCCCAAATTCGATACCCACGGCAGGATGCCGTTGACGCGGTAACCGCCCTCGATACGCTCCGCCTGTAACTGATGTTTCTCGATTCCGGCCAAATGTTTGACCGTATTCGACATTCCCGTTCCCGCCAGCACGCGTCCGTTCAATACGTCAGACAGATAACGACGTTTCACTTCCGCGTTCGGCGTTTGGTGCAGATACCAGGCGCAGGCGGCCTGACACCAGGCGGAAAACGCAGTGGCGCCGCATGCTTTGCCGACCTCGCGCAACACTTCGATTTGCACGGCCAAACCAAGCGCGCTGCCGCCCTCTTCCGCGCTGCCTACAGCGGCAAAACCGCCTATCCCGCCCAATTCGCGCAAAAAGGCTTCGGGATAAAGCCCCTTGCGGTCGATGTCTTCCACCAAGGGTTTCAGCTTGGTCTGCACCAGTTCGGCAACGTGTTTCAAAAGGGTTTCGCGGGACATAATATTCTCCAGATTGTGAAGGTGGGGCGCTCGTCAGCTTGAAGGCCGTCTGAAAGTGTCCGCTCGGCGAAGCGGGAAGTTTTCAGACGGCCTCTCATCATGCAAACCTGTTTTTAGGCGTAGGCTTGCAATTCGGGATTGATTTCGGTGCGCGCCAGATTGTTGGTGTAATTGCACAGGGTGGCCAAGGCTACGCCCAGTACGACCTCAACCGCCTGCTGTTGATTGTAGCCGGCATCGAAAAAGGCTTTCAGTTCTTCGTCGGACACATTGCCTTTTTGCGCCATAACCTGCTGCGTGAAATTAGAAAGGGCGTTCAATTTGGCATCGGCAATCGGCGCTACCGCACGCACTGCCTGGATTTCTTCTTCTTTCAACAGTTTTTTCAAAGTTGCCAATTTGGTGTGCCCGGCCACGCAGAAGCCGCATTGGTTGATTTTAGCCGCCAAAATCTGCACCACTTCGCGTTCGCCTGCGGTCAGCGAAGTTTCGCCGTTGAGCTTGCCGACTTCCTGATAGAAAGCCAGAGCTTCGGGCGAATTGGCCAATACGCCAATCAGGTTCGGCAGGAAGCCGTTGTTTTTCAAAGCCGCTTCAACGCGGGGTTTTGCTTTTTCCGGTGCGCTTTCAACGGTATGGATGGTTAAACGTGCCATATCTGTATTCCTTTTTTGAGTGTGTCGTTGCAATTAAGAGACGGCAGATAATACGGCAAAGCCGAAATCGGGGAAAAGAACATTTCGTCCGCACGTTCAAACCAAAAGTTATAAAGAGGCCGTCTGAAAATACCGGATTCCCGAATCCGCAACATTTTCAGACGGCCTCTTATATTGAAACAGCCTTTAATTCAATACTGTACCGACCATTCGGTGTTGCCGCCGGCACGCATCGGTATCAGTTTGTCTTCGCCGTAGGGGATGCTGTCGGGGATGCGCTGCGGCTGTTTGACCAGTGTGATTTTCCGCGTGTTGAACGGCAGGCCGTAGAAGCGCGCGCCGTTTTGCGAGGCAAAGGCTTCGAGTTTATCCAACGCGCCCGCCTGTTCGAATATTTCGGCATACAGCTCGACGGCGGTCGCCGCGCTGAACATACCCGCGCAACCGCAGGCGTTTTCTTTGGCCGATTGGGCATGCGGGGCGGAGTCCGTACCCAAAAAGAATTTGTGCGCTTTCTCACCGGTTACGGCGGCCACCAGTGCCTGCCTGTGGCTTTCGCGTTTCAATACCGGCAGGCAGTAATGATGCGGGCGCACGCCGCCGACCAGCAAATCATTACGGTTAAGCAGCAGGTGCTGCGGGGTAACGGTGGCGGCCACGTTGTCGCCTGCTTCCAAGACAAGGCGCGCGGCTTCAGCGGTGGTGATGTGTTCGAACACGACTTTCAGATTCGGCACTTGCGCCAAAACGGGTTTCATCACGCGCTCGATGAAAGCGGCTTCGCGGTCAAAGATGTCAATGTCGGAATCGGTTACTTCGCCGTGAACCAAAAAGCGCATGTCTTGCGCGGCGATTTCGTGCAACACCGGCAACAGTTTGAATAAATCGGTTACGCCGGAATCAGAGTTGGTGGTGGCACCCGCCGGATAAAGTTTGAAGGCCACGATACCGGCCGCTTTGGCTTCACGCACAAGCTCGGGCGTGGCCTTGTCGGTCAGATAAAGCGTCATCAACGGCTCAAACGTGCTGCCTTCGGGCAGGGCGGCAATGATGCGCTGTTTGTAGGCCAGCGCGTCGGCCACGCTGACGACGGGCGGCTTCAAGTTGGGCATGATGACGGCGCGGCCCATTTGGCGGGCAGTAAACGGCAGTACGGCTCGGAGCGCGTCGCCGTCGCGCAAGTGAAGGTGCATATCGTCGGGCTGGGTAATGGTCAGGGTTTGCATGGCTGTTCTTTTAGTGGGTTGATGGATGGTTCGGGCTGCAACGACCCGTGTGTTTTCAGACGGCCTTTCTTCTCCGTCTGATACCGCGCAATTATATAGTGAAATGCCGGATTTACGGCAATAAGGCGGAAAGGCCGTCTGAAAGGCCTCCGCTTCCCGCGAAGCACAACCTTTCAGACGGCCTTTCCGTTGAAACCGGCTTAATGGTTATCCAAATCCAAATCCGCCTTATATTCGATGCGGTGCCCCTTGTCCTCAATCGAGACATCCAATTCCTGATTGCCGCGTTTGAATTTCAAATCGGCATCGTCGTGTTTGATTTTCGATTCGACAATCTGAAAACCGTGGCTGCGTGCATAGGCGATGACTTTTTCCGCCAGCGAAGGAATGGAAATGCGTTTGCCGGGCAACTCGGCTTCATATTCGAACTCCCCGCTTCCCTGATGATGGGCTTTCACGGTTCGCGCGCCGATTGGTTTGTATATTTCAGACGGCACGGGCGCGGCAAACGCGGCGGCGGAAAAAAGGGACAGGATGCCGGTCAGCAGCAAGGTTTTTGTTTTATGCATATGCTCACTTCCTTTTAAGGTCGGGCAGACAAACTGCCTGTTCGAAGGGCTGCCATCCTAATCGTAGCGCAAACGGGCAATCAAGCGGGGAAACATGCTTTTACCCGCGGACGACCTGCCTTTGCCGAGCCTTTACACGGCTTTTCACTCGGCGGCCGTCCTGCAAACAGCGTTGCCGTTTCCGCATCAACAGGATACTTTTTTCTTGATTCAAATTGACTGCAAATAAGGGAAGGCCGTCTGAAACAGGGTTTCAGACGGCCTTTAGCCTTTAAAACCGGAAAACTACGCTTCTTTATTTTCGGTCGCTTTTTGACGCAGGCGCAAGCTCAATTCGCGCAGTTGTTTGTCGTCCACCGCATTCGGCGCGTTGGTCAGCAGACATTGGGCGCGTTGGGTTTTCGGGAAGGCAATCACGTCGCGGATGGATTCGGCGCCGGTCATCAGCGTCACCAGACGGTCGAGGCCGAATGCCAAACCGCCGTGCGGAGGCGCGCCGAATTTCAGGTTGTCCAAGAGGAAGCCGAATTTTTCCTGTTGCTCTTCGGGGCTGATTTTCAGTGCGGCGAACACTTTTTCCTGTACGTCGGCACGGTGGATACGGATGGAACCGCCGCCGATTTCCCAGCCGTTCAACACCATATCGTAGGCGCGGGCCAGGCAGTTTTCGGGATCGGATGCCATCAGGTCTTCATGACCGGGCTTGGGCGAGGTGAACGGATGGTGCATGGCTGCCCAGCGGTCGCCGTCTTCGTCGTATTCGAACATCGGGAAATCAACGACCCACAAAGGTTTCCATTCGTCCACGAAGTAGCCGTTTTCCGCACCGTGTTCCAAGCCGACTTTGATACGCAGTGCGCCGATGGCTTCGTTCACGACTTTGGCTTTGTCTGCGCCGAAGAAGATGATGTCGCCGTTTTGCGCGCCGGTACGGGCAATGATTTCTTTCAGGGCGTTTTCAGACAGGAATTTCACGATTGGAGATTGCAGGCCGCTGTCTTCGCCGTTGGAAAGGTTGCTGACATCGTTCACTTTGATGTACGCCAAACCTTTCGCGCCATAGATGCCGACAAATTTGGTGTATTCGTCGATTTCTTTACGGCTGAATTTCGCGCCGTTCGGTACGCGCAGGGCAACCACGCGACCGCCTTTCATGTCGGCTGCGCCACGGAAGACTTTGAATTCTTCCGTTTTCATCAGGTCGGTCAGCTCGGTGAATTTCAGGCTGATGCGCATATCGGGCTTGTCGGAGCCGTAGTAGAACATGGCTTCGGCGTAAGGCATACGCGGGAAATCGCCCAAGTCCACGCCCAGCGCGTCTTGGAAGACTTGTTTTGCCATGCCTTCGGTGATGTCCATGATTTCATCCTCGTTCAAAAACGAGGTTTCCAAGTCGATTTGGGTGAATTCAGGTTGACGGTCGGCGCGCAGGTCTTCGTCGCGGAAGCACTTGGTGATTTGGTAGTAACGGTCGAAACCTGCCACCATCAACAGTTGTTTGAACAATTGCGGCGATTGCGGCAGCGCGAAAAACTCGCCCGGATGAACGCGGCTCGGCACGAGGTAGTCGCGCGCGCCTTCGGGAGTGGAGCGGGTCAGCATCGGCGTTTCGATGTCGATGAAGCCTTGTGCGTCCAGATAACGGCGAACGCCCATAGCGACTTGATAACGCAGGCGCAGGTTGCGCTGCATCACCGGACGGCGCAGGTCGATAACGCGGTTGGTCAGGCGCACGTTTTCGCTGATGTTTTCGTCGTCGATTTGGAACGGCGGCGTAGCGGCAGCGTTCAACACTTCGATTTCTTTGGCAAGGATTTCGATTTTGCCGGAAATCATTTTATCGTTGGTCGTACCTTCGGGACGGTTGCGCACGCGGCCGGTAATGCTCAAAACGTATTCGTTGCGGGCGGAATCGGCAGTGGCAAACGCTTCAGGCGTATCGGGGTCAATCACGACTTGGACGATGCCTTCGCGGTCACGCAGGTCGATAAAAATCACACCGCCGTGGTCGCGTCGGCGGTGTACCCAGCCTTTGACGGTAACGGTTTGGTCTAAGTATTGCTCGCTGATAAGGCCGCAATAGTTGGTACGCATAAAATCACCTTTTTATGATTGTTCAATTTAAAAAGAAAGAAAAGGTCGTCTGAAAAAAAGACACCTTAATTGTTTTGTTCTTTACGCCATTCTGCCTTCAGAAAATTTAATTCTGCTTCCGTGGGCTTACCGTAAATGTAGATTTGATCCGGATTATTTGTAGAAAGGGAATCATCATCTTTATAAACAACATGATAAGCAGCAATCTGTTGTTTGTCAGTCAGAATATACATTTTGTTGTATCCGCAGTTATGCGGTTGGCACATGGTGGTGTAGTAATAGGTCTTGCCGCCGATTTTCACACTTTCCAGCGGCGGCATCGGACCTGCCATTTTACGCACCCAATTGTGCATGGGGGCTTTGGGTGCATGTTTGCCGACTTGTTCGTGCCAAAGCTTTTTGAAAGCGGGTTGTTTGTGCCAATCAAATAGAAATACCTCTTCGCCTTTACTGTTGGTTACAGGTGCGGAGACGGCTAGATTGGGCAGAAACAAGGCAAGCAGTAAAGCAGATAAATATTTCATGTTTATATTTTGAAGTTGAATAAAATTTCAGACTGCCAAGGTCAAAAGGGCCATGGGGAATGTGTCCACTATTTCTAGTTTATTTGTCCAAACATCGTACTTCACTTTGGTGCTTGAGCGGTAAATCATCCGGCATCACCATTCCCAGCGAAATCACATATTTCAAGGCCTCGTCCACGCTCATGTCGAGTTCGCGCACGTCGCTCTTTTTCACCATGATGTAATAGCCGCCGGTCGGGTTAGGTGTGGTCGGCACATAAACGGGAATATAGCCTTCCTGTGCCGGCAGGGCGGAGGCAACGCTTTCGGCCAAAGCACCGGATACGAATCCGATCGTCCAAATATCCGGCTGCGGAAAAGGAACCAAAACCGGCGTTTTAAACGAGCGGCTGTTGTCGGAAAATAAGGACTCGGATACTTTTTTTACGCTGGAATAGATGGATTTCACCACCGGGATACGCCCCAAAAGCAAATCCCACCCCTCCAGAATCTTGCGTCCCAGCATATTGGCGGCAAACACGCCGGTAATCAATAAGACGACTACGGCCACAAGGAATCCGGTTCCCGGCAGATGGAAGCCGAGGTAGCGTTCCGGCTGCCATTGCGCCGGAATCAATGCCGCCAACTGATCGGTGGCGGAAATGATATAACCGATTACCCACACGGTAACGGCAATCGGCGTCCATACCAGAACGCCGGTAATCAGGTATTTTTTCAGCGCTTTGCCAATACCGCCTTCTTGTTTTTTGTCTGCCATGCCTTTGTTCTATGTGGAGCAGGCTGCGCATTATACGCCGCCGTTTTGAAAGAAACGAATTTTTCAGACGGCCTCCGGGTATCTTTGAAAGAGGTCGTCTGAAAGTTTTAAAAACCGTCCCAACCGTTGAACATCAAGCCGAAACCGATGCCGCTTTGTTTGTGGTTATAGTCAATCAGGCTCTCGCCGTAACCGTGAAAGCCGCGCACCACTCCCTGCAGTTTGCCCTTGATGGGGAAAGTGTAGGCCGCCTCCGCTGCGCCATAGCCGCTTTTCGGGTTGTAGCGCAAAGTGGTCGAAAAATTATGTTTGTCATTCAGGCGGTATTGCAGTTTGACGTCGCCATAACCCAAATATTTGGTTAAATCGGGGTTATCGTTATCTTCGCCGCTGCTGTCGAAAAGCCTCATCCAAACGCGCGGGATAACCGTCAGCTTGCCCCACTCCATACCGGCCATTGCGTAAACTTTATTCCAAGAACGCGACTCCGGCCTGCTTTGCCCGTTTGACTGGTGGGCAAAACCCACACCCAACATACGGAGCCTGCCGCCCCATGGCAGCCGCGACTTCACGGGCTGGGTAATGAAAATTTCAGGCTCGTAATCCGTATTGCGGAACGGCGCGGAACGGCGGCCTTGGTTATAAATCTGCCAATCGGATTTCTGGGTATAGCCAAACCATAAGTCGGCACGGCTTTTAAACAAATCTTCGGCAATTTTGCTCTTGAAAGAAACCTGCATTTTGGTTTCTATCCGTTTTTGATCCGAAAACCGTTCCTGCAAAGCCGCGCCCCGCGTTGGCGAAGACGGCGCATAATTCGGGCTGCTGTTGTACCATACGGGCATGAGGTACATCGGGTTGTGTTCCCGTACGGTTAAAATACCGTGCGGATCGTTGGCATCCAAATCATACATCTGACTCAAAGGCGTATAGGTGGCTGCCGCATCGGCCAATTCTTGAGACGGCTCCGCCTGCCCTTCCGGCGTATCAAACACTAACGTCGCCTCTTTATTCCCTATACTCTGACGAACGCTTTGCACAACGTCGAGCTGAGGTTTGCCGTCAGCCTCATGCTCTGAAAGCGGCTGCTCCGGCGGCAATTGTGCGGCAAAAACCTTATCGTAACAGGCCAACCTCAAGGCATTGTCTTGCAATAACGTACATTGCAATGCGGCATCGTTGGCAACTGCTGCTGCCGGCAACGCGGCTGCAACAGCAAAAAGCAAAAAACGGTATTTATACATTCATCCACTCTGTTTTTTATGCAGAATTGTCCGGTGCCGCCCCAATTACGCCACCATAAAAAACAACCCCCGCCAACCGCAAGGCGGCCGTCTCGGGGGCGATGGTCGGCAAAGGCTGTTATGCCATTGCTTTGATTTTGGCAGACAGACGGCTTTTGTGTCGTGCTGCTTTATTTTTGTGGAATACGCCTTTGTCGGCAATGCGGTCCAACACTTTTACCGCGTCGCGGAATACGGATTGTGCTGCGGCTTTATCGCCTGCTTCAACAGCTTTCAAAACTTTTTTTACGGCAGTGCGGAACGCAGTACGCAAACTGGCGTTATGCGCGCGGTTTTTCACTGCCTGACGTGCACGCTTGCGGGCTTGTGCGCTATTGGCCATATCGGATATCTCCTGAATGAATTGAATTTCGTAAACGCGGCATTTTAATAACTAAACTGCCCAGATGCAAGGTTTTTATCGCAAAGGCTTTTTCAGACGGCCTCCTTTGTGTACGGTTGGACGCAAAACCGGCAAACCCCTCACAGGAAGTTATGTTTAATATTTTGATTTTTTGTAAAAATAACATTACAATCCCCTCATCCTGCCGAACTGAATCAGTGCATACTGAAATAAACGGCAGGAAGCTTTTTTATCAACACCAAGGAATGATAGCCATCATGAAAAAAACTTTATTGACTGCAATGATTGCACTGGCTCTTGCCGCCTGCGGCGGAAAATCCGAACAGGCCGCCGATTCACAAAACAACGGTCAAACGCCTGCAACTGCTGCCAATAGCGGCGCTACCGACGCGCTGAATATCTACAACTGGTCGAATTATGTGGATGAAGACACCGTAGACGAATTCAAGCAAGCCAACAACTTGAAACTGGTTTACGACTTATACGAAAACAACGAAACGCTGGAAGCCAAAGTGCTGACAGGGAAATCGGGCTACGACTTGGTGGTTCCCGGCATCGCCTTCCTTCCGCGCCAAATTCAGGCCGGTGCCTATCAAAAAATCAATAAAGACCTAATCCCGAATTACAAAGACATCAATCCCAAATTGCTGGAGATGTTGGCAACTGCCGACCCCGGCAACGAATATGCCGTCCCCTATTTTTCCGGCGTCAACACCGTGGCGATTACAGCGAAAGGCAAAGAAGCTTTGGGCGGCCAGTTACCTGAAAACGGCTGGGATTTGCTGTTCAAACCCGAATACACGTCCAAACTGAAAGGCTGCGGCATCGCCATGTGGGATACGCCGAGCGAAGTCTTCCCCATCATCCTGAACTATCTGGGCAAAGATCCGGCAGGTAAAAATCCAGCCGATATTGAAGCCGCTGCGGAAGTATTGAAAAAAGTGCGCCCGGATATCAAACGCTTCAGCCCGTCATTGATTGACGAACTGGCGCGAGGCGACGTCTGCTTGGCTGTCGGCAACGGCGGCGACCTGAATATGGCGAAGAAACGTTCGGAAGAAGTCGGCAGCAAAGTTGGCATCGAAGTTTTGACACCGAAAGGCATGGGTTTCTGGATTGAATCCTGGCTGATTCCCGCCGATGCCAAAAACGTGGTTAACGCACACAAATACATCAATTACACCCTACAACCCGAAATCGCCGCCCGAAACGGTAATTTCGTTACCTTTGCTCCTGCAAGTCTACCTGCCAAAAAACTGATGGATCCGAAACTGGTTGAAGTCCGTTCGATTTTCCCGAACGATCAGGATATGGCCGATGGCTTTGTGATGCCTCAAATGAGCAATGAAGCGAAAAAACAAACCGTCGATTTGTGGCAAAAAATCAAATCAGGCAACTGATTTCTCCGAAAAAGGCCGTCTGAAAATTTTCAGACGGCCTTTTTTATTTTATGGCTGGCATACAATTTAATTCTTTTTACTATACGCCCAATCGGCAGCCTCGTTCTGCCAATCCACGGTTCCTCCGCGCAACAGCGTCTGCATCATTTTCGCAGTTTCTTCATCAAGTTGCTTGGATTTTTCCATCAATGCTTCATTGGCAAACGGCGGCACTTCTGGGTCATACAGTTCTGATAAGGCAAATAAGTGATATCGATCTCGGGCCGCGTAAAACTCACTCAAATCCTTGGCCTGCGCCAACGGCACGCCCAAACTTTCCAAAGCAATCCGTCCGCTGCGAATCGCACCGTCAAAAGTTTCCCTGACGATAAAATCCGCTCCTGCATGATGCAGGTTGTAAGCATGTTGTTGCCCATGCGCTCTGGCAATAATGGTCAGCGTAGGATAATGCCGGCGAACGAACTTCACCACTTCTGTTGATTGGTCATCATCCCCGATGGCAACAATCAATAATTTGGCCTTACCCAAGCCGATGGAGTTCAATAATTCCGGGCTGGTCGCATCGCCGTAGTAAATTTTACAGCCATATTTGCTCAAACCTTCCACAGTTTCGGCATGAAAATCGATGACTGTGGTATGAAAGCCGCATCCTGTCAGCATACTGTTGATTTGCCGTCCAAATCGCCCGTGCCCCAACAAAATAATCGGATTTTCCTCATGTATTTCGTCGTTCGGACGACTCTCGTTTTCTTTGGCTATACCGCGCGGAGCAATCACCTTATCGTACAGGATAAACAATACCGGCGTCAGCAGCATGGATAATGCGACCACAAGGGAAATACGATCTGCCAGTGCTTGCGGCAATACACGATTTTGCTGGGAAATGGACAGAAGCACGAAACCAAACTCTCCAGCCTGAGCCAAACTCAAAGCAAACAATTTACCTGCTGTAGAAGGCAATCGGAACAGTTTGCCCAATATAAGCAACACGACTATCTTTACCACCATAGTGGCAACAGTTAAACCCAGAATCAGTAAAAACTCCCGGCCTAACAAGCCGAAATTCATACCCGCGCCAACCGTAATAAAAAACAAGCCAAGCAATAAGCCTTTGAACGGCTCCAAATGACTTTCCATTTCATGTCGGTATGAGCTGTTTGCCAATGCCACACCTGCAATAAAAGCACCTAATGCAGGAGACAAACCGATCAACGACATCAAAGTTGCAATTCCGACCACCACAGCCAAAGTAAATAATGTAAACATCTCCCTCAGGCGGCTCTTGCTGATAAAGCGGAAAGTAATTGGAACAAGATAGCGCACACCGATGACAATGACAGCAATTGCCGCCACGCTGACCAAAGCGATTACCCAGCCCGGCTGGTCGGCCAAAAGATTGGTTTGCACATCACTATGATCCGATTTGACGACAGCCGTACCCAACAAGGGCAGTAACGCCAACATAGGAATAGCTGCAACATCCTGAAACAGCAATACGGCAAAACCAGCCTGCCCGCCCGGAGTCGGCAGCAAATTCTTCTCACTAAATGTCTGCAGCACAATGGCCGTGGACGACAATGCCAAGATACAGCCGACGGCTACACCTGTCTGCCAAGTTTGCCCCAGCAACATGGCCAAGCCGGCAATGGCAGCCAAAGTCAATCCGACTTGCAACCCACCTAAACCCAATAGTTTATGCCGCAAACGCCACAGCATCTGCGGTGCCAATTCCAAACCGACCAAAAACAGCATCATTACCACACCGAATTCTGCAACATGCTGTATGGATTGTGCTTCTTTCCCCACCAGCCCCAATACAGGCCCGATTAAAATCCCGGCTGCCAAATAACCCAATACCGAACCCAGGCCCAATTTTTGCGAAACCAAAACGGCAGCTACGGCAAAAGCCATATAAATAAAAGTGAAAAGTAAGATTTCCGTCATATTTTTATTCTCGTATTTTCAAACACTTTTCAGACGGCCCCCTCCTTATCAGGTAAGGCCGTCTGAAAAAACATTCCAAGCGCCACAGGTAATTTGCTATTTTAACCTACTCAAGCCATAAGTAAGCATGACTTGTTTAAAATAATACGAAAGACCGTCTGAAAAAATTAAAGGGTTTTTCAGACGGTCTTAAATATAAGGAGTCCCAAATTGATTTACACAACATATTGAGAGCAAAGCCACTCAGATTGCAAAAATGAATCTTCTTTCAAATCCTTAATGCAGCTTAACCATGTTATAGAAATTCACAAACCAACACAATTCCCTTTTACCACTGCGCTCCAAATCCTTGAGAAGAAAATTGCCATACCACCCTTTTATCAGAGTACAGATAATCCATTCCGCCTTACCTTTAATTGTAGGTTGCGCAATAGGAGCAAACCTTTAACCAGCATTGTTTTGCATACAACAGGTAAAACAAATGGCCAGCATTGCCATGCTATTTCATGCTGCCATCCGAATAGGCAAATTCAGTAGTATAAGTAGAATAATCTATGACATCTCACAGAAGAAATTTGACACACAAACTGTCATACAGCCAAGCAAGATGCCCACATACAATCCACAGGAAAATTTATTAAGAGTGTCAAACAAACCAATGAATCTGTTCTATTCATAGTAACTTAAATGGCTTTTTTACATAAGGATAATCTTAATTCAAAGGTGGATATCCCAGTTCATCTAGAACAAATTCTAATTTAATATCCTCTTGTAACACTAATAGATACCCGTACCATTTTCTACATATTAGCCCAAGTTCAAAAAATAGCCTAAAGCCTGTTATACAGGCTTTAGGCTATTCAGAATTTATTAGTAACAGATCAATATCTCAAATTGCTACCAATATTATCAACAATACGGGGAGTAATGAAAATCAAGAGTTCAGTTTTCTTATCAGATCTAGTTCTCGACTTGAACAAGTTTCCAACAACCGGAATATCGCCTAATAATGGAACTTTACTTACACTTTCTGAGTTTTCCTCTTCATAAATACCACCCAAAATTAGCGTTCCACCATCTTCTACCATAACATTGGTATTTAAACGCTGAGTATTTATACAAGGTTCGGTAGCCCTACAATCTGAATTTACTGAATCTTTATTGATCTTAATATCCATAATTATCTGGCCATCGGGAGTAATATTAGGCGTTACAGTCATACCCAATACTGCTTTCTTAAATGACGTAGATGTAGCACCACTTGAAGAGGCTTCTTGATATGGAACTTCTGTACCCGATTCAATTATCGCTTCTTTGCGATCCTGCGTTAAAACACGAGGAGTTGAAACTATTTTCAACTTATTCTGCGCCTGTTGTGCAGACAGCTCTAACCCCAGGGCACCAGAAGATAACGCATGAACCAAAGCAATACTTGACGTAGCAGCAGCTGTAGGTAAATTTACATTAGGGTCAACAGTCCATGCTGGCAATGCCGGAATCTCATTCTTAGACGGATCTCTAGCCCAATTAGCCAGTGTTCTTTGGCCATTTACATAATTATTACGGTTAGCAACAGCATTGGTCCAGTTGCTACCCCAACTATTTTTACCATTTGAACCTGCATATCCAAATTTAACACCCAATTGACGTGAGAAGCCGTCTTCCGCCTCCACGATTCTAGCCTCAACCATCACTTGTCGTGCAGGAACATCTAATTCTGCAATTAATTTTTCAAATTTTTGCAGTATGAAAGTATTATCAGTAATAACTAAAGTATTTGTAGCAGGATCAATTAATGCACTACCCCGACTACTCAAAATTGTTTTACTTCCATTACCACCACTAGAAGAATCATCTAATTTCAGTATCTTACGGAATTCCTCTACATTTTTATATTTTAATTGGAAGGTTCTAGAATACAAAGGACCTAGCTCATCAATTTCCCTCTGTTGAGTCAAAATTGCTTTATCTTTAGCTAACAATTCATCTCTAGGTGCAACATTAATTACATTACCTGTTTTTCGCATATCCAAATTGCGAGCTTGCATTACTAAATCTAACGCTTGATCCCAAGGAACATCTTTAAGAGTCAATGTCATTTTTCCTGTAACACTATCGCTAGCTACAATATTCATACCTGACTCTTTAGCCAGAATTTGCAACACTGTACGAACATCAACATCTTGAAAATCTAAGGAAACTTTATTACCCTTAAATGATTTATTTTGATTAGAAGGTAGACCTGAACCTTCAACTGATGATTTCTGAGTTATTTCAACAACAAGGCGATCATTCATTGTTTTAATGTTGTGATCCCATGCGCCTTGATTTTTGATAACCACCTGAGTATCATTACCAATTCTCTTTAGAACAACATTTCGAACAGGCGTACTAAAATCTGTCACATCTAAATTACGTTGAGCTTGAACAGGGAGAGGATAATTTTTTAATGTAATTGTTAAACCACCACTATTCTGTTTAATATCAGGTTTGCCCTGATATTTTCTAGTCATGATCTCAACAATACCATTTGATCTTCCTGACTTTCTAAAATCAACCGTAACTGCAGCAACTTCAGAACTTGCAATTTTACTATTTACAATTTGAGTACTGGGTGTCGTATGACTCGAAGACACCGCCTCATTAATATAAATCCAAACTTCTTTACCTTTAACCTCTGCTTTATACTGTCCTAATCTGTTTAGACCCAACAATACACGAGCATTATTTCCATTTTTTACTGCTGTAACCTGGTTTAATAATGAATCTGCATACTCAAATGTAGATTGTGGCAATGTCACTCCAGTAGATGGAAAATCTAAAGCAACGCGAGAAGAAGGTTCATTTACCATCGAATTTGATGGCAAAACTGTATCCTTATCAAATTTAACTTTAACAATCTTCTGATTATTTGGCAATGTAGAAACATTAATATCAGTAATATTGCCTGCAAAGACAGATTGTACAGCCAATGTCATTCCTAAAATTGGAAAAATTTTAACAGCTACTAATTTTTTCATAATATTAACCCCTTAAATCCTAATTTTTTACCTATTCTGAACCATTTAATATTAATTCAGATTGGCGAAAAGTCCAATTACCATAAGCATCCTCAACCAATTCTGTTATATCTATTGCATCAGCCCTTATATTTGTGATTCGCCCATAGTTTTGACCGATATAATTACCTTTCCCTACAGTATAAACATGACCATCTACCTCAACAAAGGCTGATATTTTACCTTTTTGATTAAATGAGCCAACATATTTAATGCTGTCTAATCCAAAAGCCTCTAACACCTCTTTTGGTCTATTCAAATCTGGAGCATTAACACCATTTTGATTAGTACTCAACCTTTTACTATTAAACGCATCTAATGCTGGTTGCATAGGAGGAGTATAAGTCAACTGAGGTGCCCCTTTAGGAATATCTACAGGAGTAAACTTTCCCTCAGCCTCTTTTTTTGTTGCGTCAACCCATTCGCGAAGATCGCCTGGCTCCGCATCACATGCTGACAACAGTAACACACTTGACAACAAACAAAGTTTTTTTATCATTTCAATTCCCCATTAATCTTACTGAGCAGCAGAGGCAGAAGCAGCCTCATTTCGCTTCCGCTCTGCTTCTAGATCTGCAGCAGGACGAGCTTTATATGTATTTGCGACAGCCTCGAGAGTGATCAAACCAGTTTTATCATCTTTCTTTATATTTAACTGACTTAAGGTAATTATTCGCGATAACTCTCCTATATCTCGTGTAAATTTAGCTACTTGGTCATATTGACCACTAATTGAAAGATTATATGGAAGACGCTGAATTGCACCGTCATTTATTGGCTCCAGTGGGGACAATCCACTTAATTGCAAACCATTCTTCGAAGCTGCTTGATGCAACTCCTGAATTAAATTTGGTATTTCTTTATCTGTTGGGAGCTGTTTCAATAATTGATCAAATGAAGCCCGAAGTGCCTCCAACTCTAATTTTAAATTATTCAAATTTGCAGCTTGTATACTTTTCTGTCGAAATGTTTCTTTTAAACTAACCTCTTTTTCTTTAGCAACATCCAGTTCAGCCAACTGTTCCTTAAAAAAGAATAAATATCCTAACCCTAATATTGTGATAATTAATAAACAAGCTAATCCATATTTTAATGGGTTATTTAGTTCATGTAGATTCTTAAAATCCAAATCTTTACTCGCCATTTTATCTTCCCCCATTCGATGCATTCTGTTCAGCAGACGCCACTACTGATGCATCAGATGCAAACTCTTTTGATACAGCATCAGCTTCTACTCCAGACCCAGCGCTAAGCACTTTATTATTTAGAGAGATTAAGTCTGCCTTAACAACAAATTCCTGGCCATTATCCGTCTTTTTAATCTCTAAAAGCTCAGGCTGTCCAAATACCATAGTAGAAGGCAATGATTTCATAAACATTGCAATTCGGTTATCACTAGAAGCCTTACCTTTTATTTCATAACTTTTCTCATTAGCTGAAGATACTGAAAGTAGAAAAGCCCCTTCTGGTATAAGCTGATTTAATGTGTCTATTATATGGGCACCTTCGAAACGTTTACTTTGTAGCTCTTCCACCTTCTGCTTTTTAGCAAGAAAATCTTCCTTTTCTGCTTTCAAACTGGCTATTTCTGCTATTGCTGTATCTAGCGTTTTAATTTCGCCTTCCAAAAAGGCATTTCTACTTTCTTGAGTAGAAATGGCTTGATTGATACCCATAAAAGCTACTACTGATAAACCAACCCCAATTAGCCCTGAAGCAGCCATCACAGCATTAAATTTTTGCTTTTTCTTTTGGTTTAACTCTTCCCGATACGGCAAGAGATTAATTTTAATTAAGTCCATCATTTTTACAACCCTCTTAAAGCTAAACCGAATGCAACCGTTAGACCAGATCCATCCTGATGCAATTCAGATGGATCTACTTGTTTACCATACTGTAAACAACTAATTGGATTAATACATTCAGCAGCAGTGTTTGTTTGGGAAAAAATAACCTCTGTTAATCCAATTTGAGCAGATACTGCACCAGTCAAGAAAATATGTTTGATATTCGAGAATTGCTCCCCAGATTGCGTAGTATAGTAAAATTGCAAAACTCGCTGAATTTCTTGAGCTACTTGGACATTAAATCTATCAGAAATTTGAATCTGATAATCTGCAGGCCTATCCCCTCCTTTTTGCATTACTTGCGCTTGCTCTTCACTAACTTGATAAATTCTTTGAATCAATTGATTTAATTGTTCGCCCCCCAATGGTGATTCTTGTTTATATAGTATTTGACCATCTTGCATAACAAGGGAATACATTTCACTTTCTGAAATATTAACAACAACAACTTTCTCCCCTTGCAACTCGGGAGATTGATCATTCAACCAATAATTAAAGGCATTCGCCTGGGCGAATATATCAACATCCAAAAATTTTGGAGTCAAATTAGCACTATCAAACGCCTCCAATCTAGGCTCAATATCTTCCTTTCGCGAAGCAACTAGCAAGAGCTTATTTTGAGAAGAGTTACCGCTACCACTCAGCATCTGATAATCATAATTAACCTCTTCTAAAGGCACTAACTGAGCAATCTCAAATTCTGCAAAATCCTCTACATCCATCTCCGTATCTTTTGCACTATACGAAACCGTCTCAATAGTTGTTAGCGTTTGAGGCATTGCAACTACGATATTACGATTATTGGTATTTAATTGGGTATACGCATGTTGCAAATATGAGACGAGCTGATCGTAATCCAGTATTCGATTTCCCTTTATGATATTTTTAGGCAAACGAACTACCGAGTACTTTTCCAACTGAACTTGATTTAAATTACGACCAGACAGATAAACCATTTTGATGGCATTCTGAGTAACATCTATACCGACTGCACCTCGCGCAGAAAAGCCTGACGAAGCTTTACCTTTTGTATTTTTTCCATTTTTTGTTAAACGCATAACTAATTTCCCTGCCATGTAATATTGGTTACAATATCGGCTTCCGTAAGCGGTTGATACGAATGTGCAGTAATTAATTTACTGCCCTGTCTAAACGTTAAAGCCATTTTACTTTATTCAATGCCTTCTTGGGTAAATATTACTTAGTCATGATTAAAAAATTTCTCACCACGCTATTCGGTTTGCTTGTCGGACTGGTTCTTTTCGCTATTGGCCTATTGGCGATTGCTGTCTTGATTACCTACCCGAAATTACCTGCCTTAGATGCAGTTCAGAACTATCAACCTAAAATGCCGCTAACCATTTACTCTGCCGATGGAAAATTAATTGGCTCTTATGGTGAAGAACGGCGGGCATTTACCGAAATCAAAGAGTTCCCTCAAGTATTAAAAGATGCTGTGATTGCTGCGGAAGACAAACGCTTTTATCAGCATTGGGGAGTAGATGTATTTGGTGTAGGTCGTGCAATGGTGGGGAATCTACGCTCAGGCGGAGTTCGTTCCGGCGCCAGTACAATTACACAGCAGGTCGCCCGTAACTTTTACCTGACCAACGAACAAACTTTCACACGAAAATTTAACGAAGCTTTACTTGCTTACAAAATAGAACAATCTTTAACTAAAGATCAGATTTTAGAGCTTTATTTTAACCAAATTTATTTGGGGCAGCGTGCATATGGCTTTGCCGCCGCATCGCAGGTTTATTTCAATAAACCTGTGCAAGAACTGAATTTAGCAGAGGCCTCAATGTTGGCAGGTTTACCCAAATTCCCTTCTGCTGCCAACCCACTAGTCAACCCGAAACGGGCGAAACAACGCCAAGAATACATACTCAATAATATGGTTGAGCTCGGTATGATTACTCCTGCTGAAAAAAATGCGGCTTTTAATCAAGAGCTGCATTACGAACGACATGTTCAAGATATCGACCAAACTTCGTTGTATGTTGCGGAAATGGCACGTCAGGAACTCTACGAGAAATATGGAGAAGATGCCTACACTCAAGGCTTTAAAGTGTATACAACGGTAGATACCGAAAGCCAACGCATTGCCACCAATGCATTACGCAAAACTTTACGCGGCTTTGATCGGGGAAGCGCTTATCGTGGTGCTGAGGGTTATTTGGAACTAGGCAAAGACAGCGATGAAGATCTTGAAGAAATAGTCGGCAAATACCTATCTACCATGCATGCTGTCGATGGTCTGGAACCTGCCGTTATTATTGAAGCATCAAAAAACACCGGTATTGTCGCTCAAATCACAACAGGCGACCGCGTTCGTTTAACCCCCGCTCAAATGGGAAGTGCGCGCAATGCCATCCTCAATGCAAAACTCGAAGAAGCACAACTTCGCCCAGGTGCGGTTATCCGCCTGCAAAGAATCAAAGGCGGCGAATGGCGTATCGCCCAAGAACCTGCCTTGCAGGGCGCATTAGTTGCCTTGGATGTACGCACCGGCGCGGTAAAAGCTTTAGTTGGCGGTTATAACTTCCACAGCAAAAATTTCAACCGGGCCACCCAAGCCATGCGTCAACCGGGTTCTTCATTCAAACCGTTTGTATATTCGGCAGCACTGGCAAAAGGCATGACAGCTGCAACTTTAATAAATGACGAACCGCTTTCCATTCCCGGAGCAGGACGAGGAGGACGGCCTTGGACACCAAAAAATTCAGACGGCCGTTATGATGGCCCGATTACACTGCGCCATGCGTTGACCAAATCCAAAAATATGGTTTCCATCCGTATCTTGATGGCCAATGGTGTGGACTATACACAGCAATATATCCAAAAATTTGGCTTCAAACCGTCCAACCATCCTGCCAACCTTTCAATGGCACTTGGGGCAGGATCAAGCACCCCTTTACAAATGGCTGAAGCCTATGCTGTTTTTGCGAACGGCGGCTACAAAGTTTCTGCGTATGTCATCGACAAAATCTATGATTCGCAAGACCGCCTCAAAGCCCAAATGCAACCGCTTGTCGCCGGCGAGAACGCACCGCAGGTTATCGACCCGCGCAATGCCTACATCATGTATAAAATCATGCAGGATGTCGTCAAATACGGTACTGCACGAGGCGCATTGTCTTTGGGCCGCTCGGACATTGCCGGCAAAACCGGCACGACCAATGACAACAAAGACGCATGGTTTGTCGGTTTCAATCCAGACATCGTAACCGCCGTATTCATCGGCTTCGACAAACCGCGCAGTATGGGTCGTGCTGGCTATGGCGGCACCATCGCCCTGCCTGTTTGGGTGGAATATATGCGTCACGCATTGAAAGGCAAAGAAAGTAAAGGTATGAAAGTACCGACTGGCTTGGTACTGCGTGGAGGAGAATATTTCTACAAAGAACGTCAATCTACCGACCCGTCGATTAGAATTGACAACACCAGCAGCCGCCCCGCCAATGAAAACACCGATACAGGTTCACCAACCCGAACCAATCAAGACAATGGCGAACAAGAGCTGAAACCCATCAACAGGGTAACGGAAGAAACCGAAGTCAAACCAATCAACCGCAAACCCGCGGCCGATAACGATTTGAACGATTTATTCTGATGTACCCAAACGGCAACGTCTCCCAAACGTTGCCGTTTCTTTATCTGCAAACACCATCATCCTACATCCTTCATTAAAAATAAAATATATGAAAATCATATATATATGAACCAAATAGGCCGTCTGAAAACCATTTTAACCACGACTCGCGTTTCTTAGCGGAAAAATAGCGTACACTACGCCGCTTTACACACTGGCCAAAAGCCCCGCATCCACAAGGAAACCGATTAATGACCACCGGTCAAATCACCACACTCCCCGTCCCCAGCGGACACGGCAGCCTGGATCAATATATCCACACAGTAAACAGCATTCCGTTGCTCACCCCGGAAGAAGAACACAACCTGGCCGAACGCAAAATGGGAGGCGACGTAGAGGCCGCCAAACAGCTGATCCTTTCGCACCTCCGCGTCGTTGTATCCATCGCCCGCGGCTACGACGGTTACGGCCTCAACCAAGCTGACCTGATCCAGGAAGGCAATATCGGCCTGATGAAAGCCGTCAAACGCTACGAACCCGATCGCGGCGCACGACTGTTTTCTTTTGCCGTTCACTGGATTAAGGCCGAAATCCACGAATTCATCCTGCGCAACTGGCGTTTGGTACGTGTCGCCACCACCAAACCGCAACGCAAACTGTTCTTCAACCTGCGCAGCATGCGCAAATCCCTGTCCGCACTTTCACCGAAAGAGGCGCAGGCCATTGCCGACGACTTAGGAGTCAAACTCTCCGAAGTTTTGGAAATGGAACAACGCATGACAGGCAAAGATGTCGCCTTGCTGGCAGACAACAGCGACGATGACGACAACTTTGCCCCCATAGACTGGCTGGCAGACCACGACAACGAGCCGACGCGCCAAATCGAACGCAAAGCCCACTACACCCTGCAAACCGAAGGCCTGCAAAACGCACTGGCCAAACTCGACGACCGCAGCCGCCGCATCGTCGAGACACGCTGGCTGCAGGACGACGGCGGAATGACACTTCACGAACTGGCTGCCGAATACGGCGTTTCCGCCGAACGCATCCGCCAAATAGAAGCCAAAGCCATGCAAAAACTGCGTACCTTTTTGGCAGAAGAAACAGAACAGTAACACCCTGCACCCCGCATACAGGCCGTCTGAAAACAAATATACCGCCACCGATACGGCCCATCGCCCCGCATCGGACATAAAATCCCTTTCAGACGGCCTTTTGCCTATCCGGCAAAAGTTAGGCTAAAATCGGCGTGTTTTTTCCAATCCACTACAAAGGTTTTATTATGCTGACAGGCAGCTTGGTTGCATTGATTACCCCCATGCACGAAGACGGCAGCGTCAATTTCCAACAACTCGAAACACTGATTGACTGGCACATTGCCAACGGCACCGACGGCATCGTCGCCGTCGGCACTACGGGAGAATCCGCCACCCTTTCCGTAGCTGAACACACCGCCGTTATCGAAGCAGTGGTCAAACATACCGCCAAACGCGTTCCCGTCATTGCCGGCACGGGGGGCAACAGTACTGCCGAAGCAGTCGCCCTTTCGCAAGCCGCCAAAAAAGCGGGCGCGGACTACACCCTGTCAGTCGTCCCCTACTACAACAAACCGTCCCAAGAAGGCATTTACCGCCATTTCAAAACGATTGCCGAATCGGTCGACATTCCGATGATTATCTATAACGTCCCCGGACGCACCGTGGTAGACATGAGCAACGAAACCATCCTGCGCCTGGCCGAAATTCCCAACATCGTCGGCGTTAAAGAAGCCAGCGGCGCCATCAGCCGCGAAATCGACTTAATCAACCATGCGCCGGAAGGCTTTGCCGTTTATTCCGGCGACGACCCCACAGGCATCGCCTTCATGCTGTGCGGCGGCCATGGCGTCATCACCGTGGCGGCCAACGTTGCCCCAAAACTCTTCGCCGACATGTGCCGTGCCGCCCTAAACGGAGAAATCGCACGCGCACGCGAACTGAACAAACAACTTACCCCGATTTACGATGTCATGTTCTGCGAACCCAGCCCTGCCGCCCCCAAATGGGCTGCAGAACAACTCGGTGTCTGCGCCGCACACGTCCGGCTGCCCATCATCCCCCTCACCGAAGGCGGACAGGCCAAAGTACGTGCCGCACTGGCCGCAGCCAAACTGATTTAATCCCACACGGAGTCCGTATGAATCCAATCAAACCCGCCATTTTGGCCCTTTCCCTCCTCAGCCTGGCTGCATGTTCGGGCAGCAAAAAAGAACAACCCAAACTCGACTATCAATCGCAAAACCGCAAAGTCGTGAACCTCGAAGTCCCGCCTGACCTGACCAACCCCGGGCAAAACAGCCTTTACCAACTGCCTGCCGGCAGCGGTGCCGTCCGCGCCAGCGACATCAACCGCAACCGCGCAATCAACCAACATGCAGGCGGCCAGACCGTTCTCGCAGGCGTGAGCGGTGTCAAAATGGAACGGGATGGCAGCCAACGCTGGCTGACCGTATCCGGCAAAAAACCCGCCGAATTGTGGCCGCTGCTGAAAACCTTCTGGCAGGAAAGCGGCTTTACCATTGCAAGCGAAGAACCCGCCATCGGCCAAATGGAAACCGACTGGGCTGAAAACCGTGCCAAACTCTCCGGCGGCGGCCTCCGCAGCCTGCTCGAAAAAATCGGCTTGGGCGGCGTTTACTCCACCAGCGAGCGCGACAAATTCATCATCCGCATCGAACAAGCCAAAAACGGCGGCACAGACATCTTCTTCGCCCACAAAGGCATGAGCGAAACCTATACCGACCGCAGCGAAGAACGCACCATGTGGCAGCCGCGCCCGAACGATCCGAACCTGGAAGCCGCCTTTTTGGCACGCTTCATGCAATACCTGGGCGCGGACGAAAAACAAATCCAGTCCGAACTCGGCGACACTGCCGCCGCCAAACAGGCTTCCAACCTGGCCAAACTGGAAAACGGCAGCCTGCTGCTCTCCGGCGACTACTCGCGTAACTGGCGGCGTACCGCACTGGCACTCGACCGGATCGGCCTGACCGTTATCGGCCAAAATACCGAGAAACACGCCTTCCTCGTGCAGCCTGCACAAGCCGAAGGTGCCGCAGTCCGAGAGAAGAAACCCGGACTCGTCGGCCGACTGTTCGGCAAAAAAGCCGCCGCACCGACCCAGCAGCCCGAATTAGTCGCATTCCTCGAACCGGTCAAAGAAGGCGCAAGACTGCGCATCCTCAACAGGGACGGCAGCCTCTACACCGGCCCGGAAAGCAAAGAATGGCTGAACCGCCTGCATACCGAGCTGCGCTAAGGAAAGCTAAAAACCATCGGATACAGGCGTAAAACCCGCCATTCGCGGAAACCGCGATAGATATCCGCAAACGACATAAGGCCGTCTGAAAACCAACATCGCGTTTTCAGACGGCCTTCCTCCATTGGAACGACTGCCCAAACACCACAACTGCAAAACCACCGCTATCCGCATCCGCAACCGTATTTTTGCAAATCGGAACAAAATTACCCGTTATATAAAAACACGTTAAATCCTTGCCCCACGCAGAAAATTACTTTACCCTGCACCGGCCTGGACACCTCAGGCGCATTTTAGGAAACATAACCATGAACAAAAAAATCGCAGTTCTGCTGGCCCTTGTCGCCACAGTTGCCGCACCCGCCGCCATGGCGAAAGACATCAAAATACAGGAAAACTCTGCCGGACTGTCCGAACAACTGACCGAAAACCTGGCCGCCACCGCCGTTTCCATGGGCGTGAAAGAACCCCTGTCCATCAGAAAATCCGCCGACGGCGTAACCATCTCCGGCAGCAGCGGCACACAATGCAACATCAAACTGAACGACGGCAAAATTGCCGGCGTCAGCTGCAAATAAGCCGCATAAATCCAACAGGCCGTCTGAAAACATTTTCAGACGGCCTGCTCGTTTTACTCCCCCCAAACAACACTTCTGCGCACCCTGCCGCAACACTTTCAGACGGCCTGCACGCCATCCTGACAAAATTTAACTTTTCCTTCTCTTTGCCCCGCGTTTATGTTAAAACCGCAGCCGAAAAGAACAACCGCGTCATGACAGACCCGACACCTGCAAAAGAGAAAAACATGGAACTGAACCAACTCAAAGCCTTCGTTACCGTGGCGCACCAGGGCAACCTGACCCAGGCTTCCGAACGGCTGTTTTTATCCCAACCCGCCGTTTCGGCACAAATCAAAGCCATAGAAAACGAACTGGGCACACCGCTGTTTGTCCGCAACAGCAACGGCATGAGCCTGACCCGTGCAGGCGAAATCTTCCTGCCCGAGGCCGAATCCCTGCTGCAACACAAACACCGGCTGGAACACTTTGCCAAAACGCTGGCCGCCAACCACACCGAAGAAATCCGCCTCGGCCTGATTCACCCCGTGGACTCGGCCAAAGTTACCCGCCTCACCGCCCTCGTCAGCCGGCGCGAACCGAAAACCCGTCTGCACATCCAATACGGCATGAGCGGCGAAATCGCAGACAGGATTCAGGAACACAAACTGCACGGCGGCTTTTTCCTCGGCACCTCCAAACAAATGGGCATCCGCAGCATTTTCTTGGAAAATATCCATTATTCGCTGATTTGCCCCAAAGCCGAACGCGACGCCATCCGCCAAGGCATACCCCAAAGCCTGGAAAACCACATTTGGATCGAAATGTCCGGCGCGGCGAGCAGCAACCGACACCTGCAACAATTCTGGCGTGCCAACCGCCTCGCGCCGAAACGCCAAATCCTGTGCGACTACCCGCAGACCATCATCGACCTCGTGGTCGACGGCCTGGGCATCGCCATGGTGCCGGAAAGTAAAGCGGCAGCGGCAATCAATGCGGGCAGGCCCGTCGCCGTCATCGAAGAATACCGCCAAACCCTGCCGCTGCACTTCATCCATGCCGACGAATACGCGCAAAACCCTGGCCTGCAACTGTTAAAGCAATGTATCGAAACAGTATGGCAAATGCCGGACAACGGATACGCCGGGCCGTCTGAAAGCGAAACCGAAACGGAGTGAAAACACCCTTCCCCAATACCGCCTGCTTTCAGACGGCCTCATACTTGCAAAAAGGAAAACCAATGACCTACACCGACACCCCTTGTCCCGAATACCCCGTCCCAAACGGCTACCGCTGCGGCTTCATCGCCATCGTCGGCCGCCCCAACGTCGGCAAATCCACCCTGATGAACCACCTCATCGGGCAAAAAATCAGCATCACCAGCAAAAAAGCACAAACCACGCGCCACAAAGTAACCGGCATCTACACCGACGACACCGCCCAATTCGTCTTCGTCGATACCCCCGGCTTCCAAACCGACCACCGCAACGCACTGAACGACCGGCTCAACCAAAACGTTACCGAAGCCTTGACGGGCGTAGATGCCGTCGTCTTCGTCGTCGAAGCCATGCGCCTCACCGAAGCCGACCGCACCGTCATCAAACAACTGCCCAAACACACCCCCGTGATTCTGGCGGTCAATAAAATCGACAAAGACAAAGCAAAAGACAAATACGCCCTGCAAGCCTTTATCGACGACGTACGGCGCGAATTCGACTTTGCCGCCGCCGAAGCCGTCAGCGCGAAACACGGGCTGCGCATCGCCAACCTGCTCGAGCTGCTCAAAACCTATCTGCCCGAGAGCGTCCCCATGTATCCCGAAGACATGGTTACCGACAAATCCAGCCGCTTCCTCGCCATGGAAATCGTGCGCGAAAAACTGTTCCGCTATCTGGGCGAAGAACTGCCTTATGCCATGAACGTGGAAGTCGAACAATTCAAAGAAGAAAACGGCATCCAACACATCTACATCGCCGTTTTGGTGGACAAAGAAAACCAAAAACCCATCGTTATCGGCAAAGGCGGCGAAAAACTGAAAAAAATCTCCACCGAAGCCCGCCTCGACATGGAAAAACTGTTCGACTGCAAAGTATTTTTACAAGTTTGGGTCAAAGTGAAATCGGGCTGGGCGGACGACATCCGCTTCTTAAACGAACTGGGCATGTAGGCCGTCTGAAAAATCTTGGCGGCAAACCGAAGCATACCGGCACCAACCAACCCGCCATCCCTTACTTTTTTCAGACGGCCTCCCCCATCAGGAGGCCGTCTGAAAACATATCGGGCATACCTGTCCCGTCCAAATGCGGCACAAACAACCGCCGCACACATCACACAGGAGAAAAAACATGGCATTCCGTACCTTCCTTGCCTCGCGCAACATCGAATTCAGCCTGCGCCGCTACGGCATAGACGCGCTGAACTTTATGGCTCTGGGGCTGTTCTCGTCGCTGATTATCGGCCTGATTTTAAAAACCGTCGGCGGCTGGCTGGACTGGCCTTGGCTGATAGAAATTGGCAAACAGGCGCAGGGGGCGATGGGCGCGGCCATAGGCGTGGGCGTGGCCTACGCGCTGAAAGCCCCGCCGCTGGTGTTGTTTGCCAGCGTTGCCACAGGCACGGCGGGTGCGGCTTTGGGCGGACCGGTCGGCTGCTTTATCGCCGCCGCCGTCGGGGCGGAGTTCGGCAAGCTGGTTTATAAATCCACGCCCGTGGATATCGTCGCCACGCCTGCCGCCACTCTGATTGCGGGTTTGGCCGCCGCCCAATTCGTCGGCCCCGCAATTCAGACGGCCATGACCGAAATCGGCGCGTTGATTATGTGGGCGGTGGATTTGCAGCCGTTTTTGATGGGCATTTTGGTGTCGGTCATCATGGGTATTTTGCTGACACTGCCGGTTTCCAGCGCGGCGGTAGCGATTGCCCTGTCGCTCAACGGCTTGGCGGCAGGCGCGGCCACAGTCGGCTGCTGCGCCCAAATGGTCGGCTTCGCGGTCATGAGTTTCCGCGACAACCGCTGGTCGGGGCTGTTGAGCCAGGGCTTGGGCACCAGTATGCTGCAAATGCCTAATATCGTGAAGAATCCGAAAGTCTGGCTGCCACCGATTATCGCCTCCGCCATTTTAGGCCCGCTGGCGACGCTGGTCTTCCAAATGCAGAATATCCCCTCGGGTGCGGGCATGGGCACGAGCGGGCTGGTCGGACAGGTAGGCACGTTGGACGCGATGGGCGGCACGCCTTCGGTGTGGCTGGCCATCGGCCTGCTGCATTTCGTGCTGCCCGCGCTTTTGACTTGGCTGATCGCCATCCCCATACGCCGCATCGGTTGGATTAAAGACGGCGACTTGAAGTTGGACGCGTAACAGACCGCCCCAAAAAAGGAAATGCGATGAAAATTTACGCCAATCTCAACGAACTGGTGCCGCATCTGGGCGAAATTGACGGCTGGCTTTATGTGGATGAAGACCGATGGGCGCAAAATCCCGCCGCCGCCGAAATCTATCTGTTTGCGGAAGAAGAGGCCGAATATTGGGATACGCACACCGACGGTGAAGATTTTGACGATGCCCGTCCGCCTTACATCCCCGCGCAACTGGCCGACCGCCCCATCGGCATCCTGCTGGAAAGCGGCACGCTTTACGATGTGCTGTGGAACCTGGCTAAATACGTTCCCGACTACACGACCGAACAGCTCGCACATGCAGTGTCGTTCTATCAAGAGAACGACACATTCTACGAAGCCTGCGGTTTAACCCTCGCCTTCCATGTGTGGGCCACATGGGTGGAACGTACAGACGCATGGCGGCTGAAAGAGCGCAAAGCCGAACTCGACAAAGCCCAGCAACAGCCGATCGGCGAAATCTGGGTAGCGTCCAACCGCCCCGTGCCCGCCGCCGAACTCGCCACCCAATACGGCGAAACGCAGTTTGCCACGCCTGAAGAAGCCGCACGATTCGCACAGGCCTGCGCCGAAAAACTGCAAGGGCGGGACATCAACGCCGTCTACCTGCTTGCCGAAACCGCCGCACCGAATGCCGCCCGAACCAATGTAAAAGACATGGTGTATCTGGGTGCTTTCGCCGTCCGCACCGGCAACGGCAGAACCACGTTTGACACATAACCACAAAATAAAAACCGCCCGCCATGGCGGCTTTCCTTCCGCATGGTTGGCAACCGCCCCACTTCACTTTATACTGCCCGCGCTTTTGACTCGGCCGACTGCCGCACCGGCCGGACAAACAGCGGAAATCTGCAACCGGAAAACCGAATATGCCCCTGCTGCCCGCCCTCGCCTTTGCCCGGCAACTCATCGAAGGCCGTCTGAAAAACGGCGGCCGCGCCTTGGACGGCACAGCCGGAAACGGCCGCGACACCCTGTTTTTGGCACAACTTGCAGGCGGGAGCGGAAAAGTTTGGGCGTTCGATATCCAAGCGCAAGCCCTGTCCAACACCGCCAAACTGTTGCGCGAAAACGGCGTAGAAGGACAAGTGGAACTGATTGCCGCCAGCCATGCCGATTTGGCCGATTACGTCCGCGAACCGCTGGATGCCGCCATGTTCAACTTCGGCTACCTGCCCAGCGGCGACAAAACCGTTACCACAAAAGCCGACAGCAGCGTGCGCGCCATGCAGGCCGCCGCCGCACTGCTGGCCGAAAGCGGACTGCTGACCGCCGTCGTTTACAGCGGCCACCCTGCCGGACGCGCCGAAGCCGCCGCCATCGAACAATGGGCGGCCGCCCTGCCGCAGGAACAATATCAAGTCCTGCACTACCGCTTTACCAACCAGCGCAACCATCCGCCGCAACTGCTGGCCATAGAAAAACGTATCCGAAAACCGAACCGATAGATAAGGAAAACCGACCATGATTTACATCTGGGCAAAAAAAGGCCACTTGTTTTTTGTCGCCATGACCGTTTTATTGTTCAACCTGCGCTACTGGATGCTGTTTGCCAAACCCGAAAAACCGCTGCCGGGTGTATTGAAAGTGCTGCCGCACCTCAACGACACCACACTGCTGTTCACCGGCCTGTGGATTATGACCATCGCCCACTGGACACCCTTCGGCAACGCCAACTGGCTGGGCGTGAAACTGCTTTTAGTGGTTGCCTACGTCCTCGTCGGCATGAAGGCGTTGAAATCCAAGCCCCGCAGCACGCAGGCCTGGCTGTTTTACCTGCTGTCGATGGGCATCGTCGGCACCATTTACTGGCTCGCGACATACAAACCGTTCTAAAAAACAGCAAAAGGCCGTCTGAAAACCAAGCAAACAGGTTTTCAGACGGCCTTCTTTCATTTTCAAGCCAAGCACAAACGGCAGACAAACCCAATCCCAACTACCGATTGGCCGCACCGCCGTCGAAACGGACGGAACTGCCGCTAAAGCGTCCCGGATTGCCGCCTCGGCCTTCTTCACGATAATAACCGCGCGGCGGCGGTGCATACCCCCGGTCGTCCGCACCCCCAATCCGCACCGACACACCGTTCCTGCCGCCTTCATAATAAAAATACGAACGCGGCGGAGGCGGAGGCGGCGGATAAAGGTCGTCATACGTGTAAATATAAATATCCCGCTGCTGCGGACGCTCCGTCGTTACCACCCCGTGTTCAAAAGCACGCGAAATGTCCTGTTGCGCCCACCCGCTTGCCGACACCAGCAACAGGGCGGATAAAATCAACCTTTTCATCTCAGCCTCCTGCAAAACGGCGGATTGCCGTATAACAAATTATGCCGCAGTACAAAGTTAAACGGCACTATCAAACGTAAAACCACCGTATATTCCAAAAGTACCGCAAGCCTGCTATGCTTCCGCCCCCGAACAAACCCTTACCCGATCAAAGAGGACAAACCATGAGCAATATCCCCGCCGAACTCAAATATGCCGACAGCCACGAATGGCTGCGCAAAGAAGAAGACGGCACAATGACCGTCGGCATCACCTTCCACGCCCAAGAACTGCTGGGCGACATCGTCTTTGTCGAACTGCCCGAAATCGGCACCAAACTGGCGGCAAAAGACCGGGTCGGCGTAGTCGAATCAGTCAAAGCCGCCTCCGATATTCACGCCCCGCTCGCCGGAGAAATCACCGCCGTGAACGAAAACCTCGCCTCGGCACCCGAAACGGCCAACAGCGACCCGTACGGCCAAGGCTGGTTCTTCAAAATCAAACCCGATAACCCCGCTGACTACGACTCCCTGCTCGGTGCGGAACAATATGCCGCAATTGCCGGATAAACCCCATGCCCCGTCTTCACGAGGCCGTCTGAAAACATCTTTCAGACGGCCTTTCCGTGCCCGCCGTTTATCCGCCCATACAACCGCTTAAAAACATTTCAGAATCCGCCCCACCTTCCGGCCAAACGGCCTGTTTAACCGCAAAAAGCGTATTTTTCTCACATTTTGCTGGACTTTTAACACCATCTTAGTAAAAATACGCGTTTGTTTCCGGCCTGCGGAACCATTCCGTTCCGCCTCCGGGCAAGCCGCCCGGACCGTGCCGCCCAATACCTTCCGCAACCGCCGTCAAACGCGGTTGCCTAACCTTTGCAAGGAAACCGAAATGGACTTACGCAAACTGAAAAAGCTGATTGATTTGGTTGAAGAATCCGGCATTGCCGAAATCGAAGTAACCGAAGGCGAGGAAAAAGTTCGCATCACCCGCTCCACCGTGGCGCAAACCGTCTACGCACCCGCACCCGTAGCGGCCGCACCCGCCGCACCGGCCCCTGCCGCCGCGCCCGCTCCTACGGCAGCCCCGGCAGCCGCTCCTGCCGCACGGGACCTCTCCGCCGCACAAAAATCACCCATGGTCGGCACCTTCTACCGTGCCGCCAGCCCGAGCAGCCCCGCGTTTGTCGAAGTCGGCCAAACCGTCAAAGCCGGCGACACCCTGTGCATCATCGAAGCCATGAAACTGATGAACGAAATCGAAGCCGAGAAATCCGGCGTCATTAAAGAAATCCTGGTAGAAAACGGAACACCGGTCGAATACGGCGAACCCCTGTTCATCATCGAATAACCCTTTCAGACGGCCTTCCGCACCTCGGAAAGGCCGTCTGAAAGCTTGACCGTCCCTCGTCGGACAAAGGATGCCTTATGCGCCTGCTCATCGCCCTGTTGCTGCCCTGGTTGCAATTCTTCACCATCGGCCGCCCCATCGCCGGCATCATCTGCCTGATACTGCAACTCACACTTATCGGCTGGCTGCCTGCCGCCATCTGGTCGGTATACGCCCTGAGCCAATACAAAACCGACCAAAAAATACGCAACGCGCTGAACAACCGACAAGTCTGACCGAAGGCCGTCTGAAAACCAAACCGAGAGGTTAATCATGTTGAAAAAAGTATTAATCGCCAACCGTGGGGAAATCGCACTCCGCGTCCTGCGCGCCTGCCGCGAAATGGGCATTGCCACCGTTGCCGTCCATTCCGAAGCCGACAAAGACAGCCTGCACGTCAAATTGGCCGACGAATCCGTCTGCATCGGCCCCGCGCCCTCGCCCCAAAGTTACCTGTACATCCCGGCCATCATCGCCGCCGCCGAAGTAACCGGTGCGGATGCAGTCCACCCCGGCTACGGCTTTCTGGCCGAAAACGCCAATTTTGCCGAACAAGTCGAACAATCCGGCTTCATCTTCATCGGCCCGCGCGCCGACACCATCCGCCTGATGGGCGACAAAGTGTCTGCCAAACAAGCCATGCAGGAAGCGGGCGTGCCCTGCGTGCCCGGCTCGGACGGCGCACTGCCGGACGACCCCGAAACCATCATCAAAACCGCAGCCAAAGTCGGCTACCCCGTCATCATCAAAGCATCGGGCGGCGGCGGCGGACGCGGCATGCGCGTGGTGGAAAAAGAAGAAGACCTGATCAAATCGGTGGAAATGACCAAAGCCGAAGCCGGTGCCGCATTCGGCAACCCCATGGTTTACATGGAACGCTACCTACAACGGCCGCGCCATGTCGAAATCCAAGTGCTGGCCGACGAACACGGCAACGCCATCTACTTGGGCGAGCGCGACTGCTCCATGCAGCGCCGCCACCAAAAAGTCATCGAAGAAGCCCCCGCGCCCGGCATCACCGCCAGAGAGCGCGAGAAAATCGGCAAAGCCTGCGTCGAAGCCTGCAAACGCATCGGCTACCGCGGTGCGGGAACATTTGAATTCCTGTATGAAGGCGGCGAATTTTTCTTTATCGAAATGAACACCCGCGTACAGGTCGAACACCCCGTTACCGAACTGATTTCCGGCGTGGACATCGTTCAGGAACAACTGCGCGTGGCGGCAGGCGAGAAATTGCAATACAAGCAGAAAGACATCGTCTTGGAAGGCCATGCCTTCGAATGCCGCATCAACGCCGAAGACCCGTACAACTTCATCCCCAGCCCCGGCCTGATTGAAAGCTGCCACCTGCCCGGCGGCTTCGGCATCCGCGTGGACAGCCACATTTATCAGGGCTACCGCATTCCGCCGAACTACGACAGCCTGATCGGCAAAATCTGCGTACACGGCAAAACCCGCGAACAGGCAATGGCAAAAATGCGTGTTGCGATGGCCGAGCTGGCCATTACCGGCATCAAAACCAATGCCGACCTGCACCGCGACCTGTTCCGCGATCCGGGCTTCTCCGACGGCGGCGTCAGCATCCATTATCTGGAACAATGGCTGGAAGCGCGCAAAGCACGCGAGGAAGGCAAATAACCCGCCTGCCTGAGGTTCAAACCTGAAAAGGCCGTCTGAAAAATAGTTTTAACCACGTTAAAGCTATACTTTCAGACGGCCTTTTATCACAAATATTTTTCTTGTCTTGATATTCCGTAACGGCTTTTTCAATAAATGGAACCGGAAAACAACCGGGCAGTCGGCAGCGGCAGCTTATAAAATCAATTAACCCGCACTAACAGATTGCTCCCACCCAAACCCAAACATAAAGCCCAAGCATCATGAAGGCCGTCTGAAAACATAATTTTAACGGCGCGCAAACCGTTTCAGACGGCCTCTTCCGTCCTACCCTGCCTTCAAACGGTATAAAAATGTTGTTTCCCGATTTCGGGCAAATGCCAGCGGGCCGTCGGTAGAAACGGCTTTACCGTGCTGCGGGCGGATGTGCAGCGTTTCAATCAGGCTCAGTCCGGCCGTCTGAAAACAGCGCGGCAGGAAATCGGCGGCGCGCAATCCCAAATGTTCGGCCAAATCCGACATAATCAGCCAAACTTCACCGCCATCGTTCAAATGGCTGCGCGCGCCGTTCAGGAAACCGCGCAGCATGGCATGGTCGGGATCATACAACGCGGTTTCCACGGCCGACGTGGGTTTCGCAGGCAGCCAGGGCGGATTGCAGACGATCAGGTCGGCGCATCCTTCCGGAAAGAGGTCGGCGGCCTCGATGCCGATTTGCCGCTGCAAACCGAGGCGGCGGATGTTGTCTCCGGCACAACTCAGGGCGCGCGGGTTGTTGTCGGTAGCGGTAATCTGCCGCAGGCCGCGTTTGGCCAGCAATGCGGCCAGCACGCCCGAACCCGTGCCTATATCGAAGGCCGTCTGAAAAGACGGCGGCAGTTCCGCCCGCATCAGCAGTTCGAGATACTCGCCGCGCAAAGGGGAAAAGACACCGAAAGGCACATGTATCCGCCCGCCCAGTGCGGGAATGTCCACACCTTTTTTATGCCACTCGTGCGCGCCGACGAATCCGAGCAATTGGTTGAGCGGCAACAGGAAAGGCGTGTCGTTTTCCTCCCCGTACACATCGGCCAGCGCGGCACGGACATCGGGGGCACGCGGCAGTTCGAGCCGGAAACCGGTGCCGATTTCCACCGCCAGCATATTGACTGTTCGGCTCTGCTGCGCCTGCCGCATCCGGTGGCGGTGGAAGCGTTCCGCAGGAGTCAGGTCGTTTTTTTCAGACGGCCTTTTCGCCCGCAGGCGTTTTTTCAGTGCGGCCAGGACTTGCTTGGCATTGTGAAAATCGCCGCGCCAAATGACGGCCGTATCCCGCAGCGCTTGATCGAGGATGGCGGCGGCTCCGGCATCATGCAGGCTGACGGCTTGTTTCGGCGGCTTCTGCGTACTCTCGTTGCGCCATTCGGCCGTGCCGCAGTCGGTGGTTATTTGTGGGTACACGTTCGGAATCCTGAGAGGTATGGAAAGGCCGTCTGAAAGCGGCCAAACGGCTTTTCAGACGGCCTCGTTGTATGAAACGGCATTCGGCACGGGCAATCAGCGGTTTTTCAAACCCAGCACGTCCTGCATATCGAACAGGCCGGCCTTGCCCGCCGCCCATACCGCCGCACGCACCGCGCCGGAAGCGAAAGTCATACGGCTGCTGGCTTTGTGGGTGATTTCCACACGCTCGCCCTCTGCGGCGAACAATGCGGTATGGTCGCCGACGATGTCGCCGCCGCGAACGGTGGCAAAACCTATGGTTTGCGGGTCGCGTTCGCCGGTGTGGCCTTCGCGGCCGTATACCGCGCACTCTTTCAAATCGCGGCCAAGCGCATCGGCAATCACTTCGCCCATCCTTAAAGCCGTACCGCTGGGGGCATCGACTTTGTGGCGGTGGTGGGCTTCGATGATTTCGATGTCGTAGCCTTCGTTCAATACGCGGGCGACGGTGTCGAGGATGTGGAAGGTCAGGTTTACGCCGACACTGAAATTGGCGGCGAACACCACGCCGATTTTTTCCGCCGCCGCTTTGATGGCGGCTTTGCCCGCATCGTCAAAACCCGTCGTGCCGATGACGATGTTTTTACCTGCTTCCACACATTTTTGCAGGTGTTTGAGCGTCGGTTCGGGGCGGGTAAAATCGATTAACACGTCGCTGGCGGCCAAAACTTTGTCCACATCGTCGGAAATCGATACACCGGTTTTCAAACCCAGCGCATAGCCTGCATCCAAACCCAAGGCTTCCGAACCGGCATGTTCCAGCGCGCCGCTCAATACCGCGCCGGGATGGTTGTTTACGGCCTCGACCAATACGCGGCCCATGCGGCCGTTCGCACCGGCAATGGCAATTTTCAATTTATCCATTTCGTTTTATTCCGTAGCCGCAGATTGCTGTTGGCGGGCATATTCGAGCGCGTTGCCCTCTGCCTTGACCAGGCGGTCGTTTTCAAACCAAACGGTCAGGTTGCGCGTTTCGGCTTGATTGACCACGCCGTTGCGGCTGATTTCGTAGGCGTAGTCCCAGCGGTCGCTGTGGAAAGGATCGCGCAGCAGCGGCGTACCCAGCAGCAATTGAACCTGATCGCGGCTCATGCCCTGCTGCAACGAAGAAACGGCGCGGGCATCGAGCTGGTTGCCCTGAATCACTTTCAGTTTGTAGGAAGGAAAATTAGAAATGCGCTCGGCCGAACAGGCGGAAAGCCCGATAACGGCGGCGATAAGCAGAATGGGAAGTTTGTTCACGGACGATACCTTTTCCGAGTATGGGGGATATTGTTGTACAGTATGCCACAGCAAAGACTCCATTTAGAAATCTTTATCATCTTTGTGTGTGCAAAACTACAAAATATGCGTATTATAGCGACAATTGGATAACTACGGTATGGAAAGACCATGGATCATAATGTAGCTCAATTAAGGCACAACGGCCTAAAAGTAACCGGCCCGCGTTTGAAAATCCTCGATTTGTTCGAGCGGTATCCCGATCAGCACATGAGCGCGGAAGACGTTTACCGCCTCCTGCTGGAGCACGAAATCGAAATCGGCGTTGCCACCATCTACCGCGTTTTAACCCAATTCGAACAGGCAGGCATCCTGCTGCGCCACCATTTCGAAACCGGCAAAGCCGTTTACGAACTGAATACCGGCGGCCACCACGACCACATCGTCTGCGTCAAATGCGGCGACGTAACCGAATTCCACAGCGAAGAAATTGAAAAACTGCAAGATAAAATCGCCGAAGAAAACGGCTACCGCATCGTGGATCACGCCCTGTATATGTACGGCGTTTGCGGCCCTTGCCAGAAAAAGGAAAAACGCTGATTATTCCGAACGGCCAAACCGAAAACGGAATCAGCAGAAGAAAGCCGGAATCTTCCGGCTTTTTCTTTTACCCGCCACCATTAAATATTTACCCGACACAGAGGCCGTCTGAAAACCCTGAAAGTGGTTTTCAGACGGCCTCTTCGCCCTTCCCTTCAAACAACAGCAAGGCTTCCACGCCGTTTTCGCGGTTGGCGAGCATCAGGCGGCCGCAGTGCAGGCGCATGATTTCGGTGGTGAAGCTCAAGCCCAGCCCGCTGCTGCGGCTGCCGTCGGCGCGAGGGAGCGAGTAGAAGCGTTGGGGGATTTTGGCCAGTGCGTAATCGGGAACGGGGCTGCCTTGGTTGTAAACCGCCAGTTCGGTGCGGCTTCGGCTGCGGGTGAGGCTGAGGCGGATTTCGCTGCCGGTTTCGGCAAAGTCGATGGCGTTGTATAGCAGGTTGTCGATGGCTTGGCGCAACAGCAACGGGTCGCCTTGAACGGCGTGGGGTGGGCAGTTGAGGGCGATGTGCAGTTGTTTGGCTTGCAGGGCGGCGCGGCTTTCTTGGGCGGCTTGGGCAGCTAGGTTGGCCAAATCGACGGTTTGGGTATCGTTCAGGTTGTCGCGGTTTTCCAGGCGGGCAAGTTCGAGCAGGCGGGCGATGAGTTGCTTCTGTTTTTCGGTGTTGCGTCGGATGCGGTCGAGCAGTTGCTGTTGGTCGGGGCTGAGGGGGCTGTCTTGCAGCAGCTCGAGAGCGGCTTGTTGGGCGGTGAGCGGGGTTTTGAGTTCGTGGGTGAGGCCTAAGACATAATTCTCAATGTGTTGGCGGTGGTCGAGTTCGTCGCGCAGGTGGGCGACGGCGTGGACGAGGCGGTAGAGGTAGCTGTCGCCGAACTGGGGTTGTGGGGCGGGGCGGTTGGCGGCCATGGCTTCGGCATAACGGCGGATGCGGCTGATACTGCGGGCAAGCCACCAGGCAAGCGTGCCGAGCACGAGCAGGCTGGCGGTGAGCAGAAACAAGACGTGCTGCTTGGCATAGACCAACGACCAGGCGGTGAGCAGGAGCAGGATGCCGAGCAGGACGAAGAACAGACGGATGCTGAGGTGTTTGAAATATTTAAGCATGGGTTGGCTGAATGGATATGGTTGCGTGGCCTTAAGCCGGGCGGTGTTTCAATTTCGTTGCGGTTTTGCTTTCAGGTAGCCTGACAAAGCGTGTGTGATTAAGTCGGGCTGGTTTTTGCGCTTGGAGGCCGTCTGAAAAGGCGGTTAGCGATAACTGATGACTATCCCCGTACTGCCGTCTTTATTGTGGTAATACGCGCCCGCATCGCCCCATGCAAATCGGCGGCATTTGCCAGGTGTCGATGTTTCAATGGGACAAGGGGCATCGCCCAGCTGTTTATCCAGCCATCGATCAAATTGTTTTCTGCGTTGCAATTCGCGCTCTTCCGACCATGCTGCCCAGCTATTGTCCTCGCCTATCGGGCAGAAGAATATGGATAAGCGCTCCAGCCGTTGCTGCTCGAACCGGGCGGTAAGGGTGTATTGTTCGGACTGCTCGGTAAATGACAAACCGAAAAATGTTATTCCCGCTTGCAGATGATTCGGGCTGGATTTTGGGAAGCATGCAATCCAGTTATCAAGCGTGGTGCGTGCGCTAATCATGTTGCCGTCCGGCAGGATGACGCTGCCGTTTTCAGGATTTATCTTCATCGGTTTGAATTTCCAAATATAGTTTTCAGACGGCCTGAAAGCAAGCGGTGGGCGGGCAACGGATACCCGTCCTTGAGCCTGCCTAGTTTTCAGGTAGCCTCAATGGGATGAAAACACGCATGCGGGAGTGCCTGCCCTACTTTTGCCCAAATGCCTGCACCGCCGCCCAAACGATTTCAGGCTGCTCTTTAATGGCTTCGTGCGCGGCAAACGGCACATTCATCAGATGAACTTCGGGCAATTCGGTTTTCAATACCGCCCAGTCGTCAAATGCAAACAGGAAATCGGCTTCGCCACGTATCGCCAGCACGGGGGGTTGGATTTGGCGGATGTTTTCGTTGGGATAACCGCTCGCGCCCTCGTCTAGCCACATGGTTTTCAATGCCGCCGCCCATTTTGCCGTGTCAGGCTCGGGGTTGGCTGCCTGATAGGCGGCCAGCTGTTCGGGCAGGTTTTCTTTTACGAAATCGAAATTGATCGTTTCAAACATGGGTCGCACGCCGTCCAAGTGCTTTTTGTGCCATTCCGCACCCACGGTGATGATTTTCTCGATATTTTTGTCTGCCGCGCCCAAGCGGTAGGCGGTCGTGCCGCCATCGCTAAACCCGAATAGGCTGTATTTTTCCACGCCTTCATGCCGCAGGATTTGGCGCGCATCTTCGGCGGCTTGGGCATAGGTCAGCGCGGCTGTGCCAAGCGTGGAGCGTCCGTGTCCGCGCGTGTCTATGGCAATCACGCGGTAGTGTTGCTGCAAACGCGGCAACAGCGGGGCAAAGTCGGCAATCGAACCGAAACCGCCGTGCAGCAGCACGATAACGGGAGCAGTTTCCTTGCCGCCTGTTTGATAGTGCAGCGTCGCACCTTGATATTTGATGAATTTGGACTGCATGGAAGTTTCCTTGTCTGGCTTGTTGAAAGAATGGCGGCTGCCGTTGCCCGGCCTATCGCAGGCGGAAACCGCCAATATTGCTGCGGCCAGTTTGAGTAGGTTTCTGCGCAAAAGATTCATGGTTTTCAGGTAGTCTTTTCGGGGTTGGAGGCCGTCTGAAAAAGCAAATGCGGCGGCTGTATCAAACAGGTTTGCGGAAGGTAATGCAGTAAAAGCGGTTGTCCCACAGCAGCCGCGTTTTCTTTTCCTGTACGGTTTCGGGGATGCAGTTTTCGATTTGTGTCAGGTCGAAATCGGTGTCTTGGAAGTAGTTACGCGTGAATAGGCTTTTTTTGTATTGTTGTTGGATGAAGTCGGTGGTTTCGTCTGCAATCATGATTTTGGTGCCGGGCTTGGCAACGCGCAGCATTTCGTTGATGGCTTTTTGTTTGTCGCTGAAAAAATTGATGCCGCCCACATGGAATACGACGTCGAACATATTGTCGGCAAAAGGTAAGTCTTCGGCGTTGCAGTGTGCCAAGTCCAAGCCTGCCGCTTTTTTCCGCCATACGTTGCGGCAGCGTGCCAACATGCCGAGCGACAGGTCGGCACCGGTTAAATCCAGCGCAGCGGGATCGATGTTGGCGGGCAGGTGGTTTAAATCGGTACCTGTGCCGATGGAGACGTAGAGCGCGGTGCAATCCTGCCGCCACTCCAGTTCGTCCATCAGGCTGCGCCGTGTCTCGTTGATGCTGTTGCCGTATCTGAGGCGGGCTATCCAGCGTTCGCCGAAGTCGTACCAACGGGCGAGGCGGTTGTACATGTTCATGTATTTGGCGTTGTCGCCCGTTACGTTGTCGGAATCAAGGCACAATAGGATGCCGTCTTGCTCGGGCGGCAGCGGTTTTTGCAGGGCGGGTTTGAGTTTTTGGATGAGCTTGGCGGAAGGCATGGTGTTACTCCTGTGGATGGTTGCGACAGCTTGAAAGGCCGTCTGAAAACCGTGCTTCAGGTTTCGTTAAAACTGTACCCCAGCCCGTGATGGGTGCGGATGTGTTCGTCAGCGATGCCGGCTTCGCGCAGTTTGTGGCGTAGGGCGCGGATGTGGGTGTTGATGGTGTGCGGGTCGGAGGGGCGGTTGCCGCCGAACATGGCGGTGAGCAGTTCTTCGCGGCTGAACACGCGGCCGGGGCGGTGAAGCAGGGTGCGCAGCAGGCGGTATTCGCCCTGCGTGAGCGGCAGTTCGCGCCCTTGGTGGCGGATGCAGCAGGCGGGCGCGTCGTCGTGCCATACTGGTACGGATTCGGCTTCGGCGGCGGGCTGGGTTTGTGTGCGCCGCAGCACGGCTTTTACGCGGGCGACAAGTTCGCGCGGGCTGAAGGGTTTGCCGATGTAGTCGTCTGCGCCGAGTTCGAGGCCGAGGATGCGGTCGGTTTCTTCGTCTTGGGCGGTGAGCATGATGACGGGCTGGGGATGTTGCGGGCGCAGGGTTTTGAGCAGTTCGAAGCCGTCGGTGTCGGGCAGGCCGACGTCGAGCAGGAGCAGGTCGAAGTGTTCGCGCGCGAGCAGTTGCCGTGCCTGCTCTGCGGTGGGGGCGATGCGTGCGGTGAAATGGGCGCGGGCGAGGGAGAGTTCGACCAGTTCGGCGATTTCGCGCTCGTCTTCGATGATGAGTATATGCGGGTTCATGGAATAGGGAATTAACAAGCCGTCAATACAAGGCGGCAAGCCGTAGCGAAAATAAAGTTCATCTGCTCATTGTACGCAAGAGTGGCAGGCTGCACATCATTTTCAGGCTGCAATCTTCATAAAATCTTCACAACTGCCCCACAGGAAATTGACGGCGTTTCGGCATACTGGACGCTGTCGGCAAACGGAAGTCCGTTGCCCAAAACCTTTCTATGGAGCAGAAAATGACGAAAAAATTATGGAGCGTAATCGGCCTGTGTATCGCCTTTGCCGTGGTACTTCTGTGGATTTACGGACTGGCCGAACAGCGGAGCGAATACCAGTCCAGCATACTGCTGGGGGCGGAGGGTTACCACATGGTGGTCCGCAGCGTGAAATACGGCATGGTGCTGGTGGTGTTGGTGTTTTCTTCGTTCTTTTTAAGCGAAATCCTGCAGGAATGGCGTATCCATCCTGTGCAGTATCTGCTGGTAGGCGCGGCGTTGTCGATTTTCTACCTGCTGTTGCTCTCGCTGGCGGAACATGTCGGCTTTACTGCCGCTTATGTCATCGGTGCGGCAGCGTGTATCGGCCTCTTGTTTTGGTATCTGCGCTTCGTGCTGGCCACCACGCGCGGGGTGCATATGATGACGGCACTGCTCACGGCGGCCTATGGCACGATGTTTGTGCTGGTGAAAATGCAGCAATACAACCTCTTGGCCGGTTCCTGTCTGCTGTTTGCAGCGCTGTTCGCGGTGATGTATTACACACGGGAAATTGATTGGTATGCGCTGAGTGACGAAAAATCAGATAATCACACTAATGTGATTGAAGAAAGGATGGCTGCACGTCAAAATCATGACATGCAATAAGGCTATATAAAGGGGAGGCCGTCTGAAAACTGTGTTTCAGACGGCCTCCTCTTCTTTCTTACCTAACATCCGCTTTCAGCCATGCCTGACGCGAGCAGGCAAATAACAGCAGGCAGCCGGCAACGGTGGAACACAGCATCAGAGAAACCATCACATACACCGTACCATTATGCAGCAACGTCGCCAGCCAACCCATGCCTGCACCAATCAGCGACGTAACCGCCATCAGCAAAGCATTCGCGCTGCCTCCGACTTCCCTAAAATAAGACATAAAGCAGGCCTGCGTGTTTGCCGTAACCAAACCCTGGGTGCCGACCGAAACCATCAGGCACAGTACCAGCAAAGGTAACGGCGGCAGCCCGCCGCAAGCCCACACCAACAACAATGCCGCCGAATTTGCAGCCAATTGAATAGCCAAACCCCACAACAAAATATCCTCCGCGTTGCTGCCGCTTTTCAACCGCCAGGCCGTAATACGGTTAAACGCCATCATCGTTACAATATTGCTGCCGAACACCAATGCATAAATAAACGGCGTCAGACCATACAGCTTCATATAAACAAACGAAGATTCGGTTAAGAAAACAAACATCGAACCGAAACTGAACGCCTGAAAAAACATAAAACCCAAAGCGGGCACGGTTTGCAGTACACGACGGTAACGCCGCAGCATATCGCCGAAAAAATGCCGGTCAAGCCGCCCGTTTGCCTCCGACTTCGGCAAAAAACGCCACATCAATGCAAATACGGCCAAAGAATACAACAATAAAAAAACAAAAATCAGCCGCCATCCGCCGATACGCTGCAATCCGGACCCCAACATCGGCGCGGCCAATGGTGCAGACATCATCACGATGCCAATTAGCGCAAACATCTGCGCCGCCTGCCTGCCTTCGTAAAAATCGCGCACCACCGCCCCTGCCATCACTGCCGCCATTCCGCCGCCGAAAGCCTGCAGCAACCGCAACACGACCAACTGCTCCATGGTTTGAAGCAAGGCCAAGGCCAGCGAAGCGGCCGCATACAGCCCCAAGCCGCCCAAAGCCACCGTACGCCTGCCTTTCACATCCGACACCGCACCGCCCAGCAGCTGGCCGAACGCCACACCGAACATAAAACTGCTCAGGCTTTTCTCAATCAACTTCACCGGCACCTGCAAATCGTCGGACAACGACAAAATTGCCGGCAAATAAGCATCGACGGATAAAGGCATAATCGCCGTCATCGTTGCCAGCAAAAAGGCCATCTGTTTATTACTTAAAGGAATTTTCCTATCCATTCACTGTTCCGCAAATACAAGCCGCACACAGCGGCAAAACGGTGGAATTATAACACCCGCACCACCCCATACCCGATGTCCTGCAGGCTCGTCTCACACCCTTTTCAGACGGCCTATCCGTTCACTGTTGTATTTTTCACTTTTTTCCGCAAAAAAACGCCTTTTCCCGTTTATTGCTTGACTACATTGCTTAACAAAGGTAAAAAGACAGTTAAGCCCGACTGGGGCAAATACTCTAAAATAATAAGACAACGTCTTACTGTTTACTGTAAACCCGTCCGGCTTGGTTTGATCAATTTTTTAGATATGGAAAGTAGTATTTATGGCAACCGGTACTGTTAAATGGTTTAACGATGCAAAAGGCTTTGGTTTTATCACTCCCGATGAAGGCGGCGATGATTTGTTCGCACATTTCTCTGCCATCAACATGGAAGGCTTCAAAACCCTGAAAGAAGGCCAAAAAGTTTCTTTTGATGTTACCAGCGGCCCCAAAGGCCTTCAAGCTGCGAACATCCAAGCGGCTTAAGCATCCAAACTAGCCGGTTTGTCCGGTTTTAACAGCATGGCGGGTTTCAGACCTGCCATTTTTTCTATCCGTCGATTCACATAACAAGGGAAAAATATGTCCGACTATCAACAAGCCCAGCAACAACTGACCGAAATGATTGATTACCTCCGCACCCACCAATCCACAGATTGCGCGGCTGCCGAACGCGAAGACGATGACTTGGTACGGCTCAGCCTACAACAACGGATTCTGACGCCGAACGACTCAACCACCATCGAACGGATTGATCAATACTACAAAAAATTCTTTGCCGACAAACAGGCGTAGGGCTCTTTCCAATTCCAAATATTGCCGAATACCCGACGGCTACCGCAAGGCGGTATATATCGCCAAGCTGCAAAAGTGATACGGTAAGACCCATTGGCAAACGATTATTGTAAAGGCATCATCACACTCCAAAAAGCCATCACAAGGCTGTCCATTGCAGTCAAAGGCCGTCTGAAAGTTTATGCGAGTCTCTCTAACAAACTTTCAGACGACCTTTTTTATCTATTTAAACCAAAAAGGAAGAAACCGAGGTTTCTTCCTTTTGCATTTGAGGTCAAATTTTAACCGCCGAAGTCATCCAAGAGGATATTTTCATCTTCCACGCCCAAGTCTTTGAGCATTTTGATGACGGACTGGTTCATGATTGGCGGGCCGCACATATAGAATTCGCAGTCTTCCGGTGCTTCGTGGTTTTTCAGGTGGTTTTCGTAAACCACGTTGTGGATGAAGCCTGTGTAGCCGTCCCAGTTGTCTTCCGGCAACGGGTCGGATAAGGCGACGTGCCATGTGAAGTTCGGGAACTCTGCTGCCAGTTGGTCGAAGTCTTCAACATAGAACATTTCGCGTTTGGAGCGTGCGCCGTACCAGAAGGTGATTTTGCGTTTGGAGTTCAAACGTTTCAGCTGGTCGAAAATGTGGGAGCGCATCGGCGCCA
>ERZ772979.120-NODE-120-length-62159-cov-69.546422_pt1 | contig 62159 bp, 56 predicted proteins | sample MGYA00511130_ERZ772979 | MGnify/ENA primary metagenome ERZ772979 (study PRJEB29015, sample SAMEA2738103) | human oral metagenome | biome: human oral; feature: human-associated habitat; material: saliva | place: China | collected 2186 ...
CCGCAAACGGTCCTAACCAGACCCCCTGCCCGACCAGGCCGGGAGTCCAACGACCAAGCATACCAGCAGCGGGCCCCGCGTCATGCCCCGAAGCCCGCCAATGCCTCGTAAGGTCGGTCACGTGGGTGCGGTCGCCCGGGCGTGAGCGCGCGTCGCGGCCGGCGCGGTGGCGACCTGGTGCGCTAGTCGCCGTGGGTGCGCCGGTGCTCCTCGAGCGCGTCAATGATGCGTCGCCACGTGACCTCCGGCAGGATCGAGCCTTCGCGGCGCACGTCGGTGGCCTTGACCCACAGGGCGCGATCGAGGCGCACCTCGGAGGGGCGGCCCTTCGGATCCCACGCGCCCGATCCGATGTCGAACCAGTAGCGTCCGGCGGCGGCCTCCTCGGCTGCGTCGCGCGAATGGTCCTTGCTGGTCAGCTGCAGGAGGTAGACGCCCTCACCCTGGGCGCCGATGACGACGGCGGGGCGGTCCTTGCCGACGGACGTGTCCTCCTGGTAGGGCACCCACGTCCACACGACCTCGCCAGGGTCGGCGTCACCGTCCATGATCGGCTGGTACGAGGCGTGGGCGAGAGCGTCGGCGATGCTGGCTTCGCGGATGGAGGTGTGGGGCCTGTTCGACGTGGCGGGGTCCTGATGCGTGCTGGTGCGCGTGTGGGCGCGCTGCGCGGGCTTAGGAGTGGGGGCGGAGGGCTGCGTGGGCGGGTGAGGACGAGGCTGTGGGAGAGTTGTCGTCGAGTCGGTGTTGGTTGGTGAGTTCATGGTCGAAATGAACCCGACGAGTGCGTGCAGAACTCCGTTGACGAATGAACTCATGGCACCAGCATACGTGAGACGCATCGAACACTGGTTATCCACAGGTGGTCGGAGAGGTGAGTTATGCACAGGGTTCTTTCCAACGCGTGACAGTGGTTATATGTCGGTACCACTCTAGATATGTTCGTAGATAAACCTTTGACTGAAAGACGGGTGACAACAATGTCGGCCACATCAATCCACGGGGTGAGTATCCCACTGGACTCCTCCGGGCAGGCGAGCGCTCTGGGCGCAACGGACGCCGAAATGGAGGCCCGCGCCTCGCTCAGGGAAGCCTTGCGGTGCGCCGCTTCGGGTAGGATCGATCGTGCGCTCGCTCAAGCGCGCGATGTGTTCGGTAACGACGCTGCTTCGATGGAGCTGCGCCTCGAGGCAGCCAAGCTCTGCGTCGACTGGCATGCCAGCCTCGGTGCATACGAACAGTGTCGCAAGGTTGCGGCGGATGCCGCCCGGCTGGGTGCTAACCGCCTCGAACGCGATCATCCTCTCATTCTCATGCTTCGCAACTCAGAAGCATACTGGCTTGCCGTCCTGGGAAATGCGGACATGGCGGCCCGTAAATTCTGGGCCCTGGTGTGCGATGTTAAAAATTGCCCGAACCTGGACCCGCAGATCGCCTTCGCGATTCGAAATAACTCTGCCATGCCGTGGAAGAACACCGGCAAGTGGGCGCGTGCCGCGCGCGTGTATCGCGAACTCCTTGCTGACATGGAACACCAGTGCGACGAGGAGGACATGACGGTGCTGACTGTGCGCGACAACCTCGCAGAAGTGCTCTCTGCTGACCGTCAGTACGAGGAGGCGATCCGGTTGTACGAAACCAATATGGACATTTTGCTACGCTTCGTCGACCATGGCGATTGGCGGGTTCTGCGTCTGCGCAGTGAGATCGCGCGTAACACCTGGATGGGAGGAGATCGCGCGGTGGGGGAACAACTGTGGACTGTCCTGGCGGAGGACTGCCGCAGATACCTTGGAGATCGAGACGAACTCACGGCGCGCATTCGCACGATTTTGCTGACCCTGGCCACCCTGCGTGGAGACGAGGACACTGCGATGTCCATCGCGCGGAAACTGAAGGATGATCATCCCGATGACTGGGCAGACGTGGACATGAGCGAGGCTATCGCGATGATCGCCGAATCTGGTCTCACGGAGAAAGACTTCCAGTAGGGAAAAACGAGCGTGAGTCTGGGAGACTGTGCGCGACCTCCCGGACGCATAACTAGCACAAAAGGCCTCGCCAATGGGACGATAAGGAGGTTAACGACTTCACGGAGGTACACGTGCCCATCCCCACGCCCGCGCAGCAGGAACAGATTCGCCCGTCCCGCACCCCGCAGGCGCAGATTCGTAACTTTTGTATCATCGCCCATATCGATCATGGGAAGTCGACGCTTGCGGACCGTATGCTTCAGCTCACCGGTGTCGTCGAGGCTCGCGAGATGCGCGACCAATACCTGGATCGCATGGACATTGAACGTGAGCGTGGCATCACAATCAAGAGTCAGGCGGTGCGCATGCCGTGGGCGCACGAGGACACCCCTTACGCGCTCAACATGATCGATACTCCCGGGCACGTGGACTTCACCTACGAGGTGTCCCGCTCCCTGGCAGCCTGCGAGGGTGCGGTTCTCCTTATCGACGCCGCCCAGGGGATCGAAGCCCAGACCTTGGCGAACTTGTACCTGGCACTCGAGAACGACCTGGCGATCATTCCTGTCCTCAACAAGATCGACCTCCCGGGCGCGCAACCCGAGAAGTACGCACACGAGGTCGCCCAGCTAATTGGCTGCGACGAAGACGAAGTCCTGAAGGTCTCCGGCAAGACCGGTGAGGGCGTCGAAGCCCTCCTTGACCGCATTGTCGAGGTCGTCCCCGCCCCCGCGGGAGAACCCGATGCGCCGACGCGCGCCATGATCTTCGATTCCGTCTACGACACCTACCGGGGCGTCGTCACGTACGTGCGCGTCGTCGACGGCGTGCTTACCACCCGCCAGCGTGTGCGCATGATGTCGACGGGTGCCACCCACGAGCTCCTTGAACTCGGTGTTATCTCGCCCGAGCCGAAGCCCGAAGAGGGGATCGGTGCCGGCGAGGTCGGCTACCTCATCACGGGCGTCAAGGACGTGCGTCAATCCCGCGTCGGTGACACCGTCACCAGTCAGGTGCGTGGGGCAACCGATGCGCTCGCGGGCTACCGTGATCCGAATCCGATGGTGTTCTCCGGTATTTACCCGGTTGATGGTTCGGACTTTCCGGACCTGCGCGACGCGCTGGAGCGGCTCCAGCTCAATGATGCTGCCCTGACCTTCGAGCCGGAATCCTCGGCCGCACTCGGTTTCGGCTTCCGCTGTGGATTCCTGGGCTTGCTGCACCTGGAGATTATCCGCGAGCGACTCGAGCGCGAGTTTAATCTGGATCTGATCGCGACCGCGCCGAACGTTGTCTACAACGTTGTGACGGAGGACGGGACGCTGGTTCGCGTCGATAACCCAAGCGAGTTTCCTGAGGGCAAGATCGCGGAGGTGCGCGAACCGGTTGTCAACGCTACGATCCTGACGCCTACGGAGTTTACGGGCACGATCATGGAGCTGTGTCAGGATCGGCGTGGGTCGATGCGGGGAATGGATTATCTGAGCGAGGATCGTGTCGAGTTGCATTACCAGCTGCCCCTGGCTGAGATCGTCTTCGACTTCTTCGATCAGCTCAAGTCCCGTACGCGCGGCTATGCCTCCTTGGACTACCAGGAGAGCGGCGAGCAGAGCGCTGACCTCGTCAAGGTCGACATCTTGCTCAACGGTGACCGTGTGGATGCGTTCAGCGCGATCGTGCACCGCGACGGTGCCTACAACTATGGTCAGCGGATGACGAAGCGGTTGAAGGAGCTGATTCCTCGGCAGCAGTTTGAGATCCCGGTCCAGGCCGCGGTCGGCGCGCGTGTCATCGCCCGCGAGACCATTAAGGCTCTGCGCAAGGATATGCTGGCCAAGTGTTACGGCGGCGACATCAGCCGTAAGCGTAAGCTGCTGGAGAAGCAGAAGGAAGGCAAGAAGCGCATGAAGTCGATCGGCCGCGTGGACGTGCCGCAGGAGGCGTTCATCGCCGCTCTTACTTCCGACGTGCCGACGGGCAAGAAGTGAGTGGGCATATGGACGAGGCCGTGGCGGGCAACGCCGGGAGCGAGCGTCGTCCGGGCGAGGCCCCCGAAGGCACCGTCTTCATGAGCCGCACGAAGTCTTTCACGCGGCGCACGCGCGAGCTGCCCGCGAATCTGGCTCGCACGTGGGAGGCGCACTCCCGCCGCTATGTGGTGGAGCCGCGCCGCGGGGTGGGCTATACGACGGTCGCCGATGATTTTTCCGTGGACTTTGAGGAGTTGTTCGGGCGCGGCGCCCCCGTGACCCTCGAGATCGGGTCAGGCACGGGCGAGCAGGTTGTTGCGGCTGCCGCCGCGCATCCGGAGCGCGACTTCCTGGCCCTCGAGGTGTGGGTTCCGGGCATCGCGAAGCTGATCTCCAAGGCAGTTGATGCGGGCGTGGGTAACATTCGCGTCATTGAGGCGGACGCCGCCCAGGCGCTGCCGATCATGCTGGGGGAGGCCTGCCTCGACGAGGTGTGGACGTTCTTCCCGGATCCGTGGCGCAAGGCCCGCCATCGCAAGCGACGCCTGGTCTGTGACTCTTTTGCCCTTGAGGTTGCGCGCTTGTTGCGGGACGGGGGAGTGTGGCGTCTGGCAACCGACTGGGATGATTATGCGTGGCAGATGCGCGACGTCGTGGAGGCGTGTGAGCTTTTCGAGAACCCGCACGCGGGGGAGCGCCCGGACCCGGCGGATCCCCAGCCCGAGCGTGGCGGTTTCGCGCCGCGCTACGACGGGCGCGTCGTGACCCACTTCGAGACGCGCGGTATCGACGCGGGGCGTCATGCCCATGACATTGTCGGCGTGCGCCGCCCGCGCGGCTGACGGGCACGCATGAGTCCCACCCAACCCGACGGAACGCGCTGGCCGGAGAACGGCTTGCTGGACCCCAGCCTCGTCGAGGCGCAATGGGCGCGTCCTTTGTCCCTCTATGTGCACGTGCCTTTTTGTCGTGTGCGCTGCGGGTACTGTGACTTCAACACGTACACGGTGGGTTTTGGTCCGGGGGCACAGATCGGTGACTATGCTCCTTCGGTTCTCGCCGAGGCGGATCTGGCCGCCCGTGTCTTGGCGGACGCGGGAGTGTCAGGGCGGCTGGCACAGACAGTGTTTTTTGGTGGCGGAACGCCGACGATGCTCGACGCGGGTGAGTTGATCGCTATCTTGGATGGCCTGCGTGAGCGTATCGGTATTGCGGGGGGTGCCGAGGTGACACTCGAGGCCAACCCTGACACGGTGACGCGTGAGGACTTGCGTGCCTTTGCTGACTCTGGCTTCACTCGAGTGTCTTTCGGCATGCAGTCGGCTGTTCCGCGTATTTTGGCAATCCTGGACCGTACGCACACGCCGAAGCGGGTGCCTCTCGTTGTTGAGTGGGCGAAGGAGGCGGGGCTGAGCACGTCCGTTGACCTCATTTACGGGACGCCGGGGGAGAGCCTTGCGGATTGGGAGACCTCGGTGCGCGCGGCTCTGTCCTACGACCCCGATCACATCAGCGCCTACGCGCTGGTCGTGGAGGAGGGGACCAAGATGGGCGCGCAGGTTGCTCGGGGCGAGCTGCCGACGCCGGACCCCGACGATGAGGCGGCGAAGTACGAGCTCGTCGATGAGCTCCTGGGTGAGGCGGGGTACGCCTGGTACGAGATCTCGAATTTTGCCCGCGCGAGCGCGTCGGATCGCGCCTCCGGGCGCGCCTCGACGACGTTTGAGCACGCGTCGCGCCATAACCTCGCGTACTGGCGTGACTGGGATTGGTGGGGCTTCGGCCCGGGCGCGCACTCGCACGTGGGGCGGATGCGCTGGTGGAACGTGAAGAATCCGGGTGCTTACGCAGGGCGCCTGCGCGCGGGCGTCTCGCCGGCTGCCGCGGGGGAGATTTTGGGCGAGGAGGAGCGTGAGCTTGAACGCGTCATGCTGGGGCTTCGTACCGCTGAGGGCGTGGAGCTTGACGGAGTGCCCGCAATGGCGATGCGGGATGGCATCGTCTCGGGTTTGTCTGTTTGTCAATCTTTGAGTGGGCGTGTTGCTTCGCTCATTTCGGATGGGTTCATTGACGGTGTGGCAGCCCTTGATGGACGCGCCGTGTTGACCCTGCGCGGTCGGCTTCTGGCCGACTATGTGACGCGTGAATTGATGGGTTATTGAGGTCGTCGGCTGGTCTGCGGCACGTAATATCCATTGTGTGGTAAACATTCGCAAGTGTTCAGACAAATCGTGAATAAGCTTGTATATACCGCGATACAAGGGGATGTATGTCAATCTATACCGGCCATTTGACAGTTGTGATCCTTCCCTTGTGTGACAAGCTGCGATTACGTGACAATAATGTTGACATCCTGGTTGAAGTATGTTTGCCTAGAGGTGCCATGTGAAGCCGTGCTGTCTGCAGGCCTTCTCCGCGAAGGGGCTTGTAGGGGGTCTGATACAAGGAAAAGTGTGGAACTGTGACTCTGCGATACGCGGTCATTGCTGACATCGTGGGTTCTCGTACGTTGACCAATCGTGCAGAGGCCCAGAAAATCTTTGAGGCTGTCCTTGAGCGGGCTGCCGAGGGACTCGCACTCCTGGAGACACCCTACGCCACTGTTGGCGACGAGTTCCAGGCTGTCGCGTACTCTCTCGAAGATGCGTTGCTCTTGACGCTGCGCGCTCAGCTCCTTCTCCCTCCCCAGCTTCAACTACGCTTCGGCATCGGTGTGGGGCGCATTGAAGAGTTCGCTTCCGGCGTGCACCGACAGGCGCCCGCACGTCCCCGCCTTAGTGAGGGAGCCTCCCTCCAGGACGGTTCGGCGTGGTGGGCGGCGCGCGCCGCAATCAACCGTGCTCATGACGTCCAGGACTCTTCCAACCCGTTCATTCGCACGTGGTTCGTTGCTCACGCCTCCGTCGAGCCGTACATTTCTGCGACCTGCCAGACTGCTGTCAACGCCCTGCTGAGCTTGCGCGATCATGCGATTTTGAAGCTTTCGGCGCGCCACCGCCGCATCACTGCTTCGCTGCTGCTGGGTAAGACGCAGGTGGAGATTGCTCGCGTCGAAAAACTCTCCCAGCAGGCTATTTCTGACTTCGCTCGGGGCACGGGGGCAGGTCTCATCCAGTCCTCTCTCCTCATTGCGGAGGCCGCCCGTGCATGAAACTCTCCTCCTGGGCATTGCAGCCTCGGAGCTCACTGTTTTGCTGACGTCCGACCCGCGACGGTGGTCGCGTCGCCTGATCCTTTTCCTGACGCTGATGATCGCGGTCATCTTCTATTCGTGGCTCGTTCTCGGTGTCAGCGTCCTAGCAAACGTCCTTGGAACTGTGTTCGCCTTCGTGTGGTTCGGCTGGGATCTGGCAGACGGCTCAGCGCGCAGTGTTTTGGCGAGGTGGGCGTTGGCTGCGCTCGGCTTTGTTGCTCTGACGAGTGCCAATGTTGATGCCGTGCCCTCCCTGTCACTGCAGAGCGGACGAGCGATCGATCTCATTATTGCCGTTGTGTTCCTAGTGACGGGACCGGTCAACCACCTGATCTCGGCTGTTCTGTTGTGCGCCCGCGGACGTGCAAACGACCCCGTGCCCGGGTGGATTAACGCTCCCGTTCTGCCCTCGATGCCATCTGTTTCCCGAACCCCCCAAGACGAGCCCTCGTCGCAGGATCACGCGGAAGAAAAGAGTGAGGCGCGCGGTGGTGTGGATCCGGAGGCTCTGGGTGCCCTGCCGACCGTTTCCGAGGTGAGTGCTGGCGCGATCAACACGGGACCTTCCCTGCGTGGTGGACGCTGGATCGGTCCCCTCGAACGGCTTCTTATTATCATCTTGGCCGGAGCTGGGGCCGATGTGGCGATTGGTGCCGTCGTTGCCGCCAAGGGAGTCATTCGATTCCCCGAAATCTCTCAGGATGCGTCAGGCGAAAAAGCTGAGGAGTTCCTCATCGGATCGGTCTCCTCATGGATTCTTGCCGCGCTCGTGGCGATATTCATTCGCGTCAATCTCAACTCCTGAGCTCACCCCCGTTAGAGTATGCCGGGTGAGTGCACCAGATCCCTACGGGAACAATATTTTTGTCTATGACCCGCACCGGGACGGCCCGGGGGCGCGTCGCCCCCGATCGGTGGCCGTTCACGTCGAGATCGGCATGGTCCTCGAAGACGTGGGATCGGGCTGGGTCGGCGCGGTCACGCGCGTCGAAAAGTCCGGCGGCGTCTACCTGGTCGAGCTCGAAGATCGGCGCGGGGTGCGTCGCTCCTTCCCCCTCGGCCCCGGCTTCTGGCTCGACGGTCGCCCCATCGAGGCCCTTCCTCCCAAGCCCAAGCCCGCCCAGGCCTCGCCCGGGGTGCAGCGGAGCGCCGCGGGGCGCCGAATCACCAACTCGGGGTCCTTCGCGCCAGCCTCCAGCGCCCCCACGGTCGCCAAGCGCTCGCGAATCTGGGTGGAGGGGCGCCACGACGCCGAGCTCGTCCAGCACGTGTGGGGCGAGGACCTGGCCGCGGCCGGCATCGCCGTCCAGCTGCTCGAGGGCGTGGATAACCTCGAGGACGTCCTTGAGGTCTTCGGGCCCACCGACACCGCCCGAGCGGGCGTGCTCGTCGACCACATGGTGCCCGGTTCGAAAGAATCGCGCATCGCCGACGCAGTCTCCAAGCGCTGGCCTGGCTCTGTTCTGGTCGTGGGGCACCCCTTCGTTGACATCTGGCAGGCCGTTAAGCCCGAGCGGGTCGGCCTTGCCGCCTGGCCGGATATTCCCCGTGGTACCGACATCAAACATGGCACTCTCGGCGCGCTTGGATGGCCCAACGCGGACCAACGAGACATTGCGATGGGGTGGAAGCGCATCCTCGGCACTGTGCGCACCTATCGCGACCTGGAACCCGCCCTGCTAGGGCGCGTCGAAGAACTTATCGATTTCGTGACGGTGCCCTGGGCGCAGTGATGTGCGGACGTGCGTGAGGTTCGCAATGAGCGCACGCCCAGTGCACTGTCCGGCTCGCCGCCGTTCACAGGCGGGGAGTAGCATTGGCACTCAGAAGTAGGGAGTGCCAGACGGAGGGAGTGACATGGCACGCAACAGCGCGCAGAGCCGCAGGCTTGACGTCCTTCGCGCCATCGTCACCCAATACGTCGCCACCCGCGAACCCGTCGGATCGAAGGCCATTGCGACCGGGGGTCTGGGCGTCTCTTCTGCGACGATTCGTAACGACATGGCTGTCTTGGAGGAAGCTGGTCTCATCTACCAGCCCCATACCTCCGCCGGACGAGTCCCCACCGACAGGGGCTACCGCGTCTTCGTTGACCGGCTCGCCCGACTCAAGCCCATGAGCGCCCCGGAACGCCAGGCATTAGAAGCCTTCCTCTCCGAATCCGTTGACATCGACGACGTTGTGGAGCGTTCCGTCCGTCTCCTCGCGCAGGTTACTCACCAAGTAGCCCTCGTCCAGTACCCGGGATCGCGCGTGCGTACACTGAAGCATCTTGAGGTCCTCGGGATCGCCCCCGGTCGCATTCTCACCGTCGTCATCACGACTGATGGGGAAGTAGGGGAGCGCACCCTCACCCTTGATACCCCCCTCGACGACGCTCAGCTCGTCGCCGTGCGTGACCACATGCGCGCCCACTGCGACACCGCTACCTCGCAGACCGCGCGCTCCTGTGTGGACGCCGCCACCGCCTCGTGTCGACCGGAACTCGCGGCGGCCGTCACCGCGGTCGGCGCCGCGCTTACCGAGGTCCTTCGTGGGACCGGAGATGCAAAGATTGTTGTCGCCGGCGCGGCTAATCTAGCACGTGGGGCACTGGACTTTCGTGACATTGCCCCCGTCCTTGACGCGCTCGAAGAGCAGGTCGTCCTCATGCGGCTCTTCTCTGAGGCGGATCCAGGCGAGGACCTGCACGTGAGCATCGGTACGGAAAATCCGCACGACGCCCTGGCCGAGGCCGCGGTCGTCACGGGCACCTACCGCGCTGGAGCTGATAACAGCGGCGGTTCGGCACACCTTGGCATCGTAGGACCCATGCGGATGGACTATGCGCACACTATGAGTTCCGTCCGTGCCGTCGCCGCCTACCTGTCCAGGTATCTGGCGCAGGACACCGATCAGTGACCATGTATATGACCGCCTACCAAATCATAGGCGATTGCCCCCACGGGAAGGAAGAGCAAGCGTGAGAGACTATTACGAGGTCCTCGGCGTCGCTCGCGATGCGAGCCAGGAAGAGATCAAGAAGGCATACCGCAAGCGTGCGCGTAAGCTTCACCCCGATTATGCGGGGGCCGACTCGGAGGAGGCCTTCAAGGAACTCTCGGTTGCCTACGAGACCCTGTCCGACCCGGAGAAGCGTCAGATGTACGACATCGGTGGCCCAGACGCGCTGCGCGGCGGAGGAGCTGGCGCGGGCGCACCCTTCACCGGCTTCTCCGATATTTTCGAGGCCATGTTCAGCGGCGGCTTCGGAGCTTCCGCGCAGGGTCCTGCCTCGCGCGTACGTCGCGGTAAGGACCAGCAGGTGACCGTTGACATTACGCTCGAAGATGCCACCTTCGGTGCCGCGAAAGAGGTGTCCTTCAAGACGCACGTCCTGTGTGACACCTGCCATGGTGCAATGTGTCAGCCGGGTACGTCACCCGAGCGGTGTGCGACCTGTCAGGGCTCCGGTTTTGTGATGCAGGTTCAGAACTCGCTGTTTGGTCGCATGCAGACGCAGGCGCCCTGTCCCACATGTCAGGGTTACGGCTCCACGATCGCTCAGCCCTGCACCGAGTGCAACGGCGCGGGTCGCATTGCAACCCGCCGCACCCTCAACATTAATATTCCGGCAGGTGCCAGCGAGGGTACTCAGATTCGCGTCAGCGGCGAGGCTGAGATCGGTATGGGTGGCGGCCCGAATGGCGATCTGTACCTGATGATTCACGAGAAGAAGCATCCTGTCTTCGATCGTCGTGGCGACGACCTGCACACGTGGATCACGATCCCGATGACGACGGCGGCGCTGGGAACCGAGTTCGAGTTGGAAACCATGGATGGGAAGAAGACTGTCACGATCAACGCGGGCACGCAGCCCAACGACGACATTGTCTTGGAGGGACTCGGCGTCGGGCATTTGCAGCGTTCGGGGCGCGGCGCGATGCACGTGCACGTGGACGTGGAGATCCCCAAGAAGCTGGATGAGACCTCGCGGGTCCTGCTCGAACAGCTGGCGAAGGCACGCGGTGAAGTCCGTGTCGAGCCGCATCGTCAGCAGGCGACATTCTTCGATAAGCTACGCGACACCTTCATGGGCTGATTGGCCATGACGCTGCCTGTTTTCCTCAGTGAGGATTTGACTCCCGAGCCCGCTCGCCTCACTGTCGGGGATAGTGCGACGCTGTCCGGCGCGGAGGGGCGCCACGCCGCCTCCGTGCGCCGTATCGGTGCGGGAGAATGGGTGGATGTCGTGGACGGGGCTGGTCTGCGCTTGAGGTGTGAGGTCAGTGAGGCCGATAAGTCGTCGTTGTCTCTCCTCGTGCGTGAGATTGTGCGGGAGAGTGCGCCTGACCCCGAGTTGGTGCTGGTCCAGGCCCTTGCCAAGGGCGGGCGAGATGAGGATGCCGTGGAGATCTGTACGGAGATCGGCATCGACCGCGTGATTCCGTGGGCTTCCCAGCGCGCGATCGTCCGGTGGAAGGGGGCGAAGGCGCACAAGGGTCGGTCTAAGTGGGAGGGCGTCGCTCGAGCCGCCGCGAAGCAGTCGCGTCGTGCCTTCGTGCCGACCATTGAGGCGGTCATGGACAGTCGTGAACTAGCGTCGTGGGTTGCCTCCCTCACGCGCGAGGCCGGGGTAGCTTTCGTATGTCACGAGGAGGCAACTGTCTTGCTTGGGGCAGTGCTCGCGCAGGTTCAGGACTCGTGCGCGAATGGGGTTCTGCCTGCGCGCATTGCTCTGATCGTGGGTCCCGAAGGTGGGATCGGTCCGGAGGAGACGGCGTTGCTGGTTGCGGCCGGTGCTCGTACGATCGGGCTGGGGGCCAACGTGCTGCGCTCTTCGACGGCTGGCGCGGTCGCGCTGACGCTGATACGCGCAGCAGCTGGAGCCTACTAGTCCCGTATGGTGCGCAGAAATACGTCGCGCCGCGACGCGCCATCGGTACGTTTCGGCTCCTGTTCTTTGTCTCATGGCGGCGCTCTAGTCAGGGATGGGTCGTCCGTGTCCCAGGGTTCGGAGTATTCTTATAGAGAATGACTCTCGATTGAAAGGAAGCCGTCACTCATGGCCCACGAGATCACCGACGAGCTGATCGATCGCCTCCACGCATACTCGGACACTGCCCGCACGGTCGCCCGTAACGCCGTCGCCCACGCCGGGGTTGAATCAGTAGCTGTCGACCGCGACAAGGTCGTGGGCACGCCCACCGTCGTCTCACACAAGGTGGACGACTGGACGGTCACCTCCCAGAAGAAGTCCGGTCGCTGCTGGCTCTTTTCCTCCCTTAACCTCCTGCGTTCAACTACCCGCACCCACCTGGGACTGAAAAACTTTGAGTTCTCGCAGAACTACGTGCTCTTCTGGGACAAATTTGAACGCGCCAACTTCTTTCTCACCTCTGTCATCTCCACCGCGACGACAGAGAAACTCGATGGCCGCCTTCTACAGTTCCTCCTCGGTGACGTGCTCTCCGACGGTGGACAGTGGGACATGGCGGTATCCCTCTACCTCAAGCATGGACTCGTCCCCAAGATGGCGATGCCCGAAACCGAGTCTTCGGGTCACACGGCTCCCATGAACGCTCGTCTGAAGGTTCTCCTGCGCCGCACCGCCCTGGAACTGCGTGCACTCGTCGCCGAAGGCGCCTGTGAGGAAGAAATTAACGAAGTCAAGGACGCGGCCTTGGCCGACGTGTGGCGCATCCTCGTCATCTGCCTGGGTGAGCCTCCTGCTTCCTTCGAGTGGGAGTGGCGTGACGATGCAGGCGAGTTCCACCGTGACGGCATCCTCACCCCCCGCGAGTTCTATGAACGCTATGTGGATGTGGACCTGACACAGTACGTGTGCCTCGTCGACGATCCGCGCACCTGCCACCCCAAGGGCCACACACTGACCGTTGACTACATGGGCAACGTTGTCGGCGGACGCCCGATCCTCTACGTGAACGCCCCCATTAGGCAGATCCGTGCGATCACTACCTCGGTCCTGACATCGGGCCGCGCCGTCTGGTTCGGCGCCGACTGCCACCCGAACTCTGATCGCGCCTCCGGCCTGTTTGTTGACGGCCTCTACGACTTCGATAACCTTTTCGGCGTAGACTTTTCCACCTCGAAAGAGCAGCGCGTGGACACCGGCGAATCAGCGATGAACCACGCGATGCTTTTCACGGGCGTCGACGTAAACGAGGCAGGGGAGGGACGCCGCTTCCGTGTGGAAAACTCGTGGAGCGAGGAGCCTGGCGACAAAGGATTCTTCACGATGGATGCCCCCTGGTTCGACGCAAACGTCTTTGAGGTAGCAGTGCACGTGGATGACCTGCCCGCCGAGCTGCGCGCCGTTATCTCCGAAGAACCGACGCACCTGCCAGCGTGGGATCCGATGGGCGCACTTGCCTGAATGAGTCGCGCCTGACACAGGTCAGCGAATCCCTTTGTGTGGGACGGGTGATGTGGGACAATTGTTCTGCGGCACTCGTCCCACATCCGCAAGGAGATCATCGACATCGCGTGGCTTCCAGACGAGCAGAAGGAAGCGATGTGTGCCCGAGCGCACCGAACCGTCGCGCAACATTGACAGAATCGAAGCGACGGGACAAGAGGAATCATGCGCGCAGACCCCACTGTCACAATAGGTCACCCCGTGAACGCTGCGCGCAGACGCGAGTCCGTCCTGCCATGATAGGAATCATGACGAACCACACGAAGCCGACGTTGTTGATTTCCAACGTCCTTCCGGCACGCCCGGGGGACGAGGCATACAACAACATTTGCATGCGCCTGTGGGATCGTCTGCTTCAAGCCGCCCTGCCCACCTGGAATGTCATTCGCGAATACGCGCAAGAAGACGGTGCTGAGGGGGCACCTCTGCGAGCACGCAGCGCAGACGCGATCATCATCATGGGCGGCGAAGACGTCCACCCCGCCCACTATGGTGCTTCCCAGGGGTACAACCGTGAGGGACACCACTGGTATCGTGCTGACCTCGGTCAGCTCGCCCTCGTCGAATATGCGGCTTCGACCGGCACCCCACTACTGGGTATCTGCCGCGGCATGCAACTCATCAACACCGCATTCGGCGGCACCCTCGAGCAGGACATCGCGGACGGCACCCACACGAATCCCTCCATCCTCACCGACCACCTTTTTGTCCGCCACAACGTGCGTGTGGAAGCTGAAAGCCACCTTCAGCGGGTCCTGTCGCCCGTCCTGCGCGACTCTCAGCTGACCATTTCCTCGGCCCACCATCAGCGCGTGGATCGTCTCGGAGACAACCTGCGCATCAGCGCCTACGCCCCCGATGGCACGGTCGAAGCCATCGAATCCCCCGACGCTCCCATCATCGGCGTCCAGTGGCACCCCGAGGATCCCGCTGACGACATCGCCCAGCTGCTAGTCTTACTCCGACACATGGATGCGCGCCGTGTACCCCGACTCGCGAAGGCATCGACTACCCTGGTCGCATGAGCACCTCACCGGGTACGAACTTTGATGATGCCCGTTTTCACGCTGACGCGCGCACACCCTCCCAACGCATGACGGACGGGGATTACTACGTGGCCGACGATGAACTGTCAGCCCACACGAAGCGCGCCGTGCGACTCCTCTCGCTCTACGAGCAGGCGCATCCCACCGATCCAGACATCGCTCGCTACCTCCTCGCCCAAGTTCTCGGCGAGGTAGGGCAGGACGTCGAGATTCGCCCACCCCTGTGGGTCGACTACGGGTACAACATCGCAATCGGCGACGGTTCCTGGGGCAACTACGGTCTCACCGCCCTCGACGTCGCTCCTATCGCCATTGGTGCAGATGTCCTTATCGGACCCAACTGCTCGCTCTACACCGCGGTCCACCCGACCGAGCCCGGGCCTCGTCGCGCCAAGTGGGAATCCTGCGAACCCATCACTCTGGAAGACAACGTCTGGCTGGGTGGCTCGGTCACCGTGTGTCCGGGCGTGACCATCGGCGAGAATTCAATAATCGGGGCCGGTGCCGTCGTTACGCGTTCCATCCCGGCCAACTCCATCGCCGTCGGCAACCCTGCCCGCGTCATCAAAGCACTGGACCCGCGCGCGCCGCGCCCCATTGAAGCAGTGAGCGTCGGTGTCATCAACGAGTACGCAGTGCCGAAACGAATGACCAGGAAACGGACATGAGCATCCTCCCGATCTACATCACGGGCCAATCCGTCCTGCACAGAGCCGCCGAACCCGTCGAACGCTTCGACTCCTCCCTCTCCGATCTGGTCACCGACATGATCGACACAATGCACGCAGCCCCCGGCGTCGGCCTCGCAGCGCCGCAAATCGGCGTAGGACGACAAGCTTTCGTCTGGTCCTATCGGGGAGGCGGTGCCTTTGACCGGCGCTACCGGCACATTCTCCAACTCGAACGTGCCTCGGCTCTCGGCTTCAACAATGCGATGAGCGGAGTCGTCGTCAACCCGATTCTCGACCTCATCTGGGACGATTCAGGAGCGCGTGCGATCCTGCCCACCGATCTCGACATCGCGTGTGAATCCGAAGGATGCCTGTCCGTTCCCGGACTCCAGTACCCGCTGCGCCGAGCACTCGGTGCCGTCCTTCGCGGCTACGACACCACAGGGACACCAATCACCGTGGCCGCGCGCGGATGGCTCGCGCGTATCTTCCAGCACGAATACGACCACCTCCAGGGAACACTCTACGTTGACCGGCTCGAAAACCCCTACACGCAGATCGCCCGTCAGGCTGAAGCGGATAAAGGCTGGGGACGCCCCGGATGCACGTGGACCCCAGGGGAGTGAACCTAAGCCACCCCGCTGGAAACCCTCTACGTGCGTCGACCCTCAGTGGACTTCGAAACCCAGTGAGCGGAAGTACTCGCGAACGTTCTCTGTCGCTTCCGGTGTAGGCGCCTTCGCATCCTCAAGCTGATAGTTCAGACCCAGCGAATGCCACTTGTCTTTGCCCAGCTGGTGGAAGGGAAGAACCTCAATGCGGTCGATGACCTCCTTCCAACGCGTCACAATGTTGCCAACCTTGCGAATGTTCTCAGGGTCGTCGGTCAGACCCGGGACCAGGACGAAACGAATCCACATACGCGTCGCGCCGCCGCGCGCAGCAATACGATCGCCAAAGGCAATTGTGGGGGCAAGGTCACGCCCAGTCGTCTTCTTGTAGGTCTGTTCATCGCCGCTCTTGACATCTAACAGCACCAGGTCAGTTGCATCAAGCATCTCGTCGTCGCAGTTCGCGCCCAAGTAGCCGGAGGTGTCGATGCACGTGTGAACGCCCATCTCTTTGGCGCCGAGCAAGATCCGCTTAGCGAAATGAGGCTGCATAAGGACTTCGCCACCGGACAGAGTGATTCCGCCCTTCGTTGTGCGGAAAATACGCCGGTAGCGCGCAATCCGGGACAGCAGTTCTGTGTCCGATACGGGCGCTCCGTCCTTCATGAGGAAAGTGTCGGGATTATGACAGTACAGGCAGCGCAGTGGACAGCCGTTGAGGAAGACCGTCATACGCGTCCCGGGACCGTCGACAGCGGTGACAAGCTCCCAGGAATGAATTGAGCCGAGCGTTCCCTCACGCATGCGCCTCAGGCGTTCAGACCGCTCCAGGTCCGTGATCTCTTCCAAACCTTCGACGCCGGCGCCGACAGTACGGGACTGGGGGGCTTGGAAGTCCTGTTCACGGAACGTGGGGATGGCAAGAGACTGCGTCATGTTATCTTCTTCGATGTCGTGTGGGCTCTGCGAATGCTTGATCGGGGGAAGCACCGGAGGAACGCGGGCACCCGCGGGTATAGCGGTGGGGCGCTGGGCGTGCGCCCAGCGCCCCACCGCGTCGCACCGATCAGGCCGAGTGGTGGAACGTGCGGGACAGGACGTCCAGCTGCTGCTCACGGGTGAGCTTAACGAAATTGACGGCGTAGCCGGAAACACGAACGGTCAGGTTCGGGTACTTCTCCGGATGCTCCATGGCATCCTTCAGCGTGGACTCCTCAAGAACGTTGATGTTCGCGTGATAGAGGCCATCCTTCTCGCCGCGCTCCTCGCGGGCGGCCTTCATGTCAGCGAGGCGCTCCTCGTAGGTCTTGGTTGCCATAACATTTCTCCTTAATTGTGTGATACCGGGGCTTCCGGCTCGGGTAACGCCGGATCGCGACGTTACCCACGGGTGGGGTGGCGGGGATCAACGAGGGTGTCGGCTGATCCCCGCCGACGAGTCGATCAGTAACCCTTGGTGCCGTCGTAGGCGCAGGAATCATCCGGGACGAAACCAGCGTCGAGAATACCGACCAGGTTCTGAATCTGCTCTTCCTTCGAACGACCCAGGCCCTGGGGCGTGATCGTGTTGGTCAGCGAGATACCGTCGAGTGCGTCGTTGTAGTCCAGCTTGCCGACCGACAGCATGGAGGCAACCATGCCGTGCGTGTCAATGCCGTTCTCCGGGTTCGCGCCGGGGGCGAAGGGGGTGCCCTTCTCGTGGCCCGACGGGAAGGCGCCGGTGGCCTTGCCGTAGACGACGTTCGAGGTAATCGTCAGGACAGACTGGGTCGGGATGGCATCACGGTACATGGGGATCTGACGAATCTTGTCCATGACGGTGTGGACCACGGTCGCGGCGATGTCGTCGGCACGATCATCGTCATTGCCGTAGGTCGGGAAGTCGCCTTCGGTGCGGTAGTCGACGACAAGGCCGGTTTCGTCGCGGATCGGGTAGACCTTCGCGTACTTGATCGCGGACAGAGAGTCAGCGACGATGGACAGACCGGCGATACCGCAACCCATGGTGCGGACGATCTCGGCGTCGTGCAGAGCCATTTCGACGGCCTCGTAGGCGTAGCGGTCGTGACAGTAATGGATGATGTTGAGAGCCTCAACGTAGGTGCCGACGACCCAGTCCAGCATTTCCTCGTAGCGCTTCCACACGTCGTCGAAGTCGAGGGGGCCATCGCCCTGAACGGGTTCGTAGCCGTCCATAATTTGCTTGCCGCTCATCTCGTCACGACCACCGTTGATGGCGTAGAGCAGAGCCTTGGCGGCGTTGACGCGGGCACCGAAGAACTGCATCTGCTTGCCGACCCTCATGGGGGACACGCAGCAGGCGATGGCGGCATCGTCGCCCCAGTGGGCGCGAATCTGCGGATCGGACTCGTATTGGATCGAGGAGGTCTCGATGGAAATGCGAGCGCAGAATTCCTTGTAACCGCGGGGCAGGTTCTCGTCCCAGAAGATCGTGATGTTCGGCTCGGGCGCGGGGCCGAGGTTCACCAGAGTCTGGAGCAGACGGAACGAGGTCTTGGTCACTAGCGTGCGGCCATCGTCGCCGAAGCCAGCGTCGGACCACGTGGCCCAGTAGGGGTCACCGGAGAAGATCTGGTCGTAGGCGATGGTGCGCAGGAAGCGCGTGATGCGCAGCTTGATAACAAGAGCGTCGATGATCTCCTGCGCGCCGGACTCATCCAGCGTGCCATTCTTCAGGTCGCGTTCGAAGTAGCAGTCGAAGAAGCCGGACAGGCGACCGATCGACATGGCGGCGCCGTCCTGAGACTTCACCGAGGCCAGGTAGCCGAAGTAGGTCCACTGGACGGCCTCGTGCGCGTTGGTGGCCGGTCCGGAGATGTCATAACCGTAGGATGCGGCCAGGTTCTTCAGCTTCTTCAGAGCCTTGATCTGCTCTGCATGTTCCTCGCGGTAGCGCGCCCAGTGCTCAGAGAAAGGCTGGTCGGCGTAGCGATCCTTGTCCTTCTGCTTTTCGGCGATGAGATGGTCCACGCCGTACAGGGCCACGCGGCGGTAGTCGCCGATAATGCGACCGCGACCGTAGGCATCCGGCAGGCCGGTGATGATGTGAGACGAGCGGGCGGCGCGGATGCGCGGGGTGTAGATGTCGAAGACCGCGTCGTTGTGGGTCTTGCGGTACTTGGTGAAGATTTTCTTCACCTCGGGGTTGTATTCCTTGCCGGCCTCGTGGATAGCGGTCTCGACCATGCGCCATCCGCCGTTGGGCATCATTGCACGCTTGAGTGGGGCATCGGTCTGCAGGCCGACGATCACATTGTCGTCCTCGCAAATGTAACCGGGCTTGAAAGCATCGATGTCGGCCGGGGTGTCCGTGTCAACGTCAAGGATTCGAACCTTGCGCTCTTCGGAAAGGTACTTCTCCTCAAGGGTGTTCCAGACCCGCATCGTCTTGTCGGTGGGGCCGGACAGGAACGAGGCGTCGCCCTCGTACGGCGTGTAGTTCAGCTGGATGAAGTCGCGAACATCGATTTCATCGCACCAGTTACCCTTGACAAAACCTTCCCAGGCTTTCTGGTCTGCTGTCGTCATTCTTCCTCTTCTCGAATGTTCCGTAATCCCTGTGGGGACGGTCGTTGGGAGCGAAGCTCCGTCAGTGCGTCGGATTCCGGCGCTTGGGTCTATTGTCCTACGGTCTGTGGGTGAGCGACAAGCCGTTTCGTCGATCGACCTATGTTCTCTGTCTCAGGATGTGGGTCGAAGGTTTCCTGCGCCGCAATTATAGGACGAAGGTCCCCGCAAGGGAAGTGGAGCTGCCGACCACATACACTGGTACCAGTGCCCGTTTCACGAAGGAGAACATTCCCATGTCTGCACCCCGCCCGGTACTCGGAGTTGGCGTTCTTGGAGCTGGAACCGTCGGTAGCCAGGTCATTCGCATCCTGCAGGCGAGCCGCGAGGATTTCGCCGCCCGTTCCGGTGCCGAAATGGACGTGCGTCGCGTTCTTGTCCGTAATGTGGATGCACCGCGCGACTCGCCGATCGACCGCGAGCTGCTGACGACGGACCCGGCTGAGGCCATCGACGGAATGGATCTGGTGGTCGAACTCATCGGCGGTATCGAACCCGCACGCACGCTGGTTCTGCGGGCGCTCAACCAGGGGATCTCGGTCGTCACCGGGAATAAAGCCCTGCTCGCTGCCCACGGCCCCGAACTCTACGAGGCCGCTGCATCCAACGACGCCGACCTCTACTACGAGGCTGCCGTCGCCGGCGCTGTGCCCGTCGTTTACGGCCTGCGCGAATCGCTGGCCGGCGACCGCGTCACCACCGTGATGGGCATCGTGAACGGTACGACGAACTTCATCCTGGATGCGATGAGTTCCAAGGGCCTGAGCTATGAAGAAGCCCTCAAACAAGCCCAGGACCTAGGATTCGCTGAGGCCGATCCCACAGCTGATGTCGAGGGCCTGGATGCGGCTGCGAAGTGCTCGATCCTGGCGTCACTTGCCTTCCACACCCGCGTCGGCATCGACGACGTCGCGGTCGAAGGTATTTCGAACATTACCAAAGAAGACATGGAGGAAGCCGCGCGCGTCGGCCACACCATCAAGCTCCTGGCGATCGCCGAACGTCGCATCGGCGAGGATGGTCACGAGGGCGTTGCAATGCGCGTCCACCCCGCCCTGGTCCCCTCTGATCACCCCCTCGCTTCCGTCGACGGTGCCTTCAACGCGATCCTCGTTGAGGGGGAGAACGCTGGACGCCTCATGTTCTATGGCCAGGGTGCCGGCGGCGCCCCCACGGCCTCGGCCGTCCTGTCTGACCTGGTGGCCGCTGCGCATCACCGTGCCTTTGGCGGTCACGCACCGCGCGAGTCCGTTTATGCGCACCTGCCGATCCTCGATCCCGGCTCGACCTACACGCGTTACCAGATCCGCCTCCAAGTGGAGGATCGCCTGGGCGTCCTGTCCGACGTAGCCGGTATCTTCGCCCGCCACGGTGTCTCCATCCAGTCGGTGCATCAACGCAACGACGAGGTCCCCGGTGCCTGCGTTATCGTCGTGACCAGCCACCAGGCCCGAGAAGCCGACCTGCGCGCGGTCGCCCGAGCACTTGCCGTCTCTGACGCGGTGCGCGAGGTGACCTCCACGATCCGGGTTGAGGGTGAGTGACGTGCGCGTGCGTGACGACTTCGTCGCGGTGACAGTTCCTGCGACCAGCGCGAACCTGGGTCCTGGGTTTGATTGCATGGGCCTGGCCCTCGACCTGTGGGACGACGTTTCGGTCCATGCGACGACGGGGCCGACGTCGGTCATCGTCGAGGGGGAGGGTGCCGGAAACGTCGAACAGGGCGAAGACAATCTCGTCGTTCGTGCACTGCGCTTTGCCCTCGACCGCGTGGGTGCCCCCCAGGTCGGAGTGCGCATGCATTGCACGAACCGAATCCCCCATTCACGAGGCCTGGGTTCCTCTGCGAGTGCGATCGTCGCCGGTGTGGCGCTTGCCCGTGCGCTCGTCGGTGAAGAGGACGTGCTCGGACGACAGGAGATCCTTCAGATCGGCACCCAGATGGAGGGACACCCCGACAACGTGGCACCCGCCGTCTTTGGCGGTGCAACGGTCGCGTGGATGGACGAGGAGACGAACGCAGTGGGATCGCTGCGGCTGACCCCGCCCGCGGGCGTTGAACCCGTCGTCTTTATCCCGGATTTTAAGCTGCGCACCGCAACCGCGCGCGCCGCATTGCCGGATACTATCGCGCACGTTGACGCGCGTTTTAATGTCGCGCGCGCCGCTGCGCTCGCAGCAGCCCTGTCGGGACAGGCGCAAGCTAGCGGGGGAGCGGACATGCACTGCGTGCTGATGGAGGCCACACGCGATCGTCTGCACCAGGAACAGCGTCGAAGCGCCATGGAACCCTCTCTCGCGCTCGTCGACTGGCTGCGCGGTGCCGGCTACGCGGCCGTGGTGTCAGGTGCTGGCCCCACTGTGCTCTCTCTCGAAGCTGTTGGGGCGGATGTTCGCCGTGAGGCAGCGGCATCGGGGTGGCGTGTGCTGCCGCTGGGAGTTGCCGCTACTGGAGTTCAGATCACCCGAGGATCCCTTGCGAAAGTTGCCTTCTAAGTGGCTTCTCAGCTGTGAGTTTCTCCGCAAGCACCGCCAGTCGCGCCGTCTACATGACAGTGGGCTGGCGGTCTTGCTATATTCTTCCTAGGTTCGAATCGACAGTTCGACTCCGACCGTTGTGGTGCGTTTTTTACGCATCTTCCTTATCAAGCTTTTTCTTGTGCTTGAGCAATTCACCTCGCCCCATTTCGGGCGCATTCCAGTAAGGATCACTTCGTGAGCAACGAAACCCCCGCCGAGATGACGACCGCGTCGCTGTCGGCGATGAAGCTGCCCGAGCTCAAAGCTCTGGCTGTGTCCCGAGGATTGAAGGGCATCTCCCAGCTTCGTAAGTCCCAGCTGATCGAGCTTCTGAGCAATGGTGCCGGCGCTCCGACCACGCCCAATGCCGATACCCGTGAGGAGGTTCAGGGCGTCGAGGAAACATCGTCAGTTGCCCTCACCCTCGAGGAAAGCTCAACCCAGGCTCCGATCTCCACCGAGGGTCCACGCCGTTCGCGCCGCCGCCGCGCAGTCAGCCAGGGTGCCGTCGAACCCGCACACGTAACGCTCGATCTGCCGCTGCCTGCCGCTGATCGCACGGAACCTACCCCGGAGCCAGATGCGGGTGTCGTCGAAACCGTTCTTAACATTGAGCTGCCCGACGGTGACGACACTGAGGGACGCCGCCCCCGCCGCGAGCGTGGGAGGCGTTCGCGCCGCGACCGCGACGCCCGCGCAGAGGCACGTGAGAATCGCGAGGCGCGCAACGAGTCTCGTCCTGCTCGCGGCGGTGAGGACAACCTCGCGCCGATTGCCGGCATTCTTGACATTCAGGAAAATCACGCCTTCGTGCGCACCTCGGGCTACTTACCTGGCCCCAACGATGTCTATGTGACGCTGGGCAACGTGCGCCGCTGGGGCCTGCGCGGCGGTGACGCCGTCGCCGGGGCCGTTCGTCTGCCCCGCGAAGGTGAGCGTCAGCGCCAAAAGTACAACGCCCTCGTGCGCGTCGACTCCGTGAACGGCATGACGATCGAGCAAGCGCAGGCGCGCCGCGAATTCGGTAAGCTCACCCCGGTCTACCCTTCCGAACAGCTGCGCATGGAGACCTCACCGAAGGCTTACACGCCGCGCGTCATCGACCTGGTCGCCCCCGTGGGCAAGGGGCAGCGTGGCCTCATCGTCTCGCCGCCTAAGGCCGGAAAGACCATGGTCATCCAGCAGATGGCCAAGGCCATCGAGCTGAATAACCCCGAGGTGCACCTCATGGTCGTCCTGGTGGACGAGCGCCCCGAAGAGGTCACCGACATGCGTTCGATCGTCAAGGGCGAGGTCATCGCCTCCACCTTCGACCGTCCTGCCTCCGACCATACAACCGTCGCCGAGCTTGCGATTGAGCGCGCCAAGCGCCTCGTCGAGCTTGGGCAGGACGTTGTCGTCCTCCTTGATTCGTTGACGCGTCTGTCGCGTGCCTACAACCTGGCTGCGCCCGCATCGGGTCGTATTCTCTCCGGTGGCGTCGACGCCTCGGCCCTGTACCCGCCTAAGAAGTTCTTTGGAGCGGCCCGAAACATTTCTGAAGGTGGCTCACTCACGATCATCGCATCCGCATTGGTGGAGACGGGTTCGAAGATGGACGAGGTCATCTTTGAGGAGTTCAAGGGAACTGGCAACATGGAACTGCGTCTGTCGCGTCAGCTCGCCGAACGCCGCATCTTCCCAGCCATCGACCTCAATGCGTCGGGTACCCGCCGCGAGGAACTCCTGTTCAAGCCTGAAGAGCTGCGCATCATGTGGAAGCTGCGCCGTGTTCTGGGTACGCTCGATCAACAGCAGGGTCTCGAACTGGTGCTCGACAAGCTCAAGGAGACCCAGTCGAACGCAGAGTTCCTCATGCTCATCCAAAAGACCACGCCCTCCGAGTGATCGGAGCGTAGGAGTCGGGGCGAGTGGCGAGAGCCGCTCGCCCCGTTTTCTGATGAGGTGCACCTGCTCATACCGGACAACTGATAAGGCCTGTGCCAGAATTGGCGCATGGTGAACACGACACCGAGTGTGGCCAGTACGCGGGTGGAACGGGGGACCTCGCGCCGATCATGGAGCGCTGCGCGCGGACTTCTGCGCCTCGTTGTAGGTCTCTTTCTCTTGCTGACGGCTCCCCTTCAGCTGGCAATCGCCATCTACGATCAGGTCCATCACGGGATGGGGGCGGCGGTTGACTGGCCGAATTGGCCCGGCTGGGTCATGGCGCTGTGCGGAATCGGCGTGCTGTGGAGTGGAGTCAGTCGGCGGCGCTCGGGGCGTCAGAAGATGACGACGATTGCGCAGACATGGGAATCCTTGGAAAAGCAGCGGGCGCAGGTCGAGCGCGTCTTCTCCGCGCTCGTCGGCGCCGGGCACTACGAGAGCGGACTGACGGCGCGCTATGAGTGTGCCCGAGCCGAACGCGTCAGGGTTGGCACTCGAATCGAGGAGTACAGGCCGCCGGGTTTCCTCGCGTCGCTCAGCGAGGCATCCGCAGGCGCGGGGGATGAGATTCTGTCTGAGATGACTCGCCTGGCGGACGCGGATACCGCGATCATGGCGGCGCACGACTTGTTCGCGTTCGCGCCCGGCTGGCGCGACGTGTGGGACAACGAGATTGGCCCGCTCATCGAAGACTTGGACGTCATCGATGACGTCGCAGACACCCTCGAAGCGATCGTCATGGACCCGCACCTTCTGAAGGAAATTGAGGCTTTCCGAGAGCGTGTGGGGGATGACAAGGACACGGTGATCAACCTTGGAGAACGCCTCGAGGGCAGGCAGCTCGATCCTGCCCAGGCGCTGGAAGAACTCGACCGGATAGCCAACGAGGCGCGAGGACGCACCGCCGAGCTCATCGAGGCGACTCTCGCCACCGATGCCTCGTCGCAGGGGCGCGCACGCTACGCGCGATGGAAGGGTGCGGGAATCAGCCTGACCGCGGCTAATGCGGAGTACGACAGGGCCTACTGGAGCGAGGAGGCAGACACTGACGTCGAGTACAATCCGGCAGCCACGATCCGACTGATCGCAAACTCTGCGGGCGTTGACCTGAACGGGCTGCCAGCCCCGGCGACCGGTGTTCTGACGGCTGGCCGCTCATCCATCTATCTGCTGCCGATGTATCTCGATCGATACCTGACTGGCGAGGTGGATGCGGCGGGCGATGGCTGGTCCTCGGACTGAGTGGTAGCGAGGGGCACTTGCGCCGTTGCTGCGTCTCGAAAACGCTTGTGCCACCGTGCGTGAACCTGACCGGCATGTCAGTGTAAAGGTATGACGTCTTCGACGTGCGATGCAATGAACACCGGTTTCGAGGGACGTGGATCCCGGAGCATGAGCCTCAGCGCACGCGGTTTTCTGTGAGTCATGGTGGGGCTTCTCAGGATCGGGCTCGTCCTCGTCCTTCTGATGACATCACAGTGCTGAGCGGATGGGGGCGAAACATGCCAGAGTGGAGCCATGACGTCAGTGACAAACGCTCCGATGAACAACGCCGCCACCCCCGGCGAGCTGTCGCCCAGCGCGCGCGGTTGTCTGCGCCTCGGAGCGGGCCTGCCCCTGTTCCTCGCGGCCCCCGCGTGGCTCGGCATCGCTTCACTGTTGGACGCTTCACACGCGATCCAGTGGCCCGCCTGGTACGCGTGGGTGGCCTCGATCGTGGGCGTTGTCGTCCTGGTGCGTGGCGCGATGCTGCGGCGCCGCTCGCGTGAGAGCATGCGAGAGGCCATCCGGGGGTGGGACGACCTGGAGAGGTGCCATGCGTCGGTCGAACTCGCTGTCGCGACGCTCCTCACAAGTGGGCGCTACGAGCGCGGCGTGAACGCGCGCTACCAGGCCGCCCGCGCGCAGCGTGAGAGGGCGCGAGCCGTGATCGCCTCGTGTGGTGCGTTATCCTTCCCCGCGTCGCTGAGCGCGGCGACGTCGCGGAGCGTGGAGCGGGCCGTCGCAAGCTTTCCCTCGCTGATGGATGCCGACGCCGCGATGATGGCCGCGTGCGAGTTCTTCGATCGCGGTCCCAATTGGCGGCGGATATGGGACAACGAGATGGGCGTCGTCTTTGAGGACATGACCGTTATCGAGACCATCACGGACTCCATCCAGTGGCGAAGCAGGGTGCCGATGGTGAGGGCCATGGTCGCCTCCCTCGTCGAGTGGATGGATCAGCAACGCCTGGCCGTCATCGACATCTCAGAGAGCCTCGATCGCGTAGCGATTACTCCCGGGCAGGCCCTGGAGCGCCTCGACGCCATCGCCGACGAGGCCAGGGTGCGCCTCGTGCGACTCATCGAGGCGGTTCTCGCCTCCGACACGTCGATGCTTGGGCGCAGGCGCTACAAGCGTTGGCGCAATGGGGCAGGGGAAAAGCTGCGCGCGAACGAGACTCGCTACATCGGCGCGTACCGTATCGCTGGCGTGACGTACTCCTACAATCCCGCCCAGGCGGTTCGCCTGACGGCAAACAGCGCGGGTATCGATCTTGCGGGAAGCGCCGCCCATTCCACCGCGCGTTTCGTGGCGTTCAACGCCGAGGTCTACGTGCCACCCGCGTACCTCCACCGCTACCTCGTCTGGGATGGGATGTCGCGGTACGGATCCTCGCGCGCGACGTACCTGACGTCGGCCGCGAACATTGGTCCGCACAGGAGCGAGATCGCGTTCTAATCGAGGCCGGCGCCTCGTCGTCCAACTGGCGGGCAAGGGAGACAATGGTCAGGCTTCGCCCATAGCTGATCTCACGCCCACGGGGGGCTGTCGTCGTTGAAGCTGATGGGGCGCTGTGCCATAATGACGTGTCGGCTTACCGGTTCACCGGCATGCCCCAGGCGCTTGCGCGCGCTGGAGGGCGAGTCCCCGTCGGATGCGGGGGACGCTGCATGTCCGGACCCGGAGCACCAAACGATCCAGGAGAATTCCATGCGAAAGGGCATCCACCCCGAATACGTGGACACCGTCGTGACCTGCACGTGCGGCAACTCGTTCCACACCCGTTCCACGATCACCTCCGGCGAGATGCGCGTGGACGTGTGCTCTGCCTGCCACCCGTTCTACACGGGCAAGCAGAAGATTCTCGACACCGGCGGCCGCGTCGCCAAGTTCGAGGCCCGCTACGGCAAGCGCGTGCGTCCCTCCAAGTGAGGGCGAGCGGATAGCTCGACGGCGGTGTCGTCGGCCTGAAGGCTGGCGGCACCGCCGCGTTTTTAACACTGTGTAGGCGAAGGATGTGGTGAATCGTGGCCGCGACTGATGAGCTGGGCGCTCTGGGGCCACTGCTGGAGGAATATGCGCAGGTCGAGGAGCAGATGGCCGATCCTGTGACCCTGACAAACCCACAGCTGATGCGTCGCGTGGGCAGACGATACGCCGAACTCGGTCGCATCAAGGCTGCCGCCGATCGCCTGAATATCGCGGCGGGGGACCTTGAGGCTGCGCGCGAGCTTGCCGCTGAGGACCGCTCATTTGCAGACGAAATCCCGGCCCTTGAGAAGGAAGAAACCGCTGCTCACGAGGCGCTCGTAAAGATTCTCGCGCCGCGCGATCCAGAGGACGCCATGGACGTTATCCTCGAAATTAAGGCTGGTGAAGGCGGTGAGGAGTCCGCGCTCTTCGCTGCCGACTTGGCGCGCATGTACGGGCGCTACGCGGAGGAGCACGGCTGGAGCGTCACCCAGATGAGTGCGACCCACACCGAGTTGGGTGGCTTCAAAGACATTACGTTGGCGATCCGCGCGAAGGGGACACCCGCTCCCGATGAGGGTGTGTGGGCTCACCTGAAGTATGAGGGGGGCGTGCACCGCGTGCAAAGGGTGCCCGTCACCGAGTCGCAGGGGCGCATCCACACGAGTGCCGTCGGTGTCTTCGTCATGCCTGAACTTGAAGACGATGATGACATCGTTATCGACCCGAACGATTTGCGCATTGACGTGTATCGATCAAGTGGCCCTGGAGGGCAGTCTGTCAACACGACGGACTCAGCTGTGCGTATCACTCACCTTCCCTCGGGTATCGTCGTGTCGATGCAAAACGAAAAGTCGCAGCTGCAGAATAAGGAAGCAGCCATGCGCGTGCTCGCCTCACGCCTCGCGGCCGAAGCGCGCGCGAAAAAGGAAGCTGAGGCTTCGGCTCAGCGCCTGTCCCAGGTACGCACCGTGGACCGATCGGAGCGCATCCGCACGTATAACTTCCCGGAGAACCGCATCGCTGATCACCGCACGGGCTTTAAAGCCCACAACCTTGACCAGGTTCTGTCGGGCGCGCTTGACGGAGTCATCGCGTCGCTGCAGGAAGCTGACGAAGCTGAACGCCTGGCGGCAGTGGCACACGCATGAGCGGGCAGAACGAGGGACAGTGGGGTCTGCACGAGGCCAGGGCCTGGGCGCGCGCTCGCCTGGGCGAGGCCGGGATTGACTCGGTGGATGCAGATACGCGTGAACTCCTCGAGTGGGCGTGCAATGCGTCTTCGCAGTGGGAACTACCGACCGCTCTCACGCAGCGTCAGTCCGAGGCGCTGCGGTCAGGTGTTCGCGAGCGCTCCCTGCGCATTCCCCTCCAGCATGTCACGGGCCGCATGTTCTTCCGTTCCCTGACGCTGCGTTCCATGCCCGGCGTGTTCGTTGTGCGTCCCGAGACCGAGATCTTGGCCGGTTTCGCCATCGAAGAGGCGTGCCGAGTCGTCGCAGATCGTGGCGAAGCGCGTGTCGTCGACCTGTGCACCGGCTCCGGTGCGATTGCCCTAGCAGTGGCTGCCGAGGCTCCCTGCACTGAGGTCTGGGCGGTCGAGAAGGAACCCGACCCCTTCGCCTTGGCGTGCCGCAACCGGGATCTCACCGGTTGTCATGACGTGCACTTAGAACGCGGCGATGCGACTGAACCCATTACCCTCGACTTCCTTGATGGCCTTGTCGATATTGTGGTCACCAACCCACCCTATGTTCCAGCTAACGAGATGCCCACACAGCCCGAGGCCTCAGCCGACCCGCACTGCGCCCTCTACGGTGGCAGTGCGGACGGGACACAGATTCCCAGCAAGATTATCCGACGCGCACTCACCCTCCTACGCCCGGGCGGCCTTTTGCTCATGGAGCACTCGCCCAGCCAAGCTGCCGTCCTGCGCGAACATGCCACCCGCGTCGGTATGGTTGACGTGTCCACCGCACCCGATATGACCGGACGGTTGCGCTTCCTGCGAGCACGCGCGCCTCAATGACGGGCACCGGACAATCTGACACAATGAGCCGTGATGAGTACTGAGACGATCCTACGAGCGATACCGTCGCTGAGCGCCGATGACCTGGCCGTGGCAAGCCGCGAACTGCGAAACGGTCGCCTCCTCGTCGTCCCCACGGACACCGTCTACGGTATCGGATGCGACGCCGCTAACCCCAGCGCCGTCGCCGATGTGCTCGCAGCAAAAGGTCGTGGCCGCCAGATGCCGCCCCCCGTCCTCGTCTCCTGCGCGAACGCACTCGACGACTTGTGCGTCGACGTTCCTGACTATGCGCGCGCTCTCGCACGCGCATTCTGGCCCGGTGGCTTGACCCTGATTCTGCGTGCACGCCCCGACCTCGGCTGGGACCTCGGTGAGACGGGTGGCACTATCGGGGTGCGTATGCCTGATCAGCCCGCTCTGCTCGCCCTCCTGCGCACGTTCGGCCCAATGGCCGTGACATCGGCGAACCTCACTGGAGAGCCGCCGGCCACGTCGGTCACAGAAGCGGTGAGTTCCTTCGGCTCTTGTGTCGCCGCCTATCTGGATGCCGGACCGACCGAGAGCGCCACGGCCTCGTCCATCGTCGACTGTTCCCATGGCGATCCCCGCATGATCCGCAGAGGAACCATCAGCCTTGAGGAGCTGACGAGCGCCGCTGGCTTATCAATCGTGGACGTGCAGGGGGCGCGTCCGTGAAGGTCTACCTGCTGCTGGCTGCCATCGCGATGGCACTCACGATCCTCCTGACACCCGTCGTTCGCTGGGGATGCCTGCGCTTCAACATTTTGCCTCCCCTACGAGGGCGCGACCTCCAAAAGAAACCGATCCCGCGTCTCGGTGGTGTCGCCATGACACTCGCCCTGATCATCACGATGGCGCTGGCCTCGCGTATTCCCTACATGGCACCGCTCTTTGAGGGAACCATTCCGTGGGCTGTCATGGCGGGGGCCGGAGCGATGTGCGTCCTCGGTATCGTCGATGACATCATCGAGCTGGACTGGATGGCCAAACTCGGCGGACAAGTCCTCATCGCGGGGGGCATGGCCTTCGGGGGCGTCCAACTCGCTTCGTTCCCGATCTTCGGTTTGACGCTAGGCTCATCACGTCTGTGGCTCTTCGTCTCCGTCTTTTTTATCGTTGGCATCATGAACGCTGTTAACTTCATTGACGGTCTCGATGGATTAGCGTCGGGAATGATCGCCATCGGAGCAGGATCCTTCTTCATCTACTCGTACATCATTACCCGGCTGATGGGAGCCGTGTCATACGCGACGACCGCGAGCCTCACTGTCATCGCCCTGCTCGGCGTGTGCGCCGGCTTCCTCTGGTTCAACTTCCACCCGAGTTCCATCATGATGGGTGGGGGAGCGGAGACCATGGGCCTCGTCCTGGCGTCTGCTGGCATCATCGTCACCGGCAAGATTGATCCATCGCTGCTTGAAAGCCAGCAGAAACTCGTTTCCGCGTTGCCCCTGATCTTGCCGATGTCGGTCATCTTTATGCCCGTTCTTGACCTGGTCGTAACCTCTATCCGTCGTATGAGACGAGGCAAGAGTCCATTTGTGGCTGATCGGTCACACTTTCATGACCGTCTCCTCGTCGCCGGGCACTCCCACCGCGGTGTCGTTGCGATCTTGTGGATGTGGACCGCCATCGTGTGTATTCCGGCCGTCGGTCTCCTCGTCTTCGACTGGTGGGGCGTTGCCCTAGTCGCGATTATCGCCGCATCGATTGGTGTCGCCATCACGACCCGCGAATTCCCTAAGGAAGACGCAACCGCACAGGAGCACAACGCATGACCTTAATCCTCGCACTCATCATGGTTGTCCTGATCGGTGGGGCCCAATGGTTCTTCACCTCGCGTGCCCTGCGATCACCCGCCCGTTTCGTCGGCTGGGTGAGCGGCGGATACGCGGCAAAGATCGCTCTTCTCGTCACTGGGCTCTATGTGCCCCGAGTCCTCGGAGTGGACGTACGTATGGCCGTTATCGCCACGATCGTCGCGATAATTGTGTCCTCGACCGTGGAGATGGGCGTCATGATGCGAAGGCGCACCATGAACGTCGATCCTCGCTCCGACGACGAGTAGTTGTTGCAGGTGCCGTGGGTCCACGGTCTGTATAGAATGGAATGTGTTGCTAGCACAGCGAACACCCCACTGGAGTTCAGACGAAGGAGGCACGTTCCGTGTCCAATAACGCGCCCGCTCGCACCGCCGCAGCGTCCAAGCCGCGTTGGTATTGGGTGAGTCTCGCGATCCTACTCCTCGTCATCGGCGCGACCGCCTATCCGGCGTTTACTCAGCATCCCCACCAGCCCGCTCTGAAGGATTTTTTTCCATCGGTAATCTTTGGAGAGGGAACGTTCTTCGAATTCAACCGACTGACGCTGGCCCGCGTCATCATGGGGTTCCTCGTGTGCATCGCGCTCGTTGCCGTTGCGCGTAAGCCGAAGCTCGTGCCTTCGCGCGGTCAGATGGCCGTTGAAGCCGTCGCCGGGTACATCCGCGACAACGTCGCTCTCGACATGCTCGGACCAACGACCGGACGGAAGTTCTCCGGCTTCGTCGGCTTCCTGTTCTTTGGTGTCCTTGCCATGAACATCGCTGGCGTTATTCCAGGCATCAACATCGCGGCCTCCTCCGTGGTGGCAGTCCCCATGGTCTTCGCGATCATCACCTACGTAACCTTCATCGGTGCGGGTATCGCTAAGCAGGGCGTCGGGAGATTCTTCGCTGCCCAGCTTTTCCCGCCCGGGCTGCCCGTGCCAATGTACTTGCTGATCACGCCGATCGAGTTCCTCTCCAACTTCATCGTTCGACCCGTAACGTTGACGCTGCGACTCCTGTGCAACATGATCTCCGGTCACCTCCTGCTGGGCATGACCTACTTCGGCACAGCGATGCTGTTGCACGAGCTTTCCGTCCTGAGTGCTGCCTCCGCTCTGACCGGTGCCGCTGTCTTCATCATGACTGGCTTCGAAGTTTTCGTGGCCTTCCTGCAGGCCTACATTTTCACGATCCTGTCGACCGTGTACATCAAGCTTTCCATCGAACACCACTGACCCCTAACGCCACCCGGCGTTACTAACAGAAGGAAACCACTATGGGAACCGCTGCATTCGCCTACATCGGCTACGGCCTCGCCACCCTGGGCCCCGGCCTCGGTATTGGCCTGATGGTCGGCAAGACCCAGGAAGCGACTGCCCGCCAGCCTGAGGTTGCCGGTCGTCTCTTCACCAACATGATCATCGGCGCCGGCATGGTCGAGGCCCTCGGCCTCATCGGCTTCGTTCTGCCGCTCATCGTTAAGTGATCGCCATGTACCAGATTGTCGCCGCTGCGGACCAGGAGGTCGGCGGACTCGCCGTTATCCTGCCGCCGCTGTACGAGATTTTCTGGTCGGCTGTTGTTCTGCTCATCGTCCTGCTTCTCGTTGGACGCTACGCGCTTCCTCGCATCTACAAGACGATGGACGAGCGCGCTGCGGCGATCGAGGAGGGGCTTGGCGCCGCTGAGCAAGCGAAGGCTGACCAGGCAGCCGCTGCGCGCGAACGCGAGGAGATCATTCGCCAGGCACATGCTGAGGCACACACGATTCGAGAGCGGGCCAACGACGAAGCGAAAGCCATCGTGGCCGCCGCTCGCAACGAGGCCACCGGCGAAGCAAACCGCATCCTGGAGGGTGCGCAGCGCCAGGTTCTGGCCGAGAAGCAGGCTGCGCAGATCTCTCTGCGTTCCGAGGTGGGCCTGCTCGCCTCCGAGCTCGCCGAGAAGATCATCGGGGAGCAGCTTAAAGACACGGCCCTGACCTCTCGTGTGGTCGATCGTTTCCTCGACGAACTCGAGGCCGATAACGCGCTGGTCGAGGAGAAGCGATGACGCAGGTGCGCACGATCGAGTCCGTCCCGTTTGCATCCGACCTTGCGGCGGCCCTCGCCGTCCCGGGCGTCGATGCGATGCGGGTCGCCGAAGACTTCTTCGGTTTGGCCGACCTGTTCAAAGAGAACGCCCGCCTCGGACGTGCGCTGACCGACCCGGCGCGGACAACCGCTGACAAGCAGGCCCTCGCCGCACAGGCATTCTCCCCGCATATCACGAGCGCGACCATGTCCGTCATCAATGTCGTCGTGGCACACCATTGGCGTCACCCCGCTGACGTTACCGACGCACTCGAAGTCCTCGGTATCCTCGGCGTGCTGAACGCGGCTGGCGCTCACGACGACCTCGACCTGGTTCGTGAGGAGTTATTCCAGGTGCGCTACTTCTTGGCCCACAACCGCGAGGTGCGTGTGCGCCTCTCAGACAAGGCCAAGGGCAACTCCCACGAGCGCGGCGATATTGCGACCGCACTCTTCGGATCGCGTGTCAGCGCATGGACGATGCGCCTCGTTCGCCGAGCTGTCGGTCGATCGAACCACGGTCGTCTGCTGCACAACCTTCGCCGGTACGCGCAGTGGGCGGCGACCATGCAGGACCGCCTCTTCGTCACTGTTGCCACGGCCTCGCCGATGAGCCAAGCCCAGGTTGAGCGCCTGCGGGACATTCTGACCAAACGCTACGGCGTCACTGTCGACCTGGCGATCTCCGTCGATCCCGATATTATCGGGGGTTTCCGCCTGCGCGCAGGGATGACCGCCATCGATGCGTCGCTTGCCTCCAGGCTCAGCGCCGCACGGGACGCGATCGCTAGTTAGCGCCCCTCGTACACCACATTCATCATTTTTCTTAGTTAGGAATCCTCATGGCTGACCTCAGCATCTCCCCGGAGGAAATCCGAGGAGCACTGGACTCCTTCATGGAGTCCTACCGTCCGGCGGACGTGGCCACCGAAGAGGTGGGGCACGTCATCGAAACAGCCGATGGTATCGCTCACGTCGAGGGCCTGCCCGGCACCATGGCGAACGAACTGCTGCGTTTCGAGGACGGGACGCTAGGTCTGGCCATGAACCTGGACCAGCGCGAGATTGGCGCCGTCATCCTCGGCGATTTCGGAGGTATCGAAGAAGGACAGGTCGTCCACCGAACGGGCGAGGTTCTCTCCGTCCCGGTCGGTGACGGGTACCTCGGTCGCACGGTCGATCCCCTCGGTCGGCCCATCGACGGCCTCGGCGACATCACCAATCTGGAAGGACGCCGCGCGCTCGAGCTGCAGGCCCCCGGCGTCATGATGCGTAAGAGCGTCCACGAGCCCCTCGCCACCGGCCTGAAGGCCATCGACTCGATGATCCCGGTTGGTCGCGGCCAGCGTCAGCTCATCATCGGTGACCGTAAAACCGGTAAGACCGCCATCGCCTTGGATACGATCCTGAACCAGCGCGAGAACTGGAAGAGCGGCGACCCGAACAAGCAGGTGCGCTGCATCTACGTTGCCATCGGCCAGAAGGGATCGACGATCGCGTCCGTGCGCTCGACGCTTCAGGACGCCGGCGCGATGGAATACACGACAATCGTGGCATCCCCGGCCTCGGACCCCGCCGGCTACAAGTACATGGCCCCCTACACGGGTTCCGCCATCGGTCAGCACTGGATGTATCAGGGCAAGCACGTCCTCATCGTCTTCGATGACCTCTCGAAGCAGGCCGAGGCCTACCGTGCGGTGTCGCTGCTTCTGCGCCGCCCGCCGGGTCGCGAAGCATACCCCGGCGACGTCTTCTACCTGCACTCCCGCCTGCTGGAGCGCTGCGCGAAGCTGTCGGACGCCCTCGGCGGCGGTTCGATGACGGGCCTGCCGATCATCGAGACCAAGGCAAACGACGTGTCGGCGTACATTCCGACGAACGTCATTTCGATCACCGACGGCCAGATCTTCCTGCAGTCCGACCTGTTCAACGCGAATCAGCGTCCCGCCGTCGACGTGGGTATTTCCGTGTCCCGTGTCGGTGGTGCAGCCCAGCCCAAGGCAATGAAGAAGGTCGCCGGTACGCTCAAGCTCACGCTCGCGCAGTACCGCTCGATGGCCGCCTTCGCGATGTTCGCCTCCGACCTGGATGCTGCAACCCGCCGCCAGCTGACCCGCGGCGAGCGCCTCATGGAGCTGCTCAAGCAGCCCCAGTCCACGCCGTACGCGCTGGAGGACCAGGTCGCGTCGATCTGGATGGGTACGAAGGGCTACCTCGACGACATTGAGGTCTCGGACGTGCTGCGCTTCGAGCGCGGCCTGCTCGATCACCTGCACGCCAACTCGACGGTTCTAGACACTATCGCAGCGAGCGGTGACCTGACCTCCGAGACGGAGGAAGCGCTGAAGGATGCCGTCGAGGAATTCCACCGTCAATGGCTGAGCGCCGGTCGCGGTGTGGACGACCTTGAAGACGGCCAGGTCGAGGCAGAGCGCACCCGCGAGGAAATTTCGCGCGGTCGCACGAACGAGAAGGCCTAAACGATGGGCGGACAGCAGAGGATCTACAAGCAGCGCATCGCCTCAACGACGACGCTCGCCAAGGTCTTCCGCGCCATGGAGATGATCGCTGCGTCTCGCATTGGCGCGGCGCGGCGCGCTGCCACCGAGGCGGGTCCCTACGAAAAGGCACTCACCCAGGCGGTCGCGGCGGTCGCGGTCCACACAGACCTCGACCATCCGCTGACGGAGGAACGCGAGGATACCAAGCGCGTCGCCGTCCTGGTCGTCGCCTCGGACCGCGGTATGGCCGGCGCCTACTCGGCGACCATCCTACGTGAGTCGGAGAAGCTCATTAGCGACCTGAAGGCTGAGGGACGCGAACCCGTCCTCTACACCTTCGGGCGCAGGGCTTCGGCGCATTTCCGTTTCCGTGGCGTGGTTATCGAACGCGAGTGGGAGGGCGAATCGGATTCGCCGAGTCCCGACACATCGCGCGACATTTCTCGCGTCTTGCTTGAACGATTCTTGGACACGGACCCCTCCACCGGCGTCGGCGAGCTTCATCTTGTCTACACGCGTTTCAAGACGGTCATGAGTCAGGTTCCCGAGGTACGCCAGATGCTGCCGCTCACGGTTGTGGATACCCCCGAGTCCGACGAGGAGCGCACGGTCGAACGTGGCTACGCCGATGATCCGGCCTCGGCGCTGCCCGAGTACGAGTTCATTCCCTCGCCCGAGGCAGTCCTGGACACGCTGCTGCCCCTCTACGTCGAGGCACGCATCCACAACGTCCTGCTTCAGTCGGCGGCGTCCGAACTCGCGTCGCGCCAGCGCGCCATGCACACGGCGACGGACAACGCCCAGGAGCTCATCACGAAGTACACACGTCTGGCGAACTCGGCCCGCCAGGCGGAAATCACCCAGGAAATCACTGAAATCGTGGGCGGGGCCGACGCTCTGGGCGCGAGCTGAGCCCTTCGAGACACGGAGTAACACAATGACTGATACACCTGCAATCGCCGAGGGACGCGTCGCCCGCGTCGTCGGCCCTGTCGTCGATGTCGAGTTTCCCCCGGACCGCATCCCGCCCCTGTACAACGCGCTGACCGTCGAGGTTAACCTCGCCGGTCAGGGAGAGGGCGAGTCGAGCTTCACGATGACCCTCGAGGTCGCCCAGCACCTCGGCGATAACCTTGTTCGTGCAATTGCTTTGAAGCCTACGGACGGCTTGGTTCGCGGCGCCCCCGTCACCGACACCGGTGCCCCCATCTCCGTTCCCGTCGGTGACGTGACCAAGGGCCACGTCTTCAACGTGACCGGCGATGTGCTCAACCTCGAAGAGGGCGAGACCCTTCAGATCACCGAGCGTTGGCCTATTCACCGCCAGCCACCGGCTTTCGATCAGCTCGAGGCACGCACCAAGATGTTCGAGACCGGTATCAAGGTGATCGACCTGTTGACCCCCTACGTGCAGGGCGGGAAGATCGGCCTGTTCGGTGGCGCAGGCGTCGGCAAGACGGTCCTCATCCAGGAGATGATCCAGCGCGTGGCCCAGGACCACGGAGGCGTCTCCGTGTTCGCTGGCGTCGGCGAGCGTACTCGTGAGGGTAACGATCTGATCGGTGAGATGGAAGAGGCTGGCGTCTTCGATAAGACCGCTCTCGTCTTTGGCCAAATGGATGAGCCGCCGGGGACGCGTCTGCGCATCGCCCTGACCGGCCTGACGATGGCGGAGTACTTCCGCGATGTTCAGCACCAGGACGTGCTGCTGTTCATCGACAACATCTTCCGCTTCACTCAGGCGGGATCCGAGGTGTCCACGCTGCTGGGTCGAATGCCTTCGGCCGTGGGTTACCAGCCGAACCTGGCTGACGAGATGGGGCAACTCCAGGAGCGCATCACCTCCGCCGGTGGCCACTCGATCACCTCCCTGCAGGCGATCTACGTGCCCGCCGACGACTACACCGACCCTGCGCCGGCGACGACCTTCGCACACCTGGACGCGACGACCGAGCTCTCCCGAGAGATTGCGGCTAAGGGTATTTACCCGGCCGTGGACCCCCTGGCCTCGTCCTCTCGTATTCTCGATCCGGCCTTGGTTGGACGCGAGCATTACGACGTTGCCACGCACGTCAAGGCGATTCTGCAGAAGAACAAGGAACTGCAGGACATCATCGCGATCCTCGGCGTGGACGAACTGAGTGAGGACGATAAGGTTACGGTCGCACGCGCGCGCCGCATCGAACAGTTCCTCTCGCAGAACATGTACATGGCCGAGAAGTTCACGGGAGTGCCCGGCTCTACCGTGCCCTTGTCGGAAACCATCGAGGCGTTCAAGCGTATCGCCGAAGGTCACTATGACGATGTTCCCGAGCAGGCGTTCTACAACTGCGGTGGCATCGACGACCTGGAGCGCAACGCCCACGAACTGGCCAAGGAAGCCTGATGGCATCGAGCAAGTCCTTGCAGGTGGAGGTCGTCTCTCACGAGGGACGACTGTGGCACGGAGCGGCACTGTCCGTGCGGATTCCGACGGTGGATGGCGCCCTGGGCATCCTGCCGGGGCGGCAGCCGCTGCTCGCGCAGTTGGGCGAGGGAACAGTCACGGTGACTCGCGCGGACGAGGTCGTGTCCTTCGAGGTCAATGGGGGATTCGCCTCAGTTGACTTCGACTTTGTCACGCTTGTCGCTGATAGCGCTACAGTGGCAGCACAATAAGTTGACGCAACGCGAGGAGGACCTCATGAACCTGACGCATTTTTCGATCTGGTGTGTGGTTCTCCTGGTGTGTGTTGGGGTGATCCTGTGGGCGTACATGAATGTGCGCGCCCGCAGGATCACGTCGCGTTTGGGCGCGTTTCGGTGTTGGTCGCGCCCCGACCATCACTCGGGTTGGACGGCCGGGATAGGCGTGTACGGGGTCGAGGAACTCTCGTGGTATCGGTTAGTTGGCCTCACGTTCACGCCCGTCTATACGATTCCTCGGCGTGGGATGGAGGTCTCCGCTCCGATCTCGCACACCGCCGACGGGGCGATGATCGAGGTGCGCTTGGCCTATGGTGAGCATCGTTACGAGGTGGCCGTGGAACGCCTGACATATAACGGGTTAGTGTCCTGGGTGGAGTCGGGTCCTCCGCGCCGCCCGTGAGCGGGATTGGTAAGCTCACGGAGTGCGTATTGTTATTGCCTCTTGCACCGTTGATTATTCCGGTCGTCTGAGCGCCCACCTTGACGCCGCCAAGCGCGTCATCATGCTCAAGGGTGACGGCTCGGTTCTCATTCATTCCGAGGGTGGCTCCTACAAGCCGCTCAACTGGATGACGGCGCCGTGCACGGTCTCCGTTGGCGATCCTTCCGAGGACGAGGAGGGCGTGGAGGCCGTGTGGACGGTGCAGGCCGATAAGACGGATGACAAGCTGATCATCCGCATTCACGAGGTGATCGCGGACGTCAGCGAGGACCTGGGTGTGGACCCCGGCCTCGTGAAGGACGGAGTGGAGGCGCACCTGCAAGAGCTACTGGCCGAGCAGGTTCCGCAGATCCTCGGAGAGGGCTGGGAATTGGTGCGCCGGGAGTATCCGACGCCCGTGGGCCCCGTGGATCTCATGGTGCGCGACGCCGACGGCAATCACGTGGCGATCGAGGTCAAGCGTCGCGGCGGCATCGACGGCGTCGAACAGCTGACGCGCTACCTGTCGCTGCTGGGGCGCGACGCGCTCTTGGGTGACGTGACGGGTATCTTCGCTGCGCAGGAGATCACGAAGCAGGCGCGCACCCTCGCGGAGGATCGCGGGATCCGCTGCGTCATCCTGGATTATGACGCGATGCGAGGTTTTGATGACCCCGAGTCGCGTCTGTTCTGATGGTGTTATCTGCGCGGGTCAGCCTGGGGAGAATCGTCGCCCAAGGACTCGTCTCCGCGACCGCTTCGCGCTCACCGCTGGATGCCGTTGAGAATCTGGCGGCGCTGCAAGGCCAGCAGGCCAGCGCAATCCCGTGGGCGATCGGAGTGCGCTGCCAGGGCGCGTCGCGCGCCGATATTGAGGATTCGTTTGCGCGTGGGGAGCTGGTTCGTTCCTGGCCGATGCGCGGCACCGTTCACGTGACGAGCGCTCGTGACCACCACTGGCTGCGTCGCTTGCTGCGCCATCGACGTGCGGCGTGGGAACGCCAGGCGAACGCCCTCGGCCTCGATGATGCTACTGTCGAGCGCGCGGCTCAGGTGGCGTGCGAGCTGCTGGAAGCGTCGCCGATGGGGGTGAGCCGCGGGGAGCTGGTTGAGGCGTGGGCGCGCAGCGGGATCGACACTGTGACGGCCTCTTCCTCCGGGGCGGGCCTGCGTCGTCGCCACCTCGTGATGCGCCTGCACGTGGACGGGCTGGTGACCTCGGGTCCCGTGCGCGGCGGGGAGCATCTGATCGTTGACGCTCGACCGCTGCCCGGAGCCCCGGGAGTGGCGAAGGGGGAGCCGGGGCACGAAGAAGCTCTCGCGGTTCTGGCCGCGCGCTACGCCTGGGGACACGGTCCTATCGGCGAGGCCGACTTAGCCAGGTGGACCGGGTTGACTGTGACGGAGGCGCGTCGGGCGATGGACGGCGCGCGCGAGGCGGGGGAGAGCAGGGGCTTTCCCCTGGCAGAGTTCGACGGCGCTTTGGCACGCGCAGACCTCGCGGACCTCGTAGAGGAGAACCGTGCCGAGGCCGAAGCGATGTTCGCGTTGCCCTCGTTCGACGAGCTGCACGTTGGGTACAAGGACCGCTCCTGCCTGACTGACGAGGCGGTTGAGGCCCTGATCTGCCCGGCGAAAAACGGCATGTTTCGTCCGATCATCGTCGAGGGCGGTCGAGTGGTGGCAGTGCGGGCTCCTGGGCATCACGTCGTGATGGCCGCAAGATGCCAGTCCTTGCAGCAATTGGCGCGTTGCGCGTTCATCGAATGGGAGAAATGGTTGTCTGAGACACAGCGATGACGTGTCAGGTGTGCCACAATGAGGGGCATGACTGTTTCAGTGCTGCGCGGTCGTCTGGTCCTGGAAGATTCCATCGTTGAGGATGGAATTATTGAGATCGACGGCCCGACCATTACTCGTGTGTGTCCCGTGTCAGATTATGAGGTTGAGGCGCCAGAAGCCACCGATTCGACCTTCCTGCCCGGCCTCGTCGATGTGCATTGCCACGGTGGAGGCGGGGAATCCTTCCCCAATGCTGAAAGTGCCGAAGCTGCGCTTGTGGCTGTCAAGGAGCATCGCCGCCACGGGACGACCACCCTTGTTGCTTCCTGCGTGACCGCCTCTGCGCAGGTGCTGCGCGCTCGCGCGAAGACCCTCGCGGAGCTGGCGAAGGCAGACGAGATTGCCGGCATTCACTTCGAAGGTCCCTTCGTGTCCCACGAGCGCTGCGGTGCCCAGGATCCGACCTTCATCATCGATCCCGACACGGAGTTGACGCGCACGCTCCTGCAGGACTGCGAGGGATACGCGCTCTCGATGACGCTTGCTCCCGAGAAACCGAATGCCTATGGGCCGGGTTCGGTCGCCGAGGCATTGATCGCGGGGGGAGCGATTCCCTCGTGGGGGCACACCGACTCGAACTCAATAAAGGCCCGCGAGGCACTGGCATACTCACGCGAGCGTTTCTCCCAGGTGGTGACTAAGCGTGGCCCCCGCGCGACGATCACGCACCTCTTCAATGGCATGCGTCCTCTGCACCACCGTGATACGGGTCCTATCGCCGAATTCCTTTCCGATGCGGCCCGCGGTGGCGCGGTCGCGGAACTCATCTGTGACTCGATCCACGTCGATCCGACTCTTGTACGCGATGTCTATGAGATGGTGGGGCGCGAGCACGTCGTCTTCATTACTGACGCGATGGCAGCCGCTGGCATGGCCGACGGCCAGTACACGCTGGGACCGCAAGATGTTGTCGTGAAAGACGGCGTGGCGCGCCTGGCACAGGGCAATGCGATCGCTGGCGGTACCGCACACCTGATGGACTGCGTGCGCGTAGCCGTCACCCATGGTGGTATCCCCCTCGTCGATGCCGTGTACATGGCGTCCATGCAGGGTGCCACGATCCTGGGAGATCGTACAGTCGGCTCGCTTGCACCCGGTAAGAAGGCCGACATTGTTGAGGTGAGTGGGGATCTGAACGTGCGCCGCGTGTGGCGCCGTGGCACTGTGGTTGAGTGAGAGGTAAACGGAGCAAAAAACGACCGTGGGGCCAGGCGCGTCCGCTGCAGATGGACCGCCTCGCCTCCGTGCCGCGCACCGAGCGCGGCCCGGATGGGATTGATTACCAGGTTCGTCACCTACCCCGTGCGGCGAAGGAATATACGTGTCCGGCGTGCCTGCGTCCGATCCCTCGGGGCACAGCGCACGTCGTGGCCTGGCCACAGGAGGCTCCCTACGGTTTGCCTCAGGGCGTGGAAGGGCGTCGCCACTGGCATTCGGAGTGTTGGCGTCGGAGGCTTCGACCACTGTGACAAGAGATGTGATGCATCACTGCCCCGCCTGCGAATGTGCCTGTTCACACGGTTTGCACGTAGAGTGGGGGCTGAAGAATGCCCGCTGTGTGGGCGTTGGACCTGAGGAGCAACCGTGGAACTCTTGAAGCGATACGTGGCGGCATCGTCGATGGGCGCTGTCGCACTCGTATGCGTCCTTATCGGGCTGCTTGGCGTGACCGTGCTACGGCCGCCGACGCAGCAGGTCTCGTCGGTGGACTCTGCGACAGACCTGATTATGACGCGTGACAACGTGTTGTCGATCGTCAAGGATGACGTTACGGTGACTGCGACATCGAAGTCGGGTGCCCCGGTGACGCTCGTCATCGGCACGTCGCAGGATGCGAAAGGCTGGATCGGGAACGCCGCCTACACCGAGGTCATCGGTGTGGAGGCGGACCGCAATAAGCTCAAAGCGGAATCACACGAGGCGAACGGTACCGGCATGGTGAACACGCAGCCGCCCGCTCAGAAGTCAGCCCAGTCGGGCGCGCAGGCGGACGTTCAGTCCGGTGCCCAGCCCATCGCAGATCCGACGTCGGCTCAGCTGACTGATGAGCTGGCCAAGTCGCCTATGTGGTTCAAGCAGGAAAGCGGCACGGGTAGCGTGGCTATCGATTTGGAGAACGTTCCCAGTGGTCGTTCCGCGGTGGCGGCCTCCGCTGGAGGCCCCGGCGACTTGACGCTGACGCTGACATGGAAGATCGAGCAGACGAACATGCTCGCGATTATCGCTTTCCTCGCGGCCTGCGTCTTTGCTCTCATCGCTCTCGCGATGTTCCTGACCCGCTGGCAGCTGTTGCGTTTGCGTAAGATTCGTGCAGCTCGCATCGAGGAACGCCGCAAGGCCGACTCACTGGAGACCTCGTCGATCAACACCGCAGAGGTTGCCGAGCGCATGGCTGCCGCTCGCGATTCTTCTTCCACTTCGGCACCCGAACCCGTCACTCAGGAAGCCGCCGTTGACGACGTCGGAGTGCAGGGAAGCGACGAGGAGCCGGTTGCGGAAAAAGCAGAGACAGACGATGAGGAAGCCGCTGCGCCCGCGTGGGGTGCAGCAGTTTTCGCAGCGACGTCCGGTGAAACGAACGAACCAAGTGCAGACGATACTGCCATTCGTGAGGCTCTCACACAAGAACCCGTACACCAGACGGTCATTCGTGAATCCATCGTGGGCATCCCAGCACCGGACCATAGCGCCGCGTTGGCTCAGGACGAGTATGTTCCCGACCCGATGACCGACACTTTTGAACGCCGAGGACGCCACGGCCTCGACAATGGCCCCATCGATCAGGACCCGCCCGAGCGCGCTACAAGTGACACGGGTGTCATCGACTTGTCTGGCATTCGTGGCGGTCGTACCCTGCCGTCGCGCCGCGCCTTGCGTGAAGCGCGCAACAAGGGTGAGGAGGTCGTGGTTGTTGACGGGCAGGAGTTCAATACCGGCCTGATTCCGATCACTCGCCCACGCAACGCAGCCGAGCAGACTCCCACGCCTACGGCACCCACCTCCGCCCCCGACGACGACGCATCAGCGACCGGCGGGTGGACCTCGATCATGTCCGGTTGGCTTAAGGACCGCCAGGGAGGAAAACAATGAAACGACGAACCCTTGCGGCCGCAACGGCCCTCGTGCTCATGACGTCCACGCTCGGCCTGAGCGCCTGCTCCAAAGAACTTGTTGCCCAATCCGGCTCCGACGCGCAGAGCACCGCTAACCTCGATCTTGAGCGCATCTCATCCGTCCTGGATGATGTCGGCAGCGCGATGGCGAGCGCCGATGCATCGCAGAATGCTGCCGATCTGGGCGATAAAGTGACGAATGGGGCCCTGGAAACGAGGACCGCGCAGTACGCGTTGGCCACCGCCACCGGGCAGGCTCCTCTGACCCTCGATTTCACACCTGCGTCCCTGGCGATCACGAACTCCGACTCGTGGCCGCGCGCGATCTTCAATATTTCCGCGTCCACCAAAACAGCTCTGCCTGTTGTGCAGGTGTACGTACAGGATTCGGCCCGTTCGGACTACAAGCTGACGAACTTTGCGCGTCTGCTGGGTGGAACCCAGCTGACCCTTCCTCCCGTCGGAACCGGCTCCGCTTACGTGACCGGCGACTCCGAGGGGTTTACTGTCAGCCCCGACACTGCTCTCGCGCAGTACATCACGATGCTGAATTCCGGCACACAGGACACGAGTCAGTTCGTGGCCGATGAGTTTACGAAGCAGACCCTCCAGCAGGTCACCGATTTGAACTCGTCGGTCAGCGCTGCTGGCTCCGTGACGATGGCGGCGTCCGCGACTGATTATCCAATCTCCGGGCTGGTCCTGCAGGACGGCTCCGCGCTGGTGGCCGCGAACGTTGCGTACACGCTCACCTACCAGCGCACGGTCGCGGGTTCCACAATGAACCTGGGAGGCGCGACCGCCTCGCTAAGTAAGGACGGCACGACAGTCGAGGGCACGGCAACGGCCGACTACATCGAGACCGTCATCATGCGAATCCCATCCCAGAAGGCGGGCGGCAACGTTCAGATCGTTGGTGGAGATCGCGCCATCGTGAAGGTTGCGCTCGATTCCTCATCGAGTCCGGGCTGATTTTCACCCGTAGCGCACACGTCGTCCCCGCGCCCTGTGGCGCGGGGACGACGCATACTATCGTTATGGACACTCAACGCGATCCGGAGAGGACACTCATGAACACGCCAGACCCACGCAAAGCTGCTCCAGCTGCGCCCGTCGTTCCCGCCGACTCCTACGGTGCTTATGACCTCGCGGAACGCGCGAGCCTGCCTGCCAACGACGAGCAGACGCCAGCGACGGGGGAGGGACTCCACATCCCGCTCATTACATCCGCGGACGAGGCCAGTTTCCAGGACGTCATGTCAACGTCCCAGGCGGTGCCGGTCATCCTGGCTCTGTGGTCGTCTCGCTCACTTGAATCGAAGCCGACGCTGGCGATGCTTGAAGAGATAACGCGTGAGCATGCGGGTGCCTTCCAGCTCGTCGAGGTGGACATCGACAAGGCTCCAGCGATCGCACAGGCCTTCCAGATTCAGGCAGTGCCCACGGTCGTTGCTCTTGTCGGAGGGCGACCTGTGCCCCTCTTCCAGGGCAGCGCAGGTAAAGATCAGGTTGCTCCCGTCATTTCCCAGATTCTTGAGGCTGGAGCCCAGATGGGCCGCACCGCTCGGATCGCCGTGGCCGCGCAAGACACCGTCGCTCCGATCCCTCCCGAGCACGAGGCACCGTTAGCAGCCGAGGAAGAGGGACGCCTAGACGAAGCGATCACCCTGTGGGAGCGGGTCGTGGAACTCAATCCGCGCGACGAGGACGCGAAGTCTCATCTGTCTCGCGTGCGCTTCGCTGCACGCGCCTACGGGGAGTCCGATGCGAGTGATCCGGCAGCCCGCGCCGATGCGCTCTTCGCCGCCGGCGATGCCACCGGAGCATTCGACGTACTGCTCGAACTCCTCGCAGGCACCACGAACGCCGAAGAACGAGACGCGCTGCGCGTGCGTCTCCTCGACCTTTTCCGCGTCGCCGGCTCATCCCCCGAGGTGTCCAAGGCGCGCACGCGCCTAGCGATGCTCCTTATGTGACGGTGCACGAAGCGGCTCCTAGCCATACTGCATTTCAGCTGCACCACAAGAGAACCGAGGTCGGAGTAGGAATCCCTACCCCGGTCTCGTCATATCAGCTCATGCGGCAAAGCCTCTCGGCATTCTAAAGAACGAGTTATAGGACAAAACGTGTTGGTCGCGGCTCGGTCCCCTGGCATTGTTGCCGGAGGCATCGGTGGCGCTGGCGCTGGCGTGCTCGCGTCGCCGATGGGGGTTGGCCGTGACGTGCGCTTGCGTCGTCCGTTATTGTGCTTGCGTGCTTGCATCGCCGATGGGAGGCATCCCATCGGAGGGTTCCACGTGATCGGGAGGATTGCACCCGTTAGGGAGGATTGCACGTGATCCGTTGGGGTTGAATCTTCCCGATAGGGTGTAACGCCTCATCGGCAACAAGCCTCGCTGCGGAGCTGGCCGCCCGTGGCGTCCCTCATCATTGCCGGCGATGCCCTTCCAGTGTTTATTGGCGCCCCGCCTTACCCGCGCCCGTGCGGCAGGGTCCCGCGGCGACTCCCTACCGGTGTCTATTGGCGCCTGCCGGGCAGTCCTGCACCAGTGAGGGAGCATGACGCCAGGGGTAGTGGTGGGGGTTTTGCAGCATTAGGAGTCTCCCGTCGGCGTGTCGCCGGCGTGTCGCGCCTCTAATGGTGCAATTCCCCCCGTTTGGTGGCGATGTCATCGGCTGGCAAGTCACGCACGGGTCCTCGTGTAGCGCACAACCCCACCTGGCACAGCGGCCTGGCACGGTGGATACCGCCGACGCAAACAACCTGCCCAAGCTCCACCGAGACAGATCAAGGGACCACGCACAGACTCACAATAAAACAAACAACTTCAATGTTGATTTTCCCGCACTAACAAGCCGAAAAGCCACCACAAAACCAGCACGTTTTGTCTATCCTTCAAGTTGGCTACCACCACCTCCAACACCAACTTCCCCGCACTAACAAGCCGAAAAGCCACCACAAAACCAACACACTTTGCCCATCCTCCATGTTGGCACCCGCCACCTCCAACCCCGACTTTTCTGCATCATCAAGCCGAAAAGTCACCCCTCCAGCAACACGTCTTGTCCTTTAACCGTTAAAGAACGGGCATACTACTTGAATACTGGAAACCGCGTCGACTGGTACCCCAGTCTGTGGGTATGCTTGAACATCTGGGATCCCACTCATGAGGATTATCAGGTTGCGCAACGTCTCACTTGGTTGGGCTATGGCTCGAGGGGGTGAAACCGGTGAAGTGGTTCATTATTGCGATCGTCTTCGTGGTGGTCGCCGTTTGGTACGGGTGGCATTCCACGCACAACGAACTGACGAAGAAGATCGATCGTGAGCCTGACCCGGAAGTCAGGAGCGAACTCATCAAACTACAGGGGCAAATAGACCGGGGGAGGGCTGGCTTCTGACCGGTGCCCGCACACACCGCCGCGCACCCAACCCTACACGTACACAACGAATAGGCAACGAGACAGGCCGGGGCAGGAATCCCTACCCCGGCCTTGTCGTATCACTCTATGGCGTCAGCGCACCTGCGAGGCGGGTACCAGCCAGAGGGCACCCAGCGGCGGCACGCGCAGCTGCGCGGAGACCGGGCGACCGTTCCACGGGGTGTCCTCGGCGATGATCGGGCCGACATTTACCACGCCGGAGCCACCGAACTCCTCGGCATCCGTATTGAGGATCTCGACCCACTCGCCGCCAAACGGCAGACCAACGCGGTAGCCTTCGTGCGGGTTGCCCGCGAAGTTGGACACGCAGACAACGACCTCGCGGTCACCATCCGCATTCGTCCCCTTACGCAGGTAGGAGATCAGGTTGTGATCGCCGTCGGAGGCGTCGATCCACTCGAAGCCCGTGTAGTCGTCGTCCCACATGGCGGGGCTGTCCGTGTAGATCGCGTTAAGACGCTCGACCAGCGCTGCGACACCGGCGTGACCCTCCTGGTCCAACAGCCACCAGTCAAGAGAGTAGGATTCATTCCACTCCTGCTCCTGACCGATCTCCTGGCCCATGAAGAGGAGCTGCTTACCCGGGTGGCTCCACTGGTACGCGTAGAGGGAACGCAGACCCGCCAGGCGCTGCCACTTGTCGCCGGGCATCTTCGAAATGAGCGATCCCTTACCATGCACGACCTCGTCGTGCGAGAGGGGTAGCACGTAGTTCTCGGAGAACGCGTACACCAGCGAGAAGGTGAGTTCTCCATGGTGCCAGCGGCGGTTGACCGGATCCTCACTCAGGTAGCGCAGCGTGTCATTCATCCAGCCCATGTTCCACTTCATGCCGTAGCCGAGGCCGCCACCGGAGGTGGGGGCGGTCACTCCCGGCCATGCCGTGGATTCCTCAGCGATCATGACGATGCCGGGGTGACGACGGTACGCGGTCGCGTTCGCTTCCTGGATGAAGTCGATGGCCTCCAGGTTCTCGCGTCCACCGTACTGGTTGGGACGCCACTGGCCGTCCTTGCGCGAGTAATCCAAGTACAGCATCGAAGCAACGGCGTCGACGCGCAGGCCATCGACGTGGAAGTCCTCGAGCCAGTACAGGGCGTTGGCGACCAGGAAGTTACGCACTTCGCGACGACCAAAGTTAAAGACGTAGGTGCCCCAGTCAGGGTGCTCGCCGCGTAGGGGATCCGGATCCTCGTACAGGGGTGTTCCATCGAAACGCGCGAGCGCGAAATCATCCTTCGGGAAGTGGGCTGGGACCCAGTCCAGGATGACGCCGATACCGGCGCGGTGGAATGCGTCCACCAGGTAGCGGAAGTCATCCGGCGTACCGTAGCGCGAGGTCGGGGCGAAGTAGGAGGTCACCTGATAGCCCCAGGAACCGCCGAAGGGGTGCTCAGCCAAAGGCATGAACTCCACGTGTGTGAAGCCCATCTGCTTGACGTAGGGGACAAGCTCGTCGGCTAGCTCGCGGTAGCCCAGGCCCTGACGCCACGAACCCGCGTGGACCTCGTAGATCGACATGGGACCCGTGTGCGGGTTGCGGTCCTTGCTCGTGGACATCCACTCGTCGTCGGTCCACTCGTGGAAGTAGTCGGTGACGACCGAGGCCGTGGCCGGGGGAATCTCCGTGGCGCGGGCCAGCGGGTCGGCCTTCTGGAACCAGTTGCCGCCGGGGCCTTGGATTTCGAACTTATAGCGTGCGCCGACGCCGACGCCGGGGACGAAGATCTCCCAGATGCCGGAGGAACCCAGTGAACGCATGGACGTGGCTCCACCGTCCCAGAAGTTGAATTCACCGACGACGCGCACTGCGCGCGCGTTGGGGGCCCACACGGCGAAAGCGGTGCCCGTGGTCTCGCCCATCTCATCCGTGTATGTCTTGACGTGGGCGCCGAGGACCTTCCAGAGGTTCTCGTGGCGGCCCTCGGAGATGAGGTATGTGTCCATCTCACCCAGGGTGGGCAGGAAGCGGTAGGGATCGTCGCGTAGGGTCGTGTCGTCGCCGTAGGTGACGGACACACGATAGGGCGGAATGTTCTCTCCAGGAACAGCCACTACCCAGACACCGCCGCGCTCGTGGGTGGCCGCGTAGGTGCCCGTCGGGGTGACGATCTCAACCGCGTCGGCTAGGCGTGCGACGGTGCGAATGGTGACACCTGTGTCGCTCAAGTGGGCGCCGAGCACAGAATGCGGCGAGTAGTAGGAGCCTGAGGCAACGGCGTCGAGAATGTCGTCATTGACCGGGATCGGCGTTAGTTCGCAGCTCATGGATTGTCCTTACTCCAGATGGTGTGAACTGCTGAGTTCACTGTCGTGTTTGTAGTCTATCGTTTGACCGGCAAAATTGGGAGCCGGGTCTCATTGAGGGGGGGTTGATTGTGCGGGCTGGTCCCGCCCGGCGCTTCAAAGCGCCGGGCGGAACTGTGTTGTTATGCCTGTGACCAGGGTGAGGAATGGGCGGGTTCAACTTTGAAGACGTGACCGAGACGCGTCACGGGGGACAGCTCCACCCAGTTGGATGATCCCCACACGTAGGAGTGCCCGTCGAGTTCGTCGACGACCGTGATGTTGCCGCCGGGCGTTGCTAGGCCCATGCCCGCCAGGTCCAGTTCGACGGAGGCATTCACTCCCTGGTGCGGGTCCAGTGAGATCACGCAGATGACGGTGTCGGGGTTGCCGTCTTCGGTGAACTTTCCGGGCATCTGGCGCGAGAACGCGATGAGGCGATCCGAGGACGTGGGATGGATGCGGATCTGGTGCAGCTGACGTAGCGCGGGGTGCTTGGCGCGTGCGGCATTGAGCAGTGTGAACAGACGCGAGATTCCAATATCATCGGCGTCTGCCCAGTGGCGGGGGCGGTACTCGTACTTCTCGTTATTGTTGGGTTCCTGGAAGGAACCGCGAGGCTCGTTTTCGACGAACTCGTAGCCCGAGTAGATGCCCCACGTGGGGGCGCCGAGCGCGGCGAGCATCGCGCGGATCGCGAAGATCGCGGTACCGCCGTCCCACATCTGTGGGGTGAGGATGTCGTGCGTGGTCGGCCAGAAGGCGGGACGCATGAGGTGTGCGGTCTCTTGGGAGATCTGGAGCAGGTATTCTTCGATTTCCTGCTTGTATGTCCTCCACGCGAAGTAGGTGTAGGACTGGTCGAAGCCGATCGCGCCTAGTGTGCGCATCATGGCGGGGCGCGTGAAGGCCTCGGCGAGGAAGAGCGTGCCCGGGTACTGGGCTTTGATGTCGGCGAGGAGGCGTTCCCAGAAGGGAATCGGTTTCGTGTGGGGGTTGTCGACGCGGAAGATCGTCACGCCGTGCTTGATCCACAGCTCGATGACGTCGCGTACGGCTTGGTAGATGCCCTCTGGGTCGTTATCGAAGTTCAGTGGGTAGATGTCCTGGTACTTCTTTGGCGGGTTCTCAGCGTACGCGATCGTGCCGTCGGCGCGCGTCGTAAACCATTCGGGATGTTCGGTGACCCATGGGTGGTTTGGGGAGCACTGGAGGGCCAGATCGAGGGCAACCTCCATGCCGAGGCTTCGTGCGCGATCCACGAAGCGGTCGAAGTCATCGAAGGTACCCAGATCTGGGTGGATGGCGTCGTGGCCGCCTTCGGGTGAGCCGATGCCGTAGGGGGATCCGGGGTCGCCGGGTGTCGCGGTCAGCGAGTTGTTCTTGCCTTTGCGGAAGGTGGTGCCGATCGGGTGGATGGGCGTCAGATAGACGACGTCGAAGCCCATACCGGCGATGCGAGGCAGGTCTTCGGCAGCGCGCTCAAGGGTGCCCGAGACCCAGGTGCCGTCGGGGTTCTGGTAGGCGCCTGCAGAGCGTGGGAAGATTTCGTACCACGCGCCGGCCAGCGCCTTGGTGCGGGCGACGTCGAGCGGGTAGGAGCGCGAGGAGTCGAGGAGGTCGCGCAGCGGGTGGTCGCGGAAGACCAGGCGGATACGCGAGGAAATGCCGGCTGATAGGCGCTGCTGGGGGGAGTGGTTGGTGTCGCGCAGGCGTCGTGCGGCGTCGTGCAGCGCTTCGATGTCCGAGGCCGGGGGCTGTTCTTGGGTCGGGTTGTGGAAGGCTGAGCCTGCTGCCGCGCGCTCCATGAGACGAGCGCCCTCCTCCAGCATCAGTTCCACGTCGATTCCGGCTCCGACCTTGACTGCTGCGTCGTGGCGCCACGTGGCGTAGGGATCCGACCAGGAATCCACGCGGAAGGTCCATGCGCCGGGAGCGTCGGGGGCCACCCAGGCTTCGTAGCGGTCCAGGCCGGGCGCGATGTCGACCATGCGGGTACGGGAGTATTCACCTCCGTCCGGGCGCAGCAGGACGGCTTCGGCGGCGAATGCGTCGTGTCCTTCGCGGAACACGGTTGCACGGATGGGGAAAGGCTCGCCTTCGGTCGCCTTAGCGGGAAGCGTTCCGTCTTCGATGACGGGGAACACTTCGATGATCGGGATACGGGGCAACAGTTTCTCGCTCACATATCCAACCCTAACGTATGGACCGACCAGCTGATAGGCGAAGATCACACCACGGAATGTGACCGATCTCCTATGCCTGGCAGGGGGAGGGCGAAGATTCAACGCCGGGAGCAAACTGCGGGGGTGGCATCCGAGCAACTCGGGTGCCACCCCCGCCTGTCGACCTGCGACGCGGAATCAGTGTCCGCTATTGAGTCCGGAGAAGATTGCAACGCCGAAGACGACGTACAACAGGATCGTCGCGACCAGGCCGATGATCTCCCAGGCTAAAAGGGCGCGCGCGAAGTTCCGCTTTGACGGGGCTGCGGCGGAGCCGAACGCCAACACGAGTATGTAAATGAAACCGACCAGCGGAATAGGGGTGATGAGCAGCGTGATCATCCACGAGCCAACGGATTCGTCGGGACGCTCGGGGAGCTGGTTGTATGCCATGATGGCCTCCAAAGGGATTGTGTGAGGGATTAATAGTTCATCTGCATCGCTGTACGGACCTCGGACAGAGTCTGATCCGCCTGCTCGTTGGCACGTTCATTGCCGGCGTGCAGGATACTCAGCAGATAGTCTTCGTTGGCGATCAGCTCGGCGCGGCGAGACCGCAGGGGAGCGAGCATCTCGTTGAGTGACTCAGTCACGAGCGCCTTCAAGGTGCCCGCGCCGGCGTCGCCAATGCGCTCCGCGATGACCTCGGGGGCGTCGCCCGTGGCCAGCGAGGCCAGCATCAGTAGGTTGGAAACCTCGGGTCGGTCGACCGGATCGAAGGTGATGCGACGCTGCGCGTCCGTCTTCGCCTTCTTCAGGATCTTCGCGGTTTCGTCGGCGCTCATGCGCAGCTCGATCGTGTTACCGCGCGACTTCGACATCTTCTGTCCGTCCGTGCCCAGCAGCAACGGGACTTCGGACAGGAGGGCCTCGGGGCGGGGGAACACGGGACGCTCGGGGGTCGCGCGGCCGTAGCGCTTGTCGAAGCGCTGGGCGATCAGGCGTGCCTGCTCGAGGTGGGGGAGCTGGTCCTGACCCACGGGCACGATGTTCGCCTTGCAGAAGAGGATGTCGGCGGCCTGGTGGACCGGGTAGGTCAGCATGAGGCCCGTCATTGCGCGGCCCTCGGTGGCCTCCAGCTCGGCCTTCACCGTCGGGTTGCGGTGCAGCTCCGACTCCGTGACCAGGGAGAGGAACGGGAGCATCAGCTGGTTGAGGGCCGGGACCGCCGAGTGGTTGAAGATCGTGGAGCGCTGCGGGTCGATACCCGCAGCCAGGTAGTCCGCGACGAGGCCGAGGACGCGCTCGCGTATCGGGCCCACGCCGTCGCGGTCGGTGATCACCTGGTAGTCAGCGACCAGCACCCAGGTTTCCACGCCGCGGTTCTGCAACAGCACGCGGTTACGAAGGGTGCCGAAGTAGTGGCCCAAATGCAGGTGACCCGTGGGGCGGTCTCCGGTGAGGATGCGGAAACGCGAAGGATCTTCGTCGATTGCCAGGTCGATCTCGGCGCTTCGGGCCTTCGAGCGGGCCAGCGAGGCATCGGAGGTTGCGGTTTCCAGGGCATCTTCACTGAGAGTCATATATTGATCCTAACGAGTGTATAGAAATAAACAAAAATGGCGGCGCGTTAGTTTTCGGGCTGGAAGGCGATGTCGGACAGCAGAATAGTCACGGACAGTGCTTCGATTGTGAGTGTCGAACGCGGGGTGACGTGCTCGACCTCGAGGGAAAGCTCGGCGGGGTCTAGCGAAGAGCCGATGCCTCCGTTGGCGGGCGTTTCCCACACCGTGGAGTAGGCGATCAGCCAGTCGAGGTCGTGGCCGCCGGGCAACGTTACCTGTGCGTCGTTGAGGTTCGCGTTGATAATGATGAGGGCGTCTCGGTCGCCCCATGTCACGCCGGAACGCAGCATCTGGAAAGTACGGTGGCGCGAGTCCGTCCATCCGTAGTCCGGCATCGGCGTGCCCTCGGCGGTATACCAGGACAGGTCAGGCACCGAATCGCCGCCGTAGGGCCGACCGGTCGCGAAGCGATCGGGCCGCAGCACCGGGTGTGCCTTACGCAGGGCGATCAGCCATGAAACAGCATCGATTTGCGCCTGTTGGCCTTCTGCCAGATCCCAGTCAACCCACGAGGTCGGACTGTCTTGGCAGTACGCGTTGTTGTTGCCGTCCTGGGTGCGTCCGAACTCGTCGCCACCCGTGATCATCGGCGTGCCCGAAGAGACGAGCATGGTGGCCAAGATGTTGCGCTGCGACCGTGCACGCAGCTTGGGTTTCTGCATGCGGGAAAGAATGGGGTAGGGGGTCGCAGCGTCCGGGTGGGCCGCGCCGGAGGCCAGCGGTCCTTCGAGGCCGTGGTTCCACGAGCGGTTGTCGTCTGAGCCGTCGCGGTTGTTCTCGAGATTGTCCCGGTTGTGCTTGCGGTCGTAGGCCGTCAGATCTGCCAGGGTGAAGCCGTCGTGCGCGGTCACGAAGTTGATGGAGGCGCGCGGCCCACGCAGGCGCCCAAGGCCGTGTTCGAAGACGTCCTGAGAGCCGGACAGACGGGTCGCCAGATCGTTAGGTCCGGAGACGATGTGGCCCGAGGCCTGAGCTCGCACGTCTGCGAGCCAGAAATTACGGAGGGCGCCGCGGTAGTGGTCGTTCCACTCCGAGAAAGGGACCGGGAAGTTGCCGGTCTGCCATCCTCCGGGACCCACGTCCCAAGGTTCGGCGATGAGCTTCGTGTGGGCCAAAATGTCGTCCGTGGCCATCGCGATGAGGAGCGGGTGCATCGGGGAAAAGCCGGTCGAGAAACGACCGAGAGTGGCGGCCAGGTCAAAGCGGAATCCGTCCACGCCCATGTCGCGCGCCCAGTAGCGCAGTGAGTCCATAACCATCTGGATGGTCTTGGGGTGGTCCATGTTCATCGTGTTACCGGTTCCGGTTACGTCGATGGTCTGGACGGGGCGCGAGCTGGTGTGGCGGTAATACATGTCGGAGTCCAGGCCCCGCCACGACAGAGATGGACCCGCGTCACCGCCCTCGCACGTGTGGTTGTAGACGACGTCGAGGATGACCTCAATACCGGCCTTGTGCAGGAGAGACACCATGCCGCGGAACTCGTCGACGACGGCCTGTGCGCCGGCCTGCTGAGAGGCGGCGGTCGCGTAGGAGGGTTCGGGGGCGAAGAAAGAGAGCGTGGAGTAGCCCCAGTAGTTCGTCAGGCCGCGTTCGGTGAGGAATGGTTCATCACACTTGGCATGAACGGGCAGCAGTTCGACGGCAGTGATACCCAGGTCCCTCAGATAGGACACGGCGGCCGGGTGTGCCAGGCCCGCGTAGGTTCCACGCAGAGGTTCGGGAACACCCTGCATATTCTTGGTGAAGCCTTTGACGTGGAGTTCGTAGATGACCGTCGTCTCCCACGGGGTGCGCGGCTTGGGAAGGATCGGGAATGAGGGTTCAACCACAACCGAGCGCGGCATGTATGGCGCCGAGTCGATGGGGGAACGGCGCATCGGATACTCGGACGGATAGAGGTCCTCGTCCACGCTGTGTGCGTAGACGGCTGACTTCATGTCCACGGCACCCTCGAGGCCGCGCCCATAGGGATCGAGGAGAAGCTTGTGCGAGTTGAAGAACTTGCCTCCGTCCGGATCCCACGTCCCGTGCGCGCGGAAACCATAACGTGTGCCCGTCCCGTAGCCGGAGATGTGGCCATGCCACACGCCCGTCTTCGGCCCCAGCAGGGAAAAGCGAGTCTCAGCTCCGGCCTCGTCAAAAATACACATGTCCACGCCGGAGGCGCCGCGTGCGATCACCGCGACATCGAGACCGTCGCCCGACGGGAAAACCCCCAGGCGAGTGGGCAGCGGGTTAGGTTCGGTGACGCGCCGAATGGGCGCGTGGGACGAGCCGGATCGCTCGGACATAGATGTTGTGCCTCTTCCTGGTGAACGACTGATGGAGTCATTGCCTCGTGGACGTAGCCACCCCCATCATACGGGACAGTGAACAGAGCGGTCGGATTGGTGGGAAGAAAGACCTATGATGAGGCGCACCTGCAAGCAATGAAGTCCTGCATCGGGTAAGGATGCTTGATTGTGGCGTGTGGCGGTGAGGGCACCCTCATATGGGCGAGGGGCCGGGAATGTGGCACGCTAGAAGCCATGAGAATTGTCGTGTGTGTGAAGCATGTCCCCGACATGCAGTCCGAACGCCGTTTTGAGGACGGTCGCTTAGTGCGCGGTGAGGACGATGTGCTCAACGAGCTGGACGAGAACGCCATCGAGGCAGCCGTCCAGCTGAAAGAAGCCGAGGAAAACGCCGACCGCGAGGGCGAGGTCATCGCCTTGACGATGGGTCCCGAGGACGCAGAGGACGCGCTCATGCGCGCCCTGCAGATGGGCGCGGACCGCGCCTTCTTAGTCTCCGACGAGTTCCTCGAGGGCTCCGACGTCATCACGACGGCCTCCGTGCTCTCCGTCGCAATCGCGAAGATCGCGCACGAGTGCGGTCCCGTCGACCTGGTCGTCACCGGCATGGCCTCGCTGGACGCAATGACCTCCATGCTACCCGGCGCTTTGGCCGCCAAAGCCCACATGCCGCTGCTGGGCCTTGCCCGCTCGATGAGCGTCGAAGATAGCGCCGTGACGATCGAGCGCTCCGTCGACGGCTTCACCGAGACGCTGCGCGCCGCGCTGCCCGCCCTGGTCTCCGTCACTGACCAGATCAACGAACCGCGCTACCCGGCCTTCGCTGCGATGAAGGCCGCCCGCAAGAAGCCCCTGGACCAGTGGGGTATTGACGACCTCGTCGAGGTTCCCGGCGGGCAGGACCTGGTGCTGCGCCGTGCGCTGACCTCCGTGACTTTCAGCGAGGAGAACGTGCGCGACGGTTCCGGCACGATCATTCAGGACGCCGGCGAGGGCGGGCGCGCGCTGGCCGACTACATTCTTTCGGTGGTGAAGTGATATGACGCAGCAGATGCATTCCCCGATCCTCGTCCTGGCAGACCAGTCCGGGGCGCACCTGACTTCCCTGGCTCGCCAGGCTCTCACGCTGGCTGCGTCCCTGACCTCCGGTGACGTGGTGGCGCTCTCCGTGGCGCCCGCCCCCGACGTGGCCGCGCTGGCCGAGCTGGGAGCCACCCGCATCCTGCACGCCGATCTGGGCGATGCCGGTCATGCCTCCGTTGTCGCCTCCGACGCGGTCATCGCCGCGCTGGGCACCGACTCTTTCGGTCTGGTTCTGCTGTGCTCGGACTACCGTGGTCGCGAAATCGCGGGGCGCGTCGCCGCCCTCACCGAGTCCGGCGTCATATCCGGAGCGTCCTCCGTATCCTTCGATGGTGGCGTCCTACAGGTCGGCAAGACCGCTCTGGGCGGCTCCTGGTCGATGGGTATCGTTCTCGACGGTCAGACTCCGATCGTCGGCATCGCTTCGGGAATCATCGACGAGGCCCCCGTCGCCTCGCCTGTCTCCCTGACCCCCGAGTCCCTCGCGGTCGAGCTGAGCCCCGAGGCCCGCGCGGTCGAGGTGGTCTCCAGCGTGGCCGACGAGGATGAGGGCGTGTCCTTGACCGACGCCTCGACCGTCGTGTGCGGTGGCCGCGGCGTGGACGGCGACTTTGGGCTGGTCTGCTCCCTCGCGGATGTCCTCGGCGGAGCCGTGGGTGCGACCCGCGTCGCCTGCGACGAGGGCTGGGCGCCCCGTAGCGAACAGATCGGCCAGACCGGCCTGACCGTCACCCCCAACCTCTACATTGGCCTGGGCGTGTCCGGCGCCATTCACCACACGGTGGGCATGCAGTCCGCCGCCCACATCGTTGCCGTGTGCGACGACCCGGATGCCCCGATCTTCGAGATCGCGGACTTCGGCGTGGTTGGTGACGTGAGCGAGGTCGTCCCCGCCGCCCTGGCGATCATCGAGGAGGCGCGCTCCCAGGCGTGAGTGTCTACCTCGACCACGCGGCCACGACGCCGCTGCGCGAGTGCGCGCTCGACGCGTGGACGCGCGCCCAGCGTGACCTGGCCCAGGCCCCCGGCAACCCCGCCGCTCTCCACTTCGGAGGGCGGCGGGCCCGTCGCATGCTCGACGATGCGCGCGAGCAAGTGGCCGTGGCCCTGGGAGGTGACATCCACGAGGTGGTCTTCACGTCCGGTGCTACCGAGTCCGACGCCCTCGGCGTGATGGCTGGCGCCCGCGGCATGCGTGAGCGTGAGAGCAGCCGTGACCTCATTGTCGTCTCCGGCCTCGAACACGACGCAGTCGCCCACCAGCGCGAGGTCGCTGCGCGCGAAGGATTCGACTGGGAAGTTCTGCCCGTGGACGCGGGCGGCATGTCAGTCCTGCCCGTTGTCTCCGATGATGATGCGCCAGGAGCATGGGATGGGCGCATCGCCCTCGGATCCATGACACTGGTGTCCTCCGAGATCGGTACGATTCAGCCAGTCGCAGACTTCACAGCCCTCGTCCACGCCAGCGGAGGCCTCGTGCATTCCGACGCTGCCCAGGCGATCCCGACTCTGGACGTTTCCTTCTCGAATCTCGGTCTGGACCTCATGAGCGTCGGCGGACACAAGGTCGGCGCGCCCGCAGGCATCGGCGTCCTTCTCGCCCGGCGAGGCATCCCCATGACGACCGACCGCCCCGGCGGCGGACACGAGCGTTCGATACGATCGGGCACACCCGACGTTGCGGGAGCCTGCGCGCTCGCAGCTGCTCTCACCGAGGTGGTTGCCGAGCGCGCAGCCTTCGCTGCCCGCGCGCGCGACTTGCGTGAGTACCTGCTATCCCGCCTGCCCGGCGACGTGCGTGCGACGGTGGGGGAGTCGGCCTCGTCGAGTGCGATCATCCACCTGTCGTTGCCGACCGCCCGCCCCGAGGCCGTCCTCATGGCCTTCGACATGGCCGACATTGCGGTCTCCGCCGGGTCCGCCTGCCACGCGGGGGTCGCCCGCCCCTCTGACATTGTCATGGCGATGGGACGCAGTGAGGAAGCGGCCCTAGGGGTTCTACGCGTCTCGCTGGGACACGCCACGACACGCGCTGACATTGACGCTTTCCTCGCTGCCCTACCGGTCGCGATCCGCGCTGGGGCGGCCCTCGATGGGGTCTCCCATGCGCGCAACCAACGAAATGAGGAGCGCTGAATATGCGAGTCCTGGCCGCACTATCCGGTGGGGTGGATTCCGCCGTCGCTGCCGCGAAAGCCGCCCACGCCGGTCATGACGTGGTCGGTGTCCATATGGCCCTGTCCACCCAACCTCAAGAATGTCGTATTGGCTCGCGTGGCTGCTGCTCGATCGAGGACGCCGGGGATGCAGCGCGCGCTGCCGAGATCATTGGTATCCCCTTCTACGTGTGGGACCTCGCCAGCGAGTTCGAGCAGACTGTCATCACTGACTTCGTTGAGCAGTACAAGGCTGGGCGAACACCCAACCCCTGTGTGCGCTGCAACGAGTTTGTGAAGTTTCGCGAGCTCGCCGCCCGCGCCCGTGCACTCGGCTTCGACGCCGTGTGCACCGGTCACTACGCGGCCATCGTGGATGGACAGAGCGGTCCCGAACTGCACCGCGGCGCCGACCCCCTCAAGGACCAGTCCTACGTGTTAGCAGTCATGGGCCCGGAGGAACTCACCCGCGTTATCCTGCCGCTCGGCGATGCTCCCAGCAAAGCGTGGGTGCGTTCTGAGGCTGAGCGCCTTGGCCTGGGCGTATCCAACAAGCCGGACTCCTACGACATTTGCTTTATTCCCGACGGGGATACGCAAGGATTCCTGCGCGCGCACTTGGGTGCGCGCCAGGGCGAGATTGTGTCCCCCGACGGCACAGTCCTGGGACATCACGACGGCTATTGGAACTACACGGTCGGCCAACGCAAGGGCCTAGGCATCGGAGCTCCCGCCCCCGACGGGCGCCCACGCTACGTCCTCGAGACGAGGCCACAGACCAATCAGGTTGTCGTGGGTGCTTCCGAGCTGTTGTCCATCTCGCGCATTGACGCGACCGACGTCGTCTGGCTAGCCCCAGACGACGAGGGTTCCGACGTGACCGACCTTTTCGTGCAGCTGCGCGCACATGGCTCGCCCATTCCTGTCGCCTCCTTGACTCGCGCTGGCTCCACGATGAGTGTCAACCTCGCGCGCTCAGCTCGCGGCGTAGCCCGTGGCCAGTCGATGGTTGTCTACAGGGGTACACGGGTCCTCGGCGAAGGAACGATCAACGCGACGGCGCACTAGGCACGCAATGTGGGTGCGTCTAAGGCTCCAGTTGCCTTCGCGCCTGCAGGTGACGCTGCCGGGGAGTGCTCGAGGGTGCCCCACGGTACGTGAGCGGTTTCGCACGGGGGCAGTCGGCTTTGGGCACCAGGTGTTCGGACGAGGCAACGTCCATCGGCTACACTTGGGTGCGCGCGCGAGTGGCGGAATTGGCAGACGCGCTGGATTTAGGTTCCAGTGTCTTTGACGTGTGGGTTCGAGTCCCATCTCGCGCACCGGTGACTCCCTTCGCAGTGGGATATACCCCCTCGATACACTGGTCATCATGAGCGTTTTGGAAGTCGGCCACCGAGCCCCGCATTTTACCGCTACAACCACGCAGGGATCCCTGTCCCTGTCTGATCTCCTTTCTGCGTCCCCGCGCGGAGTCGTTGTGTACTTCTACCCGAAGGCGTCGACGCCGGGGTGCACGAAGGAGGCCTGTGACTTCCGTGATTCCTTGTCTTCGTTGCAGGGGGCCGGCTACTCCGTTGTTGGAGTGTCTGGCGACTCGATGGCCGCCCTCGAGCGTTTTGCTGAGAAGCAGTCCCTGACATTCCCGCTGGCATGCGATCCTGATCATGAGATTCTCAAGGCCTATGGTGCGTGGGGGGAAAAGAAGAACTATGGGCGCACCTACGTGGGCATTATTCGCTCGACGGTTGTCGTTGCCCCCGATGGCACCGTGTTGCTCGCACAATACAATGTGAAGGCCACCGGCCATGTTGCACGTCTGCGCAAGGCGCTGGGGATTGACTAACCCTGTTGCTTCCCGGGTAATCGACAACTATGCTTGCTAGACAAGTACTAGTGTTTTGTTGATGGAGGACTCATGGGGGCAGCAACGCCGGACGCATTCCGTGTCGGCGCAGGCGCACAAACACGCGACTATCCGGGTGGTGTCGCTGCTCGGCTGAGTGCCCGTCCCTCCCTGCCCGAACGTTTCTCAGGTCCCGCGGCCCCTGCCTCAGTCGATACCGCCCCCACCCCCGTTGTACGACGTCCCCGAGCACACACTCCCGCTCCCAAGCCCCAGGTAGCCGAGGAAGCGCCGCGTGTCGCTGCGATCGCCCCCGCGGTCGAACGCACGGTTATCGCTGTTGTCCCGCCCCTACACTCCCCAGCTTCCTCGGCCCCGCATGCGGTCACGCCCACCCCGGTGCGCGCCACCCCTGCCACAGGCAAAGAGGCCTCGTCCCAGGCAACTCTTCCTGTCGCCACTCCTCCGAAATCTGGTGTCACCTCAAGTCTCGGTGCGTCCGGGCACGCCCCCCGTGAGTCTCGCGTCCCCGCACACGTAGCCCAAACAGCCTCCAACTCTGCCCCCGCGGTGCCTGTCAGCCGCTTCGCACCCGACGTTCAGCTCACCCCCGAACAACGCAGTTTCGCGCCCCGCCAGGAGGACGCCACTGTTCGGGAATATGCCCACTTTGATGAGGCCGAAGCCTCTTCGTTTGAGGAACTTCACACTGCTGACGGTGTGCGTGAGGGCCGAGGCGTGCCCTCCCGCGCTGACGTTGCTCTCAGCCGCCGCGCATCGCCCGCGCCGAGGCTCGTTACTGTCGATCAGATGCACGTACGAGCCGCCGAAGTCGAAGACGCCCGCCGACGTGAAGCTCGCGAGTACAGCGACGAGAATGGCGCAGAGCGTCCGCCCCTGCGACGCGATCGAGCCCGCCACAGGAAGCGCTCACGGCGGGGGCTGGGCATGTTCTTCCTCGGATTTATCGTGGCTATCATTCTCGTTGCCGCCCTCGCGGCAGGGGTGTACTTCCTGCGTTTTGGTGCCGCGAATAAGCTCGCTGCAGCGGTCGACTCATGTCATGCGCACAGCAGCTATACGCGGCTGGCAACGGATAGCCCCTCCCTCACCGTAGAGGTGTCCAGTGACATGAACTGCGCCCCGAAACTTGGACGCATTTAATAGTAGCCGTTATGCGGCTTGTTGGAGGGCCTGATCTCGGTATTCTGCCGGGGTCAGGCCCTTGAGCTTTACTTGGCGTCTTGTTGTGTTCCAGTAGGTGATGTAGGCGTTGAGGTCGGCTTTGAAGCTCTCGAAGGTTTGCCAGTCCTGGCCGCGAAAGAATTCGTCCTTGAGGTGCCCGAAGACCTGCTCGGTGGCGCCGTTGTCGATGCAGTTGCCTTTGCGTGACATGCTTTGGATGAAGCCGTTGTCGGCGAGCGCGCTGATGTAGGCCTTGTGTTGGTACTGCCATCCCATGTCCGAGTGCAAGATCGGCTCGACCCCTGCTGGTTTGGCGTCCATGAGCATCTGGAGCATCTCTTGTTGTTGGGCGAGGTTGGGGTGCATGGAGATGGAGTGGGCGACGATCTCTTTGCTGGCAAAGTCGTAGACCGGAGCGAGGT